>Ga0335071_10004618_pt1 | contig 14375 bp, 5 predicted proteins | sample Lox_Sample_15_FD_206724 | JGI IMG/M metagenome (GOLD analysis project Ga0335071, IMG submission 206724) | Soil microbial communities from Loxahatchee National Wildlife Refuge, Florida, United States - Lox_Sample_1.5 | ecosystem: Environmental > Terrestrial > Soil > Wetlands | place: USA: Florida... | reverse complement strand
AAAACTCAGCCGCGCCAACCGAATAATTATTAACCAAACCGTAGCCTTAAACCCCGCCGCCAAAGTTACATTTTCCAATCATAGAACGAATTAGCCTACGGTTACATTTTTGGATCATTTGACACGTCGGTAAAATCACCGCTAAAATTGATATTTCCGCGATTGGATTTAAAAAGCAGCCGGACGAAAGGCTGCTTTTTTTGGACCTGGTTTTTCAAATTTGCCGAGATCGGCTGGCAACATCATTGATCCTCTGCCGATAACACGGCTTCAATCCTCGGGCTGGATAACAAAAATATTTTGCGCGGCCGTACTATAATCAACCTCGGGCTTTGGCTGCCACGATAAAATCTGATTGCCGGAATTGACCGTTTTATAGGCCGAACCGACCAGGAAACCGTGAAACGGACTGTTATTCTGATAAGCGGCGATTGTTTGCTGTCCGGACAGAGCGATAAAATCCGTCTGGTTGTCGGGAATCGCGATCGCTTCAATCGACAGCGAATTATCAACTGTCGGATTGATCGCTGTTCCGAAAGAAGCCGAATAGGTAAAATTTTGCGGCGTACTGGTAGAAATCAGCTTGGCCAAATCGACATTAGACGCGTCGATCGCCATGCCGCCCATAAATTCTCCCGGATGGCCTTCAAAATTTATGGTGCCCGCCCCAACCGGCGGATTTTTCAAATAATAAATGCTGGTGGAAATATATGTGCCGTAATTAGAGGCCGCCGCCGTCTTGGCCAGGGTCATTTCCTGGCCGGAAAAATTAACCTTGGGATCGGTGAAAGCTGAATTGCCGTACAAAGCAAAAATTAAAATCCGATCATTGCCGGCCGCCACCGTATGCGCCAGGGCGAAGCTGGGCAATTCCCAGCACCATCTTTCCGATAATTTATAATTGATGCTCCCGATTTTGATCGGCACGATAACTTTTTTCGTCTGGCCGCTTGCCAAGTCGGATAAGCCGGAATAATTATAGCCGTTGAAATCCGTCAGCGCGAAGCAATAAGCGGTGTTTGATTTTAATCCGCCGATAATCGCCTGCTCGCTTATTCCGGACAAAGCGGGCGGAGCCGATATCAGCGATTCGGCTGCCGAAGAGGCGGTATTCCAATCGGTCGCCAGATCGCAAGCTCCGCTGGCAATCTCATATTTCAAGACGTATTTGGCGCCGGCGGCTAAATTGCCGAATCGCGCCGAGCTCCAAATTATTCTCACCGAATCAGTGGCGGAATAAGTCGAGTCGACGGCCAAATCGGCGACTGCCCCGGGAATTATTCGCGCCGGATCGGCCGGTTCGGGAAGCGATGATGAATTTTGCGGATCAGCCTGCGCGTTGACGACGAAATCGCTGTCGTTATCGGTATCGAAACCGTTGCCGGCCAAAGAATGGGCGCCGGGCAAAATCATCGTCGCCGAGGTCGAAGTGGCAAAAGCCTTTCTTTCGGCGGCAAGTCCTTGGGAAAAATCGGCCGAGGACAAATCGCTGCCGGCTGCGGCGGCTTTGCCATAGGAAACTTCGTCAACTTCTTTTCCGTTCGCGGCCATAACGCGCAAACTGCCGCCGGAATCGGCCAAGCCCCAATTGGCAGTGTGGCGGTAATCGGGAATCGCTGAACGCGCGTAATCTTTGGCCGCGATCAAAAAATAACCGCGCGCGGGAATATTGCCGCTGGGCAAGCCGGCGGCGCCGGTGCGATTTACCCAGGAAGAACTGGCGGTAGCCGAGCGCGATTGCAATCGCCAGCCGGATAGATCGATGCTTTGTCCGCCCGGATTATAAAGTTCGACGAATTCGTCGTAAGCGCTTTTCGGCCCGGTAGTGACAAACTCGCTGATTAAAACTTTATCGGCTGGCGTAATTTTTACGGATTCGCTTTGACTCCATGGCCCCTGATTGCCGGCGCGATCGATGGCGCGGACGCGGAAAAATAAATAATTATCGGCAACAACCGCTTGATCGAAAATCGAACTGGTCGCCGAGGTATCGGAAAGCCAAATTTGCCAATCGCCCGGCTGCGTCGAACTGGATTGATCGGCCGCGTAATCGATTTCATAATCAGCGATTCCTGATCCGGAATCATCGCTCCCCTGCCAATTAACCGGCAAAGACGATCCGCCGCTGGTTTTCGGCAAATTAATTATCTTGGCCGTCGGCGCGGCAGTATCCAAAAATATCGAGGCCGATGCCGAAATTTGCTCGGTATCATTATAGCGCAGATTGAGCCGGACGGTTTTTTCGCCATCGCCCTGACTCAAATTATAATCGGCCGGCAAGACATCGAGCCAGGTTATCTCCTGATTGGCGGCATTATCGGCCGGTTCGTCAAGGTAATATTTTTGAACCGAATCCGCGTTTTCAATTTCGGTTTCGAGCGCCGCGGTTTGAGAGTTCGTATATTCATTATTCCGGCTTTGCTGATCGGCCAGGGAAAAACTTTCGATGATTGGCGCGGGTTTTAAATCCGGCGTTGAGCTGGTCGCGATCGGTTCGGTGGTTGTGGCGACCGATTCGGTACTGGTAGCGGTTGGCTCGGTAACAGCAGCCGGCGCGGTCGATGTCGCGGTATCTTCGGCCGGCGGCGTGCTGGTCGATTCCGGCGATGAAGTCGATGGGCGCGGATTATCGATTGCCGGGCTGGAAGTTCCCTGGTCGATTAGCGGCGCCGTACCGGTAGCTGTTGGTTCGATAACTTGATCGTTTGCCGAATCAGCCGAATTATCGGCGGTTTGATTTTGATCAAGATTTTCCGCTGATGATTCAACCGGCGCGCCGCCTTGATTTTGATTATTAACCGCCGATCCGGACGAATATCCCCCGCCGCCGGAATAAAGCGGCGCGCTAATCGGCGCCGGATTGATTGGCGGCGGATTAATGATTGCTGTTCCGGCGGACGGCGGCATCACATAAAAATCGCCGCTATCATCCTGATTCACGGCAGGCGCGGCAGGCGGCGCTGGCGGAGTTATTACCGCGTCCGGCCGTTTGATTATTGGCGCGGCAGGCGGCGCTGAATCATCCGCTGGCGCAGCCTCCTGATCTTCGGCAGCCCGCGCTTCGTTCGGCGCCAGCAAATTATTCAGCGAGGAAAGACTGTTGTTATCGACCGCGGCCAAAACCTTTCCGCTTTGATTGATTTGATTTGCCGAGCTGGCGACGGTTTGCTGATAACCGGAAAAAAACAGGCTGGCCGCTTGCGCCAATTCTTGCTTGACGATATCTTCGGGCGGCAGAGGAAAAATAGCCGATAACGTATTAGCAACCAGCGCCAAATAAATATTGGCCGCGGTTTCCACCGGCTTTTTAATCACCGTATTGGTGATGGCGACCAGAATGATTTTGTCGATCGGCTGTTTGCCGCGGATTTTTTCCGCGTCAAAATCGCTCGCGAGCGGAATATCGACTTTCACGTCTTGGAGCGTCGGCTGGATGAATTGCGTATAGGGAAGAAAAAAATATCTTCCTTGATCGGTTATTTTTCCCAGCACATATGCCGGCTCCCAATCGCGCCGGGCAATCTTGGAAAACTCTTTTTTAGTCGCCAAACAATCGCCGGTTGATTTATCATAAACGCTGGTATTATCAAAACCGTCGGGGGTGATGTTTATCGCATACTTCGACGGATCATAAATTAACTTCCGAAGAACGTTGTCGGAAATTATTTTCTCATTAGTCAATAAAGGTGTTAAACTTTCGTAAATCTTTTCAGTTAAGCCAACGCATATCCATTGACCCGATTCAGGACCTTTTTGGTCAGAAAAACCCCAATCATATTTAAGTCCAAGATTACCCATTGCACTGGCAATTAAATTAATCTTTTTCATCTCGTCGGAATTTATGACCTTCGGAATCCTTGCGCCAACAAATTTTTCACCCTCGCGAGTATCGATAAAATACTTAGCCGGGGTAAGTTGAACGCCATTATTGATGGCTTCCAAAACCATATCCTGGCCATTTATTTTTCCCGCATACATTCCGACATGGCCGCAATTGATTTTCATTGTTTCAATTCCCTTGTCCAAGGAAATATCCAAGAGCTGAAACAGCTGATCGGTGTTATAGCCGAACATTTCCCCATCGCGCGAAGTGCGATAGAGCAAGGTGCCCACGGGCATGGCATAAACCGAATTGAGCGCTAAAAATACTCCTGATAAGATCATTATCAAAAGCAAAGAAAGAAGATTTTTTCTTTTCATACCCCTCCTTTTTTGTCATTCAAGTCAAAAATCTGGCTTTAATGATAAAAAATATGATTAATTATTATAAATTTATTTTACCCAATATCTTACTTCATCTGCAGAATTTATATTATCATTCCATTCTTGATCAGATATTTTAGGAGCCGGGTAACCAGACAACCCCTCTGTTTTTAAATAATTTGATGCGACATATCTGGCAAACTTACTCAAACCATTGTCGTTATAAACTTTCTTTATTGTTTCTATTGTTTTATTTTTGTCAACAATTTCATATCCGTCTAAACTTTGAACGATGACGGTCTGTATTTCCGGGTGATTTGATTCATTAAATAACAAATTTTGCAAACTATCAAAAATGTCTATGGAATAAAAATTTTTATAATTAGTACATGGCAAATTATTTATTACCGCGTAGCGCAATCGGATATCGCCTTTTTCCTCGGCGACCGACATTAGAGTATTGCAAATCGAGGGATAATCGACCACATCTTTAAGAAGCGGCGTCGGGCCGGTGGTCGTTGAATTTTCAGTGCCAGGGACATCTTTATTCAACAGGCTGGATAAATTTTCGACTGCCGGAATGCGAATATCAATGCCAAGGGAAGTATTTTTTATCTTATCAAGGAGTGAACTTACGGCGCCTTGCGCTAAGGCCGGATCCGAGCTGAATTCGGTGACGATCAAATTTTTTAAATTCTGGTCGCCGGCGGCAGCCGATAAATAATCGATCAGATATTGCGGCGCCTTAACTTGATAGCGAGAATCGATTTTAACTTTCTCGTCTTCGGCCATCCGCAAAGCCATCACCAGGTCTTGCCGGGCTTGCGCGTTTTCCTGCTCATCCAAAATTTTGTCTTTGACCTGTCCGGCCACCGCGCTATTAGCGCCGTTTTTGGCTAAATAATCGGCGATCATCTGCCTATAAAATTGCTTTTGGAACATGCAATCTTCATGGCAGATCAGATTTTCCATATCGGTAATCTCCAGATGCGTCAGTGCCATTTGCGTCTTAACCGGTTCGGGATAATGCTCCCAAAGATCGCTTTGAAAAGTGGCATAGTACAAAAACCAGCCGATGCCGGCAATCACCGCCAGCGGCGCCAAAATGAGCGCGGAAATTTTTAGAACTTTTTTCATAATAATATTTTTAAAATTATTTACTCGCTAAAAATCCGTGGCCGCCCCGTCCCGCCTCCGCCCAAGGCAGACAAGGCGGCAATATACAAGGGAATTTATTAAAAAAACTTGGCCGAGGCCAAGCTTAAACAAGCGCCCCCCGTCAAATAGTATACCAAAAAAACCAAAAAAGCGGTATGCCCGTTTTAAAATTATAAATCTTGATTTTTATCGCTGATTCCGCAGCTTATTGATATAGGCATCGGCATCGGCCTTCAACGTCGGGTCGATTTTTTCCGCCTGCTGCAAAGCGGCGATAGCTTTATCAATCTCCCCTTTTTGCTGATAAAGCTTGGCTAAAGCTAAATAATACTGGGCATTGTTTTCGTATTGCACCAGCTGCTCGTAAAGCTGGATGACATAATCGGCATTCTTCTCATCGACATAATGATTGATCGCGAATTTGATCACGTCGGCAATCTCCAGATTGCTCGCGCCGTAATTATCCATCGCCGACCAGGCCTTATTGCCGGCTTCATCAACGGTGGAGCTGGCCGCTTTGGATTGCTGCAATTCATTCTGTTTAATAATATAGGCTTGGCCCAGCTGGCAAGAAGTCTCCGGAAAATCATCGGTGATCGCGGCGGCTTGCCGCAAGGTGGCGATCGCATCGTCAATTTGATTCAGCCCGAGTTGAATCTGCGCCTTGATAAAATAAACCGGAACTCGTTGCGGACTGGCGGCGATCGAACCGTCGATCTCTTTAATCGCGGCCTGGGCGTAAGAATTTCTTAACGTCGGGTCGCTGACAATTTTATCGCCGACATCATAGACTCTGGCCAATTCCATCTGCGTCAGGCTGTCTTGGGGATTATAGGCCAGATTCTGTTCGCCTTTGGCCGCGGCAAAAGCAATCGCCTCGTCAGCCTGGGCCGGCGGCAATTTGGAAATGTCGTAAGCGTAATCAGCCACGGCGCGGATCAGCATCGAGCGGCCGTCCTTGTCGATCGGCGTATTATCGGATAGAGCGTCTTTATAGATTTGTACGGCAGCGGAGATGTCGCCTTGGGCAAAAGCCATTTGCCCGTTAATCACTCCTGTCAGCATCCGCAGCGGCAGGATGGCATAGTTATATATTAAGAAGGCGGCCACCAGGCCGGCGCCGATTAAGGCGAAAATTTCCCGGTCGGCAAAACCATTTTGCCCGCCGCGAGAGAGCAGGGCCCGGGTGTTGCCGCGATCTTCGCCGGTATTGGCCAGCCAATTGATATAAGCCAAAACGATCATGATGCACATATACGAAACGAAAGAATCGAAGACGTCCAGATTTTGCACGAAGTAAGCGACCAGGAGCGAACCGATCAGGCAGAACTCGATCGGCTTGATCCGGCCGCGCTTTAAGGCGCGGATCAGATAAATCGCCACGAAAATAAAAATGGAAAGATAGGATAGAATCCCCAAGATGCCAGTGGTGGAAGTCAGGTCGATAATATTGTTGTGCGCGCGGTCGAAATAAGTTTCCGACTTGGAATAATTATAAAATTTAGCGGAAAAATATTTATCGAAAGTTATCGCGTAGTTGCCGAAACCCGTGCCCAAAAGCCAATGATTGTGAAAATCTTTCACGCCCGCTTCCCAGGATAACAGCCGGGTCTGGAAGGTGGCGCGGTTAGTATTGAATTTCGCCAGAAAACGGTTATGGGCGATGATCGGATTGCTATGAAAGAGAAAAGCGAAGGCAATCAGCCCGACCACGGCCGCGGCCAAAAACCAGCTCGCGAAACGGAGAGCTTTTTTCTTGCTGATCACGCCGAAGAGGAAGACGAAAGCGGCCGCGCCCATCAGCATTCCGACCGCGTCGCCGGCTTTGTTCACTTTATAAAATTGGATGTAAAGGAAAGGGATGGCCAGAAAATAAAACCAATTGACGAACGGATAGCCTTTTTTCCGGTCGTTTCCCTCTTTATGGAAAAAAACGATCAGGACGAAATAAAAAGCGAAGATCATGAAGACCGCCGTATAGAGGCTGTTGCCGAGCGTGCTGTAGACTTCGCTGCCAGATGGCAAACTGCCGATCGCCACGCCGGACGCCGCCAGGATCAAGGCGGTAAAAACGATCTGCCAATCGCGCCAATCGCGGAAAACGGTAATGGCGATCAAATACAAAGCGAAGAAATGCAAAATGTGATAGACCCCCAGCATTCTTTCAGCATTGCTCCAAAAACTCATATGGAAATCCACGCCGGTAAAACAAGAAATCAAAATGACGAGGAAAAAAAGCGACAAGGTCAAGGTGATATAGATATTATTCTTGCCGATCGGTTCGCTCGCCTGCTCCGGCGTCAAATCTTTATTCTTATTCCGCCGATCTTTTATTTCCGCTTCTGGCCCAGCCGCCGCGACGATCTCGGCCTTGGGCTTGACGAATTGAATGAGGTTGAAGGGCCAGGTCTTGCTGATGCCGCGGAACGGATTCCATTGCGGATATTTGATGATAAAAGCCAGCCAGAAAACCAGCAGCGCCTCGACCAAAATATTGAAAGGGATCTGCTTGGAAGTAATGTAAGGAAAAAGCAAATTTTTAAACACGAAAAAAACACAGAGGAAGGAAGCGATCACTCCGGTTTTCAGGATCCAAAGATAAACTTTTTGGGACATAATACTTAGCAATTATAAGTAATTTTAATTAATATAAAAGAATTTTAGCTTAATTTTTGGGGAAAGTCAAAATGTGCTTAGTTAATTAGTTGATTAGTTAATTAGTTGAAAATTAGATAGCTTTTTTCTCTGCCAACGAACTGCGTTTTACTACGACTAATTAACTAATCAACTAATTAACTATTGCCGTTATAACCGTAAAAAGTCCGGGGATTTCTAAAAACAAAAGGGGCTTACCCTTGCGGATATAGCCTCCTCTGTTAAAAAAACTCACCCCCCGCAGCAAAAAGCTGCGGGGGGCAAGTGAGCGAGTTTTTCCAGAAGCTGCTCGCCGAAACTTTTATACTACTAGTTCGTCAACTTGGTGCCCTGGATCGAGCTGTTGGACAAGAGCAAGGCAGTGACGTCGCCGGACACATCGGACGAATCCTTCCAAGTGAAGTTGGCCCATTGAGTGCCGTCCAAATGGTTCAAATCGACTTCCATGCTGCTGTTGCCCGCGGTGCTAGACACCGAGGGGATGTTGGCAACCACCTTGAAGTACACGGTGGTCTGGCTCGGGATCAAAGCATCGTTCGGCAAAACTCCGGTACCCAAAGCGAAGGAGGTGCTGGAAGCAGAACCGTTGACGGAAACCGTTCCGTCCGTCGGAGTGGTATCCAAACCGCTGCACTTCTGGATGGTGAAGGTCGGGGTGCCGACATTGGTCTTGGTAAAGTCAACTTGGACCTTATCCAAAATAGTCTTGACGACATCGCCGCTCAACAGAGTGTTGGCGCCGGTGTTGTCAGTGGTGATCTTGATGACGGCAACAGTGTTGAGACCAGCAGTCAAAGAAGACGCCAAGCTGCAACCGCCGCCCGAGCTGACCAAGTCAACCGAGGAGATGCGAGACGCGACAGTTTCGGTGTAATTCGAATTGAGGGTTGAAACCCGATGCGAATTACCGCTAGACACGTAGCAGGTGCTCAATGAAGCGCAGGTCTGCGCCGTGGTCGTCGCGCCAGTCAACGAGAGGTTCGAAGCAACACCCTTGGCAGTGATGCCATAGATGTTGAACGTGGTCGAAGCCTGGGACACGCCAACCTGATTTTGGCCGATCGGTCTCAAAGTACCCTTCAAGTAATAAGTCTGGGTGCTCATCGGGACGATCAAGTTGATATTGGCGAAGGTGGTCGAAGCAGTGACGTTATTCACCGTGGCCAGAGGGGCGCCGGTAGAATCGTCAATCTCCAAACTGGAGAACATGCTGGCCGCGTTGGAATTGCTCACGTCAACGGAAAGATTCGTGATCTTCACGTTTTCGTTGGTCGCTCTCATCTTGAAAGCGGCCAGATACGGAACAGTGTTACCCGCGACGACGAGCTGACTCTTCTGCGTGTTGGTGTTGGTGTTATCCACAGCCAACCAGAGAGAACCAGCGCTGACCAAGGCGATCTTTCTCGCCGAAGGCATCGACAATGTATCGGCATGACCGGAATCATTCGTCGAATCATAGACATTGTTGCTGTCGGAATCGATGATGTTATAGCCTTCTAAGGCGACCTGGACATTCGCGCCAGCTTGATTGCTGTCTTGAGTCAGGTCGACAGTGACATAATACTCATTGGTGACGTTGGCCGAAACAGTCTCGGAAAGACCGTTAAAGGTGACAACACCGAGGGCAGAAATGCTGGAACCGGAAACCGACTTGATCGGAGTGGAAACGCCGGTCTTATACAGATAGTACGCGGCAACCTGACTCTTGGTCACATAAGTATTGCTGGTAGTGGCCAAGAAATCCAATTCCTGGATCTTCAAGTTGCTGGTCTGATTGGCCTGAACATTGAAGTCAAGAGCGGTCACGTTGGTCGAACCAACAACCGTCGGCAACGACTTGGACAACGGATTAATTGAGAAAGTCACCGCCGGCTTTTGAACGGTCACGGCGTTGAAGCTCAAAGAGTTCGGAGTCACATCGGTAATCACGGTGTTATTGACATCATGGATGATCAAATCGCCGCCGGAAACGCTGGCGATGCTGAACTGATAGCTGGAGCTGGTGGCAGCCGAAGAAATGTCGCCTTCCAAATCCAAACTATAAGTCTTGCCCGAAACTAAGGTCAAACCGATATCATTGGCCGCGCCGTAAATCTTGACTGAACCGCTGGTAGATTGAGCGTAATCAAGATCAAAGCTTTGGCCGGTTTCCTCGTCGACGAGTTTGACATTCTGCAATTGAGCAAAAGCCGCGCCCGACGGAGTATCCGCGGTCGAAGTAATGGTAGTTTTCAAGGTGTCGAAAGTAGCACCCTGGGCGCTATTCGAAGTCAACTTGAGAGTACCGAACACGACGTTGGTGGTATTGCTCTTAGTCTTATCGTTAGCCGCCTCCTGTTTGGCCAAAGCAATGGTGCCGGCCTTGATCTTGAAGGTGGTGGAATAAGAAGAGGAGAATTCGGTCGAGCCGGCGGCAATTTGCACGGCCTGGCCATAGGTGTTGCCAACCGCGTTGACATCGGCTGAGCTGTCGAGAGCGACGGTGATAGTATCGCCGGCACGGCCGTCGATAATATCAGCATGCACTTCGAACAAAGCGGTCTGGCTCTTCTTGATGACCAGCGGAGTGGTCAGCACGAAGTTGGCGTAACCGTTGGACTTGCCGGTGAATCCGGCCGGAGCGGTGGCAATCGACGAACCGTTGTAATACAAAGCGACATTGGCGAAATCGGTGTTGACCGAAGTGCCATTGGATCTCTGCAAGGTGATGGAATTCAAGGTGATATCCTCGGTGCCATCGGCTTGTATCTTGAACTTGCCGATAATAGCGTTGATGTCGCCCAAATTCACATCGGACGGAGTGCCATTGTTATTGATGGTCAATTTACCAACCGTAACATTGGCGCCGCTGATAGTATTGCCGCTGATCGGGAATGAACCGGAAACGGTAGCTCCGCCAGCATTGATGTCGCTGGCCTTGGCCACGGTCAAACTATAGTTATTGGTATTGGTAACGATAGCTTTAGCGGTAACTTCAACAGTCTGTCCGGCAGCGATCGCTAACGGAGTGGCTAAATTGAAGATCGCTTGGCGATTCGAATCCAAAGCGGATTTCACATTACCGATTCTCGTGCCATTGGCATAGAGAATGATATTGGTGATTTCGGAAGCAACGCTCAAACCTCCGGCAGTCAAGGTGATGGAATTAACAGTGGCCGCGCCATCGTTGGAAGCGGTCAAGTTAAAGCTCAACATCGGAGTCGGAGTATTGATGGCCACATTGGCCGACGCCGCGGTATCGGAAGCTAACGCAACGGACAAACCGCTGCCGCCAGCCACCGGACCCGGGACCGAGCCGCTCTGCGCCACGTTATCCAAGCTGCTCTCCATACCATTGATCACGGCGCCAGTGGTGGGCATGACATAGGTAGAAGGAACAGTGGCAACGTAGTTGAAGTTGTAGTTATTGGCATCAAAAGCCGCCTGCGAGGCGAACTTTCTTACCGTACCATCGGCAGCCAAAACCATGACATCCGGCGAACCGGCGGTCTTGATCAGCTGGCCGATCGGATATTGGCCGACTGCCAACGGACTGCCAACAGTGTAGTTAACGAAGAACGAATCGGGCATATCAACGACCATCTTGGCCCAATTGGCGCCCCAGAGAGCGATGGCGTTAGCTTCGCTAACGATCGATCTCAAAGTGCCGTTCGGTTCGACAGCATACACTTTCGGATCAGACGGAGATTTAACTAATTTAGTACCGGGTCTAATGACGACGTTCGCGGCCAAAGGATAACCAGCCATTTCAGAAGCGGGAATGGTTATCACGCCGGAAAAGTCCTTATACCAGGAAAAATAGGTCGACTCGTTCGGGAAAACGTATCTCTTACCGTTAGCGCCAAGGTAATAGACGGAAGATAAACCGCTGACCTTGATCAAATCGCCGGCTGAAGCCGCAGCTTTCGCTTGCGGAGCAACCACGATCGACATGGACAAAACAGTCACCATCATGACGCCGCTGATAAAAATTTTTCTTAACATACTCATAATAAGTACTTTCGGAAGCCCTGTCTGAATGTTTAAGCCTTTACGGGCGCAAACAATTTAAACAGAGCGGAATTGCTTTTTGAACTTTCAAGGATTGCGGTTCCATTGCAAATCAATTGGAATCCCATACCCTACCCGACAGGAAAGACAATGTGTTTGACTTTTTAGAAATCGCCGGCTTGGCAATCTCCAGACCCCTTCTAGAAAAGAAGTCGCTTGCAAGGCAGAGCAAAATTTAGCTGATTTGCTCCGGCCCTTAGTCCTTTAGTCGTTCATAAGCAAAATTAAGTAATTTTTGTAAGAAGGAATTCGTCTTATCCGATGTTTAGACCAAAAGATAAGATTCGACCTTTAGGGAATTCCCCAGCCTGTTTAGACCAGACCCATTAAGCCCGAAGCTGTTCGGAATTAATGGCTCTGTCTAAAAAATTTTAAATTTTCAATTATCAATTTTCAAATATTTTTTCAATGATTAAATTTTTAAATGGGCGCACTTCTTTTTTCTTATTCAGCGCGGCGCCATGATGAAAAAAATATTGAGTATATTTTATCAACAAACTTCATCACCGGATTATTTCGGAGCCTTTTCAGCGCCGCCGGATTGACCGACACGACACTCTCTTTAAATAATTCGGAAAGTTTTAAATCATTGTTGCCGCAAACGGCGATGAAATAAAGCGGTTCGGCGGCGGAAAAATAAATTTTCCCCTGCTCGCCGGACTTGATCAGGCTGGCCAGACCGTTCGCCTGCTCCAAAATGAAAATATTTTTAAAATATTTTTTTAGGATTTGTTCGAACTCGCCGCGAGTGAATTCATGCGAGTGGTACGGATTTTTTTGACCGAATACTTCGCGGTTCGGCGTTGATGCTAAAAAAATTCCCTCTGTCTTCAAGACTCGCGCGACTTCCGCCAAATATTTTTCCGGATTTTCCAGATGTTCGATCGTCTCGAAGGAAACAACCATATCGAATTCCCTGTCCGATTCGGCGATATTTTCCGCGTCGCCGACTTTGAATTCAATCTTCTCCTGTCCGTAATTCCGCCGAGCCTCCCCCACCGCCTCGGCCCCGCGATCAATGGCAACGACTTTAGCCGCTCCGGCTTCGGCCAAAATCTTCGATCCATAACCGGAACCGCAGGCAATATCCAATATTCTTTTACCCCGCGAGATTTGCGCCGCTAATTGATAGCGAACCAAATGCTCATCGTAGATTATGTTTTCCTTGCTCTCTTTATCTAAAACCAATCTTTCATCAAAAGACATAAATCAGATAACAGGTATCATGTAGCATGTAGCAAAATTTGTTACCTGCTACTTGTTACCTGCTACTTGTTACCTGTCGTCTGCCCGCTCGAACTGCCGGCGCCGCCAGCGCTTTCCGTTCCGCCGCCGGTTGAGGTGCCCGCTTCCGTCGCCCCCTTGACCGATCCGGAATCGATATTGGCGATAATCTTGCCGACTTGATCCAGAATATTCTTGGCTTCGGTAAAATCTTTGGTGGCAAAGGACTGGGCCGCCTGATCCAAACTGGAATTTATCTTAGCGCTGGCATTCGGAGTGGAAGACGCCGCATTGACGGCCGCGGCGCTGGAACTGGCCGCCGGCAAAGTTGACGACGTCGGACGCGAAGAAGAACTAGCCGCCGCGCCATTAATATCTTTTAAACCGCCGCTCGGATTATAAAACTGCATTCCGGTATTTTCTTTGCCCGATTCGACGCTATAAACCTTGCTATCGGAAGCTTTTTGAATTCCGCCGATGCCAACCTTAACGTTATCATTTTCCAAAGCCGAATTACCGCTGGCATTATTGGCGACTTTAGACGATGGAGAGCCGTTATCTCGCATTCGATTGATTTCCGACAATCTTTCTTTGACAGTATTTATTTCCTGCTGGAAATTTTGCGCCAGTTCCTCCGCCTTTTTCTCATTACCCGCCGCGTTGAAATTCGGGCTGGATAAAACCTCGGTAATCTCCTGAGCATGGATGCTGGCCAGTTTCATATCTAATTTGGCCTTATCTTCCTGATTGAAGGTCAGCATCAACTGAATTTTTTCTTTCCAGACTTTGGCTATATATAATGTATCTCCGGGTTTGGAATTTTTCGCCGCCAGCGCCCCCATCGTGCCGCCGGTTAAAATTATCGCCAGGCAAATCATCGCCCAGGCCGCGGCCGGCAAGAAGGAAAAAAAATTTTTAAATTCGTAAACCATTATTTCAAAGCCATTGACCTTGACTTCCGCGCCGACGGAATTGGAAATTTGCGCCAATAAAACCTCCCGAGTTTCCTGTTTCCAGGCTGGCTCGGGTTTTATTCCTTGCAGCGTCTTCAATTCAGCGATCAATTCTTTATCGTTCATATTTGA
>Ga0335071_10004617_pt1 | contig 14375 bp, 8 predicted proteins | sample Lox_Sample_15_FD_206724 | JGI IMG/M metagenome (GOLD analysis project Ga0335071, IMG submission 206724) | Soil microbial communities from Loxahatchee National Wildlife Refuge, Florida, United States - Lox_Sample_1.5 | ecosystem: Environmental > Terrestrial > Soil > Wetlands | place: USA: Florida... | reverse complement strand
GCCCCGTAATACATCCGCTGTTTTCGTATCGACGGTTTCTGTCCCGGATACAAATCTTTATATTACAGAACATGTACTAGTTTATACTACGCCTCCAGAAAGCCAGTCAATAACTATTTTTCGGTCTTTTCGAAGCCTTTTACGCGCGAACGTTTCGCTGAGAGCCAACCCGTAACGAATCGATGGGTTCAGTGCGTCACTTTGAGGCGAGGGTCGGCGAGATCCAACCGGTACATGATCTGGTTGTATTCGTAATAAGGCGTTGTGTGCGGGTTGCCAGAGAACGTGTTCACGTACGATCCCTCCAGGTAGATGACACGACCGCCAGCCTGATCGAAAAAGGGGTGCTGGGTTGGGTTATAGAAGTCGTGCGCGTCGCCGGCTTTGTTCGCGTGGGTAATGATCTTCCGTGCTTTGACCCACGGTCCTTCGGGACGGTCGGATTCGCTGTACCAAACCTCGCCGATTACGGTGGATCCCAGTGCCTCTGAGGCGATCATGACGTAGCGGTCGCGGCTATTGTTCCAGAAGCAGGAGCAATTGCTGAGCAGAATCGGTTTGGCGTTCTCGGCGTCCTCGAGCCGAAAGGGCGATTCTTCGCGAGTCATTTTGCCCGCTTTGACCAGGTCCTCCTGCTGGCGCGGGTTGAGGGGTGGCGCGTTTGTTTTCCAGGCCCAGAGGAGTTTGCCCCCGGCGTCACGATCGAGATCGACTGCGGCCTTCGCTACAGGGTGCGTGCCCGGCTTGAGACAGGTGTAAGCCTCGTACTGCGACAGATCGAGATAGGATTGCCAGTCAGCTTTGACGCGCAGGGCGGGGTACGGGGCGGTAAAATAGATACAGCCTGGGTCTTTCCTGCCCTTCGAACGGAACGGGTAACCTGTTGGAAAGAGCGGCGGATCGATTGGAAGCGACTTGAGTTTCTCGAACTGATCTTTCTGATCGTTGTAAGCGACGAATCCGTTGTCGAGCACTGCCCCCAACCCACGGCGTCGCGAGTACCACCCCAGCATACGCTCGCCGCCGGTTTCATCGCTAAGTACCACCAGGCCCGAGAGCCAAACAACTCCCTCGCCTTCCATCGGCGCCATCGCGCGCGAGAAACCGTCTTTGCCAGTATAATACTTCAGATCGAATCCCACCGAAGGATCAATCTTCTCGGGCAGCACCGTCGTGGCGCCTGACATCGAGAAGTTGCCCAGCGCATAAGAAGCCCGGGAGGTGTCTCCATAGAACCAGTACAGTTTGCCGCGATATATCGCAGTGAGGATGCCGTCCTGGCCCGTGACTTCGGCATTAAGAAGCGGTTCAGCGATTGGCGGTTTGCGTCCGAGCAAAACGGTGTCACGATAGACCCCCTGCCCGGTAATCCGGTACAGGCGTTCGGCAATATTGATTCGCTTGATCTTAAGCTCGGCTGTCGCGCCGGGAGTCGTGTCGAGTCTGACCCCGCGATTCCCAAACCCATCGGCCGGGAAATCATAGCCGTGGCTGGAGATGCCGAACCAAACCTTGCGGTTCATCAGTCCCGGCTCATAGAAAGCAACCCACCCTCCCGAATCCGTGTAATAGCAAACGCTGCTCGTCGTCTTCAACTCCACCATCGGAACACCACGGCCGGTCTGTTCATCCACGACGTGGATCCCGAAATAGCCCCCCGGAGGCGGCGGCGATTCGGCAGCGCGAGAAAAGCAAGCGGCCAGGCAGAGCGCGATCGAAAAACGACTGTAGCGTGACATGCCGGGAAGGTGAACGAACGGACGCTTGGATTCAAGGACTGGACGTACATGACAAAGGGCGAATCGAAGATCACGAGCGAAGTCGTGAAGTCGCGGGCTTGTCATGACAAACCTTGCAAGCCATTATTCGCGCGCGGAACGATACCGGCCCTGTGTATTGTTTTGTGCGACGATAGGTGAGTAGAAAAATGCCGGCGATGGCCGCCAGAAAACAGACGAAGCACAACGGCTCAGGAACCGGAGCATTTCTTTGTGCTTCTTGCGGCGTTACACGGCGATTTCGTAGTTGTGTCATTCGTCCTCGGCTTTGGGATTTCGGATTTCCAATTTCCCGCTTCGCCGGCCTGGTTTTGTTCGCAACCCTAAGCGGGGTGGGCCAACCCACAAACGAGTTGCACAAAGTGAGCGAGGTGCGGCGATTGACGGCGCAGGAAGCCGAGCGCCACATCCCGGTGCGCCTCCGAGGCGTCGTCACGTTTGCGAACGACGCGCTGTTTTCCCGCTTCGTCCAGGACGATACGGCTGGCATCTACCTGGACACCTCGACCAATGTGCCGCCGCCCCTCACCAACGGTCAGTTCGTCGAGGTGGAGGGGTTCACCGGCGCGGGTGAGTTCGCGCCCATCGTCGTGCCGACGCGGGTGAAGAGCCTGGGCCCGGCGCCTTTTCCTCCTGCCCAGTCCGCTTCCATCGAGGAATTGATCGGAGGTCAGAAGGATAGTCAATTCATCGAAGTCAAAGGCATCGTCCGATCAGTCCGGTTCGAGAGGGAAACCGGCCGTTCCGCGATCGACATAGTGACCGGCGGAGAACGATTCACCGCTTACGCGCCTGGGCTCGGCGGGATCGAACCCGAAGCTCTCGTGGATAGCACCGTGCGGGTCAGGGGGGTCTGCTCCACTCTGTTCAATCGGCAGCGGCAGCTTTTCGGTTTCCATTTATTGGTGCCACGCACGGACGACCTGGCGGTGGAGAAAGCCGCTCCGGCCAGCCCGTTCGCGATCGTCCCCCAGCCTTTGGGCAGCCTCCTCCAGTACACACCCGAGGGCAGCTCTGGTCATAGGGTGAAAGTCGTCGGAACGGTTGCTTATTACGAGCCCGGCAGCGCCTTGTTTGTCGAGAACGACGACCGCGGCTTGTATGCCCAAACCCGCGAAATAACGCCACTCCAGCCCGGAGACAAGGTCGAGATACTCGGCTTTCCCGCCAAAGGCGAATATACTCCCATGCTCCAGGATGCGGTTTACCGGAAGATCGGCCAGCAGGCGGCCCCGGCGCCGGATCCCCTCGACCTGGACGAGGCTCTCAAAGGAACCCACGACAGCCAACTCGTGCAGCTCCAGGCCAGCTTGCTCGACCGGACCCAGCGTGGCCGCGAGCAATTCCTCGTGCTCCAAACCGGGGGCTTCGTCTTTCACGCGTTCCTAAACCAGGCGGCCGGTGACGAGGCCTTCTCCGCTTTGGAAAATGGCAGCGAAGTCCTGGTGACTGGCATTTGCGTTATCGAACGCGGCACCACCTGGCGGGCAGGCGAAACCTGGCGGGCCAAGTCCTTCCGGCTCCTGCTTCGTTCGCCGGAAGACGTGAAGGTGCTCAAAGCCCCACCGTGGTGGACGCTGGGGAAACTGTTGTGGACGGTGGGAATTCTGGGCGTGGTCGTGCTGGCAGCCTTCGCCTGGGTCGGAGTGCTGCGCCGGCGGGTTCAGAAGCAAACCGAAATCATCCAGCAGAAACTCCACACTGAAGCCGCCCTCAAGGAACGCTACGAAGCCCTCTTCGAAAACGCCAATGACATGGTTTTCACCCTCGACCTGGCCGGCCGGATCACCACCATCAACGACAGCGGCGAGCGCCTGCTGCAGCGATCCCGAAAAGACCTGTTGGGCAAACATGTTCTGGATCTTGTGCCCGAGGACCAGCGGGCCGCCGCCCGTCAATGGCTCGACCAGGTCGTGCAGGGCGCTGAGCTGCCCACCGCGGAGTGGGACGTGGTAAATGCCGCCGGGCAGCGCGCCAAGCTGGAGATCAATACGCGGATTATTGAACGGGACGGCCGGCCGGTCGAAGTGGAGGCCATCGCCCGGGATATTACCGAGCGAAGGCAATTGGAGAGAGAGTTGCTGGAAATCAGCAATCGGGAGCAACGACGGATTGGACACGATCTCCATGACGGCGTCTGCCAGCAATTGGCCGGCATTGCCTACCGGCTGTCGATCCTGGGGGACCGACTGCAGACGAAGGCTGCGGCGGAGTCGGCTGAGGTCGAACAAATCAGCGGGCTGATCAACGAAGCAAACTCCCAGGCTCGAACCGTCGCTCGCGGGCTGTTTCCGGTCCGCCTGGAAGACAGTGGCCTGCTCCCCGCGCTGGAAGAACTGGCGGAAGGAATCGCCAGCCGTTTCAAAGTCCGGTGTCAATTCTCAAGCCAATCCCCGCCTTCGGTGGTGGACGGGGAGGTGACACTGCACCTGTATTTCATCGCCCAGGAAGCGGTCCTGAACGCCGTCAAGCACGGCGCGGCAACCGAAGTGACGATCCTGCTCAAACCTCACGGGGAATATTACCAGTTGACAATCCGGGACAATGGCAAGGGCTTCCAAATGTCGAATGTCAGCCGCTCCGGGATGGGGATCCGCATCATGCGGTATCGCGCCCGCGTCATCGGGGCAACTTTGGAATTGACAAGCCAACCAGCCCAAGGCACCAAGGTGTCGTGCGTATTTTCCCCGGTTTCCGCGGAAAGCCTGAGAAGCGTAAAAGATGAAGGAAACAGCCAAGCGTGAGCCCAAACGATCGGGCGAAATCCACACCGACCCGGCGGCCAGCGAAGCGCAAGCCGAAAAAAGCAAAGTCTTCATCGTAGATGATCATACGATGTTTCGAGAGGGCTTGCGCCAGCTCATCGAGTATGATCCAGGGCTCACGGTCTGCGGTGACGCCGAGGATGCCGGGAAGGCCATGGAGGGCATCCAGCGGACCAACCCGGCGGTCGTGATCGTCGATATCACTCTCGCCCATTCCAGCGGCCTCGACCTCGTCAAGAGCATCAAAAGCGAATACGAGGATCTCCCGGTGCTGGTCGTCTCCATGCACGAGGAATCGCTCTATGCCGAACGCGCCTTGCGTGCCGGCGCCATGGGTTATGTCATGAAGAACGAACCCGCCCGCACGGTTACCGCCGCCATCCGTAGCGTGCTCGGTGGCGAGATGTACCTCAGCCGAAGGATGGCCTCCACTGTAATCTCGAGGTTCATGCGCGGCCAGCCGGAACAGCCGATGTCGCCGCTGGAAACGCTCAGCGACAGGGAGTTACAGGTGTTCCGCATGATCGGGCAGGGCAAAGGCACGCGCCAAATCGCCGAGGACCTTGAAGTCAGCATTCCTACAGTCCAGTCGTTTCGCAACCGGATCAAAGAAAAGCTGCATCTCAAGAGCGCACCGGAACTGGCGCTGCACGCGATCCACTGGGCTCAAAGCGAATCACCCAAATAAGCCCCGCCTTCGCCAGCGCCCGGAGATCTGGTCAAGGCGCTCCCTTGCGAAGCGAATCCGCATTAATTTCCAGGCCGCCGGAGAGCCGAGGCAGCAGTGGCGCGTGGTCGGGACGATAATGAAGGACCTGGGCGAACTCGGCCTGCGCTTCTTTATCCCGGCTAGCCGCCGCCAGCTCGGTTCCCAACAGAAAGTGGGCCTGCCAAAAAGCGGGCTCGTGCTCGAGGAGGATGCGAAAACACTCGATCGCCTCGGCCGATCTGTGCGCAGCCGCCAGAGTCACCGCGCGGTGGAAATAGTCCGCCGGCCCCTGTGGTTGGAGGCGCGCGGCTTCCTCGTAGTACGCCATGGCTTCGTCCCCTTTCCCCTGGCGTTGTTCGAGGAATCCCAGGTTCAGATACGTCTCGGCGCAGGTCGGGTCGGCCCGCCGAGCCCGGCCGAAACACGCTGCCGCCTCAGCCGTTCTCCCCTGGCCGGCGCGGATCAGCCCCAGCTCATTGTGGACCTGCGCGTAATTGCTTCGGACAGCCAGGGCGCGGGCGAAAGACTCCTCGGCTTCGTGAGTTCTTCCCTGGCGAACGAGCAAAATGCCCGTGTAGTAATAAGGACCGGCCAGATGTGGAACCAGGTCGCACAGCCGTTCAGCTTCGGCGATCGCCTGGCTGATGTTTCCTCCCGCTTCCAGAAACTGCTCAAAATTTCCATGCAGAAGATTGTCCTCCGGCGCCAGAGCCAACGCCCGTTCATACATCTGTCGAGCCTCCTCCGGCGTTTGCGAGCTCATTCGCGACCTCGCCTCTCCCAATTTCGCATCGCACATTCTAAGATGAGCTGCGTGGTTCGACTGCGCCGTAAATGGCGGTGACGATATTCGACTCACAATGGGTTGCCACACCCGCTGCCGATCCCACACCGTCACCGCCAGTCGGCGCTCACAGACATCCGTTGAGGGCCAGTTCCCCTGGTCGCCGGCAGCGATTGGGCCCGGAAGCAGCTTTCGGACCTGCTCGGCCACACTGCGCGCCAGCCGATAGTTCCCCTCGAAATTCAAATGAACATGCTCATAGAACAGCTCCCATCCGGGAATCCCGCCGGGCGAGTCTTGCCCCAAAACCTCGGCCGCATCTACGAGATAAACCCCCCGGCCCGCATATCGGGCCGCCGCCGCTTTGATCGTTTGATTAACGCCCGTATCTGCCCTAAAGGCCAGCGCGTCGCAATCCCTCGCCAATTCAAACGCACGCCGGGCCGCACCATAGTTAGTTAAGGCGAAATCGCATGTCCCCGCACGAAATTGCAGGTCTGCATATTGCGGATCGATCAGGATGGCCTTTTGATAGCTGATGAGCGCCTCCTGCCAGTCGCCCGCGGTCTCCCGCCCCACGCCTTCTTTGTAACTTTCCTGCCATTCGGCCTTCTGGCTCTCCGTCAGGCCATCCGCTGGCAATGACGCAAACGGTGCGCAATCCTTCAGATTGCAGGCAACTGTGCTCAGGATGACAGGCACGCCACAGCGGCCGCCGGCCTCCAAAATCTCCTCCAGGTTCCGCTGGAAGTTCTCGGCTGCCCGCACCCGCGCCGGCGCGCCAAATCGAACCCGGTTCTCCATGAACATCTGCATGCCGCCCCATGCCTTAGGGGAGTTCGGATGGAGCAGCTTTCGAGTGAGCGCATCCAGCAGTTGCCCCACTTTCGTGGTCTTGAGCCCAAGCACCACCCGAACGAAACTGAGCCCGGGCGCTTTCGGCCCGAAAATAGTCTCCGCGCCAAAAGGTCCAACCATTTCGTTGTTTCCCATGTAGACAACCCACAAATCTCCCCCATGTCCCGCACACTCACGCGCAATGGGCAAGATCGCATGGGAATTGATGCCCGTAATAGCCACACAGAACACCTCAAACTCCGTCTTGGGGAACCGCTCCCGCAGCAGCACCTGGAGGTATCTTCCGACCCCAAAGGACGGGTCCGGATCACCGGCCGCCGCCGATTCGCCGAACAGGAAAATGCGGTACGCGTTGGTGCCTTTCTCGGCCGGAACCCGAATCGGCAGGCTCGGTCGGGCCAGTGCTGGCGGGAAAAACCGGAGCGTAAATCTGTCGTTCGGCACATAGAATTCGCGACCATTTATCCGGGTGCGGAGGAAAAAGCTGGTCGGGTAGCCGTATCCGACGACGCGCAGCACGCACTCAGCAGCGCCAAAAACCAGCAGCGGAATGAAGAAGATCGCGCACAGCCTCATTAGCCAAAGACGACGTTTGGAAATCAGCGTAACCCTCCGTGCCGGAGAGACCTCTGTGGAGAAACTGCTGTTGTCCTGTGCCTGGGCTTCAACGCCCGAACGATGCGTTCTTAGCTTCAAGGAGCTTCAACCTATCCGGATTCAATTTGCTTCATCAAGGAAGAAAACCGGCAAACCGCCGAGACGGACCGCATCCGCCAGGTCCCCGCCGAAAGGTCAAAAAAAAGGTCAAAAAAGTCTTGCAGGGGCATGCTTGACGTGATAGAAACCACTACAAGTTCGGATGGGAACACTGGAAACTGCGTAGTCAAACCTATATGAATAAAACACTCGGAACAATCACAAGCGGAATGTGCCTGGCAGCAGCCCTGGCATTCACCCCCTCAACTATCCCGGCCGCAAACCTGATCATCGACCCCGGTTTTGAGTCTGGGGCTCCCGGCCAACCAAATCCTATCCCGCTTCCAGGCGGGGCCGGAGGAGGCTGGGCCGTGTTTAACGGCGCCACCTTTTCGACGGCCCATCCCGAAACCGGTCTTTGGTCCATACAGGAACCCCAGAACGCCGGTCAGGCCTGGAACTTCCAGGCCCCTTACCAGGTGATTGGCGGTGTTAGCGCTGGCCAACAGTTCACACTCACCGCCGACTTCATGACGCCAACGGGGATTACCGAGGCCAGCGGTTTTGCTCCTGCCATCATTCAAATGACCTTCTTCAATGCCGCCGGAGCCGATATTGGCACGGTTGAGACTGGCGGTGTCGGGGCCAAAGCCAATTCCTATACCCCCGCCGCAATCAACACCTGGTTCACCGGCACCGTGACCGCCACGGCGCCCGCCGGCGCAGCATATGTCGCCCCGTACCTCGCGTTCATGGAAAACGGTTCTCAAACGGGCCCCGATGCACTCTATTGGGACAACGCCGCGCTGATCCAAGTGGTGCCCGAGCCTTCCAGCCTGGCGCTGCTGGGGCTGGCTACCGCAAGCTTGCTTTGCATCCGCCGCCGCCGGAGTTAGTTTGAGGGTGCGGTTCAGTGGTTTTGGCTGTCAAAGTCACGTCGCTGGGACGTGACTTTTTTGTTTCGGCGCCGTGAATTCGCCGACCGGCTAAGAACGAATACGACCGTGAAATACCGCCCATCTTTCCTCTCATTTAGCCTCGCGGCCTCCCTGCTGCTCGGAGCTCTCATGGCCGGCACTACCTCGGGCCGCGGAGCTTGGCAATTGGTTTGGAGCGACGAATTCGACGGCAGCTCCGTGGACTCCTCCAAGTGGGTATTCGAAACCGGCAACAACAACGGATGGGGCAACAGCGAGCGCGAGTATTATACAGGCCGCACCAACAACGCCTACGTTGCTAACGGCCTCCTCCATATCGTTGCCCGCCAGGAATCAACGAACAGTTTTCCCTACACCTCCGCCCGAATGAAGACCCAGGGCCGCTTCTCACAGGCCTATGGGCGCTTCGAGTTTCGCGCCAAATTGCCCCAAGGCGTGGGCTTCTGGCCCGCTCTTTGGATGATGGGCACTAACATTTCCTCGGTCGGCTGGCCGGCGTGCGGCGAAATCGACGTCATGGAGAACAACGGCAGTTGGGAGAATCAGGTACAAGGCACGATCCACTATTCCGATGCCGGCAATAACCATCTGCAACAAACCAAGCTCTACACGCTGCCAACCACCGGCGATTCCGTGACCAACTTTCACACCTACGCCGTCGAATGGGCCACCAACTCCATCAAATGGATGGTGGACGGCGCTACCGTCCAGACCTGGACCAGTTGGTCGAGTTCCACCGGCCCCTATCCCGCCCCGTACAATCAGCCCTTTTTCCTCCTCATGAACCTCGCGGTCGGCGGAAGCTATCTGGGCTATCCAAGCGACGCGACCATCAACGCCGGCACGACCTTTCCCGGCGAAATACAGGTGGAATACGTGCGGGTGTATGCGCTCGTCTCGACCAAACCCGATCCTCCGACCGGTCTCGCGGCGGGCGCTGGCGCCACCAGCGTTTTCCTGTCCTGGAACCCTTCAACCTCGGGGGCGACCGGGTATAATGTGCAGCGGGCCTCGATCAGCGGCGGGACCTACACCAACATCGCCAGCACCGCCACCAACTCCTTTACCGACACCGACGTCTCATCGTGCGCGACTTATTATTATGTTGTATCTGCCACCAACGCAGTCGGGGAAAGCACCAACTCCGCGGAAACGGCGGTGACGATCCCCGCTTTTCAGCTCGCGGTCAATTCGGGTGGTTCAGCGGCGGCTCAATTCGCCGCCGATGCCTTCTTCAGCGGCGGCACGCAGGCCGCTCCCACCACAGCGGCGATCGACACGACCGGTTTGATCTCTCCTGCCCCCCAGGCAGTCTATCACACCGAACGCTACGGCAACTTTACCTACACCTTCACTGGCCTGACGCCGAGCCTGAGCTATAAACTGCGCCTCCATTTCGCGGAATTCTATTGGACCTCGGCGGGGCAGCGCCGATTCAACGTCCTGATCAACGGCACTCAGGTTCTGACGAACTTCGACATCATCGCCACCACCGGCGCCCCCAACAAAGCGACTATCCAGGAATTTAACGCTACTCCCAACGGAGGGCAGATAACCGTTCAATACGTGACCGTGACCGACAACGCCAAAGCCAGCGGCATCGAACTCCTTCTCCCGCCAACGCCCGCTCCAATCGCCGGCAACAACGGCCCCATCTGGGCCGGCATGACCCTGAACCTCACCGCCTCCTCCTTCCCGGGCGCCACCTACAGTTGGACCGGCCCGGGCGGCTTTCTCTCGAACACGCGGAATCCGTCGATTGTGAACGCGACGACTAACGCAAACGGAACCTACAGCGTTACGGCTACCGTGGGCCGTTGCACATCATCGCCGGCGATGACGTCCGTGGCTGTCAATCCGCGGCCGGCTATCACGATCCAGTTCTCAGCAGACAACACAGTGCTTAGCTGGCCGGCCGGCACGCTCCAATCCGCCACGAACATCTTCGGGCCATGGCAGGAAGTCGCCGGAGCGGCCTCGCCCTACACGATTTCCCCAGCGCTGTCTCAGGAGTTCTATCGTCTAAAGCTGCCTTAAACACCCTCAACCGGTAAAGCCTATGCCTGATCCGATCCTCAAGAACTGGTTCCTTGCGGCCCTGCTCTGCCTTTCGCTATCCTCCCAAATCTCATCTCGCGCGGCTGACCCCGCCGAAACAACGCCTCTGCCAATCCAACAGAAGGTGACCGACTTGCTTGCCGGGTTCTCCAAAGGCGTGGCCTATTCGGGCTTCAGACACGGGCAACATCCGGATCGCGGCACCGGCGCGGTCAATCCCACCGAAAACGAAATCCAGGAGGACCTTCGCCTTCTGAGCCGCAATTCGAATTTCGGCCTCATCCGCCTCTACGATTCTCGCAATAATTCGGAGGATGTTCTGCGCATTATCCGAAGTGGAAAATTCAAGATGAAGGTGTTGCTCGGTGCCTGGCTGGATGCCGAACTCAGCAACAAAGATTGCCCCTGGCTTAAAGAGCCGATCCCTCAGGCCACCCTCGAAACGAATCAGGCCAAAAACCGCGGAGAAATCGAAAATGCCATTCGTCTGGCCAACGGTTACCCGGATGTCGTTATCGCTGTAAACGTTGGCAATGAGGCCCTCGTCAAATGGAGCGACCACCTCGTGCCCGTCAATTCGGTCGTTTCCTATGTTCGCAGCGTGAAGAAGTCCATCCACCAGCCGGTAACCGTCGCGGACAATTATGATTGGTGGGCGCATGATGGCGCATCCCTGGCCCCCGAGCTCGATTTCGTTTCCGTGCACACCTACCCCGCCTGGGAAGGCAAGACCGTGGCCGAAGCCCTGGCCTTTACCAAGGCCAACTTGCAGGCTGTCCGCCGCGCCCTCCCCAAAGCCCGCATCGTGATCACCGAAGCCGGGTGGGCTACCGCGGCCCGCGAATTTGGCGACCGCGCGGGCGAACCGCAGCAGAAACGCTACTACCAGGACCTCTACGCCTGGACCTCCGCCATGAATATCACGACTCTCTTCTTCGAAGCCTTCGACGAAGATTGGAAAGGCGAAACCAACGATCCCTTCGGAGCCGAAAAGCACTGGGGTTTATTCACCGTGGACCGCAAACCCAAAATGGCCATACGCGCCCTCTACCCGGACCTCGCCGGAAAACAGCCGTGACACCGCGCCGTCGCCTCCGGGCGTCGGCCCATCCCCCGCAAAGATTTCTTGTCTTTCCTGGCCGTCAAGTTTAAGGACAATGCATGCACCGCATTATCCTCGCTTTCATCGCCTTGTTTGCGCTCGCGTCCGCTCCGGCTCCGGCCGCTGATTTGAAATACGCCGTCGCCCCGGACTTTTTCGACCAAAACCCGGGCGGGAAACCCCTCGGCCCCTGCCACGGCGGCGCCGTCATCGACAAAGCCGGCAACATCTACGTCACCACCGACACCGACCGCGGCATTCTCGTCTTTTCCCCGGCCGGCAGGTTCCTTCGCGCGTTTGGCCCGCCGCGCATCCACGCCCTTGAACTGCGCGAGGAAAGCGGCGTGGAATACCTCTACACGGCTCGGCCCGCCGATCACGAGGTCCTCAAGGTCGACCTCCAGGGCTCGCCGCAGTGGTCCCGCGGGTTTCCGAAAGAATCAGGCATTTACACGAACGCCGATGGGTTCAAACCCTGCGCCCTGACCGTAGGGCCGGACGGGTCCGTCTTTGTCGCTGACGGTTACGGTGCGAATTATGTCCTGAAGTTCGATGATGCCCGCAAGTTCGTGAAAGCCTTTGGCGGACCCGGGGCCGAGGAAGGGAAATTCAACACTTGCCATGGCATCGCGCTCGACACGCGCCCGGGCCAGCCCCTCTTGCTCGTCTGCAACCGCAATAACAACCGCGTCGAATATTGGGATCTCGACGGCCATTTCGTAAAAGTCATCCGGAAAGACCTCCGGATGCCCGCCGCAGTGCACATCCGCGGTGATTACGCCGTGTTCCCCGAACTGCAGGGCCGCGTGACCGTCCTGGACAAAGACGGCAATATCGTTGCGCAGATCGGCGACAATCCGAACGAAAAACAACGCGCCAACTACGGCCTGCCGCCCGATCAATGGCAAGTCGGCATCTGCAACTCGCCCCACGGCGCCTCGATCGACCAGGACGGCAACCTCATCGTGACCGAATGGAGCAAGTTCGGACACCTCCACAAATTCGTGGTCCAGAAGTAACTGCCATCGCCGGAATGGACGATGAAAGCCGGGTTTGAGGAAGTCTTGTCAATCGACATCGACAAACGGCCACAGCCTCAATTCAGAACCTGGCCTGATGCTCCGGCGCGTTCGGCTAGGGCGCGATCGTAAGCTGTGACCGCGACATCTCGCAAAGATCCGGAAGGCAACCCACGCACCCGGTTATCCGCTGCCGCAGAGTCCTGGGTGACCCACAGAGCTACGAGGTTCTGGACAGCCGCGTCACGACATGGGGTGTCCGTGAGTTGTGAGACCCAAGAAGCCGCGGTTGCTGGTGACTTCTGCGCCCAACGTTGAACGATGGCGGCCACGGTGCGGTCCTGTTCCGCACCAGTTTCAAGAGCGCTGGCGGCCAGCGTAACGGCGGCAGCCCCTCCTGCTCTGCTGATCCGACCGCGACAGCCGCTACCAGGCGCTGGCTAAGGTCCAAATCCGTCACCTGCATCGCCCAGGATACGGCCGCAGCAGGATCGGCTCCCGACCACTGGCTGACGGCATGAACCAGGAATTTGTCGCGCTCGTGCGAGGGTACAAGCGCGCTCGCCAGATCGAGAGCCTCCTGCCCATGAACCTTCAAATTCAGAATTTCGCAACCACTTACGAAAGAGGGACTTGAAAAACCTGACGTTTTTTGACCGCGTCTTTCGGTTCGGGGGCACCATGCGCGCATTAAGTTCGGGGGAGTCTCTCCTGCAAGCCCGATCACATCGCCGCAGGCCTCAGTTGCGCCAGGAACTGTTGCTAGTTTTGGCGACTGACCTACTCCCTCACCGCCCCGGACGCCGCGAACCACGCGCAGTCGGGCGCCGGCCCAAACCCTACCCGCTTCTGATGTCGCACCGACGCCGCTTCTGTGAGATTCAACATCAAAATCGCTACCGCGCCAAAATCGTCGGTGCTTCGAAACGCAATAAAATTCGAAGGCTTAACTAACCGCCATTCAGAACCGACCCCTTTAAGAAGATGGTTCGGCCAAAAAAATTCATCGACAAGAGCTACATGAGCATGCACTATACGCACCATTAGTCCCCTGTGTTGACCGGCGCGGTCGTGCCGCCAGCACATTTGTTTGGAGGCGGGCCTGGAATTGCAAGGAATCGCATGAAACAGAATGAAGCAGGTTATCAGGTAGGGAAAGGGAACGCCCCTTTCGCTCCTGGCAATTGGAATCGGCGGCGTAAGGAAGTCACAACGGCCAGTCAATTCTTACGGACGCGAACAAACCCCCTCTCGCTCCGCCGTTCGGGACCAGCACCGTGCCGACTCAGCGGGGCGGTCCGATGGAGCGGCGCCGGGACGAGCGGCTGGCGGCTGGCGGGAGCCATTGGGCTGGCCGCTTTGGCGTTGGGCATGCAGACCGCGGCCAGCGGTGGATCGTGGCAGGAACTTGGCCCGATTAACACCGCGTGGTTCGAAGGAGGCATGGGTCGATTGAATTGCGTGGCAGCGCACCCCACTGACTCCTCGCGTCTTTATGTCGGCTCGGCCAGCGGCGGGCTTTGGGTCACGTCGGATGGCGGGACTAGCTGGCATCCGTTGACCGATCAACTCCCGGTGTTGGGCGTGAGCAGCGTGGTGGTCGATTATGCGAATCCGAACAACATCTATCTCGGCACGGGTGATGTGGATAATCAAGACACACCAAGC
>Ga0335071_10004615_pt1 | contig 14377 bp, 11 predicted proteins | sample Lox_Sample_15_FD_206724 | JGI IMG/M metagenome (GOLD analysis project Ga0335071, IMG submission 206724) | Soil microbial communities from Loxahatchee National Wildlife Refuge, Florida, United States - Lox_Sample_1.5 | ecosystem: Environmental > Terrestrial > Soil > Wetlands | place: USA... | reverse complement strand
GCAATCCCCGGTCGGGCGGCGGCAAGGTGGCGAGATTCGGCCTGGCCGACATCGCCGCCGAGATGGGCGTCGAGGTGGTCATGCTGGAGAAGGGGCTGGATCTCGCTGAACTGGCTCGCGACGCCGTCGCCCGCGGCGCCGACTGCCTGGGAATGGCCGGAGGCGACGGGTCGCAGGCCCTCGTCGCCTCGATCGCCCACGAACACGACATCCCCTTCGTCTGCATCTCGGCCGGCACGCGCAACCACTTCGCCCAGGATCTTGGCTTCCACAAGGAGGACCCGCGCAAGGGCATGGTCGCCTTCCGGGAGGGCGTCGAGCGCTTCATCGACTACGGCACGGTGGGCGACCGCCTGTTCGTCAACAACGTGTCCATGGGCGTTTACGCGACCGTCGTCCAGCAGGACAGCTACCGTGACGCCAAGATCAAGACCTCGAGGCAGATGCTCCCCGAGATGCTGAGTCACCAGGCGGAGCCGTTCGACCTGCAGTTCACGACACCGGACGGAGTCGAGATCGACGACGCGTTCGTCGTCCAGGTCTCCAACAACCCCTACGTCTGGGAGCCGGCAGCCGACTTCGCGCAGCGGCGCACGCTGGACTCCGGCCGGCTGGGCATCTTCGCGATCAATGCCAGGACCGGGGGCGAGGCCGCCGAGATCGCCACGCGCGCGGCGACGGGTCTGCCAAGACACGACGACCCCTACTTTCACGAGTTCACCGCCGAGACCTTCGAGGTGCGCTCTCGCGGTGGCACGGCCTTCGCGGGCATCGACGGCGAGGCTCTTGAGCTCGAGACACCCCTCGAGTTCCGCATCCATCCTCGCGCCCTGCGTCTTCTGGTCCCCGAGGACGTCCTCGTGCGTGCGACGAAACGACGCGCCCGGGGCTACAGCCTCACGGGCCTGCTCGCCGTGGCGCGGGGGCATTGGCCGGCGGCACCCCCCGGCGACGGGGCGGAGGAGGCCGGCCGAGGCCGTTCGCCGAGGAGAGACCATGCACGGATAGCGGTGACCGCCGTCGGATTCGACCTCGGCGAGACGCTCTACCACCATCGTCACGCGCCCATGCGCTGGCTCGAACGGGGACGACCAGCCATCGAGAGGGTCGTCGATGCCCTTGGCGTCGACCGCTCAAAGGCCCGGGTCGCAACCGGCCGCAAGAGTCCGGGGCGCCACAGCACCTACCTTCGTGAGCGCGTCAGAAGGGTGGCGGCCTCCAAGATCGTCACGGACGTGTCCGCCGCGTTCTTCGAGCGCTTCCGCACGAGCCTCGAGGCGTACCCGGGCGCGGTCGAGACACTCGCCACTCTGAAGGAGTCGGGGTTCACCGTCGGCGCGCTGACCAATGTCCCCCCGGGCATGCCGCGGCGCACCATCCAGCGGGATCTGGAGCGCCTGGGGCTGGCGCCGTACATCGATGGCTTCGTCACCTCGTTCGAGGTCGGTCTGCGCAAACCGCATCGCGCAGCTTTCGAGAGGTTGGCGGCGACGCTTGCCGTCGACCTGCCGGACATCGCCTACGTCGGGAACCTGCCCACCGATGTCACGGGGGCGCTGGCCGCCGGCTGCGTGCCGATCTTCCTCGACCGCACTGAGAGGGGGATCGACTACGGTCAGGCGGCCACGGTGCACCACCTGCTGGAGATCCCGTCGCTGCTCACCCTGGCTGCCGACGGTGCCCGCGCGAATGACTCCAAGGAAGCGGGGCGCGCCGTGCTCCCTGCGCCGCGCGCGTCCGGCAGGCCGGACCGCACGGCGGGAGGCCGACAGTGAACCGGCTGCCACACGGAGTTCGAGAGCTGTCTGCTCAGGTCCACCACGTTGGCAGAAGGACGACGTTGTCTCCTGCACAGCGCACCGGTGAGTCCCGGCGGTCGCCCGCCCGTTCGTCTGTCCGTGTGGGAGTGACTCTGCGCGAAACGCTACCTTCGCCGCGGCTCGCACCCCACCTCTTCGCACCACGTCTCGACCGCGGCCGGCACTGGGGCGTCCGCCACTCCCCAGTGCCTGCGGCCGAAGTACAGGGCGACGTTCACGAGCCCGATCAGCACGGGCACTTCGACGAGCGGACCGACGACGGTGGCGAAGGCCTCGCCTGAGTTGAGGCCGAAGGTCGCGATGGCCACGGCGATGGCGAGCTCGAAGTTGTTGCTTGCGGCGGTGAATGAGAGGGTCGCCGTCTTGGAGTAGTCGGCGCCGATCCGGCGCCCCATGGAGAAGCTCACGAAGAACATGATGACGAAGTAGCAGACCAGAGGGACCGCGATCCGCACCACGTCGAGGGGCAGCTTGACGATGAGGTCGCCCTTGAGGCTGAACATCACGAAGATCGTGAACAGCAGGGCGACGAGCGTGAGCGGGCTGATGCGCGGGATGAACTTGTGCTCGTACCAGTCGCGGCCCTTGAGCCTGAGGCCCACGAACCGCGTGATCATCCCGGCCAGGAACGGGATGCCGAGGTAGATGGCGACGCTCTTCGCGATCTGCCCGATGGAGACGTCCACGGTCGCGCCCTGGAGGCCGAAGAGCGGCGGCAGCTTGGTGACGAAGAACCAGGCGAAGACCGAGTAGAAGAGCACCTGGAAGATGCTGTTGAAGGCGACCAGGCCCGCGGCGTACTCCGTGTCCCCGCGGGCAAGCTGGTTCCACACGATGACCATGGCGATGCACCGGGCCAGCCCCATCATGATCAGCCCGGTCATGTAGGCCGGGTAGTCGTGCAGGAAGAGGATCGCCAGGAAGAACATGACGAACGGGCCGATCAGCCAGTTCTGCACCAGGGAGAGGCCGAGCACCTTGTAGTCGCGGAAGACGTCGCCGAGCTCCTCGTAGCGCACCTTGGCCAGTGGCGGGTACATCATCACGATGAGGCCGATGGCGATCGGGATGTTGGTCGTGCCGACCGACCACTTGTCGATGAACTTGGGCAGCCCTTCGAACGCCCAGCCGAGCCCCACGCCCACGAACATGGCGAGGAAGATCCACAGCGTGAGGTAGCGGTCCAGGAACGAGAGCCTCCTCGTCACGCTCGTGGGCTGGACGGCAAGCTGTTCTGTCGCCATGGTCTCTCCGTCGGTATGGTCAGCGGGGGCCGCCCGCCTGGGGCGGTGCATCGAAGTGGGTGATGAGGTCCGTCTCGGTGATCGCGGCCAGCAGTTGCCGGTGGTCGTAGGGGACGCGCACGAACTCGACGGACGGCCGCCCCTCGGCGAGCGCGACCGGGTCGAGGAGCGCGTAGCAGACGCGCCAGTCGCCGTCCTTGGGTCGCCCGCCGCTGCCGACGTTCACAAACAGGGTCGAGGCGCCCGCGTCGCCGTGAGCGACCTCGCGGGCGTACGGGACATGGGTGTGTCCGAACAGGATCGCCCGATAGGGGTTCTCCTCGGCCATCCTTGCCATCGCCGACTCTGGCCTGTCCTCGAACAGGTACTCGTTGATGCGTCGGGGGCTGCCGTGGACGGCGAGGAGCTGTCCCGCCGGCGTCTCCAGGAGGAAGCGGTCCTCGAGGGTGCGCAGGTAGGCGCGCGTCTCGTCTGTGGTGACCGCATCGGTCCACTCCAGCGAGACGGCTCCCTCGCGGCGCTGCTCGTCGGTCTTGTAGACGCAGCCGCAGTCGCCGGTACTGAAGCCGATGCCCTGGTCGTAGTTGCCCATCAGGCTGGGGATGCCGCGGTCGCGCACGAGCGCTGCGACCTCGTTGGGGAAGGGTCCGTAGCCAACGAGGTCGCCGAGGCTGAGGACGTCGGCCACACACCGGGCCTCGATGTCGGCGAGGATCGCCTCCAGGCCGGGCAGGTTGCCGTGGACGTCGGAGAACACGGCGAACGGCTTGTCGAGTCCGATCCTGCGCATGCTCAGACTGCCGGCTTCGTCGCCCGAATGAAGGCGCCGACGAGATCGACGCCCTCGGGCAGGCTGACGCCGCAGGCCTGCTCGATCTCGCGTCCGTGCATGTCACGGTAGTCGGTCGTCGGTACGACCTCGGCGCCGGTGAAGCCAGCCCTGTCCAGGCGGGCGATGTAGTCGCTCTCCTCGAGGGCCCCGGCGATGCAGCCGCCCCAGAGCTCGACGCTGCGCCTGATCTCCTCGGGCACCGAGCTCAAGTCACCCCGGTAGACCATGTCGCTGACGGCGAAGCGTCCGCCCGGCTTGAGCACGCGATAGGCCTCCGCCAGCGCCTTGTCCTTGTCGAGCGAGAGGTTGATCACGCAGTTGCTGATGATGACGTCGACCGACCCGTCGGGGAGCGGCACGGCCTCGATCTCGCCCTTGAGGAACTCGACGTTGGTCACCCCGGCCTTGGCCTGGTTCTCGCGCGCCAAGGCGAGCATGTCGTCGGTCATGTCGAGGCCGTACGCCTTGCCCGTCGGGCCGACACGGCGGGCCGAGAGCAGCACGTCGATGCCGCCGCCGCTGCCCAGGTCGAGCACGACCTCGCCGGCGCGCAGCTCTGCCAGCGCGGTGGGGTTGCCGCAGCCGAGGCTCGCGAGCACGGCCTCCTTCGGCAGTTCGCTGGTCTCGTCGACGTCGTAGAGCCCGCGGGCGAAGGCGTCGTTCGACTCGACCTGCATGGAGCCGCAGCACGACGAGGAGGACGAGCCGCAGCAGCTGGCCGCCTTCCCTTGCTCGCTGACCTCGCGCGCCCGTTCGGCGTACCGTTCTCTGATCTCTTCTTTCAGATCGGCCATGACCGCCTTCCTTGTCATATCAAGACTCAGTGGTATGATGCTCCCATCACGACAATGTGATGTCAAGGCCAAATCACCAACCGTTTGTGTGAGGGGGCAGATGGCCGTCGACACGACAGACGTCGAGCAGCTCGCTCGCATCGGCAAGGCGCTCTCCGACCCCATCCGCCTGAGGATGCTGGACACGCTCGCCCAGGGCAGGGACTGCTGTGAGCTTCCCGACCTCTGCACCCGCAACGTGCCGGGCACGGGGACGCCTGCCGGGATCTGCGTCTGCGAGTTCCAGGAGCAGTTCGGCCTTGGGCAGTCGCGCACCTCGTACCACCTGCGGGTCCTCAAAGAAGCGGGGCTCGTGAAGGAGGAGGTGCGGGGGAAGTGGACCTTCTACGAGCTCGACCGGGAGACGCTTGGCGGCGCTCTGAGTCACCTGCGGGGACTCACGGGCGAGTGACATTCGACGAGGTGAGCCGGAGATGGCCGACGAGGACAAGTGCACGGAGGTCGGCTGCATGACGCCGGCACAGGTCGTCCGGTGCGCCGAGGGCTCGACCACCGAGTGCTGGTACGCCGCGACGATGATCGCAGAGGACGGCAGCGAGGTCGCCTACGAGTGCTGCGGCGGCGGTGGCAAGAAGGCCCGCTTCAGCCTGCTGGGAAAGGGCTCTGCGCCCAAGGAGGTCGTCGCGGCCGACGTCCCTAGCTCGCCCACCTGGGTGCGCCGCTCGACGGTCTGACGCTCAGTCAGTCGACGATCGCGCCGGTCGGTCGCGGCGCCGCGCTCGGAGAGACAGCACAGGCGGAGTCGACAACGCGGTCCGGTTCTCTCCGGCCGGCGCGTCGGCCGGCGCGTTCCCGCTTGCGGCCTCGGTCGAGCCTCACGACCCGAGGCTTGCCGCTAGCCCCCGCTCGCACCGTATACTGGAACCGGAAGTCCGTGATGCTGCCCCTTCCCAGTCGCGGCGAAGCAGGTCCTTCATCCGGGGACTGTCCGGAGAGGCCCGCCAGCATCTTCATCCCATCCCGCGCTCGCCGCAGCGACGTCGCGGCGGGAAAGGACGATGTGTCGCACGAGGCCAGATCGGTCGAGGTCTGCTTCTCGCCCAAGCTGTTCCCCGACATCGTGACGCAGGGCGAGTTCGTCGTCGTGCTGGTGGACGTCCTGCGCGCCACGACCACCATCGTCACCGCTGTCGGGAACGGCGTCGACGCGATCATCCCGGTCGCCTCGCACGCGGAGGCCAGGCGGCTCAAGGCGCAGGGGTACCTGGTCGCGTCCGAGAAGGACGGCGTCCAGCTCGAGTGGGCGGACTTCGGCAACTCCGCGTTCAGCTTCACCAGGGCCGCGATCGGCGGCAAGACACTCGTCTACTGCACGACCAACGGCACGCGGGCGCTCCACATCGCCGGGAGCGCGAGCAGCATCGCGATCGGCGCATTCATCAACATCTCGTCGCTGACCCGGTGGCTCGTGCGCCGGCAGATGGACGTGGTCGTCCTGTGCTCAGGCTGGAAGAACAAGTTCTGCCTCGAGGACGCGCTCTTCGCTGGTGCCCTGACGGAGAGGTTGCTGGAGAACGACCTGTTCAGCAGCGAGTGCGACTCGGCCTGCGCTGCGATGGACCTGTGGAGCGTGGCAGCCGGCGACGTGCTCGGCTACGTTGAGAAGGCCGCCCAGCGCCATCGTCTGGGACGGCTCGGGCTGGACGACGTGCTCCCCTACTCGTTCACGTGCGACCTGGTGGATGTCGTGCCCGTGTTCGACGGCGAGGTCATCCTGGCGGACGCGGCGCCGTAGGCTCATGATGCGGTGCGCGGCGCCAGTGCAAGAGGGCCGGCCCCCGCGGGGACCGGCCCTCTCCATTCGCCATGGCCTTGACACCGGCACGGCTCGAGCGGTCAGGCGACGTCGAACCGGTCGAGCATCATGACCTTGTCCCATGCGGCGACGAAGTCGTGCACGAACTTCTCCGGCGCGTCGTCGCTGGCATAGACCTCGGCGATGGCGCGCAACTGCGAGTTCGAGCCGAAGACGAGGTCGACGCGGCTCGCCGTCCAGCGCTTCTCGCCGGTCGAGCGGTCGCGACCCTCGAAGGTCTCCTCGGCTTCGTCCACCGGCTCCCAGGTCGTGCCCATGTCGACGAGGTTGGTGAAGAAGTCGTTCGTCAGCACTCCCTTCCGGGCGGTGAGCACGCCGAGGTCCGATCCGTCGTGGTTCGCCCCGAGCACGCGCAGGCCGCCCACGAGCACCGTCATCTCGGGCGCGGAAAGCGTGAGCAGGCTCGCCTTGTCGACGAGCAGGTGCTCGGCCGGCTCCCCCCGGCTGCCGGCCAGGTAGTTGCGGAACCCGTCCGCGGCCGGCTCGAGCACGGCGAACGACTCGACGTCGGTCTGCTCCTGCGTCGCGTCCGTGCGTCCGGCCGTGAAGGGCACCTCGACGTGGACGCCGGCGTCCTTCGCGGCCTTCTCCACGCCGGCGCAGCCGCCCAGCACGATCAGGTCGGCGAGCGAGACCCGCTTGCCGCCGGCCGCCTGCGCGTCGAACTCCTGCCGGATCTGCTCGAGTGTGCCCACTACCTGCTCCAGCCTGGCTGGCTCGTTGACGTCCCAGCCGCGCTGCGGCTCCAGGCGGATCCGGGCACCGTTGGCGCCGCCGCGCTTGTCGGTCCCGCGGAACGTCGATGCCGCGGCCCATGCGGTGGCGACGAGCTGCGAGACGGAGAGGCCGGACGCGAGGATCTTCTCCTTGAGAGCCGCCACGTCCGGCGCCTGGACCAGCGGGTGAGAGACAGGCGGCACGGGGTCCTGCCAGATCTGCGGCTCGGCCGGCACCAGCGGGCCGAGGTACCGGGTGATCGGCCCCATGTCGCGGTGGGTCAGCTTGAACCATGCCTTCGCGAACGCATCGGCGAGTTCCTCCGGGTGCTCGAGGAAGCGCCGCGAGATGGGCTCATACTCCGGGTCCATGCGCAGCGCGAGGTCCGTCGTGAGCATGACCGGAGAGTGGCGCTTCGTCGGGTCGTGCGGGTCCGGCACGGCATCCTTCGCCGCCGGGTCGGTGGGGACCCACTGCCAGGCGCCGGCGGGGCTCTTCGTCAGGTCCCACTCGTAGCCGAACAGCGTCTCGAGGAAGCTGTTGTCCCATGACGTCGGCGTCGGTGTCCAGGCGCCCTCGAGGCCGCTGCCGATGGTGTCGTCGCCCATGCCGGTGCCGAAGCTGCTCTTCCAGCCGAGGCCCATCTGCTGCAGCGGGGCGGCCTCGGGCTCGGGACCGACGTGAGCGGCGTCCCCGGCCCCGTGAGTCTTGCCGAACGAGTGCCCGCCGGCGATGAGCGCCACCGTCTCCTCGTCGTTCATGGCCATCCGCCGGAAGGTCTCCCGGATGTCCTTCGCCGCGGCGAGCGCGCTCGGGTTGCCGTTGGGACCCTCCGGGTTCACGTAGATGAGGCCCATCTGGACGGCGGCCAGGGGGTTCGCCAGGTCACGGTCGCCGCTGTAGCGCTCGTCCGCCAGCCAGGTGCGCTCGGCGCCCCAGTCGATGTCCTCCGGCTCCCACACGTCCTCGCGGCCGCCTCCGAAGCCGAAGGTCTTGAACCCCATCGACTCCAGGGCGCAGTTCCCGGCGAGGATCATGAGGTCGGCCCACGAGATCTTGCGGCCGTACTTCTGTTTGATCGGCCAGAGCAGCCGGCGCGCCTTGTCGAGGTTCACGTTGTCGGGCCAGCTGTTGAGCGGGGCGAACCGTTGCGTGCCCATGCCGGCGCCGCCACGACCGTCATGGATCCGGTAGGTGCCGGCGCTGTGCCAGGCCATGCGGATGAACAGTGGACCGTAGTGTCCGTAGTCGGCCGGCCACCACTCCTGCGAGTCCGTCATCAGCTCCAGGAGGTCGCGGCGGACGGCCTCGAGGTCGAGGGTGGCGAACTCGGCGGCGTAGTCGAAGTCCTCTCCCATGGGGTCTGCTGCCGGCGGGTTGCGGTGCAGCACCGTGAGGTCCAGGGCGTTGGGCCACCACTCGCGGATCTTCGTCTCTCCCGTCACGGGGGGGACCGGACTCGTGCTCTCGTCGGACATGTCACTCTCTCCTCTCGTGGCTGCGATGCGGCCGCCGGGGTGGCGGGCGATCACCCTTGCCGCTCACGCTCTGCTCTCTCCTTGCGCTGGCAGTCGATGCACACGCCGCGGAACTGGACGGTCACCGAGTCGGGCCGCCCGATCCGGACCACCTCCGCGGTCGCCTTGATGGCGTCGAGTTCCGTGTCCTGCACATCGCGGATCAGCCCGCAGCGCGCACAGACGAAGTGATGGTGGCGGGCCTGGTTCGCGTCGTATCGCGCCGGCCCGGGCGTGAACAGGACCCGCGTGATGAGTCCACACTCGGCGAGTGTCGCCAGCGTGCGGTACACCGTGTCGAGCGAGATGGTCGGGACTCTCTGCCTCACCGCTTCGTACACGGTCACGACATCGGGGTGCGTCTGGTCGGCGGCGATGACGCGCACGACCTCGAGCCGCTGGTGGGTGAGGCGCAGGCCGGCATCGTGAAGGCCCCGCGACAGCTGTTCGACGCGACGCGCTACTTCAGCGGCATCCACGGCCACTGCACTCCTCTCCCCCGAAAGACCGTCGCCTGTGGGCCCCGCGACCGGCCGGGAGGTTCTTGCCGTTGGTTCCTATATAGGAACACATCAAGAACAACAAACGCAGCGTGCCGTTCAGCCGCGGAGCAGATGGTGGCTCACCGCATCGACGTGTCGGCCGTTGACAACCGCCGGATCGTGCGGTAGCGTGCGCCATACATTCGTATACGAACTCTGATACGAGGTATCTGCCGACGCGCACGCAGCCCCCCGGCGGGAGGCGCCGCCCGGAGACGGGCGGCGCCTCCACTTGTTCTCACGCGCGGGCGAGGCGGCAGAGCGGGAGGCGGCGGACCCGGGCGAAGGGCGCCTCATCTCTGGACATTCACGGCATCGTGCGATAGCGTGTCCAAGAGTTCGTATACGAACTCGCATACGACAGTTGAAACTGGAGTCGGCTCATGGCGGCCAACGAGAGGGTCCTCATCGTCGGCGCAGGCACGATGGGCGAGGGCATCGCCCAGTCCTTTGCGCAGAACGGCTACGGCGTGCGGCTCGTGGACATCAAGGACGAGTTCGTCGCTCGTGCGCTCGGCCAGGTCAGGCAGAACGTCGAGCAGTTCGTCGAGTTCGGGCTCATCAGCGAGCCCGCGGAGCAGGTGGCGGGCCGCATCGAGGGCCTCGTCACCACGGACATGGCCGAGGCCGTCGGCGGGTGCACCTACGTCGTCGAGGCCGTCCCGGAGGTCCTGGACCTGAAGCGTGACCTGCTTGCGCGGCTGCAGACGGCCGATGCGGAGCTGGTGATCGGCAGCAACACGGGGAGCTTCACGATGGACACGCTCGCCGAGGGGCTGCCGAGGCCGGACAACCTCATCGGCATCCACTACTTCAACCCCGCGCACATCATGCCGCTGGTCGAGATCCACCGGGGGACGGCGTGCTCGGACGCCGCCTATGCGGAGACGCGGCGTCTTCTCGAGGCCTCCGGCAAGAAGACGGTACTCGTGCGTGTCGAGCGCCCCGGCTTCATCGTCAACCGCCTCATGGGGGCGCTCGAGCGCGAGATCGACTACCTGCTCGACGAGGGCATCGTCACACCCGAGGACCTGGACGTCGCGGTCAAGTCGAGCACCGGGTTCCGCTTCGCCTGTCTCGGCCCCATGGAGCTCGAGGACATGATCGGCCTCGACATCGCCGCGACGGTGTCCGGCCGGGTCTTCAAGGGCCTCTCCAACGCCACCGAGCCGTCGCCCCTGCTGCTCGAGAAGGTCGAGCGCGGCGAGCTCGGGATCAAGGCGGGCCGGGGCTGGTACGACTACCACGGCAGGACGCGCGAGGAAGTCCTCAGGGAGAAGAACGCCAAGCTGCTCCCGCAGCTCAGGCTGTTCCTGGAAGCGCAGCACGACGAGAGCCGGGGCGCGTAGGCGACCCCTCGGAGCGAAGGAGGTCCGGTGTTCGATCTCACGGGCAAGGTCGCGATCGTGACCGGCGGCGGCGGGGGTCTGGGTCGCCCCATCTCGGTCGCGCTGGCGGAGCGCGGCGCCGACATCCTGGTCGACGACTTCGACGCGGGCCATCTCGCCGCGACCGTCAAGGGGGTCGAGGCGCTGGGGCGCAAGTGCATGGCCGTCACCGCCGACCTCACCAGCGCCCACGCCATGAAGGAGATGGCCGACAAGGCCGTAGACGAGTTCGGCAAGATCGACATCCTCGTCAACGTGGCCGGCACCAACGCGCGGTTCGACGCCGAGGAGATGCCCGCCGAGGAGTTCGAGCGCGTCCTCCGTATCAACGTGCTGGGCATGTTCCTTGCCTGCCAGGCCGTCGGTCGGGTCATGATCGAGCAGAAGCGGGGCGTGATCGTCAATATGTCGTCGGTGCGGGGCAGGGTCGCCCCCGGCATGGGCGGCTCGGCCTACGCCACGAGCAAGGGCGGCGTGGACCAGCTGACGCGCACGCTGGCGGCGGAGTGGGCCAAGCACGGCATCCGGGTCAACGCCGTCGCGCCGGCGCTGATCATGACCGACATGACCCGCGACTTCCTCTCCAAGCCCGAGGTGTACGCCAAGATGACGGCCGAGATCCCCATGCACCGGCTCGGCGAGCCGCACGAGCTGATCGGGCCGGTCGTCCTGCTGGCCTCGGACGAGTCCAGCTTCATGACCGGCCAGATCGTCTACGTCGACGGCGGTCTCTCCGCCGTCTGAGCGGCGCAGACGACGGAGCGGCACACGGGAGACGAGGGCACATGAAGAAAGTCGCGCGCGCGGACATCACCACGTACGGCGTCCCGCCCAAGCACTTCAACGTCAACTCCTGCCGGCTGCAGGGCGAGGCCGAGACCGGGCTGAGGAGCTTCTGGATCGGCTGCTCGCACTACCTGCCCGGCGGCGGCATCGAGTGGTCGGGGGAGGACTCGCCCGAGGAAAAGGTCTACGTCGTCATCGAGGGCGAGCTGACGGTGAAGGGCGAGGACGAGGAGTTCGTGCTCGGTCCGCTCGACTCGCTCTACATCGGCCCGGGCGAGGGCCGGTCGGTGGCCAACAACGGCACCCGGCCGGCCGTCATGCTGGTGGTCGTGGGCTCCTGACGGGGCACCGGGGCCACACGGAGCGGACGCCGGCACGGGAGCGAGCGGTGGAGCAGCAGGTCACCCGCCTCACCAACCTCACCACCGGAGGACCGGTGCACGTGGACGTGCGCGGCGGCCGGATCGTCCGCATCGTCCCGCTCGAGCTGGTCGAGAGCGACGGTCCGTCGTGGACCATCGCGGCGAGGGGGCGTGAGTTCACACCCCCTCGCCGCACGACGCTCTCGCCGTTCACCGTCGCCCACCGCTCCACGATCTACTCGTCGCGACGCATCCTGACGCCGCTCAGGCGGGTCGACTTCGACCCGCACGGCGAGCGCAACCCGCAGAACCGCGGCGTCTCCGGCTACGAGCCCATCACCTGGGACGAGGCCCTGGACATCACCGCCGGCGAGATTGAGCGGCTCCGTCGCGAGCAGGGGCCGGCGGCCATGCTCACGTCGCCCGGGTCGCACCATCTCTGGGGCAACCTCGGCTATCGCACCAGCGCCTACTACCGCTTCATGGACCTGGTGGGCTTCACCTACGGCGAGCACAACCCGGACAGCTGGGAGGGCTGGCACTGGGGCGGCATGCACATGTGGGGCTTCAGCTGGCGCCTCGGCATCCCCGAGCAGTACGACCTTCTTGAGGACGCGCTCCAGCACACCGAGCTCCTCGTCTTCTGGTCGTCGGACCCGGAGAGCACCGGCGGCGGCATCTACACCGCCTTCGAGAGCACGCCCAGGCGCTACTGGTTCAAGGAGCTGGGCGTCAAGATGATCTTCATCGACCCCTACTTCAACCACACCGCGGAGCTGTTCGCCGACAAGTGGTTCGCGCCCCGCCTGGGGACAGACGTGGCCATGGGACTCGCGATCGCGCACGTCTGGCTTGCGGAGGACCTCTACGACAAGGAGTACGTCGCGTCGCGCACGGTGGGCTTCGACGAATGGCGGGACTACGTGCTGGGGCGCTGCGACAACGTGCCCAAGACGCCGGAGTGGGCCGAGAAGGAGTGCGGCGTCCCCGCGCGCCAGATCCGCGCTCTCGCGCGGGAGTGGGGCAGCAGGAAGACGATGCTCGCCGCCGGCGGCAAGGGCGGGTTCGGCGGCGCCTGCCGCTCGGCCACCGGCAACGAGTGGGCGCGCACCATGATCGCCCTCGCCGCCATGCAGGGGCTGGGCAAGCCGGGCGTCAACATCTGGGCGACCACGCAAGGCGTGCCCTGCGACACCACCTTCTGGTTCCCCGGCTACAACGAGGGCGGCATCTCCGCCGACACCAACACCATGAGCGGCGTCCGGCTGGCAGGCCGCCTCTGGCCGGAGGGCGGGCCCGCGCCCAACCCCCAGCACTCCACGGAGGGCCAGACGGTCTCGCGCCTGCTGCTGCCCGAGGCGATGCTGCACGAGCGTCTCGAATGGCGAGGCAAGGGGTTCTGCGGCAGCTCCATCGAGTCGCAGTTCCAGAAGTACGAGTACCCGGCGCCCGGCTACGCGCCGTGCCGCATGTACTACAGGTACGGCGGCTCGTTCATCGGCACGATGACCGAGACCAACCGCTACGTGCGCGCCTACCGCGAGGGCCGGATCGACTTCGTGGTGAACCAGTCGATCTGGTTCGAGGGCGAGGCGCGCTTCGCCGACGTCATCCTGCCCGCCTGTACCAACTTCGAGCGCTGGGACATCGGCGAGTGGGCGGCGCCGACCGGCGCCGGCGCTTCCTCCACCGACGCCTGCAACCACCGCCTCATCGTCTTCCAGCAGAAGTGCATCGAGCCGCTCGGCGAATCGAAGCCGGACTACGAGATCTTCTCGCTCCTCGCCGGGCGCCTCGGCATCGGCGACCTGTACGGCCAGGGCCTGACCGACCTGGAGTGGGTGCGGCGCATCTTCGACGCCAGCGACCTGCCGGCGCGCGTCTCGTGGGAGGAGTTCGCGGAGAAGGGCCATTACCTGGTGCCCGTGCCGCCAGACCGCCCGCGTACGCCGGCGCTGCGCTGGTTCGCCGAGGACCGCGTGCGCGACACGCCGGACCTCGGACCCAAGCCGTGGGACGCGGCGGGGCTCAAGGGGCTGCAGACGGCGTCGGGCAAGATCGAGTTCGTCGCCTCCAGCCTGCGCCGCTTCGAGGAAGGCGGGGCCCATGACCCCGAACGTCCCGTCATGGGCCCGCAGTACATCCCCAGCTGGGAGGGGCACCACACGCCGGAGCTCGCCGGCCGCTTCCCGTTGCAGCTCGTGAGCCCGCACCCACGGTTCTCCTTCCACACCATGGGCGACGGCAAGGACTCGTGGACCGACGACGTCCCCGACCACCGCGTCCTCATCGACGGTCACCCGTACTGGATCGTCCGCCTGAACGCGGAAGACGCCGCGGCCCGCGGCATCGCCGACGGCGACCTCGTCAAAGCCTTCAACGACCGCGGCGAGGTCATCCTCGCCGCGCAGGTCACGCAACGCGTGGCGCCCGGCACGGTGCATTGCTACGAGTCCGTCTCGGACTACCTCCCGCTGGGAGAGCCGGGCCACTCGCCCG
>Ga0335071_10004614_pt1 | contig 14378 bp, 11 predicted proteins | sample Lox_Sample_15_FD_206724 | JGI IMG/M metagenome (GOLD analysis project Ga0335071, IMG submission 206724) | Soil microbial communities from Loxahatchee National Wildlife Refuge, Florida, United States - Lox_Sample_1.5 | ecosystem: Environmental > Terrestrial > Soil > Wetlands | place: USA... | reverse complement strand
AGCTGCTCATGGAAACGCGCGCCGACGCCTTCGTGGCGTTGCCCGGCGGCTGGGGCACGCTCGAGGAAATGATGGAGATCATCACGCTCCGGTCGCTCAACGTATTGTCCAAACCCTGCGTATTTTTCAACCAGGACGGCTTCTACGACGACCTGCTCCGTTTTTTCGAGAAGATGGTGCGCGACCGATTCACCAAACCGAGCCACCGCGAGCTCTTCGCCATGGCCGCAACCGTGGACGAAGTGTTCGCGCAACTCGACGCCTTCCGACCGACGACGGCGGAGTCGAAGTGGTTTGACACGCACTGATCCGCCGATGCACCGCGCCGCCGTTCTCTCCCTCCTTCGCGCTCACGCGGCATTGCCGCTCGATCCCCATGAGTCGGCGATGACGGCGGAGGTCATCCGTTTCGTGGAAGAACATGCCGATTGCTTTTTACGCTCGTGCCTGACCGGCCACCTCACGGGCTCGGCGTGGATCGTCGATCCGGCCCGCACGCGGACCCTGCTCACGCACCATCGCAAACTCGGCAAATGGCTTCAACTCGGAGGTCACGCCGACGGCGAGACGGACCTGCTGGGCGTAGCGTTGCGCGAGGCGCGGGAAGAAAGCGGGCTCACCCGCCTGCGGCCGGTGGCGTCGGCGCCCTTTGACGTCGACCGGCACGAGATCCCCGCGCGCCCGGGGGTGCCGGCGCACTGGCATCTCGATCTGCGTTTTCTCGTCGAGGGCGATCCGGCGGAGCCGCTGGTCGTGAGCGACGAATCGCACGATCTGGCGTGGGTGGACTTGCAGCGCGTGGCCGCGCTCAACCCCGAGGAATCCATGCTGCGGATGGTACGGAAGACCCTAGGAGCCTGTCGGGCTAGCTAATGAAACATATCTTCTTCGGAAAATCTCATTTGGATGGCTGGAATCTGCCTCGACAGGCTCCTTAAGCAGTGCTTCGCGCTGCGAAAACCGGATTTCTCTTGCGATTTTCCGCCGCAGCGCGGCGGATCAAGGAGTTTGTCGGTCGGGGCGGATTGCATCGCGACGGAAACTACGAGCAAGCTCCGCCCTTTGAGTCAAAGTCCGACAAACTCCTAGTGCGATGACGGGGCGTTGGCCGTCCGGGATCGCACCGGTCTGGTTCCAGTCGGCGACGCAAATAATTCCGCCCGAGCCAGCGCGATCGTATCGAGTTCGCGCAGTCGATGGACCACAAGCCGGACTTCTTCCACGTCGGTACTGGCGGTGCCGAGCGCATGCTGGAGCTCGTTCTTGCGGCGCTCGAGCCGGGCATATTCCGCTTTTTCTTCAGCGGTGAGGTGGTGGTGGTCCTGAGTATGAATGCTGAACATGGGGCGGCAAGTCGTGGAGGAGGGAGATCGATCCTCTGATTACCCGGGCACCTGCATTGTGAATAGGAATATTTTTCCCCTGTACACATATTCTTGGATTGACCGTAAAGTAGAAGTCCGATTGCCGGGCCGGCTCTGACGACAGCAAGAGAACGGACTTATTCCGTCCGTCGGCACGGCCAGCAACGATGGCATCTGGAGGCAGAACCCGACGGGCCACCAGGCGATCACGGAGCTACCGCCACAGCATCACCACGTCTTCCTGGCGCACCCAACCAGTCTGGCCATTGTCGAAGGAGAGGCGCACCCAGCCGAGGAATGTCTTGTCGACCACCGCCAGCGATCCGGCGGCGAGCGGCGTGGTTTTTTGCGTGGTGTCGGCCTCCGTGGGGATCGAGCGCAGGGCGCTGTGCCGCCAGGCGAGGGCCGCGCGCGCATCGGCGGCGGGACCATAGGCGTGCAGACTGACCGCGGCGGCCGTGGCCAGAAGCAAAGCCAGTACCAGCAGGCTCCAGGCGGCCGGTTTCAACCAACGCGCCCGCCGGCCGTAGCCGACGAGCAGCCCGAGGCCGATCGCGACAGCGACGAGCAGGCACGCGGCCACCAGCGCGAGCTGCCATTCGGCCGGCGAGGCGAGTCGCGCCAGATCCGGCACCGGGCCGGATTGCGCGAACACCGCGAGCACGGCGGGCGTGTAGCCGGCCTTGTCGCAGCCGAGGGCGAATTGATGCAGCGTGGAGGGATGGTCGGGGTGTTGCACGAAGGCCGCCGTCCATTGCGCGGCCGCCTCGGCCGGCCGATCCTGTTGGAAGAGCGCGAGCCCGAGATTGTGCCGGGCCCGCCAGTCGGTCGGGTTCTTGGCAACCACCGCCTGCCAGGCTTTCTCTGCCGCGGCGAAATCGCCCTGGCGATAGTCGGCTAGTGGATCGGCACCCAGCCGCGGCAGCGCCAGCCCGAGCAGCAGGGCGGCGCAGAAAAACGGCAGCAGGTTGCGCGGCAGCAACAGGGTGGCGGGCGAAAACGACTTAACCGGTTTGGCTTCGAGCGCCAGCTCGGCCCGCGCGCCCCAATCGGATGGCAGTGCGCCTTTGGCGCTATAGAGAGCGCGATCGGCCTCCCGCCAGAGCGTCACCCAAGCCTCGGCTTGGGCAGGGTTTCGGGTTTCGAGTTTCGAGTTTCGAGTTTGCCCGAGCAACGCGAGGGCCGACGGTGCGGCGTGGGCGATTTCCCAGAGCACGGCGGCGTCGTGCTGCCACGCGAGCAGCAGCTCGCGGACGCGAGGGGTGACGGGGGTGGCGGCAGCTTGCGCGGAGAGCGCCTCGATGGTCGCCCGCAGGCGGTGGCGCGCCTCGCGCCGGGGTCTCGCTGGATCGGTCACCCACGCTCTGCGCAGGGCCAGAATTGACCAGAACAACAGCGGACAACCCACGGCGGACAGAAGACCCAGGGTCAGCAGCGATGGCGCTGAGAAGGGTGTCAGCGCACGGGCTGGGCCCGGCAGCGGATCGCCAGGCAGCGCGGTCGGTGGACCGGGAGGCGGGGAAAGCGGAGAGGTTGGAGCCTCGGCGCCCGGCACCAGCTTCTCATTGGCTGCTGGTGGCGCACTGGTGTCGGTAACGGTGACGGTTGCTTTTTCGGTCGTGAGCGTTTTGTAGCTGCCGCTCTTTGGGTCGAAGTAGGCGAAGGTGACCGGGGCGAGTGTGTAGCGACCGGCGCGCGTGGGCATGAGCACGACGTCCTCGCTCAACGTAACCTCGAAGAGTTTGCCCTCGGCGACGGTGCGTTTGGCCTGCGGCTGGACCACCTGGAAATCCTTCGACACGGCGCGCGGGGGGAGGCCGGGAATGTCCGGCCAGTTGCCAGTGCCGCTGAGCACCAGTGTCCAGGTGATGGGTTCGCCCACGTTGGCGCGGTCCGGCACGACCTTGGATTCGAGCTTGAATTGACCGACCGCACCGTTGAACGCCGGCGGCGCCGGCTGGGGCAGCGGCCGCACGACGAGCTCAGGCTGGTTGCTCGTGATCGAGTACTGCTGCAGCATCGGGCTCTGAAACAGCCCGAAGCCGGTGGATCCCGTGGCGAGATTCACCAGCTGGGTGGCCGGCTGCAGTTTCACCGGGCCGGGCGCGGTGGCATAGGCCCGGGTACGGTAGATGACGGACAAGGTCGGCTCGCCGTTGACCGCTTTCTCGAGAATTTCGGGCTTCGACCATTCCTCGATTGCGAACGGCGCCGCCGACCAATCGAGATTCGATCCGAGCGACTGGTAATAACGTCGTGCGACCGAGAGCGTGTAGGTGAGGGGAAACACTTCGCCCGCCCAGACAGTCGGGCCCGGCAGGACGAAGCGCGAATTAGCTACGGCCTCGAGATTGACATTGGACTGGCCGACCGTGGCCGTACCGGGTTCGAAGCGGACCGTTGGCACGTGAATGCGGCCTTTGTCGGTTTCCACATCGAACGTCGGAATTTCCACGCTCTGCCGGCGGTCCAGCCGGGCCGCGAAGGTGAAAAGCAGGCTCTTCGACACGCTGAAGTTGACCATCGAGATGTTTTGCGAGCGTCCGCGCAGTTCGAGCGTGAGGCCGGGCACGCTGGGCGGCGCCGGCGCATCCTTTGGTTCGCAATTTTCGCAGACGAGGGTCAGCTCGCTCACCTGACCCACGGCGAGCGTGCCGCCGGAAGGTTCCCAATGGATGGATTGCGCGCGCAGGACCGGAAGAAGCGCGAACAGAAGCAGACCGGCGAACAGCGTGGCGACGAGGCGATGGGCGCCGGCGGTGGAGCGCGTTGTCCCCAACGCACTGGATGGCGGATGCGTGGAGCAAGCGCGTTGGGGCCAACGCACTCCACCTTGGGACGGTTTCAATTCAGTGTACGTCATGCGGCGGTTCACCAATCTTTGCCCTGCTTGGCGGGCGTGGGCTTTTTCTCCCCTTCCATGATTTGGAAGAGACGGGCGGGAGAATCGTTGTTCTTCACCTGTTCGAGCTTTTGCAGCGGCAGCGTGAGGGTGGGATCGAGATTCTTAGGAGGTTCCTTTTTTTCTGCGCCACCCACTTTTTGCATCTCGCTCGAGGGGGGCGGCTCGTTCGGCTTGGATTCCTTCTGCAAATCGCCAAAGGCGGACTCGGGTTTTGGGGCGTCGGACGGTTTGGGTGGCGGTGGGTTCTGTTCACTGCCGGACTTATCCTGCGACTGCTGCTGTTGTTGTTGCTGCTGCGACTGAGGTTGCTGGTTCTGATCGGACTGATTTTTCTGCGGCTGTTTTTGCTGTTGTTGCTGCTGCTGCTGCTGTTGTTCGGATTTTTGCAGCAACGCCTCGAGATCGTGCCGCACTTGCTCCCAATCGGCGGCCTTGGCGTCGAGTTTCTCGCCCGCCGACACGGCGGCAAGGCCGTCGCGCACCGGGCCCTCGGTCACCGGCTGCTTCGCCTCCTGTTGGCGTTGACCCCAGGTGATGGTCTGACGGGCGAGCTCGGCCCAGTCGTTCGCGGCGTAGTGCTCCTGCGCGGCGAGACGCTGGACCGTCTTGGCCAGCGGCGCAGCGTAAACGTCGGTGTCCTCCGCAGCGAGAGCGGAAAGCGGAGAGCGGAGAGCGGAGAGAAAACCCAGCAGCAAAAACGCGGCGGCCGGCAGAGTCTTTCCGGTTTCCGCCTTCCGGTTTCCGCTTTCCATCGCCAGCGCCAGCGAGCGCGGCCGGGGACGCACCGGAAATTCGCGCCAGAAACTCAGCAGGAGGCACAGCACGGCCGGGGCGAGCACCCATTGGAAACGGTCGATATGGCGGGCCGCTCGCTTTTCGACGAACGCACCTTTGCGCCCGGCCTCCACGGTCTGTTGGAGCACGGCGGCCAGGTCGATCCACTTGCTCGCATCGCGATAGGTGCCGCCGGTCTCGGCGGCCAGCTTCTCCAGGGTGCCGCTCTCGAGTTTGGAAAGCACCACGGCACCGCGTTCGTCCTTCACCAGACCGCCGGCGCTGTCGGGAATCATGGCCCCGGCCTCGGTGCCCACGCCGAGGCCGATCACGCGGATGCCCTTGGCCTTCAGGTCGGGGATCAGCGGCTTCCAGTCGTCGTCCGTGGCCTCGCCATCGCTCAGGATGATGAGAAAGCGGTCGGCGCTGTTGGTCGAGGCGAACGCCTCGATCGAGGTTTGGAGCAAGGCGGCATAATTGGTGCCGCCCTCGGGCAGATAATCGGGCCCGAGCATCGGCAGAAACTCGCGCAGGATTTCGTAATCGGCGCTGAGCGGGCTCTGGAGAAAGGCCGTGCCGGAAAACACGAGCAATCCCACGCGCTCGCCTTCGAGTCGTTCGAGCAGGGCCTGGATGAGCAGCTTCGAGCGTTCGAGGCGCGAGGGCTTCACATCCTGCGCCTGCATCGAGCGCGACAGGTCGAGGGCGAGGAGGATTTCCCGCGACTGGTCGAACACCTGCTCCTCCACGCGGCCCCACTGCGGCCGGGCCAGGGCGACGATGGCCAGCGCGAGCCCCACGTGCAACCAGACGTGCACCCGGGTGCGGGGTGTAGCCGCCGTGTCCCGGGTATCGAGGGCCACCTGCCGGGCGCCGGCCTCGCCGTGCAGGATTTTCGCGCGAGCCTCGGTCTGGCCGATCCGGCGGCGCCAGATGAGCTCCCAGGCCAGCAGCGCGACGGGCAGTGCGAGGAGCCAAAGAAGATGTGCCCAGGCGAAAATCATCGGAGAGTGGAAAGCGGAGAGCGGAGAGCGGAAATTTGGGATGCCGGGATCTTTCCGGTTTCCGCTTTCCGGTTTCCGCTTTTCAGGAGGGTGGCCAGTGCACCGGCGAGCAACAGCACGGCGCCGGGCGCGGCGAGCCACGGGAAGAGCTCGGTGGTCACCAGGTAGCTCTTGGCCTGAAACTCGATTTTTTGCGCATGATCGATGGCCGCGAAGGCGCCCTCGATCGTCCGCACGTCGTCGGCGCGGAAGAAGCGGCCACCGGTCTTGTCGGCGATGGCAATCAAAGCGCCTTCATCGAGGTCCGCCATCATGCGCCGGTAGCCAAGCTTGTTCCCCTTTTCGTCGAAATAGGGCATGGGCACGATGCCGCTCTTGCCCGCGCCGATGGTGTAAACCGGGATGGCGCGGGCCCGGGCCAGGTCAGCCGCCTGGTCGGGCGAGAGGGTGCCGCGGTTGTTGGCGCCGTCGGTGAGCAGCACGATGAACGCTCCCTGGCGCTTGCCCTCGACCTCGCGCTTGGCCTGCTCGAGCCGGGTGAGGGCCACGCCGAGCCCGTCGCCGATGGCGGTGCCGTCCTCGATCATGAGAATTTTCAAACGCTCCATCTGACGGGCCAGCCAGGCATGATCGAAGGTAAGCGGCGCGAGCGTATAGGCGCGCCCGGCAAATACCACGATGCCGATGCGGTCGTTGGGCCGGTCGTTGATGAAGGCCTGGATGACCGGCTTGATGGCCTGCAGGCGGTTGAGGCGTTCGCCATCTTTTTCGTAGTCTTCGGCGAGCATCGAGCCGGAAAGGTCGACCGTCAGCACGATGTCGTAACCTTGCGTCCGCACTTCCCGCTTGTCTTCCACGCGCTGGGGCCGGGCGAGCGCGCCGATGGTCAACGCCAGCCCCACGACAATCAGCCCCGCCGGCCAGCGCGCGGCTGCCGCCAGCGAAGGCCGGTGCCAGGCCGCCGCAAACGGCACCAGGAGCACAGGCACGCGCTGTCGTTGCCGCAGCCACATGACCAGCGGGATCGCCAGCAGTGCGAGCAGCCAGAAGGGGTCGCGGAGCACGAAGTTACCCAGAGTCGCGAAGGGACAAGTAACAAGTGGCAAGTGACAAGAAACCGGATTGTTCATCGTGGTCCTTGAGCCAGGTTACCCGGTGCTTCGCGCCGATGCGGTGCGCATCCTTGCGTGGAAAAATCTCACCAGCGCATCCAGCCGGTTTTCTCCGGTGCCGACGACCAGCTGGCTGAGCTGATCGGGAAACAATGCACGCCAGGCCGCCTCGCGCCGTTCGCGCCAGCCGGCATGCGCGACGCGCTCGGCCGCGGAGCCCTCGAGGGTGACAAGCCGGCCCGCGGTGGGATCGTAGGCGGCGAAAAGATCGCCGCGGGGCAGTTCGCGCTCCCAGGGATCGTCGACCCGAAAACCCATCGTCTGGTAGCGCCGTTGCATCACGGTCCAGCCTTCGGGCGCTTCGCGCGGCGGAAAATCCGACAACCAGAGCAGGATGGAGTGCTTGGGCGCGGTCCGGGCGATCAGGCGCCAGGGGATGGTGGAGGTTTCGGGTTCCGGGTTTCGAGTTTCGAGTTTCGGGTTTCGGGTTTCGAGTGGGGGCGCCGCGCGACCCAGCAGGGTGGCGGCGAGGTGCATGATCGGGCCACGGCCCCGTACCGGTTCGCGCAACACATAGCCGTCGGGCGTGGCGTGCACGTAACCGACCCGGTCGCGGTTCACGGCACCCAGCATCATCACGAGGCCGGCCAGCTCGAGCAGCGCCTCGCGTTTCGAAACCGCGCCGGAACCAAATTGCAGGCTGGGCGCATCCTCGAACACCACGAGCAGCGTGACCTCGCGCTCCTCCACGAATTTCTTGCGATACGGTTCGCCGAGGCGTGCGGTCACGTTCCAGTCGATGTCGCGGATGTCGTCGCCAAATTCGTATTTCACCACCTGGTCGAACTCCATGCCCCGGCCGCGGAAGGCCGAGCGGTATTCGCCGCTGAGCACGTTTTCCACGGCGTGGCGCACCCGCCATTCGAGCTGGCGCAGGAGCGCGAGAGCCGAAGAAGGCGCCAAGGCGGAAGGACCGGGTGGCGACGAGGCCGGGTCAGCTCCGACAGGGTTTGCCGATGGCTTCATTTTCCGTCCTTCGGTCCGTCTGGTTGTCAGCCTTTTGCCACCGCCGGAACCGGGGTCTTCGCGATCACCTCGGCGATGATCTTGTCGGCGGTCACCTCCTCGGCTTCCGCCTCGTAGGTTAGACCCACGCGGTGGCGGAATACCTCGGGAGCGAGCTCCTGCACCAGGGCCGGGCTGACGTAATCCTGCCCGCGGAGCCAGGCCAGTGCGCGGCCGGCGGAGTAGAGGGCCAGCGAAGCACGCGGCGAGGCGCCGAAGTTGAGATAGCGTTTGGCCTGGTCGTCGGTTTCGGCCAGCGCCCGCGTGCTGCGCACAAGCGAGAGGATGTAACCTTGCACGGTGGGCGCCACGTGGATGCGGTCGACCTCGGCGCGCAATGCGAGCAATTCCTCGCCGCTCGAGACGGCCTTGAGCTCGGGCTGTTGGGTCACCTGACCCCAGCGTTGCATCATGGCCGATTCCTCGTCGGCGCTGGGATAATTGACGATCAACTTGAACAGGAAGCGGTCGGTTTGTGCCTCGGGCAGCGGGTAGGTGCCCTCCTGTTCGATCGGATTTTGCGTCGCCATGACGAAAAACGGCTGCGGCAGCGGATGGGTCTGCCCGCCGACCGTCACCTGCCGCTCCTGCATCGCTTCGAGCAGGGCGCTCTGCACTTTGGCGGGGGCGCGGTTGATCTCGTCGGCCAGCACGAGGTTGGCGAAGATCGGGCCGCGGTGCGGCGAGAACTCGCCGGTTTTCGGCTGGAAGATCATCGTGCCGACGACATCGCTCGGCAGGAGGTCGGGCGTAAACTGGATGCGTTCGAACTGCACGCCGAGGGCGGTGCCGAGCGATTTGACAAGCAGCGTCTTCGCGAGACCGGGCATGCCCTCGAGGAGCACATGGCCGTTCGCGAGCAGGGCGACCAGCAGTCGCTCCACAATGGCGTCTTGGCCAATCACAGCTTGGCCGATTTCGTCTCGAAGTTTCTGTGACCAGGCGGGTCCGGTGGGCATGGGAGAAAGAAGTGAGGGTGAGAGTGAAAGGGTAGAAGAAAGGAGAAAGGAAAGGCTTAAGTGAGAGTGAAGGTGAAAGAAGGCGCGGAGCGAGTGAAAGTTTTGTCGGGATTTGACTGGCGTTACCCGCTCTTGTTTCGCTCCCTGCACCGTATTCCTACCATGAGTGATGCTTATCCTCCCCTCGATGGCGCCCTTGTGCAGCGGCTCCAAACCCTCGGGGTGCGGCCGGGCGACGTGGAGGAGCGGTTCGTGCGCGGCACCGGTCCGGGCGGGCAGAAGATCAATAAAACCTCCTCCACCGTGTGGTTGCGGCACGGGCCGACCGGGGTGGAGGTGCGCTGCCAGCGCGAGCGTTCGCAGGCCGACAACCGGGCTGTCGCCTGGGCCGAACTCGCCGACCGCGTCGAAACACGGCGACGGCAGGCGGCCGCCGCGGTGGAACAGGCGCGCGAGAAGGAACGCCGCCGCCATCGGCAAAAAAGCCGGGGTCAGAAAGCGCGCATGGTGGCCGCAAAGATGCACCACGCCCGCCACAAAGCCCTTCGCAGCCGGGTCGCCTCCGACGACTGACCCGCGCCAGCCGCCCACTCCCCCCCAAAAAAAATCCGGTGCGGTCCACGACTCACTTGTAACATAATACGTGACAAGTTATGCCGTACGGAATTTTTCCGAATTGAGGCAATTTTCGCTCGTAAATTTCGGTTCCGCGATAGAACTTGTAACGTATTACGTGACAAGTTTCACCCCATGAACATCGAACACATTCCTCCACAAATCGTACTGCCGGCAGAACTGTCGCTGGCCTTGTTTGAAGCGGCGGCCGCATCCGCCCGGGCTGCGGCCGGCCGATTGCAGCGGCCGACCGTTCGCCACCGTCAGGGCGCGACACTACGGCCGGGTCCGAACACACCCTTGTGGAATGAACTGGCCAAGCAGGCCCGCGGTCTGCTGCGCAAACGCGGTGAGCGTGCAAAGCTCGCCCGGCTGCTTGGCATTCCGCGACAACGGATCACCGACTATCTCCGCGGCGGCCGGGGTTGTCCCGACGCCGAGCGGACGCTGCTGCTGCTTTGCTGGGTGGCGCGACGTCAACGCGGCGCCGATCTGGCCGGGTGACGGTTCGGAAATTTTGTCACGTATAAGGGCACTCCCAAAAATTCGGGTGTTTCGTAGCGCAGGCATCCTTGCCTGCTTCATCGTCCGATGCAGGCTGGAAGCCTGCGCTACTTACGGCACGGTTAATAGGAGCTCCTCTAACGTGACAAACGCGAGCGGGTCACCGCTGCCTGGTACGATGGTATACGGAAAAATTTCCATGCGTTGCAGACGCATCGCGTAGAGCCGGCCTGGCCGAGAGACAGCATGACAAGTTTGTCACGTATTACGTTACAAACTATAGTAGTGCAAATGGTTAAACAAATAACGGAATGATGAAATGTCGGCTGGATTGTGGGGCGCAGGGTGCAGGGGGCGCCTCGTATAAGCGGTGCGGACGCGTCAGGCGTGCTTGGCGACGTCGCGCGGGGCGGTTTCGACGCTGGCAGGGGCGGTGAGTTCCTTCGTGCCCCTGGCCCCGAGCTCGGCGAATTTTCGCGCGCCGGGCAGCAACATTTCCTCGAACGAACCGACGGCCTTGTTGTAGCTGCGACTGGCGGTGTCGAGATTCTTACCGACGCCGGCGAGATGCTCGGCGAACGTGGAGATGCGGGTGTAGAGGTCGCGGCCAAGCGCGCTGATCTCCTCGGCGTTCTTCGAGAGCGCTTCCTGCCGCCAGCCGTAGGCCGCGGCTTTCAGCAGCGCGATGAGGGTGGTGGGAGTGGCGAGCAGCACCTTGCGGCCGATGGCGCGGTCCATGATCGAAGGATCGGCCTCCAGCGCGGCGCTGAGAAATTGATCGCCCGGGAGGAAGAGCACCACGAATTCGGGTGAGGGTTGAAACTTGGCCCAGTACTCGCGGCTGCTGAGCGCGTCGACGTGCGAACGGACTTTGGCGGCATGCTCGGCGAGTTTGACGGCGCGCTTCGCAGGGTCGGTTTCGGCGGCAGCCTCGCGAAACGCCTCGGTGGGCGCCTTGGCATCGATGACGATCTGTTGGGCGCCGGGCAGGTACACCACCAGGTCGGCCCGGTCGCGCTCGCCACCACCGGGCGTCACCTGCTCGGCGAAATCGCAATGTTCGGTGAGGCCGGAGAGCTCGACGACGCGGCGGAGCTGCACTTCGCCCCATGTGCCGGCGGTGCGCGTGGTGCTGAGGGCGGTGGCCAGGCGGCCGGTCTCGGCCTGCAGGCGCAATTGGGCGGTTTGGAGCGATTCGAGCTGCTGGCCGAGCTGACCATAGGCGGTGGCGCGCGTCTTCTCGATCTCGGCGATCTTGCCGTCGACTTTTTCGAGCGACTCCTTGAGCGGCTTCACCAGCGCATCGATCGCCTGCTGGCGTGCGGCAAGCTCGCCGGTGGATTTTTGCTGGAGTTGGGTGAAGGCCTGCTGGGCGAGTTGCAGGAAATCGTCGCGATTGGCGCGGAGCGCGGCGGCGGCCAGCTCGGCAAACTCGGCCTTCAGCCGTTCATGGGCCGCGCGCAGCTCGGTGAGGCGGGCCTCGGCGCCGGCGCGTTCGGCGGCGAGTTCACCGCCCAGCTGGGCGTGGCGGGTGGTGAGCTGGGCGTTTTCGGCGCGGGCCGTGGCAAGTTCTGCCGTGAGACGGTCCGTTTCCGCGTCGCGGGCGCGCAGTCGTTCGGCCAGCGCAGCGTGTCGGCTTTGCAGGAAGAGCCAGGTGACAACGGCCGCGATCAGGGCAGCGGCAAGGACGGCAATGGTAAAATTCACGTAAAGATCGTTAGTAAAGCGTTAGTGGCAACAAATACTACAGGCGCTCCTTGACACAAGGAAACGTGGACGGCAAACACGCGCCATGATTATGGTTGCCGCAAAGCCAGCGCGGCGATCCGCGCCCATCATGATGCCCCTATGCTGACCCAGGAACATACCGCTCCCGCCGCACCGGGTGAAAAGCCGCTCGTACTGGTGGTCGACGACGAATACGGGCCGCGCGAATCGATTGCGTTCTCCCTGGCCGCGGAATTTTCCGTGGAGACCGCGGGGCGTGCGACCGAGGCGCTCGCAAAACTGCGCGAGAAGGCTTTTTCGGCCGTGGTGCTGGATATTCGCATGCCCGAAATGGACGGGATCAAGGCGCTGGAGGAACTGCGCAAGATCGATTCCGACGTGGCGGTGATCATGCTCACCGGTTATGGGACGCTCCTGACCGCGCAGCAGTCGATGGTCGCGGGTGCCAACCAATACCTTCGCAAGCCCCCCGATATTCCCGAGTTGATCGAAGCCGTGCGCAAGCAAACCCAGGCGACGCGCGTGCGCCGCCAGCAGGCCAAGATCAACCATGAAACCGAACAGCTCAACGCGGCTTTAAAGCGGGAGATCGAGGAGAACGAACCGCAAATCTGGCAGGCGCGCGCCTCGGTGGAGCTGGTGCACGATCTCAACAATCCGCTCACGGTCGTGATCGGTTACGCGACGTTGCTGGTCGAGGAGGCCAAGGCGGTGGCGGCGGTCGATCCCGAGCGGGGCAAGAAGATCCTCGATTATGCCGCGATGGTGGAACGGGCGTCGGAATACTGCCATCATCTCTCAGAGAACTGGCGGCAGGCGGCGAAGCAGACCACCGAATTTGCCACCCTCGATCTGGTGCAGGTGGTCCATGAGGTCCGGCAGGTGATTTTCTTCGGCAATGCCGCCATCCAATTGAGCGGTATCGCGACGGCATCCGTCCGCGGCTCGAAGTACGAGCTCATGCGGGTGTTTCAAAACATCTTCAAGAACTCCCTCGAGGCCGGCGCCACGCGCCTCAGCGTATCCATTGCCCGGGCTGACCGGAATTACGAGGTGGTCATCACCGACAATGGCACCGGGATGGCGCAAGGCGCGGTCAAGAAGGCCCTGCGGGGGGGATTCAGCAACAAGGTGAGCGGCACCGGGCTCGGTCTGAGCATTTGCCGCCACCTGCTCGGCACCCATGGCGCCACGCTGGCGCTGGAGTCGAAACCCGGCCAGGGCACGACGGTGACCATGGTCTTTCCGGCGGTCGCGGAGGGCTAAAGCGGCTCGCCTGGCTGCGAGCAAGCCTGCACGGATGAAACGACGAAGAGTCAAAATCACCGGCATCGGACCGGTCACCCCGGCGGGCATCGGCAAGGACGAATTTTGGAAAGGAATCTTGGAGCCGGTAAGCCGGATACGGCCGTACAAAGGATTGGGGGAAGAATATGGCCCGTTCGTAGCGGCGCACATCCCGAAATTCGACGTGCATGATTACGTGGAGATTAATGGTGTGCTCAAGGGCTCCGCCCGGCATACCCTTTTCGCCGTTGCGGGAACGATCCTGGCGCTGAAAGATGCCGGCATCGGAGAGCAGACGCTCAAGGACGCGCGTTGCGCGATTGTCATCGGCACGACGTTAATGGACTTCGGGGGCATATGCAGCACGATCAATGCGGTCAACAAGAAGGGGATGCGTGCAGCCCAAGGACGGGTCGTGTATACTTCGAACGTGGCGAGTGTTCCCGGCACAGTGAATCACGTACTGGGTATTACGGCCCGCACGATGTCGCTGCAGAGTTCGTGTTGCTCCGGACTGGATGCGATCGGCCATGCAGCGGAATTGATTGCGACGGGGGAAATCGATATCGCACTGTGCGGAGGGTCGGAGGCGCCCTTGTATCTATGCCCGCTGTTGGAGCTACGGGCCGCGGGATTGACTCCGCCCACGGCCGAGATGCCGGGGCGTTTGTCCCGCCCTTTCGATTTGTGGCGAACCACCGGCGTCGTCAGTGAGGGTGCCTGTCTCTTCGTATTGGAACCGGAGGAGAGCCCTCGCGAAGGCTATGGCTATGTCACTGGGTATGCATATGCCAATGATGAGCCGGACGATTTGTGCAGCGGTATTGCTGTCGCCAGCCGGTTGGCCATGGCTCAGGCAGGCGTCAGACCCCATCAGATTGATGCGATCAATGCGTGGGGGCCAGGGCACAAGCTGATCGATGCGGGAGAGGCGCGGGCGATGATCAGCGTGTTTCAATCGGCCTTGCCGGAGATTCCCGTGTTATCGATCAAAGGTGCGATTGGGGCTCCTTTCGGAGCTGCGCCGGCCATGCAGGTGGCAACGGCGGCGTTGGGTCTCA
>Ga0335071_10004613_pt1 | contig 14378 bp, 7 predicted proteins | sample Lox_Sample_15_FD_206724 | JGI IMG/M metagenome (GOLD analysis project Ga0335071, IMG submission 206724) | Soil microbial communities from Loxahatchee National Wildlife Refuge, Florida, United States - Lox_Sample_1.5 | ecosystem: Environmental > Terrestrial > Soil > Wetlands | place: USA: Florida... | reverse complement strand
GGACCGATGGCAGCGCAGACCATGGAGCAGCTCGTATCCCTGTGCAAGCGGCGCGGGTTCATCTTCCCCGGCTCGGCCGTCTACGGCGGCCTGCAGGGGACCTACGACTACGGCCCGCTGGGCGTCGAGCTCAAGAACAACCTGAAGCTCGTCTGGTGGCGCGCCAACGTCTGGGAGCGGGAGGACATGGAGGGCATCGACGCCGCCATCCTCATGAACAAGCTCACCTGGCGCTACTCCGGCCACGAGGAGACCTTCGTCGACCCCATGGTCGACTGCAAGAACTGCAAGATGCGCTGGCGCGCCGACCAGGTGAAGGGCAAGTGCCCGAACTGCGGCTCGACCGACCTCACCGAGCCCCGCCCCTTCAACCTCATGTTCAAGACCCAGGTCGGCCCGGTGGCCGACGCGGAGTCCTTCTCCTACCTGCGGCCGGAGACGGCCCAGGGCATCTTCGTGAACTTCAAGCACGTCCTGGACTCGACGGCCCGCAAGCTGCCCTTCGGCATCGCCCAGATCGGCAAGGCCTTCCGCAACGAGATCACCCCCCGCAACTTCATCTTCCGGGTCCGCGAGTTCGAGCAGATGGAGATCGAGTACTTCGTCAAGCCGGGCGAGGACGAGCAGATGCACCAGCGCTGGGTGCAGGATCGGATCGACTGGTGGCTCTCGGTCGGCCTCTCCCGCGCCAACCTCGAGCCCTACCACCAGAAGCCGGAGGAGCTCGCCCACTACGCCAAGGCCACCGTCGACCTCCTCTACCGGTTCCCCCATGGCCTGGAGGAGCTGGAGGGGATCGCCAACCGCACCGACTACGACCTGGGCTCGCACAGCAAGGAGCAGGCCTCCTTGGGGCTCAAGGCCCGCGTCTCGCCCAACGAGCACTCGACGGAGAAGTTCACCTACTTCGACCCGGAGACGAAGCAGCACCTCGTGCCCTTCGTCATCGAGCCCTCGGCCGGCGTCGACCGCGGGGTGCTGGCCCTGCTCAGCGAGGCCTACGCCGAGGAGGCGGTGAAGCCGGTTCCGCCGGAGCGGCTCAAGCCGGTGGTGGAGGCGCTCGGGACCTTCCTCAAGTCGGTGGGGCGGAACGAGAAGCTGGCCCCGGCCACCCGGGAGGCGCTCGCCGCCGAGGGCGAGCGGATCGGGCAGGCACCGGCGGAGCGGCTGGCCTCCACCTCCGCCCTGCTCTCCATGCCCGGGGCCGAGACCATCGAGGTGGCCAAGAAGCTCCGCGGCCAGGTGGACCCGGTGCTCGACGAGTTCTACCGGACGGTGCTGCACTTCAAGCCGGCGCTCGCGCCCATCAAGGTGGCGGTCCTGCCGCTCAAGAAGAACCAGCCGGAGATCGTGGCCACCGCCAAGGCCATCCGGAAGCGGCTCCAGGCCGCCGGCGCGCTGCGCACCGTCTACGACGACACCGGGGCCATCGGCAAGCTCTACCGCCGCCAGGACGAGATCGGCACGCCCTTCTGCATCACCGTCGACTTCGACACCCTCGGCCAGGGCAAGGAGCCGGCCCTGAAGGACACCGTCACCGTCCGCCACCGCGACACCATGGGTCAGGACCGGGTGGCGATCGCTGAGCTCGAGGCTTACCTCCGGGAGAGGATGCGCTAGCGCGCCACGAGCCCTTACGCCGCCGTCTCGCCTTCCCGGCGGCGGAAGGCCGTCCCCTTGAAGATCGCCACGAGCGCCCCTTCCCCGTCGGTCACCCGGACGAGCGAGGTACCGATCCGGCCCGTGGCCGCCTCCTCGGAGGCCTCGGCGACGAGCACGCCCCCTCTCACCGCCCTCACGAAGGAGATGGAGACCTCGATGGCGACCGCCACGCTGCCGCTCGAGTTGGCCGCCGCGGCGAAGGCGAAGTCGGCCAGGGTGAAGATGGCTCCGCCCTGCGCGATTCCCACGCCGTTCAGGTGTTGCGGCCCGATCTCGAGACGAGCGCGGGCCCGGCCCGGCTCGACGTGCTCCAGGGTGATCCCGGCGTGGGCGGCGAATCGGTCCTGGGCGAGCATGATCCGGACGTCTGCCATGGTCAGGCACGTTACGCCCGCCGGGGAGAAGTGCGCAGCCGGCGAGGGGCGCGCCGGCGCAGGGATCGGAGCTTGGACGCGCCGATGACGCGGCGCGCTATCGATGGTTAGGGCCTTGGCACCCGACCGTCGCTGCAGCAGTGTGCGTGGCGGCGCGCGACAATCGGCAGCGCGAAATCGCCCTCACGGGGCGGACTCGATCGGGGGTATGGATCCGCGCGCGGGCGAGTAGCCAAAGCCCCGGATTTGCACCAAGATGCCGCCTCCGGGCGGCGCGACGCTTCCCACCCGGATACCGTCGGCAGCGAGCGAACCGAAAACTCCCAGGAGCCCTCATGCTTCGTAACTGGTTCCACCGTGTCCTGAAGTCACCCCGGCGGCGGAAGCTCTATCTCGTCGCCATGATGCTGGCCTTCGGCACCGCCTACGCCCTCTCCCCGGGCGAAGGCTCCGAGGGAGGCTTTCAGTTCTTCACCCCGTTGGGCTTCGAGACCTTCGAGAAGGTCTGCATCTTCGTCGTCCTTTTGATCGCCGTCGCCGGTCTCGTGTACGCCCTCCTCCTCGTGAAGCAGGTCCGCGCGGCCGAGCAGGGCACGCCCAAGATGCAGTCCATCGCCGAGGCGGTCCGCGAGGGAGCGAACGCTTACCTCTACGCGCAGATGAAGCGGATCTTCCCGCTCATCCTCGTCATCACCGTGCTCCTGGCGCTCACCTATACCGGGCACGAGAACGCCTTCCGCTACGGCCGCGCCGCCGCCTTCCTCATGGGCTCGATCTTCAGCTGGGCGGTCGGCTTCGTGGGGATGCGGCTCGCCACCGCCGGCAACCTGCGCGTCGCCGCCGCCGCCAAGAAGAGCTACGGCGAGGCCATGCAGCTCGGCTACCGGACCGGCACCATCACCGGCATGCTCACCGATGGCCTGGGCCTTCTGGGCGGGACCACCATCTTCCTCTTCTACGGCGCCCAGGCCTACGAGGCCCTGCTCGGCTTCGGCTTCGGCGGCACCCTGCTCGCCCTGTTCATGCGCGTCGGCGGCGGCATCTACACCAAGGCGGCCGACGTGGGCGCCGACCTCGTCGGCAAGATCGAGAAGGACATTCCCGAGGACGACCCGCGCAACGCGGCCACCATCGCCGACAACGTGGGCGACAACGTCGGCGACTGCGCCGGAATGGCGGCCGACATCTTCGAGTCCTACGAGGTCACCATCGTCGCGGCCATGATCCTGGGCATGGCTTCCTTCGGCCACAAGGGTGTCATCTTCCCGCTCCTCGTCCGCGGCATCGGCGTCCTGGGCTCGATCATCAGCACCTACACGGTCAAGGCCGGCCCGCACGACACCAGCGACACCGCCCTGAAGAGCGTGCACCGCGGCTTCTGGATCGGCTCGGCCATCTCCGTGGTCGGCTTCATCGTGCTGGGCTTCTACTACCTCCACTTCAACGCCGACTACCTGGCCCAGAACCCCATGGCCAAGGCCGGCTTCCCCGGCGGCGATCCCACCGCCCTCCCCGGCTGGGCGACCTTCGGCGTGGCCGGTCTCGACATGCGGCCCGCCCTCACCTGCCTCATCGGCGTGGTCCTGGCCATCGCCCTCAACAAGGCCACGAGCTACTACACTCACACCACCCACTCCCCGGTGAAGAGCCTGGCCAAGGCCTGCACCACCGGCCACGCCACCAACATCATCCAGGGGTTCGCGGTCGGGTACGAGAGCTCGGTCGTCAACATCATCATCATCGCCATCGCCATCTTCATCTCGGTGCTGGTCTACGCCGGCACGCCGCCCATGTTCATCGCCTACGGCGTGGCCATGGCCGGCATCGGCATGCTGACCCTGACCGGCAACACCATCTCCATGGACGTCTTCGGCCCGGTGGCCGACAACGCCAACGGCATCGGCGAGATGGGGTACGACAAGGAGGAGATGGAGGCGGCCCAGCCCGGCAGCTACAAGCGGGCCCGCCAGATCCTCGCCGACCTCGACGCGGTCGGCAACACCACCAAGGCCGAGACCAAGGGAATCGCCATCGGCTCGGCGGTGATCGCCGCCGTCTCCCTCTTCTCCTCCTTCATCGCGGTCATCGCCGTGGGCAGCGAGGAGAAGATGAACCTCATGACCGTCGACCAGTACCTGACCGAGGCCGGCAAGCTGACCGTCGCCAACCCCACCGTCTTCATCGGCTTCCTCATCGGCGGCGCCGTGCCCTTCCTCTTCAGCTCCGCGCTCATCCGCGCGGTGGGCCGGGCGGCGTTCAACATCGTGAACGAGTGCCGGGTCCAGTTCCGTGACCCGGAGATCTGGAAGGGCACCAAGAAGCCCGACTACGGCCGGGTGGTGAATCTCTGCACCGTCGCCGCCCAGAAGGAGCTCATCGGCCCCGGACTCCTGGCCATCGCCGCCCCGCTCCTCGTCGGCCTCCTCCTCGGCGCCTATGCCCTCGGCGGCTTCCTCGCCGGGATGATCCTCGTGGGACAGCTCCTCGCCGTCTTCATGGCCAACGCCGGCGGCGCCTGGGACAACGCCAAGAAGATGATCGAGGACGGCATCTACGGCGGCAAGGGCAGCGAAGCCCACAAGGCGGCCGTGACCGGCGACACCGTGGGCGATCCCCTCAAGGACACCGCCGGGCCGGCCGTGAACCCGCTCATCAAGGTGATGAACATGGTCAGCCTCCTCACCCTGGGCATCGTGCTCAACCACTCCGTCACCGGCGGAACGGGGGCGCGCTGGGTGGGGGTGGTGGGCGCCATCATCTGCGCCGTGGCCATCGCCTGGGGTGTCATGCAGTCGAAGAGAGAGTCGGACATGGGCGGGGTCGTGCCCGAGGGGCAGAAGGAGAAGGCCGCCTGACGGCCCGCTAGAGCCCGTCCGAAACGGCACCGACGGCGGAGACCCCACGGTCTCCGCCGTCTTCGTCTTTCGGGGACCAGTCGCCGCCTCGGGAACGGCAACTCCACATGCGTGGTGGGCTCCGCAAGTCGGCTACACCCGCCGACATCCCTTCGCGGCGGCTTGCCGGCTCGACAGCGCCAGCCCGAGCTTGCGTGGTACGCTTTTCGAGCAGCGGCCGCGTCCTGCCCATGCCTTCCTCGATCCTCCAGAAGTACGAGCAGATCTTCGCCGCCGATCCCCGGTCGCGCATCTTCGTGGAGCTGGCCCGGGCGCTCGTCGAGCACGGAGATCCGCAGCGGGCCATCGAGGTCTGCCGCACCGGGCTCGAGCACCACCCCTCTTCCATCCTGGGACGGGTCATCTGGGGACGGGCGCTGCTCGCCCGGGAGGACCTGACCGGCGCCCGGGCGCAATTCGACGAGGCCATCGCGCTCGATCCGGCCGGGCCCTACGCCTACAACCTCGTCGGGGAGGCGCTCTTCACCAGCCATCTCTTCCACGACGCGGTCCCGGTGCTCGCCCGCGCGCTCGAGCTGCAGCCGGCTGATGAGCGGCTGCGTGGCTGGCTCGAGGAGGCCCGCCGGCACTCCCCGCCGGACGGGGCGCCCGCGCCCCCCGCCCCTGCGGCGTCTGCTCCCGCGGCCGGGGCGCGAGCTGCAGAGACGTCGCCCGCCCTGGTGGCTCTTCCGCTCCTCCGCCCCCCCGCCGCGGCTTTGGCTCCTCCGGGGACGCCAGCGGTGCCGTCCCCTCCTTCAGGCGACGCGCCCTCGGTCATCGCCTCTTCGCCACCTTTGGCCACCCCGCCGTCCGGGCCGGCCGTGCCCCCCCCGGTCCCGGCGCGCCAGCCGCCCACCTATCCCCGCGACGAGGTCCCGCGCTCGCTCCTCTCGATGATCCCCGGCGGCACCCGGCCCAGCCTCGCCGCCCAGGCGGCACCCGGACCGACGCTGCCCGACGAGGAGGAGGCGGAGCAGATCACCGCCCGCTACGAGCGGGAGCTCCGCGAGCGGCTCCTTTCCGAGGGCGAGCCGCGGCCGCCCCTCTGGCGGCGGCACGGGGGATGGCTCCTCACCGCCTTCGTCCTGGCCGTGCTCGCCGGCGGGACCTACCTCTTCCTCCATCTCCGGGAGCTCGGCCGCCGGGAAGCGGTGGCCGGTGCCGCCACCCGGGCCCGGGCCGGGCTGGCCCGCGACACGCTCGGTTCCCTGCGCGAGGCCGCACAGGTGCTCGCCGGAGCGCGCCGGAGCAAGAGCGAGCCCGAGCTGACCTCGCTGGCGGCGCAGGTGGCGGCGGTGCTGGCCACCGAGCACGGCGACGAAGAGGCGCGAGCGCTCGCGTCCAGGCTGTCCGGGCGCCCCGAGGCCGGCGACGGGGGCCGGGCCGCCGCCTACCTTCTCGCCTCCTCGCCCAAGGAGCGTATGTCTTCCGAGGAGGCCATCCTGGCCGCGCCGCCCTCGTCTGAGCCGCTGCTCGAGGTGCTGGCCGGGGGCATCCTGGCGAGGCGAGGCGAGGTCGAGGCCGCCAAGGGCCGCCTGGAGCTCGCTGCGCGGGCCAACCCCCCGCTCCTGCGCGCCCTGTCCGACCTCGGTGACCTGGCGCGGACCGCGGGCGACGACGAGGCGGCGCTGAGCTACTACGGCGCAGCGCTCTCCGCCCACCCCACCCACCCACGCTCGGTGGTGGGCGCGGCCGAGGTGCGGCTCTCGCTGGGGCGCGACCTGGATCGAGCCCGCGCCGACCTGGAGGCGCTGTCGGCCGACCCGGCCAGCGTGCCGCCCTCCGACCTGCGCCTCCGCTACGAGGTGGTGAGCGCCCGGGTGCTCTGCGCCCTGGGCGATCCGACGAGCGCCGCCGCGCGCCTGGCCCGGACCGCGGAGCGGCTCGGGGACAGCGCACTGCTGGCCTCGACCGCCGCCGAGGTGTACCTCTCCGCGCGCGCCTACGATCGCGCCGAGGCCGCCGCCGCAAGAGCGGTGGCCATCGCCCCCGGCGACACGGAAGCCCGCGTGCTCCTCGCCCGGGCTCGCATCGGCCGGGGACGGTTCGCCGAGGCGCTCGCGGCCACGGCCAGCGTCGAGGGCCGGGCCGTCTGGTTGCAGCGGGCCATCGCCCGCTATCGCCTCGGGCAGATCCTCGAGGCCCGCCGCGAGCTGGAGCGGACCGCGCGCGACGGGAAGATGCCGGCCGAGGCCGCCGTCTGGTACGCCCGCACCGAGATCAAGCTGGGGCGGGCCGAGCAGGCCCGGGCGCTCCTGGAGAAGCTGTCGGCGTCTCCCTCGCCACCCTCGCTCACCTCGGTGGCCCTGGGCGAGGCGCTCGAGGCGCTACGGCGGCCCGTCGAGGCCGAGGCGGCCTACCGCGCGGCGGTGGAGCGCGAACCGACCGCGCCGGAGGGGCACGCGGCACTCGGCGGAGCCCTGCTCGCCCGCGGGGCCGCGGAGGAGGCGGTGCCGGAGCTGCAGGCGGCGGTCGCCGCGGACCCATCGGACCTCGAGGCCCGGCGCACACTGGGGCAGGCGCGCCTGGCCACCGGCCAGTTCGCCCTTGCCCGGGCCGAGCTGGACGCGGTCCTCCTCGCTCACCCGGCCGACCTGGACACGCTCGCGCTCCTCTCCGCGGTCTGGTTGAAGGAGGGGGATCCCCGAGAGGCACGCCGCGCCGCCGACCGAGGCCTGGCTCGTGCCCCCGTGAACCCAGCGCTGCTCATGGCCGCAGCCCGGGCCGCCCTGGCCCAGGGCGATCGGTCCGGGGCACGGAGCCTGGCCGACCGGGCGGTGCGCGCCGCGGGACGCGGTCCGGAGGCCCCAGCCGCCCGGGCGGTGCTGGTCGAGGCGCGAAGGAGGTAGCCGCGGTGACTCTGGGAGCCCTCCCCCGGTCGGGGGAGGGCCACGACCCGCCTCATCCCTTGGAGCGCGAGGCGGCGAGGGTCAGCGAGTGTCGGGGGTCACCCGGGCGAGCTCCTTCACGACCGCGTCCGCGGTCCGGACGCGGGCGAACCTCCCGCGCAACACGTACTCGGTCCGCTCGCGGATGGCTTCCACCCCGAGCTCCTCCCCGGGGCGATCGGAATGGGGAATGGGAAAGGTCATGGTGGCGTCGGTCACGAAGTCCACCGCGTATCCCAGGTCCGCGGCCAGGCGGGCCGTGGTCTCGCAGCACTGCTCCGTCTGGATCCCGGCGATCACCACCCGCCGCACGCCGCGCTCCAGAAGCAACTCGGCCAGGTCCGTTCCGGTGAAGGCGTTGCGCGTCCTCTTCACGAGCAACGGCTCCTCCGGCCGGCGCCGGATGAAGTCCATGAGCTTGAAGGCGGGGTGATCGGAGCCGAAGCCGGGATCGGGATCGGTGTGGAGGAAGAAGAAGACCGGCCGTCCGGCGCCGCGGAACGCTGCGATGAGCGAGCCGACGTTCTCCTCGAATCGACGATTGTCCCGCCGTTCCCAGCGCGGACCGAGCTTGAACGAGTCCTGGGCGTCGATGACGAGCAGCGCGCTCTGCTCGATGGGAATGTCCTTCTGGTAGAGCATGTGGTGAGAGCCTATAGCCCCGCTCCTCTGTGCCAGGCAATTCCTGCCGGGTCCTGGAGGCGCCCCGCGGCGGCAAGGCGAGTATGACCCGGAGGAGCCCGTCCGCGACAACGGCCGCCGCGGACCGTGGGCCGTAGCCAGCTCGGGGGCCTCCGAGAGGCTCTCCCGGCCGGGCGGTTCGTTTGCCGCTCGGGCGACGATGGCGCGGGGCCGGGAGTTCTCCGGAAGGCGGGCTCCGCCGACGACCCGTGCACGGTCCGCAGGTGAACGGGTACCCGCGAGCCAACTCAGGGTGGCCGCGTCAGGCCCGTGCCATCCGGCCGGGCGAGCGCGGCGCCTCCCGGCCCGGGCGCCCAAGAGCCGGACCGAAAGGGCGCGCACTGACCGGTTGGCAGCTCTCCCTTGCCGCCTTGCCGCTGCCATGAAAGCATGCCCGGCCTCGAGGACCGCGATGAGCACGCCCGACCCGACCATCCAGCAAACGCCTGAACCGCCTCCCCCCCGCACACCCGAGGAGAAGGAGCGTCACTGGTTCGAGCACGTCTACGCCGGCGACCGCGTTCCCCAGCTGACCCTGCGCTCGGTGCTCATGGGCACGGTCATCGGCTGTGTCATGGCCTTCTCCAACCTCTACGTGGGGCTCAAGGCGGGCTGGGGCCTCAGCGTGGCCATCACCGCCTGCATCATCTCCTACACGGTCTTCGCCCTCTTCCACGCCGCCTTCCCGTCTCGGAGGGCTCATGGGCAGCGGAAGTTCCTCTGGCTCTTCGACCGGCCGGATCCGGGCGAGGTCTCGATTCTCGAGAACAACTGCATGCAATCCACGGCCTCCTCGGCCGGGTACTCCACCGCCTCCACGCTGGTGTCGGCCTTCCCCGCCTTCCTTCTCATCACCGGCAGGAACCCGTCCTTCTGGTCGGTGGCCGGCCTGGTGCTGGGGACGGGGCTCTTGGGCGTGTTCTTGGCCGTCCCCATGAAGCGGACCATGATCAACATCGAGCAGCTCCCGTTCCCGTCGGGCACGGCCGCCGCCGAGACGCTCCGGTCCCTTCACGGGCGCGGCGCCGAGGCGCGCAAGAAGGCGCGCGGGCTGTTCTGGGCCATGGGACTGGGAGCGGCGCTGGCCTGGCTCCGCGATGGCATCCCGGCAGTCACCGAGCCGCTCAGGCAGGGAAAGCCCTTCACCCTCATCCCCAACTACCTTCCCATCTCCCAGATCTGCCGCAGGCTGGGCTTCGACCGGTTGGCCACGCTCACCGACCCGGCCGGCTACACGCTCACCCTGGAGATCTCCACCGTCTTTGCCGCGGCCGGGGCGATCATGGGCATCCGCACCGCCGCCTCCATGGCGCTCGGCGCCATCGTGAACTACGGGGTTCTGGCTCCACGCCTGCACGATCTGGGCATCATCCAGAACCTCGGCTATCGCGGGATCATCTCCTGGTCGGTCTGGGGGGGCGCCTCGCTCATGACCTGCGCCGCCCTGGTCAACTTCTTCATGAACTGGCGCACCGTGGCCCGCGCCTTCAGCGGCCTGGGCACCATCTTCGGCCGCCGGGAGAAGCGGGAGGGCGATCCCATGGATCGCATCGAGGTCCCCGGCTCCTGGTTCGCGATCGGGGTCGTCCTGACCGCGGCCCTGGTGCTGGTCCTGAACGACCGTATCTTCGGGATTCCGGTGCTGATCGGCTCGATCGCCATCGTCTCCACCGCACTTCTGTCGGTGGTGGCCTCGCGCGCCACCGGCGAGACCGACACCACGCCTCTCGGGGCGCTGGGGAAGATCACCCAGCTCCTCTACGGCGTGCTCATGCCCCAGAACATCACCGCCAACCTCATGACCGCCAACATCACCGCCTCCTCGGCGGCCACCTCGGCGGACCTGCTCACCGACCTGAAGAGCGGGTACCTCCTCGGCGCCAACCCCCGCAAGCAGTTCCTGGCCCAGTTCCTGGGAGTGTTCAGCGGGACCTTGGTCGCCACCTGGGGCTACTTCCAGCTCGTGCCCAACCCCTCCGCCATCGGCGGCGACAAGTTCCCGGCCCCGGCGGCGCAGGTGTGGAAGGCGGTGGCGGAGATCCTCGCCCGCGGCTTCCATGCCCTCCCCTCCTACGCCCCGACTGCCATGCTGGTGGGCGCCATCCTTGGCATCGGCCTCACCCTGCTCGAGCGGTCGCTCCCGGCCCGGGGCCGCAGGTGGGTGCCCTCGCCCATCGGCTTCGGCATGGCCTTCACCTTCCAGGGTTATACGGCCATGGCCTTCTTCCTGGGGGGCATCATCGCCTGGGCCTACGGGAAGCGCCGGCCCCAGGCTGCCGACGTCTACACCATCCCCGTGGCCTCCGGCTTCATCGCCGGAGAGACGCTCATGGCCGTGGCCATCATCGCCCTCCAGCGGGCCCTCGGGACCATCTGACGTGACCTTCGAGCTTCCGGTCGGCTTCGACGTCGATGCCTGGGTCTCCCGCTGGGACTGGATGCAGGAGCGCTGCCTGGTGGCGCGTGAGCAGCGCCTCGCCGAGCTGGCGCGGCTCGTCAGGGCGGCGGTCGGAGAGCCGCGGCTCGTCCTCGACCTGGGGTGCGGCACGGGGAGCGTGGCCCGGGTGCTGCTCGAGGCGTTCCCCGGCACCGAGGTGGTGGGGGTGGACGTCGATCCCGCACTCCTCGCGCTGGCCCGCGGGCGCTGCGACGGGTTCCAGGGTCGGACCCGTTTTGTCGAAGCCGACCTCCGGGGGAATCAGTGGATCGCCGAGCTGGGCGGGCGTCCGGACGCCGCAGTCTCGGCGACCGCCTTGCACTGGCTGGGCCCCGAGGCGCTGGCCGAGCTTTACGGGCGCCTGGCCTTGGCGCTCGCGCCCGGTGCCGTCCTCTTGAACGCCGATCACGTGGCCTCCTCCATCCCCGGCGTGCAGGAGGCCTGGTGCTCAGGCCGCCGCCAGGCGCTGCGATCGCACCGCACCCGCGGTGAGGAATGGGGCGAGTTCTGGGAGGCCTTCCTCGGAGCGCTGGGCCCTTCGGCGCGGGCCGCCCGCGAGGCTGCCCTGGGCGGTGTCGAGGACGGCGACGACGGGATGCCGCTCGCCTGGCACCTGGACGCGCTCCGCCAGGTGGGCTTCACCGGGGTGGACTGCTTCTGGCGCTGCGACACCGACGCCATCTACGGCGGGGTGCTACCCCGGTGCTGATCGCCCGGGAAGCTGGCAGTCGATTCGCCGTGCGCCTCCACGATGTGCTTGCATACCGAGGGGCCGAGCCCGGAATGGCCCGCCTTGGTGCTGGGAGAGAACGGCCGGAACAGGCTGGCCGCGACCGTTCCCGTCGATCCCCGGGCCGTCGTCCTCCCCCCCAGGTGAACAACGCCTTCAACCTCCTCGGCATCCAGGTATACGTGCAGTACCGTGGTGGGGGTGGACTCCTACTCGCGCAAGCGCCCGCGGTGAGGCGGTGATCCCCGAGCGGAGGAGGCCCGTTTCTTGGACTCGACGATGCTCAGCGAGGCGCGCTCGGCGCCGAAGGTGGTGGAGGGCCAGCTGGCCCTGGACGAGGATCTATACCAACTCCTCGGCTCGGCCCTCCGGGCCACCCATCCCGGCGGGGTCGTCACCGTGGCCCGCGGCAGCTCGGACCACGCCGCGGGTTACCTCGGCTACCTCGTCTCCTCGCGCACGGGCAGGCTCGTCACCTCGCTGCCCATGTCGCTCGTGACGCTCTACCACGCTCCGCTGCTCGCCGAGGGCATGGTGGCCATCGCCATCTCTCAGTCGGGCCAGAGCCCGGACCTGGTGGAACCCATTCGTTCGCTCCGCGCTTCCGGAGCCACGACGGTGGCCCTCGTGAACGAGGACGCCACGCCGCTCGCCGGAGCCGCCGAGTGGGTGATCCCGCTCCGCGCCGGCCCGGAGCGCGCCGTGGCAGCCACGAAGAGCTTCGTGGCCAGCCTGGTGGCCGGAGCGCGGCTGGCGGGCCACTGGTGTGAGCTGCCGGCCCTCGTCGGCGCGCTCCGGCACCTGCCAGGAGCGCTGGAGGAGGCCCTGCACCAGGACTGGTCGGTGGCGGTGGAGGCCCTGGCGCAGACCGAGCGGCTGATGGTGATCTCCCGCGGGCTGGGGCTTCCCATCGCCGAGGAGGCAGCCCTCAAGCTGAAGGAGGCGTGCGGGATCCAGGCCGAGGCGGTGAGTGCGGCCGAGGCGCGCCACGGGCCGCAGGCGCTCATCGGTGAGGGATACCCGTTGCTCGTTTTCGCGACGCGCGGACCGGCCCAGCCGGACCTCCTGGGTCTGGCCGCGGAAATGCGGATGCGGAACGCTCGGGTCCTCCTCGCCACTCCCGCCGACGTCCCGGGGCGCGACCTCACCCTGGTCACGACCGGGATCGAGGAGCTCGACCCGGTCACCGCCATCGCCAGCTTCTATCCAGTGGTGGACGCCCTGGCCCGGGCCCGGGGCAGGGATCCGGACGCCCCCAGATACCTGACCAAGGTCACGACCACCCGCTAGGCAGCAGGGGCCGCCCGCCCCGCCGGTGGCGCCGGCGGTCTCGAGGCGCGCGACAGGCCCTAGGCCGCTGCGCCTCCCGCGGCCATCCGCATCTCGTCCACGAATCGCTCCACTCGCCATGCCGCCTCGCCCAGGGGGGTGAAGCAATACACGGCCTGATCACGGGTCATGAGTCCGAGCTCCACCAAGGCCCGCCGCACCGAGGAGACATCCTCGCAGACGCGGCCGATGCGTTGCGAGAGCTCGCGTTCCTCGTAGGTACGCAGCTCGGGGAGGGCGAAGCGGATCGCGCCCTCGACCGAGTGGGTGGCCACCGGCACGGCCCCCGGCCCGCGCAGCCGCTCGCGGACCCGCAAGGAGAGCTCGCTCGGCGCCAAGGGCGCAGTGGGCTTGCGGTGGAGCGCTCGGGCCGCCGCCCGGCGCCGCGTGACCGGCCCGACCCCCGCGAGCCGCCGCAAGATCGCCTCGAGCTCGTGCCCGCCGAGCTCGGCCAGCGCCCCTACGGCGGCGACCTGAATGGCCGGGTCGGAATCGTCCAGGAGCCGAAGCACCGCCTCCCGGGCGACGCCGAAGGCGGCCGGACCGAGAACGGCCAGCGCCTCCAGCGCCGCGAGCCGCTCTTCCCGCTCACCCTCCGCGGCGCGACCCGCCATTCTCTCCGCCGAGGCCGCGTCGCCGAGCGCGGCCAGCGCCCGGATCCCCGCGACCCGGATGGACAGTCGCGGCGCATCGAGTGCTGTGCGCACCCGCCCCACGCGGGCACGATCTCCGAGCGCGCCGGTGGCCCGGAGGGCGGCCTCCCGCAGCGCCGGCTCGCCCTCCTCGAGCCGGGCGCCCACCGCCTCCCGGAGGGCCGCCAGGGCGGCTCCGTCCACCTCGGAGAGAGGCACGGTGTGGGCGTGTCGCGCCTCGAGCGCCCTGGCCGCGGCAGAAGGCCGTTCCTCCTCGCCTCGGAGGTGGCGACCGAGAACCTCTGCGGCTGCCAGGCCGCGCTCCACGTCGAAGCTGTGCTCGGAGGCGATGTCCAGTGCGGCCGCCCGCGCCAGGGCCGTGCCGGTACGGGCCAGCGCCTCGAGTATCGCGCGCGGGCGGGGCAGCGCTCCAGCCGGGGCGGCGCGGTACCGGCGGAGCAGCGCAGCCACGCCCGCCTCGCCGTGGGCGAGCAGGACGTCGGCAACGAGGTCGGCCGGGGCGCCATCGCGTGCCCCGGCCACGAGGTCCGCCAAGAGCTCCACCTTCTCGGCAGCCGGGGCGGGGTGGGTGATCACCGCATCGACCAGCAGGTAGGCGTGGGGCTCCGCGGTCGAATCGGGACCACCGGGCCACGGAAGAGCCCGAAGGCGGCCCGACGCCGCCTCGAGGACGCGGGCGGCGCGCGCCGCCAGCTCCGGCCGGGGGCCGAGGCGGGCATCGAGTACGATG
>Ga0335071_10004611_pt1 | contig 14381 bp, 7 predicted proteins | sample Lox_Sample_15_FD_206724 | JGI IMG/M metagenome (GOLD analysis project Ga0335071, IMG submission 206724) | Soil microbial communities from Loxahatchee National Wildlife Refuge, Florida, United States - Lox_Sample_1.5 | ecosystem: Environmental > Terrestrial > Soil > Wetlands | place: USA: Florida... | reverse complement strand
ACGCCGGGTGCGAGATCTTTAATCTGGGTAGCGGCGGGCCCCATCTGCAAGGAATAGAACGTGGCGCCGGGTATGCCAATGAGCGGCTCCAGCAACTTAAGGGCAACGCCGCGCCAGCGCTCATGGGGGAAGGTATGGCTGCCGGCCCACACCAGTCCGATGCGCAGCGAGTTCGCGGCCAGTCGTTTGCCCCACCGGGATGCCAGCACGGGGTCGGGACGGATGTAGGGAATGGAAGCGGGAATGGTGCCGAGTTCGGTCGCAGAGGCCAGCGGCAGACTCAGCAAGGGGCACTGCCAATCGAACTCGGGCAGCGCCTCCCCGCGCCGCAGCACCTGGCGCGCGCCGGGAAAAGCGGCCAGCAAGCGGTGCAGGCGCGGCTGGATTTCCAGGGTGACGTTGCCGCCGCGCTGGGCGACCAGCGGAACGTAACGCACAAATTGCAGCGTATCACCTAAACCCTGTTCGGCATGCAACAGAATACGCGCACCGGCCAGCGGTTCTCCCCGCCAAAGAGGTTGAGGGAAACGCCGGCGCTGGCGCAGGAAGTGTCCGGTCCTCCAGCGGCTCTCATGCTCGCGCCAGCCCTGGAGTAAATCTCCCTGCAGTAGGTGAATGTGCCCAAGGAAGGTCTCTGACTCCGCATCGTTGGGCGCCAGGGCACGAACCCGCTGGAAACGTGCCTTGGCTTCGGCGAAATCGCCCCGTAGGAAGTGGGTGATCCCCAGGTGCAGGTGTGCATCGGCTAAGGCCGGATTCAGGCGCAACGCCAGTCGATAAGCCTCGGCCGCCGAACTCAGGTCGCCCCGGCTTTCGAAGAAAAAGCCCAGACCGTAGATAGCCTCGGGCGAATCAGGTTTGAGCTTGAGGATGTGGCGATAGACCTCAATCGCCGTGCCGTACTCGCCGTCGTTAACCAAGGCGCAGGCCAAAAGCTGGTGCAGTTCGAGACGTTGCGGAGCTAAGTTCAGGGCGCGACGGCACGATTCGATGGCGCGGGCATAATCTCCTCGGCGGCATGCCAGGCGTGCGAGGCTGCCGTGCACGTTCGCCGATTCCGGCCCCACGTCGAGGGCACGGCGATAGGAGGCGGCGGCCGCATCCCAATCCCCCAGCCATTCCTGCGTGGTCCCCAATCGTAGATGAACGTTGGCCGAACGCGGCTCTAGCTGCACCAAGCGTTCATAGCAGGAGCGCGCCAGAGTAAGCTGGCCGCGATCGAAATGGGTTTTGGCGGAAAGTTCAAGGGCGCACAGGGAGCCGGGGTCGGTGGTCATACCTGCCTGTCGCAAAGTATTGGCCTGGGTGGCTACAACCGGAATTGAGCTGTTTGGCCTCGCGGCGCGAGCGTCATGCGTATGCCCGCCCCGCCACGGCTTGGAACGCTTCCCGGCCGGACGCTTTTTGGACACTGGTCCCGACTCCGCACAATCAAAGTGGCGGCGACCGCTTCGTTCCAACGTTCGAGGATGGAACTCCGCGCCAGCAACCTGCGCGAAGGCCATCGGCCGGGCGCCTCTTCCTCTCTTGAATATCTCTCGCCGAGGCCAGAGACTTTAGCCCACGGTTACAGCAATCGCCGCGAGCCGCATAAAAGGCGGCAAAATCGCTAATCCGCTAGCCGATTCTTAAGCTTTCGCGATCAGTGCCGATAGACGCCATTGAACTGAGAAACGGTTCCGTCGGTTGGAAAGAAGAACCACCGGACCTGACGCAAGACGCCCTGCGGGTTCTGCGGCCCAAGACGGAAACCAACAATTTCGAGAGGAGACTGTCCATGGGACTGAGTATTCTGAATAACATCCCTTCTTTGGTAGCGCAGAACCAGTTGGCGACCACCAACGCCAAGCTTCAGAGCACGTTGTTCCAATTGTCGTCGGGATCGAAGATCAACTCTGGCGCCGACGATCCCGCCGGCTTGTCCATCGCCGACGGCTTGCAAGCTAATATCTCGGCCTTGACGCAATCGGCACAGAACGTGACCGACGGCGTGGGCTTGCTACAAACCGCCGACGGCGCTTTGAGCCAGGTGACCACGCTGCTGAACCGCGCGGTGACTCTGGCTACGGAAGCGTCAAACACCGGACTGACGCAGGACCAGCAAAACGCGTTACAGAATGAATTCGCCTCGATTACGGCTGAAATCAATCAAATCGGCTCGAACACCACCTACAACAACACGACCGTATTCTCGGGAAGCCAGTTGTCGGTATTCCTCAGTGACGGTTCCGGCGCGGACTCCCTGGACCCGACGATCTCGGTGAACATGCCGCAGCTATCGTCCGCCTCGCTGGGGCTGGCTTCTTACGCCACGGGTACCATCGACCTGACCGCCAATCCGACGAACGGCAACACCGTGACCATCGGCAGCCAGACTTATACTTTTGTTACGGGGTCGGTGGCGGCGGCCAACCAGGTGTTGATTGGGACGAATAATGGCACACCCAACATTCAACAGACGTTGCAAAACTTGCAGGCAGCCGTGAATGGCGGCGCGGGGGCCGGCACCGTTTATGGCACGGGGACGGCCGCCAATCAGCAGGCCACCATCACCGCCGTAAACGGCGGGTCGGCGGAGGTGCGGGCGTTGCAGGCCGGCGCGGCGGGGAACGACGTGGCTCTCTCGACGAACCTGGTCTCCAACAATGGCACCGGGGCAGTGGGGGGAACGCTCAGCGGCGGCACGAACGCGACGGCCGATGCGGGAACTCTTACCCTCAATGCCAACCCGGGCTACCTCAGCGTGGCGACGGGATCGGTAACCATTTCCGCGCAGCCGGACACAATCACGGCGGCTTCGGGCGAGTTCAGCCTGTTGAACAATTCGAGCGCCGCTACCGTTCCGACGACGGGCAATGCCACCCAAACCGTAAACTTCGGAACGGGTAACTTGGCCAGCCTCGCCGGCATGACGGTCGCAGTAGGCACCCAGACTTATAGTTTTGTGAACGCCTTCGCTGGCACCAAGAATAATCAGATCGTCCTCGGGAATGGCATAACCACGGTGGCCCAGGCCCTCGGTGCCATGCAAGCCCTGATCAACGGAACCACACCCAGCACCGGCGTTGCGGGCACGGATTTCTCTGGAGGCGCCAACGGGACAGCCACAGCGGCTACCGGCGTCGTGATGAGTTCCGTTAACGTCGCGACCGGTGTGGCCACCTTAGCGGCCACCGCGCTCGGCACGGGCGGAGACGCGCTGCAGGTTACCGCCGCGGGCGGCGCTACCGCTTCCTCGGGATTGGTTTCCGGTTCGGCCGTCAATTTCACCGGGGGCGGAACTTCCGATACCGTGACGATCGGCGCCAAGACGTATACGTTTGTGGCGGCCAATACGGCAACCTCGGCCAATCAAATTGCGGTCGGCGCTTCAGGCGTCGCTGCCACCGACGTGCAAACGACCCTGACCAATTTGGCCAATGCGGTCAATGGCGTGGGCACGGGAACCGCCGCCACGTATGGCGCCGCGACCACCAAAAACCAGCAGGTGCAAATTGCCTACAGTGGCACGGGGTCGCAGGCAACCTTGAACGCGATCGTCGCCGGTGCGGGCAGTGCGGCGACGGACACGGGCAACGGCATCACCTTTGCGGCCTCCATTACTGGCGTGGCGAATGCCGCGAACCCGACAGGGACCCCCGGTTACCTCAGTGGCGGCGCGGACGCTGACACCGTGACGATCGGTGGCACAACCTACACCTTCGTGGCGGCAGGGCAGGCAGTATCCGCCGACCAAGTCGCGCTCGGCGCGGATGCGGCGGGAACCCTGGCGAATTTGAAGGACGCCGTGAACGGCATCTCCAGCCTGCAAAGCAACAATACCTACGGTGCCGGCACTACCGCCAACGCCAACGCCTTGATCAGCTCAATCAATGGCAACACGGCGACGATCGAGGCGGCTTCGCTCGGCGTGGCCTATGCGGGCGTCGGTAACGGGACGACGACTGGCAACAGTGTCGGACTGGGTGCCTCAAGCCCGGTGGGTGCGGTGACCGTCAGCGGCGCAAGCCTGACGGGCGGCGCCAATACCGATACGGTGACCGTCGGCGACGTGACCTACTCGTTCGTTGCTTCTGGCCAGGCGACGTCCGGCAATGAGGTGGCCGTCGGCACGACCACGGCGCAGACGCTCGCGAACTTGATGGCGGCGGTCAACGCCACTGCCACGGGCGCTAACGGTTCGAACGGCGCTTACTTTGTCGCCAACTTGCAAGGAGCCACGGGCGCGTCGATGGCGGTAACCAACAACGTTGCCACCGTAACGGCCAACACCACGGGCACGCTTACCAATGGCATCGCCCTGAGCGGCGACTTCGGTGCAGGAAATGCCACGGCCACCTTCGGCGGCACCACCAATGCCTTCCTGGGCGGCGGCACGGCCACGACGGCAGCGACAGGCATAGTCCAGCTCACCTCCCAGCCGACCGTCGGCAATGCCACGGGAACCGCAACTTTCGCGACATCGCTTGCGGGCCTCGCAGGCCAGGCCGTGACAATCGGTACCCAAACCTACTCGTTTGTGAACGCCTTCGCTGGCACCAAAAACAACCAGATCGTCCTCGGGGGCGCTATTACTACCGTGGCCCAGGCCCTCGGCGATTTGGCGGCCATGGTCAACGGTACGACACCCGCCACCGGCGTGGCTGGCACCGATTACTCGGGAGGCGCCAACGGAACAGCGACGGCTTCCGGAGCCGGCATTATCTCCGGGACCAACGCGACTACGGGGGTGGTAAATATCACAGCTCTAAGTCCGACGACTGGGGCGGGCACAGGTGCGAACACCGTTTTGACTGGTGTTGGTGCCACAGTGTCCGGCACCGGCACGCTCACCGCCGCGGCGGCTGCGTCTGACACTCTCACGGTCGGCAGCCAAACCTATACATTTGTGGCGGCGAACACCGCCACCGCCGGCAACGAGATCGCGTTGGGGAGCAACCTCCAGGCTACTCTGTCCAACTTGCAGGCGGCAGTGAACGCTACCGGTACCGGGAGTGAAACCGCTGCCACCTATCACCTCGCAGGCGCGGGGAGCGTGCAGGGATCCTCGGGGGCAGCCATTACGTCGATCTACGGCGGCCAAGCACTCGTAACGGCCAACCAGAACGGGACGGCTGGGAATGCCCTGGCGCTGAGCGGTACGGGCAGCATCGCCAGTGACGTGTTCGGAACTCCGGGCGGAACGCAAGCCGCGTCGGCCGCTTCCGGATACCTGGCGCTCAACAGCACTCCCGTGGCCGGCAACACCGCGACCATCGGCAACCAGACCTACACGTTCGTCAACAACACGCCGACGGCCGCCAACCAGGTGCTGATTGGTGGGAGTATCACTAACGCCTTGACCAACTTGAAAGCCGCAGTCAACGGCAGCGCGGGCGCTGGAAGCCTATACGGGACCGGCACGGTCGCTAACTCTCTGGCGCAGCTCGGCACGATCACCGGCGACCAAGTCCAGGTGACGGCGACCACTGCGGGCGCTGGAACCCAGAGCGCGGGTACCGGGAACTACATCAATTTGACCGTAAATCTCGGCTCGGTATCGGCGGGAGGAGCGGTTTCCGCACCTACCACTCTCAGCGGCGGAACTGCCACGACCGCAGCCACGGGAACGCTGGATCTGGTCAATAACCTGAGTCAAGGCAATACGGTGACAGTTGGCAATCAGACCTACACCTTTGTCAATAGCACCCCCGTTGCCGCCAACCAGGTGCAAATCGGCAGCACCAGCAACGCTACGCTGCAGAACCTGAAGGAAGCCCTCGCTAATGGTCCCACCGGCACCGGAGCGGGATCCGCTTACGGCACCGGTACCATTGCTAACACCCAGGCGACCATCACTTCCATCACGGGTACCCAAGCTACGGTAACCGCTAACAGCGTAGGCACGACGGGGAACAGCTATGCCGTCATCGTCGGCAATACGCTCGGCGGAGGCGGATCGAGTGTGGATCTGACCAATTCCACCAATGCGCAAACGGCTCTGACCACCATCGCCGCGGCCATCTCCACCGTAGCGGCCCAGCGTGGCGCAATCGGGTCGGGTATCAATCAGATGAACGCTGCCGTAACCGTCATGAACAACACGTCACAAAACCTCACGTCCTCGTTGAGTGGTATTCAGGACGCGAACATCGGCCAGGTGGTAGCCAACATGTCCAAGTACCAGGTGCTTGAACAAACCGGCATCGCCGCCCTGGCGCAAGCCAACCAGCAAGAACAGGCCGTACTGAAGCTGCTTGGTTAATCCAAGCTGGGAAGCTCATAGCGGAGGGGGCCGCAAAGCCCCCTCCGCATCCTCAGTTGAGTGATTGACATGAGTATTAGCCCAGCCCAACTCGCCTTACAGCTCGCTGCGGCGGAAAGCTCCGTCGCGCCGCGCGCTCCGAACGCCAAGGGCAGTTCCGATTCTGCGGGCAGTTCCGCTGCGTCAACTTCCTCCTCCGCGCCCTCTAGCCCTTCTCCTGCCGATCAACTCACTGGCGACTTGAAATTTGACGACCAGCACCAGATGTACTACGAGGTCGTGGACAAGAGCACCGGCAGCGTGCTATTCGAGATCCCCCCGGAAGCTCTGCGCAAGCTTAGCGAGAGCCTTAACCAGCCGGCACTCCCGAACGGTAGCGCCGGCTTGGTCGATCTGAAATCGTAAGTTTCCCCTTAAGTCATGCGTCCCACGGCCAGCCTCCGCCCGGCTTGTTGCCTGGCCCCTGCTCTCCCTGGCATCGCCACTCGGCGCGTGGGTGTAACGACATGCGGCCGGCAGTTTCCCCCCTAATGTCACTCAAGCCTTCTCGCAATATGCCGATAAAAGGAATGATTCGGCGCTTGAAGGGGGGCCCCACGGGCGAGCCATGAGCACAAGTTCGGTCACCAGTTCGCTTCTCTCCACCAGCGACTCCCTCAGTCAGCTCCTGGGTGAGTCCAGTACCTCCTCCACTGCGAGTAATGCCAGTGCGAATTCGGCGATTCAGAATGCGGTGAACGCCATTCTCAACTCTGCCACCAACACCTCGGGCAGCGGCATCGATGTGCAGTCCACCGTCGATGCGATCTTGGCGATCGATGCCCAACCGGAAGTACAGTTGCAGAATCAAATCACCACGCTGAATTCGCAAACGTCGGCGTTGAAGACTATCCAGAGCGATCTTACTGCGCTGCAGACCAGCGTGCAGGCCCTCAGTGATCCGTCGGGAGCCTTTAGCGATGTCACCGTGTCGTCCTCCGACAACAACGCCGTGAGCGCCACGGCGACCAGTGGTGCCTCGGCGGGACAACACAGCGTCATGGTCAATAGCCTCGCCACCACCGCGGCGTACTACTCCCGCGACTTCACCTCGGCCAGCACCCAACTTCCCACCGGCTCGTTCAGCTTGCAGGTGGGTACGAATGCGCAGGCCGTCACCATCCCCGTGGACAGCACGGACGGCACCACCACGCTCACCGGCATGGCTAATTACATCAACCAGCAAAGCTTGGGAGTCACGGCCTCGGTCGTAACCGACAATTCCGGCTCGCGCTTGGCTATCGTGAGCGGCACATCGGGAGCGGCGGGAGCTCTGTCGTTAACCGACAATACGAGCGGCTCCAACGGCAACATGGGGTTCACGAAGGCGACTGACTCCCAGGGCAACGCTTTGGGGACGGATGCCTCGATCACCGTCGACGGCGTCCCCGTGACCAGTTCCAGTAACACGGTAACCGGCGCCATCGCCGGGGTGACCCTCGATCTCACGGATGAGACGCTTTACCCGGTCACGATTGAAGTGCAACCAGACCTGACCCAAGTGTCGACGGCAATCAACAGCTTCGTGAGTGCCTACAACCAGGTGATAAACGACCTCAATGCCCAGTTTCAAGTCACGAGTTCGTCCACCTCGGCGCCCCCTCTGCTGGGCGACTCATCGCTGGAGCTCGTGCAGTCGCAACTGCTGAACGCCGTTACTTCAAGCCTGCAAGGTAACAACGGCGTCACCAATCTACAGTCGATTGGAATCCAGCTCCAAGCCGACGGCACCCTATCGGTGGCCAGCTCATCTTCGGCCGACAGCATGGACCTGAACAGCGCCCTGGCCAATAATTTCTCGGCGGTGCAGAAACTGTTCCAGTCAACTTCTGGGGTGGCGCAGGTGCTCAATACCCAGCTCACTTCTCTCACCAGTACGACCACCGGCCCCCTGAACCTGGACATGAACGGAATCAATAACCAGATCACGGACCTCAACTCCCAGATTAGCGACTTTCAGTCCCAACTTCGGGACACACAGACACAACTTCTGGCAGAGTACACCACCATCAACACGACGCTCGAGCAATTGCCGCAAACGCTCGCCCAGATCAACAGCCAGCTCGATGCGCTGAACTCCAATAAATCGTCGTGAGGCTTCGATGCAACACCCAGTACTCGCTTATCGCCAATGTTCGGTGCAAGGGGCCACGCCCCTGGGCTTGGTCGTGATGCTCTACGATGGCGCCATCGCCGCCCTGAATCGGGCCATAACTGCCATTGAGTCGCAGGACATCAGCGAGAAATGCAACCAACTGAGGCGCGCGCAAGCGATCTTGGCGCAACTGGAAGGCACGTTGAACATGGAGCGCGGAGGGGAAGTGGCACGGACGTTGAAGGCGCTGTATACCTACGCGCGCGCGCAAATCCTGAAGGCCAACCTCGAGAATTCCGCGGAAGTGCTCCGGGATGTCATACGGAACCTGGCGGCGGTGAGGGAATCCTGGTACGCGGCGGAGCATCAGGCGGCCGGATCGGCACCCCCTCCCTCCAGTCCCGTTAATTCTGGTCCGCCTGCGCCTCCCGAATCCGCTCCTCACCATTGGGGGCTGACGGGATGACAGAACGAAAAGCCTCATGGAGTTGTTTATTTCGCCGATGGAGGAAGTGTACGGAACGCCAGCCGCTCGGTTGGAGTGGAGTCCGTACCCCGTCGTGTCGGCGCAGGAGGGCGTGACTAGATAATGGAAGATATCGACGATGTCGTTCGCGAATTCCTGGTAGAGAGTAACGAGAACCTCGATCAGCTCGATCGGGACTTGGTGACTCTAGAAAAAGACCCCACCGCCCGCGAGATCCTTGCCAGCATATTCCGAACGATCCATACGATCAAGGGCACCACGGGGTTCCTGGGATTCTCCCGGCTGGAAACCGTGGCGCACGTCGGCGAGAACTTGCTGAGCAGCCTGCGCGACGGCCATTTGCGGTTGAATGCAGAGATCACGTCGGGTCTGCTGGCCATGGTGGATGCCATCCGGCAGATGCTGGTCAACATCGAGACCACGGGAAAAGAGGGCGAGGGCAACTACACGGCGCTGATCGAGACCTTGACCCGACTGCAGGGTGGCAGCAGCAAGGACGTCTCTCGCTCTGCTGCACCTGCTCCGGCTGCGCCTCCGACTCCAGCCACCATACCACCGCCTTCGGCGGCTGCTGCGGCCCCGCCATCTCCTCCCGCTGCCGCTGCGGCTCCTCCTCCCGCACCTGCAGTTGCGGTTACCCCGGCGACACCCCCCGTCGCGGCCCCCCCTGCCCCGATCGTCGCGCCGCCCTCCGTAACCCCTGCCGGGTCGGCGCATCCCGCGCACTCCTACGATCCCGGCCTACCGCTGGGCGAGATGCTGGTGCAAACAGGACGCACCGAGCCCGCGAAGGTCGAAGACGCGCTCAAACTGCAACACGACGGTGATGAGCGGCGCCTGGGTGAAATCCTGGTGGAGAAGGGTGCGGCCAAACCGGCGGCGGTACAGGATGCATTGGAACTACAGGCCGAAGCGCGCGCCCCCGCCCTCTCGGATAGCAACATCCGCGTTGATGTCAGCTTGCTGGACAAACTTATGAACTTGGTAGGCGAACTGGTCCTGGCCCGTAACCAGATTCTCCAGTTCAACTCCACCCAGCAGGATGCCAGCTTCCTGAACACCACTCAGCGCTTAAACCTCATCACGACGGAACTGCAGGAAGGGGTCATGAAAACCCGGATGCAGCCTATCGGTAATATCTGGAGCAAGTTTCCTCGCGTGGTGCGGGATCTGTCCACCTCGTGTGGCAAGTGTGTCAGCATCGACATGGAAGGAAAGGAAACCGAACTCGACAAGACCATTATTGAGTCGATTAAGGATCCGCTTACCCATATCGTCCGCAATTCCGTTGACCACGGAATTGAAACCCCCGAGAAGCGGCAAGCGGCAGGGAAGCCCCCGGAAGGCCGCCTCTTTCTGCGAGCGTTCCACGAAGGAGGCCAAGTCAATATCGAAATTTCCGACGATGGCGCGGGGATCAACGTGGAGCGAGTTAAGCAAAAAGCCGTAGAGAAAGCCCTGCTCACCCCCGAACAAGCCGCCCGGCTCAGCGAACGCGAAGCGATGAATCTGCTCTTTATGCCCGGCTTCTCCACCGCGGAGAAGATCACCAATGTCTCCGGCCGGGGGGTTGGTCTCGACGTGGTCAAGACCAACATCGAGAAGATCGGCGGCACGGTGGACGTGCAGAGTCGTACGAACCAGGGAACCACCATAAAAATCAAGATTCCCCTCACCCTAGCGATTATTCCTGCCCTCATCGTGACGTGCAGCGGGGATCGCTACGCCATACCCCAAGTGAGCTTACTGGAGTTGGTCCGGTTGGAAGGCGAGCAGGCCCGCCGAGGCATTGAGATGGTCCATGGAGCACCCGTCCATCGGCTGAGGGGCCGCCTATTGCCGTTGATTCACCTCCGGCGCGAGCTCAATGTCGACAGTCTCTCCGGGGAACCCTCTCCGGCCTTGACCCTGGCGTCGAGGCACGGGGAACTGCCGGACTTTGCCCTGGCGCGGGCGAAGCATCGGCAGTGGCTCGGCCGCTTACAGGACCACCTCGCGGGCAAAATTGCCCTTACCGCCGAGCAGGCCGGGGCGTACCGGGACTGCCCCCTCGGCAAGTGGCTCTATTCCGCCGGCCTTCGGGACTATGGTGATATTCCGCTGATGTCGCAGCTTGAACGTAAGCATGCGGAGTTTCACGGCTTGGCCAGGAAAATCGTGGCGCTCGGCAGCACCGGTCGCCACCCCCAAGCGGAGCAGGAATTGCAGCGAATTCCCGAGGCGTCGGCGGAGATAGCTGACCTTCTGTCTAGCGTAGAAAAGATGGTGTTGGAGATTCAGAACCTGAACATCGTGGTGTTGCAGGCTGACGAGCGCCAGTTTGGCTTGGTCGTAGACGAGATCAATGACACGGAGGAGATTGTGGTCAAGCCCCTGGGCAAGCAATTGAAGGGGGTCCCCACATTTGCGGGCGCCACCATCATGGGGGACGGCAGGGTGGCTCTGATCTTGGACGTCCTGGGGCTGGCGCAACGGGCGAACGTGGTCTCGGAGGTGCGCGACCGGACGGTGGCAGAGAAGGCTGGGGAATCGGATTCGCAACGGGAAGACGGCGAGTCGCTTCTGTTATTGCGCGGACCGGACAACGGGCGTATGGCCTTGCCCCTCTCCATGGTGGCGCGGCTGGAGGAGTTCGACCGCAGCGCGGTGGAGACCTCGGAAGGCCGTCAGGTGGTGCAATACCGGGGGCAGATCCTGCCGCTCATTCATCTCTCCTCGACGTTGCAGCAGGGCGGGCGGGATGCCTCGGCCGTCACCGATGCGGACGCAGGTGGCGCGAAAAACCGAATTCAGGTGGTCGTCTACAGTGGCCAGGGCAAGAGTGTAGGACTGGTGGTGGATCGCATTCTCGATATCACCCACGAGTCCGCGAAAGTCCAGAAACGCTCCGGCCGCGAGGGAACTCTGGGCTCGATGGTGGTCCAGGGTCGGGTCACGGAATTGCTGGATGTGAAGAACATCATCCAGGCCGTGGACCCCAACTTCTTCGAAGAAGCTGTGAGTGCGTAGGGGGCAGGAATGGCCGGGCGGAAGCAATTCTCCACCTTTGTAGTGGATCGGCTGCTTTTTGGCGTGGAAGTCGCCAAGGTACAGGAGGTCATCCGCTATCAGGAGATGACGCGGGTGCCGTTGGCCCCGCCCGTGGTGAAAGGACTCATCAACCTGCGCGGCCAGATTGTCACGGCAATCGACCTGCGGCGCCGCTTGGGTCTACGTGACCGGGGCGCCACCGACCTGCCCATGAACGTGGTGATCCGCCACGAGGACGGCGCGGTGAGCCTGCTGGTCGATGAGATTGGCGACGTCCTCGAGGTCGAGGAAGAAGCCTTTGAGCCGCCGCCGGCCACGCTCGCCGCCGAGGCGCGCGAGCTCACTTTCGGTGTCTATAAGCTACCAGACAGGCTACTGATCGCCTTGTGTACGGATAAACTTCTGGACTTAGCGCCGACTGCCGGAAGGAACGCCTGACAGGATGCCTTTATAGGAGACCGAATGAAGAATCTAAGAACCTTCCGGCGGATTAAAGCCGCTTCTGTCGCTGGCGCGGCTATTTGTGTTGCTCTAGCCTTGTTGTCTCCTGCCAACCTGACGGCCACCGAAGGCGCCGGATGCGTGTACCCGATTGGGGCAGAAACCGTCATGTCGGGAATGGCTCCGGCCCCGGGTCAGACCATCTTCGCCGAGTTTAATACGACTTACCAAGCCAACGCGCTTTCCGACGGACAGGGGCACAGCTCTGTTCCGGGCTTTAAGTTGTCGGTCTTCGCTTTTGCTCCCAAGCTCACGCATAACTGGGGTGTGCACCTATTGGGAGGGGATTTGATCAGTTGGGCTGCTACGCCGATCGCTACTATACGGCTACGGACGCCGGCGGGAATCAACTCGGCGACGGGCTTTACCAATCCGGTCGTAGGCACCGACATCGCCTACCACCAGGGCTCGTGGCATTGGTGGTACGGGCTCGATGTGGAGACACCGGCCCCGGTGTACCACAAGGGCAGCCCCGTCAACCCCGGACAGCACAACTTTGCTATGACCCCCTCGGGGGCCTTCACCTATCTTCCCCATCACGGGCAAACTGAAATCAGCTCCCGTTTGCAGTACATCGTGAACTACACCGACCCCGCCACGCAATACCATTCCGGCAATGAGTTCCTTTGGGAATATGTAGCGATGCAAAACGTTACCAAGAAACTGGCGCTGGGAGCCAATGGGTATTTTTACCAGCAAACTACCGCGGATCGGCTCTCCAATGTGATCTATGCCGATGGGAACCAGGGTCGAGACCTGGCGATTGGTCCGGAGGTGCGTTATGAATTGGGTCACGTCATTCTGGTTGCCAAATACTTCCGGGACACGCTGGTCGAAAATCGGCCCAATGGAAACGCCTTCTGGCTGGAGCTGGCGCTTCCTCTGTCGCACCCACATCCGAGGCAGCAGGCTCAGTTGAGCCGGCCGAATTGAGCGGCGAGGAGAAGTGGTTCGGTCGAGGGAAGGCAGCGATGAACGGCCAACTGACAGCGAAAGTCAGTAGTCGTGCTCGCACCCAGGCGTACTGGCAGTCCTTTCGCCGTCTACTGACGAGCTGAAAGGGCTTCGGCAGGTGTCGCAATTTCAGACTGGCGGGGCACTACCGGCGCATCGCCAAAAAGACTTGGGACGGAGGAGATGAGATGGAAAAAGGGTCGAAACCACGCCAACGGAAACGGCAGATTTCCCGGAAGCGACACGATGTCGGTCATGAAACCCACCGCTTGCTCCAAGCAGCGTCGGAAGGACGCCTTGATGTGCGAGCCGCCGTGGAGAATTTTGACGGCAAAGACCGCGAGACGTTGACGGCCATGAATCAGATTCTCGAGGCCGTGGGGGAGCGGGTCCAATGGTACGAACAACTGCTTGACGCCATCCCGTTTCCGCTCTCGGTTACCGACAACCAGATGAACTGGACCTTCATTAACCGGCCGGTCGAGAAGTTTCTGGGCGTCAAGCGCGCGGACGTGTTGGGGAAACAATGCCACAACTGGAATGCCAATATTTGCAAGACCGAGAACTGTGGCATTGTCCGGCTACGGGCTCAGCATCCAGAGACTTTTTTCCAGCAACAAGGAATGAATTTCCGTGTGGACACGTCGTATCTCCATAACTCCAAGGGAGACGTGGTGGGACACGTGGAGGTCGTCCAGGACATCACCGCAATGGCGAAATCCGGAGAATACCAACGCGTGGAAGTCGAACGGTTGGCCCGGAATTTGGAGATGCTTGCGCAGGGCAGGGTGGACTTGGACCTCACCGTAAGCGACGGTGGCGAATACGCCCAACGCGAACAAGAAAACTTCATCAAGATCAACAAGAATTTGGCGGAAGTAAGGACCGCCGTGACCGAACTAGTCCGGGATGCAGCCCAAGTTACCGAGGGAGCTATTCAAGGGAAGCTCGACACCAGAGCCGAAGTCGGCAAACACGGCGGCGTTTTCGGCCAGATCGTGGAAGGTATCAACAGGCTGATTGAGGCCTTC
>Ga0335071_10004610_pt1 | contig 14381 bp, 8 predicted proteins | sample Lox_Sample_15_FD_206724 | JGI IMG/M metagenome (GOLD analysis project Ga0335071, IMG submission 206724) | Soil microbial communities from Loxahatchee National Wildlife Refuge, Florida, United States - Lox_Sample_1.5 | ecosystem: Environmental > Terrestrial > Soil > Wetlands | place: USA: Florida... | reverse complement strand
AGCGCGCCAATCAGCAGCGCTCGATGCCTTTGCAGGAAGCGAGTCCACCCAACAGTCAGCTTGATCGGGCTTTTTGTTGCCGTCACGCCAGTATTCCGGAAACCACGCTTGCCGGGACAGGACTGGTCAACTTCTGCTCGAGTCCCTGGAACTTGAACGTGAACCTGTTGTGGTCGATGCCGAGGCAGTGCAGAATCGTGGCGTTGAAGTCGCGAACATGAACCGGATCTCTGACCACGTTGTAGCTGTAGTCGTCGGTCTCGCCGTAAGTGATCCCTGGCCGCACGCCGCCCCCCGCCATCCACGTCGTGAAGCAGCGTGGGTGGTGGTCGCGGCCGTAGTTATCCTTCGAAAGGCCACCCTGGCTGTAAACCGTGCGTCCGAATTCACCCGCCCAGATCACGAGTGTGTCGTCTAACAGCCCGCGACGTTTCAGGTCGGTCACCAGCGCGTAGCAACCGCGATCCGTCTCGCCACACAACATCGGCATCAGACCCACGACATTGTCGTGCATGTCCCAGCCGCGTTTGTACACTTGCGTAAACCGCACGCCGCGCTCGGCCAGCCGCCGCGCCAAAAGGCAGTTATACGCAAACGTTCCCGGCTCCTTCGCATCCGGCCCGTAAAGATCCCACGTCGACTGCGGCTCCTTGCTCAGATCCATCAACTCGGGCACCGAAGTCTGCATCCGGTAAGCCATCTCGTACTGCGCAATCCGTGAGTTTGTCTCCGGATCTCCCAGTTCGGCGAGCGTTTGCCGGTTGATCTCTTCTACCGCATCCAGCATCTTGCGACGCACTTCGCGGTCCACGCCATCGGGATCATTCAAATACAACACAGGGTCGCCACCCGACCGCAGCCCCACTCCCGCATACTGCGACGAAAGGAATCCGCTGCTCCACAGCCGTGATGAGACCGGCTGGTTATTTTCCTTCTGATTCAGTTTCGTCTGCAAGACGACGAACGTCGGCAGATTGTCGTTCATACTGCCCAGCCCGTAGGAGAGCCACGCGCCCAGGCACGGTTTGCCGGCGTTCATGTTGCCTGTGTTCATCAGCATGATGGCCGGCTCATGGTTGATCGCGTCCGTGTTGGTCGACTTGATGATCGTCAGGTCGTCAACGATCTTTCCCGTAAAAGGCAGCAGATCGCTGACCCACGTTCCGCTTTGCCCGTACTGCTTGAACTGCCAATGCGATGGCGCAACGGGAAAACGTGCCTGCCCAGTGGTCATCCCCGTCAACTGCTGATTGCCGCGAACCGAATCGGGAAGGTCCTTGTCATAAAGAGCAGCCAGGTTCCCCTTGTAGTCCAGCAGATCCATCTGCGCGGGACCGCCTGACATGAAGAGATAAATTGCGCGCTTCGCCTTGGGCGCGAAGTGAGGCAGCCCAAGTCCTGGTCCCACCGCTGCGCTTGATGCCGCCGCGTCCGCAGCATGCGCATCACCGATGAGACCGCGCTCGCCCATCAGGCTCGCCAGCGCCGCCCATCCCAGCACCTTTCCCGAACGGCCCAGGAAATTCCTGCGCGTTTCAATCGCCGCCCATTCCCGCTTCAGACCTTGCGGAATCGGAAGGTCCATTACGTTCGGCTCGCACTCGCAGTCGGTGCAAAAAGGATGCTGCTTCATCGTTGCTCCCTCGTCTACTTCGTCAGCGTCTCGTCAAGATTCAACATCTCGCTCGCAACCATCGTCCAGGCAGCAAGCTCGGGCTCCGGAATCGCCGCGTCGTGCTTGGTTTCCCCTTCCGAAACCAGCGCGTGCGCAGCCTTTGGATCAGCCGCATAGTGCCTTCGCATCTCGTCAAGCGAATTGGTCAGCACCGCCTCCATCTTCGGCGATGGATCCCGCGACAACAGAATTTCGCTCATCAGTTCCAGACGCTGCGGCGGATTCCGGCCGCCCTGAAGGATCACTCGCTGTGCCAGTGCTCTCGCCGCCTCAACCCACTGCACGTCGTTCATCGTCACCAGCGCCTGCAGCGGCGTATCCGTTCGCTGGCGGCGCGTACACACTACGTCACGCATCGGCGCATCAAAGGCATCCATGTCGGGCAGCAGAGCCATCCGCTTCCAGTAGCTGTACATACTGCGCCGGTAAAGCGCGTCGCCGTGGTCCTGCACGTAATGCAGCGTGTCGCTGCCGCCGATTCCGATCTGCTCCCACACGTTGGCCGGTTGATACGGTTTGACGCTAGGCCCGCCGATCTTCGGCTTCAGCAGTCCTCCCGATTCCAGCGCCACATCGCGCAGCATCTCGCCGTCCATGCGAAAACGCGGACCATGCGACAACAGAAGATTCCTCGGGTCTTTGGCAAGCTGCTCCGGAGTCGATACCGCAGCCTGCCGGTACGCGGCTGACATCACCATCAGCTTGTACATGTGCTTCACGTTCCAGCCGCTCTCGCGAAACTCCACCGCGAGCCAATCCAAGAGTTCAGGATGCGACGGACGCTGGCCCATGATACCGAAATCCTCTGTGGTCTCAACCAGGCCGGTTCCAAACAGCTCATACCACATGCGATTGACCGTCACTCTCGCCGTCAGCGGATTCTCGGTACTCACCGTCCATCGCGCCAGCGCCAGCCGGTTGTGCGGCTCTCCCGCCGGAAGCGCAGGCAGGAAATGCGGAGTATTGGCTTCCACCCGTTCCCCCCGCGCCGAGTAAATGCCGCGCGCGAGTATGTTCGCGTACGCGATGCCCGGCCTCTCCCAGGCAACAAGCGTCAAATTCCCGCCTTCTGAAAGCTTCTCAACTTCGGCGTCAAGCTCGCGGATTCGCGCTTGGCCCGCTCGGTAGTCCTTGTCAATGTTGTTCAGGTAGAACTGGCCGATCGTGTGCCACTGATCCGCATTCCATTGCGCGGTGGGCTTCGCGGCGAGTTCCGCGCAGTAGTCTTCAAAGGGCAGTCGCTTCACTTCCTCTGCCCTCAGGTCGCGCGCATAGAGACGGATGTCCTGGTAGCGCGTCTCCTTCGCCGGGTTGCCGTCTGGATTTCGCCAGCCCAATTGCATCGGCGCCTTCGTGCGAATCGTCTGCCCGTTCAGCGAGTCCGAAACCACCTTCAGCGCCATGGGCGCGCCATCAAGATAAACCTTCACACCCGAGGCTTTCCCCGAGCCGTCGTAGGTAAAAAACAGGTGCTTCCAATAACCGTCCAGCGGCAGCCGGTCTAGTGAGGCCAACCGAATTGATATTGTCGGGGTCAGGTCCGGCGGCTTCTTGGCTTCTTCGGCCTGTTTCTTCTTCTCTTCCTCAGCCGCCTTCTTCTTGTCCTCTGCTTCTCTCTTCTTGTCTGCCTCGGTCTTTGGCGCCTTGTACGCAGCAAGATCTTTGGCGGTCAGGTCCCCCGGTGTGGGATAGTGAAATGGCTCCTTGAAGGCCGGCTCCGGTTTTTCTTTCTTGTCCCTCTTCGGCTTGTCAGGATCATCCTTCGGCTCTTCATTCACGAGACCGATCACAAGATGCCCCTTCACCGTCGCGATCTCCCACCCGCGATCGTGCTGGGTCGAATCCATCTTCGAGATCAGCGTGCCCGTCGTCGAACCCACGCTGTAGTTCGGCGCGGAGCGCAGCATCATCCATCCGCCTAACGAAAACGGCTGATTGGTATCGAAGTCGCCCGCCTGGTCCAACACCACCCGTGTGCTCGGCTGCATTCTGAAACCCGGCCAAAGCCAGGTCGTCTCGCCCCACTCCGGCTTGCCTCCAGTCATCGGATAAGTAGCCTGACTGGCGTGCGGAGCGGAGTTCTTCAGCGTCGTGCCGCCTGCTTCATCCATCCTCAACCGTACAACCAGCTTGTCTTCCGGCACTCGTTCCGGCGCGGATTGCCCCGATCGCAGCCACTTCTCGACCAGATCCCTCTGCTGTACCTCCATCCCGTTCAGCTTCATCTGCAGCTCGGTTCGCTCCGCCAGCACCCGGTCGTATGCATCGACATTTGCCGGCTTGGGGACTCGCGCCACTGGCGTCCACACAGGCCGATCGTCGTTGAACGGCTTCTCGTCAATATTGTTGAAGAACGCGCTCAGCGCGTAGAAGTCTTTCTGCGTCGTAGGGTCAAACTTGTGATCGTGGCAGACAGCACAACCAACGGTGAGCCCCATAAAAGCGGCGCCGTAGGCCTCGGTGCGCTCGCGCGCAATGTTCACCCGTAGCTCTTCGGGAATCGTGCCGCCCTCGTTGCTGCTCACGCCCAGCCGCACATACCCGCTGCCGATCAGGGCGTCGAGGTTTTTTGCAGGAATCAGATCCCCGGCAATCTGCTCCATGGCAAACTGGTCGAACGGTTTGTTGGCGTTGAACGAGCGAATCACGTAGTCGCGATACGGCCAGATATCGCGGCTGTTGTCGTAGTGCAGTCCGTAGGTATCGGCGTAACGCGCGTAATCCAGCCAATAGCGGGCCCGCTGTTCTCCGTAGGCGGGGCGCGCCAGCAGCCTATCCACCAGGTGCTCGTAGGCCTGGGGCGAGGTGTCGTCCATGAAAGCGTGTACCTCGGCCGGCGTGGGCAAAAGGCCCGTAAGATCGAGCGTCACGCGGCGGATGAGAGTTGGCTTGTCCGCCTGAGGCGAGGGGTGCAGTCCCTCCTTGTTCATCCGAGACAAAACGAAAGCGTCGATCGGGTTCTCTCCCCAATGCTCGTTCGAAACTGGAACAGTGGGCCGCGCCGGCGCTTCAAATGCCCAATGTGGACGATAGACTGCCCCCTCCTTGATCCACTCCTTAAGAACAGCTATCTCTTTGCCCGACATGGGCCTCGCCTCGCCCTGCGGCGATTGAGGCATCAGATAATGAACATCCTTCGACTCGATCCGCTTGATCAGTTCGCTGCGCTCCGGATGGCCTGGAACGATCGCGTCGGGCCGGCCCGTCCGCTTGCGCATCGCATACTCTTCAATGTCCAGGCGCAGCCCGGCCTTGCGCATCTCGGGGTCGGGGCCATGGCAACTGAAGCAGCGGTTCGCCAGGATCGGCTGCACGTCCTCATTGAAGTCGAGGTGCCGTCCGCTCGCCACTTGCTTTTCGCGATGGCAACCTACGGCAAATGACAACACAAGGCATGTCGTTGCAATCGCAAACGTTGTCCTACAAAAATTGGGTCGCATAAACGGCCGCTCTGATGGGGAAGTCGGGCCAGGGTCCAACAGAACGATGCTAGGTATTCTAAGCCTCGCCTACATGCCAAGACAATTCAAACCAGTCGCGCTAATTCCTGCTTGATCCTGAAGGAAGAGGGGCCTCGATCCTTGCGGAGGGGGTCTATCCAAGCGAGGCTGCAAGCCCATGATTAGACAAAACTTCCTGGGATGGGCGCTCCCTCGCTTACTGCTTCGCCTCTCGCCGCGGCAGAACTCACAAGACTTGCCTTCAGGAACTCACGCCTGCTGGGGTTGCCGTGGCCGTGGGGTTCGGAATCCGTCGTCGCAGCGGAGCTCACTTCTTTCTCCTCCGTTCTCCCGCCGCCGTCATTTTCCCGCCTGCAGCAGCAATACCCAATCCGAGTCGCCATCGTGGTTCTTCCCCGGAGGCGTAAATTCCTTTGTGCCGGAGTTCCTCAGCGCTCCGCCAGGAACCTCTCGATACTCGCCGTCCGTCGGGTCAAACCAGCGCGCCTTGGCGGGCCCACTCAGGCTATCCATGTTCACGGTCACGGTCCTGGCAGTGGGCATATAAATAACCACTATCGATCCGTCTTCGGCCCTGGCGGCTGTCGCGAAGTCGCTGGCGCTGACACCCACCTTCGCGTTCACCCCAAGACTGTGCTCGTCAAAGTCCACGCTTGTGTCGCCGAATGTCCCCTGCCCATCTGCGATCACCTTTTGTTGCTGATCCGGAACCAGCTTGTACCACGGCAGCGCAGAAAAGAAGTCCTTCCACAAAACCATTTGAGTCACGCCGTAAGTATCCACGTAGTGGTCCCATCCCGGAGTTAGGCTCCAGGTGTATCTGTTGCCGTAGAACTGGCCCACACCTCCGCTCAACATGGTCCAGTACTCCTGGCGCCGTAACACCTCTGGCGTACCGTAGTCGGTCGGCGTGCCCACCTGTTCCAGTTCATAGTGCGCCTCAACCAGATAGGCCGGCATCACCGGGGTCTGGTTATAGCTGTGCAGCATCTGAATATAAGACGCGCCATAGATGTAGGTTGAGTTGAGCGAAATGATCGGCGCCCACTTCTGGTCATCCAAAGATGAACTGGCATTGTAGTTGAGCTCAACAGTCTGCAATTGATCCGGAGACTCCGCCTGAATTCCCTTCGCGACAGCCAACACCAGTTCGTCGTCCGTCGCCACTCTCCATTTGTTGAAATCATTTCCATTGAGCCATGCAACGTTCGGATATTTCTTATAGCGCTTGCCCAGATATCGCCCATATGCGAAGGCCGCATCCAGACCGTTATTGCGAAGGGTCGGCAGCCAGCCGATTGTCTCGATCGGGTCGATGAAGATCAGAATGCCATGCTTCGCTGCAGACTGCACCGCATAGTCCAGTCGTGCAAAATATGCCTCATTCGGCTTCGAAAGATCGTAGTGCTCAAAATCGTTGCCTCCAGAAACATAACCGTTGAAAGGCAAGATGCCGTCCACCGTGGCGCCAGTCTTGATGTCGGGGTAATCCGACCCCGCACAGGCCACGTCAACCCATCCCGCAGCGTTGAATCCATGAGCCTGCCGGTCTGCAAAGTACTCATCCATCTGGCTCTCGGTCAGCCGCCCCATTACACCCTGAGGTGAATCACCGACCATCAGGAATGGTTTGCCTTTCTCGTCGACCAGATAACGGTGGTTTGCGCTGAGCCTTAGAGGGAATGCCGCCCCTTCATGACTTGCAGGGCTCTGATCGGCCGCTCGTCCGACCTGCCCCAGGCTGACTGCAACAAGCAGAATGCCGGTCAGACTGACTGCCTCACTGATCCTGAAGAATCCAAACAAACGGTTCAAACTCACCTTACCTCCTCATTTGAGTTACGCAAATCGCACGGCAAAGGCTCTCACCCCGTGAAATCGGTCAAATGCTCGTCATGACTGGCTCAAATCAGACTCGAGCCGAAGATGTTTCTTGAGAAATTGGAAGGTTCCCACGCCATGAATCTCATGTGGCCCGTTGAAGAACTCGATTTCCGTTTGGTCGCCAATTCCCCTCTTGTCGTAGAACTCGCGCACAAAGGCATATTCAAACGAAACCCACTGATCCACTCCAACGGGATCGTCATGGCCCCGCTCGACCATGAAAGGTCGTGGCGCCATCAGTTTCGCCAGATCGGAGTAATTGACGGTGTTGGCGAAGTTAAATTCGTACATGTCATATTCCTTCAGCAACATGTACGTTTGCGGGGTTAGAACATTGGTCGTCTTCCATACCCACTCGTTGAAATCCCCGGCGCAGATTGACAGGCAATAACCGTCGATAATTGGAGGAACTCGCACCGCTGTTTTGCCGCCGTAAGACAGCCCGTAGAATCCGATCCGGTCCGGGTCCACAAATGGCTGTGTCCCCAGCCACTTCAGAATCTGCTGGTGCTGGCCCAGTATGAAAGAAAAGAGCGAAAGTTTGACGGGGTGCCCCATCCGCTGGATGATCCGGAAGTTGTCCTCACCGATATAGGGATTCTGTGGCGCGAAAACGACAAATCCTTCCTCGGCCAGGCTCGCTCCGAAATGGTGATAGAAATGATCGTCGATATGCGGATCGGCCACGTCTCTCGGGCGTCCTTCCAATCCGTGCTGGCAGACCACCACCGGTCGTCTTTCTCCAGCCTTCATGCCCTTCGGAACAAGCAGAATTCCGTAGGCGAACACACCCTCCCAGACGTCAAGGACGACCTCGTAGCCTTTGAAATGCGGCTCATCGAGTACCAGCCGGCTTCGCGGATTCACAGGAACATCGGGATCCGGCAATCGCCCGATCACCTCTTCCCAGATCACCCTCCGGTATCGTTCTGTTGAGCTCTTCCATTTTGCCCACGAAGAAGAATCCGCTTCCTTCCAGAATTCTTCTCGCTTGCCGGCAGATTCGCGAATCAACGCCTGAGTGAACGCAACCATCTGCTCAAATTGGCGATGCAGGCGGGCGGTCGAATCGATATCGAGGCTCGACCTCGGCTCCGCGGACGTTGGGAAATCCGCCTGCATCTTTGCACCCAGCGCCTGCAGAAACGAACGGATCGAGGCAGCGCTGCCTGGAAGCCCCGTGCCTTCGCCAGCGGCAACCAACTGAAGATTCGGCCCGCCCTTCAGTTCTTCAAAGGAGCGTCTAGCGCGATCGACTTCTCGCCTGACCTCTGACAAAGCTGGAGTCGTGAGCTCCCCATTGGGACACGCGCACGCAGCATGCTTGTCTGTCGCAACGGGTGGTCCACTCACCTCGGGGCCGCGGCACGCTTCCACGATCAGAACTCGCGGCGCAATCATGCTCGCCAACTCCGCGTCGCCGAACTCTCGAATCAGCCCCCACACATCGCGGTAGATTGGCTCGCTCCAGACACCTTCTCGCGGCTGAAAGTATCCGCTCACCACCGTCGCCGCTATTCTCTGATCGAGCGCTGCACTGTAAAGTGCCAGCAGTCCGCCTTCGCCGTACCCCATCACCCCGATCGGAAGGCGCTCTCGCGCATTTTCCCGTTCGAACCAATCGACCGCGGCCAACACCTTTTGCACTTCGAAACCGATGATGTGCCGGCCGACTTCGAAGGCCATCCGGTAAATCCACTCCCGGTGCGGCATGTTGGTCATGCCGATTCCCGGTATGCCCGAAAACGCGTCGTCGCGATTCATCAGCAGCGGAATGACCACCTGGATTCCGCTTTCCGCGAGCACGCGAGCAAACTGCGCTTCCCTGGGAACACCGCCCGTAAGCCCAGCGAGCATCTCGGGCGTCCAGTCAGCATCCGGAATGGCCACCACTCGCCCGACCGTGCGACCTTCGGGCTCGAGTAGCAACCCCTCAGCCTCCATTGCGGAGGAATCTGCAGTTGGTGCAGCAAACACCGGCCACCGGATCGCGTACGCGCGGTATCCTCGGCCCCGGCCCAGCTCAGGCTGCATCGCATTGGTCATGAGGAGATCGGGAGATTCGAATGCAGCGCGCGGGTCGACCGCGCCGATGATCTCGCGCAGGTGCTCGCGATTCGCCGCTATCGATACCTCGTAGCTTTCAGCCGAAGTGAGGTTTCGCTTCCAGAAACGCTCGCGATTCCCCGGCTCTGCGGCCGTCTCCTTCAGGATGTAGGATTTGATTCCCTCGACCATCTGCATCGCCAGGTCACCACCCAGCGCGAGCCGGGAGGTTTCAGGAAGCCGGTCATCGGAATCTTCGGCAACAACTCTCAAGGCGGATCGTCCTCCCCAGGAACGCCCCAGACTGGCGGCAAGCACCGAACCGGCGGCGCAATTCATGAACTCGCGTCTCTTCAATCCCTCTTCTCCGAGTAAGTCTACGAACTTAAAGCCCGCTCGAAATGGATCGAGCTTCAACTCTGCGTGCTGGCGCGCTGCAACTCTTGCCTCGAATCAACTCGACACTCCCCCATTCCGTTCCCGAAATTACCGAGAGGGTCTGGCGATTGAGATCATTGATCACCGTTGCCAGGAACGCGAAGTTCAGCATCCACCACCTTCGCTTGTCGTCTTTAAGCAAATTGTGGCCCCCGCCTGCGGCAAATTCGTGCCGATACCCGATGCCATCCCTGTCGTATTGACTGATATATCATACTCGGATCGCTGTGGCGGAAATACAGGCTTCGGGTTTCGGAGGAAACGGTGAGGCTGCCCCTCTTGAGAGGAGACGCCCGTCTCAAAGCAGATAGCCGTCGATCTATCTGACAGGCGGCGCCATCGAGAGGGTAGGATTGCGATCCACTCCCCATTTCGCAGCGCCGCGTTGATGCCAATAGGGGTAAATGAGCGGCTGGTCGCTCGCGCGGTCGAGCCTCGCTACCTGTTCCGCCGTGAGGTTCCATCCCGCAGCACCGAGGTTCTGCTTCAATTGCTCTTCGTTGCGTGCTCCCACAATCACGCTGGCAACCGTGGGCCGTTGCAGAAGCCAGTTAAGCGCGATCTGCGGCACCGTCTTGTTGGTATCCTTGGCCACTTCGTCAATCGCATCCATAACTCGGTATAGGTATTCGGTGTCTACCTGCGGCCCCGCCTCCGAGGTCTTATGCAGGCGGCTCAACACCGGAACGGGCTGCCCCCGTCGAATCTTCCCCGTCAGCCGTCCCCATCCCAGCGGGCTCCAAATCAGCGCACCCACGCCCTGGTCGGCCCCCAATGGCATCAGTTCCCATTCGTACTCGCGCCCGATCATCGAATAGTAGACCTGGTGCGCAACATAGCGCGGCCATCCGTAGCGGTCCGATACTGCAAGCGATTTCATCAGGTGCCAACCGGAAAAATTCGAGCAGGCGATGTATCGAACCTTGCCCGACTGCACCAGAGTGTTCAGGGTATAAAGCGTCTCTTCCACCGGAGCCAGCGCATCGAACCCGTGCATATGGTAGATGTCGATGTGGTCGGTGCCCAGGCGCCGCAGGCTCTCTTCGCATTGCTCGATGACGTGGAAGCGCGACGTACCCTGGTCGTTTGGGCCATCTCCCATCGGAAAGAATGTCTTGGTGGAGATCAGAATGCGACCTCGCCGGCCTTTAAGCGCCTTGCCCAGGACCTCCTCTGCCAAACCGGTCGAGTAGTTATCCGCGACGTCGACCAGGTTCACGCCCGCGTCCAGGCACATATCGAGCATTCGAGCGGCTTCCGCGTCTTCCACTTGTCCCCACGCGCGGAAGAACTCGTTGCCGCCTCCAAAGGTTGCGCCGCCAAGACTCACGGCCGACACCTTCAGCCCAGATCTTCCCAAAAGCCTGTATTCCATCGTGAGTTCCTCTCCCGGCCCGGCTGCCTGTTGAGCCGGATATGGCGCGGCTCAACGGCCGACTTACCCGTTCCTTCCGGACCTGCTTCGCGCCTCTGGCGACAAGATGCTCATACCGCGGTTAGCCCGCCGCCGCAAATAATACAACCCTCCCGTACAATACTCCGACTCGTCGGATGCAGGGAAAACAGCAAGTCCTTCGATATCGTGCGGAGTCCCGAGCCTGCCCAACGGAACGTCCTTATGTGCTGTAAGCCGTGAGTTCTGGAGCGCACCCGCACAGACCGGTTGGCGAACCCAAATATACGATGGAACCCCCACCCTGTCTCAACATGGCTGGAATTGCATGCTTGGTGCAGAGAGGCGCGCCCCGCAAATTCACGCTCATCATATGATCACATCCATCCAGGCTCAATTCATGCGCAGTCGAGTCTTGATCGTACAAGGAAGCCTCATCCGACCATCCGATCTTGAATTTCGTTCAACAAATGGCCTAGCGGGGCTGCATGACTCCATGGTCAGGCGATTTCTGAGGAATCTTAGTTCATCCAAGAAAGCCAGTATCTAAAGATTGTTTTAGTTTTTGTTGAATAGGAATACCCATGCTACTCTCGTTGCACCGGGTGGTTTGCCGTATTCTCGCCGGACGTCATCTCTTTGAATCGTTCTGAGGCAGCAAGGCCCCGGTCGACACGGCACAACTCCTTGAGCGCTCCGGATCCGGTATTCATGGTCTCTACCGGCGGCACCGGCACGTACAGCACCTCCGGCAAGTACCCAGGCATCACGGATATACAAGCCGGGTCATATCTCCTCATGGACACGCGCGATATGAATCTGGGTGCGCCGTTCAAGCGTATGCTCACAATTCTGACCCCGGTGATCAGTTGTCGCAGGCGCACACAGGCGGTAGTGGATGCCGGCGTAAAAGCAATGAGCGGAGAACGAGGGCTACCCACAGTGAAAGACGCTGTCGGTCTGGAACTGACTGCGCTTCACGCCGAGCATGCCCCGATCGAAGTCGATGCTCGCGCTCGTTTCCCGGTCGAGCCCGGACAAAAGTTCGAAATCCGGGTCTACCACAGTGATGCAACAGTCAACCTCCACTCCAAAATGTACGGAGTCCGCCGTGGCCAAGTCGAAGAAGTTTTCCAAATCGCGCATTGATTCAAGGAGGCAAAATACGTCTCCATCGCTCGAGCTTTCCCGTGGGCCATTCGATATTTCGCTCCAGGCCCACGCCTCGCAGCGATCGTCGAAAGACACGTTCAGCCTTGTCGAGCCCCAGATCAACGCTGAAGGCGCGCACATTTGGCCATTTGATATTTCATGCCCTGTAGACGTCCTGTTCATGGCTACCCATGACCGGCAACGCGTGCGGATGAATCGTCACGGCTATTTTGAGGTCCTGTATCTTGGTTCCGGCTCAGGCGTCTGCCACATTCAGGATCGGCTGTTGCCGTTTAACGAGGGCGACCTGGCGGTCATCGGCAGCACTCTCTACCACCGCATCGAATGCTGTTCCGAGGCCCCCCTCAGCATCGTTGCGCTTTTTTTTGAACCGGGATTCATCTGCTGCGATGGCGCCAGTGACAGCGCCGAATACCTGACACCCTTCTTGCTTCAAGACGAGAAATTCCCCCACGTGATTTCACCCAGGTCAGGCGTCCCTCGGCAGATCCTCGACATGATGCTGCGCATCCAGTCCGAGCTGCCCGCTGCCTCGCCGCGTGCCCGTCTTGCTGTCAAGACCTATCTGAAAATGCTCCTGATGTTGCTGGTCAACGAGTACGCACCGTATGCGGGCACTGTGGAGACTTTTCGCCGGCAACAGCACGATCTTGACCGGCTGAACCCACTCTTCCGCTATCTGGCGGAGCACCTTGGGGATGCTGTACAGGTCCATCAGGCCGCGCGAGTATGCGGTATGAGCGAGTCTCGCTTTATGAGCTTTTTTAAGAAGGTCACCGGCCTCTCATTCGTGGCCTACTTCAACCATGTTCGCATCGAGCGAGCTCAGACGCTGCTCGCGAAGACCGATGAACCGCTCCTCAGCATTAGCCAGCAGGTAGGATTCTGCGATCAGAGCTACTTCGGAGCTGTATTTCGTAAAATCGTCGGAATGACTCCGGCGGCGTATCGTAGCCGCTGCAGCTCTGCCATCGTCCCCGACCAGCGCCAGGTCACTCACTACCATCCGGCAAGCTCTTTCGCTCCGTCCCCCCGGACCCGGCTGGTGCGCCGTTAGAAAGCTGACCGGAACGAAATGTGCCAACCACTGGTGCCGCCACACCCATGCGAAGCGGCACAAATCCGCTGCTTAGCGACGGCTACGATTCGTAGTTCGCGAAATCGACCAGCACAATCGGCCGCCAAAACAGGCCCGTCCGCGTTCCGAACGCCTGAATTCTCATAGATTGCCTCCACAACGATCCCGCAAAACGCCTTGATGGCATAATCTGGACGGGGACAGTTGCGCTGTGGAGACAGGATGCCAGGAAATGGCTTCACTCCGACCGAAGTTCCGGTTTCGAAGAGCATACTCGCGTTCATACTCCGGTCCTACTGTTGTTCTGCGTGACATATCAGTAAATTCACGGTAGCCGGTTGGGCCGGACCCGTGAAAAGTCGATCAAACGCTAAACGAAAGGCAACCTGAGATGCACGAGGATATTCAATGTGCTGTGCCCGCGGGCGATATCTGTGGGGAGGGTGCCGTCTGGCATCCTGACCAGCAAGCGCTGTACTGGGCCGACATCAACCGGTTTCTACTGCACCGGTTTGATCCAGTTGGACGGACCACCCAGACCTGGATCTTCCGCGAACCGGTCACGTCAGTAAACTTGACGAGTGCTGCGGACCTTCTTCTTCTCGTTATGGGATCGCAGGTGGCCTTATGGTCGCCTCGCACCCATCCCGAACTGCGCACGATTTACTCACTGGCGCTCTTCCCGGAGATGCGATTCAACGACGCGCGAGTCGATCCATGCGGGTTGCTCTGGGCGGGGACCATGCGCAACAACGTCGGCCCACAAGGGGAAGATCTCAAGCCGGATTTCACCGATGGCGTGCTTTACAGGATCGCTGCCGACGGCTCTGTCTCAGAGTGGAAAACAGGCGTCGGCATATCGAATACCCTTGCCTGGAGCCCCGACCGCAGGAAATTTTACTTTGGCGACTCGGCAACTAATGTCATCAATTCCTTTGATTACGACGCCCGCAATGGGACCATCTCAGGCGAAAACATTCTGATCTCGGGCCATCCCACCGGCGTCCCCGACGGATCTGCCATCGACGCTCAAGGTTATTTGTGGAATGCGCGCTGGGGCGGAAGATGCCTGATCCGAATTGCTCCTGACGGCAGCGTTGATCGAGTCGTCTCTCTTCCGACCTTGAACCCCACCACTTGCGCCTTTGGCGGCCCCGACCTAAAGACACTCTACATCACAAGCGCACGGTCCGCGGACCAACTCTCGGGTAGCATTTTTTCGATGCAGGTTGA
>Ga0335071_10004609_pt1 | contig 14383 bp, 11 predicted proteins | sample Lox_Sample_15_FD_206724 | JGI IMG/M metagenome (GOLD analysis project Ga0335071, IMG submission 206724) | Soil microbial communities from Loxahatchee National Wildlife Refuge, Florida, United States - Lox_Sample_1.5 | ecosystem: Environmental > Terrestrial > Soil > Wetlands | place: USA... | reverse complement strand
TGCAACAAATCCGTCATAATTGTCGGTGATAATTCCGCGACTCGAACCCGGCACCAACAGAAGCACGGGCAGACGAACCGGACGGCCGTCAAACGGGGGCGGCGGCCCCTCGATCAATCGAATCGTTCAACCGCGGGCATGCATGCAGACTTCGACGATCGTCATCGCCATCCTCGTGCTCGGCGCGATCGCCTACCGCCTCGGCCGCCGGCGCTCGCTGGCGCTCGCCGGCGGGCCGCGCGGCGTCCGTAACCTGCACTCCCTGCCCGGCTACTACGGGCTGCTGACCGCCATCTGGTGTGCGCTGCCGGCCCTCGGCGTGCTCGGCGCCTGGCATCTCCTCGACCAGCGCGTCATCGTCGACAGCGTGCTGTCGCACATGCCCGGCGGGGCACAGGACCTGCCGGCGGACCGCAAGGGGCTGCTGCTCAACGACATCAAGAATGCCGTGCAGGGCAACGTCGCGGCCGGCGAAAGCTCGCCGGCGGTTCAGGCCGCGGCGCGCGAGTGGCGGCGGCTTGACGAGCTGAGCCGCGCGGCCGGCGGGGTCGTCGCGTTGTGCGTGGGACTCTTTGGCGGCACGCTCGTCTGGCGGCGCATCGCCCCGGAGCTGCGGGCGCGCAACCGTGTCGAGTGGATCGTCGAGCTCAACCTGCTGCTGTGCTCGATGATCGCAATCCTGACCACGGTCGGCATCGTCGTCTCGGTGCTGTATGAGGCGTTGCAGTTCTTCCGCATGGTGCCCGTCACGGACTTCCTGTTCGGCACCAAGTGGAGCCCGCAGATGGCGATCCGCGCCGACCAGGTCGGTTCGACCGGCGCGTTTGGCGCGGTGCCGCTGTTCACCGGAACGCTGCTGATCTCGCTGATCGCGATGCTGATCGCGGTGCCGGTCGGACTGTTCTCGGCGATCTACCTCGCCGAGTACGCGGATCGGCGGGTACGTGCATTCGCCAAGCCGCTGATCGAGCTGCTGGCCGGCGTTCCGACGGTGGTCTACGGTTTCTTCGCCGCACTCACGATCGGACCCATGCTGCGCACGTTCGGCCTGTCGCTGGGCCTGACCGTCGCTTCCGAGAGCGCGCTCGCGGCGGGGCTCGTGATGGGCATCATGATCATCCCGTTCGTGTCCTCGCTCGCCGACGACATGATCACGGCCGTGCCGCAATCGCTGCGCGACGGCTCCTACGCACTCGGTGCGACGCGCTCGGAGACGATTCGCAGGGTGGTACTGCCCGCGGCGCTGCCCGGCATCGCCGGCGGCGTGCTGCTGGCGGTGTCGCGCGCCATCGGCGAGACGATGATCGTGGTGATGGCCGCCGGCCTGTCCGCCAACCTGACCGCCAATCCGCTGCAGGCGGTGACCACGGTGACGGTGCAGATCGTGACGCTGCTGGTCGGCGACCAGGAGTTCAACAGCCCGAAGACGCTGGCCGCCTTCGCGCTCGGCCTGGTGCTGTTCGTCGCGACGCTGCTGCTCAACATCATCGCGCTGCAGATCGTGCGCCGCTATCGGGAACAGTATGAGTGACGCGGCCGCGGTGCGCGCGCGCACGACCCAGCAGAAGCTGGCGACGACGCTGGCCCGCCGCTATCGCGCCGAGCGCCGCTTCCGCGTCTACGGCTTCGTCGCGGTCGCGATCGGCGTGCTGTTCGTCGCCTTCCTGTTCTGGACCATCGTTGCCAGAGGCTATTCGGCCTTCGCCCAGACCTACATTGCGCTCGATGTCAACTACAGCGAGGCGGAGATCGATCCGGCCGGCCAGCGCGACCGCGCAGCTCTCGGCGGCGCGAACTACGGGGCGCTGGTCAAGGCGGCGCTGCGCGAGCGGTTCCCCGAGGTGACCGAGCGCGCGCAGCTGCGCAAGCTCTACGACCTCGTCAGCAGCGCGGCCGAGGTCGCGCTGCGCGAGCGCGTGCTCGCCAATCCTGCGCTCGTCGGCCAGCGGGAGCGGGTCTGGCTGCTCGCGAAAGACAAGGTGGACATGCTGGTCAAGGGCCAGGTGGACCGCCGACTGCCGGAAGCCGAGCGCAACATCGACGACCAGGCGATCGGCTGGGTGGATCGACTGCGCGCCGAGCAGCGCGTGGAAAAGCACTTCAACGCGCGCTTCTTCACCGGCGGCGACTCGCGCGACCCGGAGCAGGCGGGTGTCGGGGGCGCGGTCGCGGGCTCGTTCCTGACGCTCGTGATCGCGCTGCTGCTGTCCTTTCCGATCGGCGTCGCGGCCGCGGTCTATCTCGAGGAATTTGCGCCGCGGAACCGGCTCACGGACCTGATCGAGGTCAACATCAACAACCTCGCGGCCGTGCCGTCGATCGTGTTCGGCCTCCTCGGCCTCGCGATGTTCATCCAATTGATCGGCCTGCCACGGTCGGCGCCGCTGGTCGGCGGACTGGTGCTGACGCTGATGACGCTGCCGACCATCATCATCACGAGCCGCGCGGCGCTCAAGGCCGTGCCGCCCTCGATCCGCGAGGCGGCGCTGGGCATGGGCGCCTCGGCGGTGCAGACGGTCACCCACCACGTTTTGCCGCTGGCCGTGCCCGGGATGCTGACCGGCGCCATCATCGGCATGGCCCGCGCGCTCGGCGAGAGCGCCCCGCTGCTGATGATCGGCATGGTGGCATTCATCGTCGACGTACCGCATGGCTTCACGGACTCCGCCACGGTGCTGCCGGTGCAGGTCTATCTGTGGGCGAGCAGCCCGGAGCGGGCCTTCGTCGAGCGTACCTCCGGAGCGATCATGGTCCTGCTGGCATTTCTTGTCCTCATGAACGCCGCGGCCGTATTCCTGCGCAACCGATTCGAGCGGCGCTGGTAGCGTCGAGGTAGACTAACGTGTCGACACAGATGGCCACTACCGGTGACAAGTCCCCTGCCAGGACCCCGCGCGCGACCGTGACTGCGGGGCAGGATCAGTCGCGGCCCGGTGCGGCGCTCGATACCAAGACCGTCGGCCAGGTGACGGTCGCGGACCCGGTCGTCAGCGCGCGCAATGTCAACGTCTACTACGGCGAGAAGCACGCGATCCACGATGTCAGCCTCGACATCGGCCGCAACGCCGTGATTGCGCTGATCGGGCCCTCCGGTTGCGGCAAGTCGACCTTCCTGCGATGCATCAACCGCATGAACGATACGATCGAGTCGGCGCGCTTCACCGGCTGCATCACGCTCGACGGCCAGGACATCTACGACAAGCGCCAGGACGTCGTGCAGCTGCGCGCCCGTATCGGCATGGTGTTCCAGAAGCCGAACCCGTTTCCGAAGTCGATCTACGAGAACATCGCCTACGGGCCGCGCATCCACGGCCTCGTCGCCAACCGCGCCGACCTCGACGAGGTCGTGCAGAACTCGCTGCAGAAGGCGGGGCTGTGGGACGAGGTCAAGGACCGCCTTGAGCATTCCGGCACCAGCCTTTCAGGCGGCCAGCAGCAGCGCCTCTGCATCGCCCGGGCGATCGCCATCGACCCCGAGGTCATCCTGATGGACGAGCCGTGCTCGGCGCTCGACCCGATTGCGACCGCGCGCGTCGAGGACCTGATCGACGAGCTGAGGCAGAACTACACGATCGTCATCGTCACGCACAACATGCAGCAGGCGGCGCGCGTCTCGCAACGCACGGCGTACTTCCACCTCGGCGACCTGATCGAGGTCGGCGCCACCGACCAGATCTTCACCAACCCGGGGCACAAGCTCACCGAAGACTACATCACCGGCCGGTTCGGCTGAGCCGGGAGGCGCTCGTGGAAGGCCATATCGTCAGGACTTTCGACGGCGACATCCTGAACCTCAGGATGCAGGTGCTGAGCATGGGCGGTCTCGCGATCGACCAGGTGCAGCGGGCGGTGCAGGCGCTCACTTGCGGCGACGACGACGGTGCGCGGGACGTCATCTCGCGCAACGCCCTGATCGTCGCCCATGCCCGCGCGATCGAGGACGACATCGTCGGCCTGATCGCCCGGCGCCAGCCGGTGGCCTCCGACCTCAAGGCGGTGATGACGATCGGGCGCGTCGCGACCGACCTCGAACGCGTCGGCAACGCGGCGCGCAAGATCGGCAAGCTGGCGCTCGAGCTCGACCGCGGGCGCGACGGTGCGCCGTGGCAGCGGTTCTACAGCGACGTGCGCAAGATGTCGCGATTGGCGCTGGCGATGCTGCGCGACGCGCTCGACTGCTTCGATCGAGTGGATCTCGAGGGCGCTCTCAAGGTGGTGCGCCGCGACGCCGAGGTCGACAGCGAATTCCAGCTGGCGCTACGGGAGCTCGTCACCTACGTCATGGAGGACCAGCGGCACCTCGGCTGCACGATCCAGACGGTGTTCGTGCTCAAGGCACTCGAGCGCGTCGGCGATCACGCCCGCAACATCGCCGCGGTCGTGCCCAAGTTCTCGCGCCGTGACGTCGGCACGCCAGAGGCGGCGGCCGCGGCGCCGGCAAAGCGCTCTGAATCGGGCGCGAACACCGCGGGCTGAGCGGTCGCGGCGGCAGCCGCCGGCTCCGGGACGGCGACTGCCGACCGGACCGTCGCGCCGCTGCGCACCTCGGAGCGGTGCTCCAGGAACCACTGGTAGGTAGCGCGGATTCCGTCCTCGGGCGCAATGCGATGCCGCCAGCCGAGGGCGTGCAAACGACTCACGTCCAGCAGCTTGCGTGGCGTCCCGTCAGGCTTGGAGGCGTCGAAGCGAAGTGCGCCGCCGTAGCCGACGGCGCGCTGGACGAGCGCCGCGAGCTCGGCGATCGACAGGTCGGTGCCGGTGCCGACGTTGACGATGTCCTCGCCCTCGTAGCGCGCCATCAGGTGCAGGGCGGCGTCGGCGAGGTCGTCTACGTGCAGGAACTCGCGGCGCGGCCGCCCCGTGCCCCAGACGACGACTTCGGATGCCCCGGCGCACTTGGCGTCGTGGAACCGGCGGATCAGCGCCGGCAGCACGTGCGAGTCCTCGAGCGAGAAATTGTCACCGGGACCGTAGAGGTTGGTCGGCATCAGGCAGATCGCGTTGAAGCCGTACTGGCGTCGGTACGCATGGCACATCTTGATGCCGGCGATCTTCGCGATCGCGTACCACTCGTTGGTCGGCTCGAGCGGGCCGGTCAGCAGGCAGCTCTCGTGCATCGGCTGCTCGGCGAGGCGCGGATAGATGCAGCTCGATCCGAGGAACATGAACTTGCGGACGCCGTGCCGCCACGCCGAGTGGATCACGTTGGTCTGGATGGCGAGGTTGTCGCGGATGAATTCGGCCGGATAGGCGTCGTTGGCACGGATGCCGCCGACCTTGCCGGCGGCGAGATAGACGTGGCCCGGTCGCTCGGAGGCGAACAGTGACTCCACCGCCGCGCCGTCGCGCAGGTCCAGCCGGGCCTTCTCGACGAGCAGCGGCGCAGGCGCCCCCGCGCGAGCTAGCGCACGTACGAGGGCGGCGCCGACCAGGCCGCGGTGGCCGGCGACGAAGGCACGTTCCGACAGGATCGCGGCCGGGGTCGCGTTACTCGCGCGCATTGGCCACCTTGTAGCCGTGCTGCTGCAGCGCCGCGTCGCGTTGTGCGAGCGCGAGGTCGTGGCTCGCCATCTCGGTGATCAGATCCTCGACCGGGGTGGCGGCGACCCAGCCGAGTTTCAGGCGCGCCTTGGTGGCGTCGCCGAGCAGCGTTTCGACCTCGGCCGGCCGGAAGTACCGCGGGTCGACGCGAATGACGACGCGTCCTGACCGTGCGTCGACGCCCTGCTCGCCGAGGCCGCTGCCGCGGAACTGCAGGCGCATGCCCAGCCGCTCCGCTGCCAGCACTGCGAAATCACGAACGGAGAGCTGGCGGCCGGTCGCGACGACGTAGTCCTCGGGAGCCGGCTGCTGCAGCATCAGCCACTGCGCCTCGACGTAGTCGCGCGCGTGTCCCCAGTCGCGGCGCGCGTCGAGGTTGCCGAGATACAGACATTCGTCGAGCCCGACCCGGATGCGCGCGAGCCCGCGCGTGATCTTGCGAGATACGAAGGTCTCGCCTCGCCGCGGCGACTCGTGATTGAAGAGAATGCCGTTCACGGCGTACAGGCCGTAGGACTCGCGGTAGTTGACGGTGATCCAGTACGCGTACACCTTCGCGGCGCCGTACGGCGAGCGCGGATGGAAAGGCGTCGTTTCGCGCTGCGGCGTCTCGGCCACCTTGCCGAACATCTCGGAGGTCCCCGCCTGGTAGAACCGGATACGATCGCCCAGGCCGAGGATGCGCACAGCCTCGAGCAACCGCAGTGTGCCAAGCGCATCGGCATTGGCCGTGTACTCGGGGGTCTCGAAGGAGACGGCGACGTGGCTCTGGGCGCCGAGGTTGTAGATCTCGTCCGGCTGCACTTCCTGCACGATGCGGATCATGTTGGTCGCGTCGGTCAGGTCGCCGTGGTGGAGGCGAAAACGGACCGCGGCGTCGTGCGGATCCTGGTACAGGTGGTCGATGCGAGCGGTATTGAACGACGACGAGCGGCGCTTGACGCCGTGGACCTCATAGCCCTTCGCGAGCAGGAACTCCGCGAGGTACGCGCCGTCCTGGCCGGTCACGCCGGTGATCAGTGCCCGTCTGCTCGTCATCACCGTCCCCGTCGGCAGGCGCCTCGGCGCAGTGGCGGGGAGTATTGGACGTCGCGCGTTACAGTTTCTAGCGTCGCGGGCGTCGAGGCGCGGTCCTCATCGCGGCGAGCGTCATGCCGCCACCGGGCCGCCGCGCGCGCTCGGGCCGGGCGGCCGGAGCGGCCGGGCCCGGCCGGGGCGCAAAACGGTCAACGAAGCGTCATCGCACTGCAACGATTGAGGTGTGCGTGCAGCGGGGCCGATGCCGGCCCGCCGCCGCTCAATCCCGCAGCAACTCGTTGATCGAGGTCTTGGCCCGCGTCTGCGCGTCGACCCGCTTGACGATCACGGCGCAGTAGAGCGAGTAGCGGCCGTCGGCGGACGGCAGGCTGCCGGACACCACCACCGCGCCGGCCGGTACGCGCCCGTAGCTGACGGTGCCGCTCTCGCGGTCGAAGATCTTGGTGCTGGCGCCGATGTAGACGCCCATCGAGATCACCGCACCGCGCTCGACGATGACGCCCTCGACGATCTCGGAGCGCGCGCCGATGAAGCAGTCGTCCTCGATGATCGTCGGGCTCGCCTGCAGCGGCTCGAGCACGCCGCCGATGCCGACCCCGCCCGACAGGTGCACATTGCGGCCGATCTGGGCGCAGGATCCGACCGTCGCCCAGGTGTCGACCATGGTGCCGGCGCCGACGTAGGCGCCGACGTTGACGTAGCTCGGCATCAGCACGACGCCGGGCGCGACGTAGGCGCCCTTGCGCACCACCGCCGGCGGCACGATGCGCGCGCCGGCGGCGCGCAGCTGCAGCTCGTTCGCGCTTGAGTACTTGAGCGGCACCTTGTCGTAGAAGTGCGTGTAGCCGGCCGGCATCAGCAGGTTGTCGTGGGTGCGGAAGTAGAGCAGCACCGCCTTCTTCAGCCACGCATGCACGACCCAGCCGCCGTCGCCGGGCGCCGCGACCCGCAGCGTGCCGCCGTCCAGCAGCTCGAGTGTCTCCTCGACGGCGAGCACGAGCTCGCGCGGCGCATTCGCCGGGCCGAACTCGGCGCGCCGCTCCCAGGCGGCCTCGATGATGTCACGCGGCGTCGGGTTCATGCGGGTGGGTCTCGAGGTAGTGGCGGATGCGCTCGGCGGCCGTGACGCACTCGGTGAGCGGCGCGACCAGCGAGATGCGCACGCGGCCGCGGCCCGGGTTGCCGTCGCCGCCATCGCGGCCCATGTAGCTGCCCGGCAGCAGCAGCACGTTCTCGGTCGCGTACAGCTCGCGCACGAAGCGCTCGTCGTCGGCGCCGACCTCGGGCCAGAGATAGAAGCCGGCGGAGGGCCGCTCGACCGGCAGTAGCGGCGCGAGGATCGGCAGCACGGCGTCGAACTTGGCGCGGTACAGCGCGCGGTTGGCGGCCGCGTGCGCGTCGTCGTCCCAGGCTGCGATGCTCGCGCGCTGCACGTGCACCGGCAGCGCGCAGCCGTGGTAGGTGCGGTACAGCCGGAAGCGCTCGATCAGCGCCGGGTCGCCGGCCACGAACCCGGAGCGCAGCCCCGGCACGCTCGAGCGCTTCGACAGGCTGTGGAAGGCGAGCACGCGCTCGAAGCGGCGCCGGCCGAGCCGGCGGCAGGCGCCGAGGAAGCCGGGCGGCGGGCGCGACTCGTCGAGGTAGATGTCGGCGTAGCACTCGTCGGCGGCGATCACGAACCCGAAGCGGTCGGCGAGCGCGAGCGCCTCGGCGAGGTCCTCGTCGCGCGCGACGGCGCCGGTGGGGTTGCCCGGCGAGCAGAGGTAGAGGAGCGCGCAGCGCCGCCACGTCTCGTCGGGCACCGACCTCAAGTCCGGCACCCCGGCGCGCCCGAGCGGGTCGAGGTAGAGCGGCGAGGCGCCGGCCAGGAGCGCCGCGCCCTCGTAGACCTGGTAGCCGGGGTTCGGCATCGCGACGCGCGCACCGGCACCCGGGTCGACGACGGTCTGCGCGAAGGCAAAGAGCGCCTCGCGGGTGCCGGTCACCGGCAGCAGCATCGTGTCGGGGTCGAGCGCGCCGCCGAGGCCGTAGCGGCGGTCGAGCCAGCCGGCCGCGGCGCGGCGGAACTCCGGCAGCCCGGCGGTCGCCGGGTAGCTGCCGAGCGCATCGAGCGCCTGCACCAGCGCCTCGACCAGGAACGGCGGCGGGGCGTGCCTGGGTTCGCCGATCGAGAGCGCGATCGGGGCGCGGTCGGCGGGCGGCGTGACCCCGGCGAGCAGCCGCGCGAGGCGCTCGAAGGGATACGGCTGCAGGCGCGCGAGGCCGGGGTGCATCCTCGAGGCGTCAGGCGCGCTGGTCGAGCGCGCCCTTGAGCGCCGCCTCGACCCGGGTGCGCGCCGAGGGATCGAGCGGGCGGCCCTCGCCGTCGGCGACGTAGAAGACGTCCTCGGCGCGCTCGCCGACCGTCACGATCCGCGCACCCAGCAGCTGCACGCGCTCGCGCGTGAACACCTTGCCGACCTCGGACAGCAGGCCCGGCCGGTCGGCGGCGACCAGCTCGAGCACGGCGCGGCCGTTGCGCTCGTCGACGGTCCAGCTGATCTGCGTCGGCGTCGTGAACATGCGCACCTGGCGCGGCGCCCGGCGCGTCACCGTGTAGCTCTGGGCCGCGTCGTCGCGCAGGCTGCGGAACAGCCCCTGCTCGATCTCGTGGATGCGCGTGCGGTCGGTGATCGCGCCGCCCGTGTCCTCGAGCACGAGGTAGGTCTCGACGCTGAAGCCGTTGGCGGTCGGCGTGATGCGCGCATCGAGGATCGTCAGCCCCATCTGGTCGAGCACCGCGGTCGCGCGCGCGAAGCTGTGCTGGCGGCGCTGCGTGTAGCTGAAGATCGCGGTGCCGCCGCGCGCCGTCTCCTGGCGCACCGCCACCAGCGGCTCCTCGTCGAAGGGGTCGCGGCCGGCGAGCAGCGAGGTGTGCCAGGCGATCTCCTCGGCCGTGTGCCGGAGGAAGTAGGCGCCGGTCAGCGTCTTCCAGACGCGCTCGACCTCGGACGCCGGCACGCCGTCGCGGGTCAGGATCTCGCGCGCCTCGGTCTGGGTCTCGGCGATCAGCTCGGCCTCGCCGAGCGGGCTCTCGAGGCCGCGCCTGAGCGCGCGGCGCGTGCGCTCGTAGAACTCCTCGAACAGCGACGCCTTCCAGGTGTTCCACAGCTTCGGGTTCGTGCCGCGCACGTCGGCGACCGTCAGCACGTACAGGTAGTCGAGGTGGGTCGGGTCGCCGACCCGGCGCGCGAACTCGTTGACGACCTCGGGGTCGGTGATGTCCTGCTTCTGCGCGGTGACCGACAGCAGGAGGTGGTGCCGCACCAGCCACGCGACCAGGCGCGCGTCGTAGCGCGACAGGCCCTGCTCGAGGCAGAAGGCCTCGGCGTCGACCGCGCCGAGCTCGGAGTGGTCGCCGCCGCGGCCCTTGGCGATGTCATGAAAGAGCGCCGCGAGATACGCGATCTCCGGCCGCGGCAGCGTGCGAAACAGCGCCGCCAGCTTCGGGAACTCGTGGTCGAAGCGCTCGAGCGCGAAGCGCCTGAGGTTCCTGAGCACGAACAGCGTGTGCGCGTCGACCGTGTAGGCGTGAAACAGGTCGTACTGCATGCGCCCGACGATGCGGCCGAAGGCCGGCATGTAGCGGCCGAGCACGCCGTACAGGTTCATGCGGCGGAAGGCGCGGGTCACGCCCTCGGGTTCGCGCAGGATCTCGAGGAACAGCCGGTGGTGGCGCGGGTTCTGGCGGAACTCCTCGTCGATCAGCCACAGGTGGCGCTGCAGGCTGCGGATGGTGGCGGCGCGCACGCCCTTCAGCTCCGGGTTCTGGCACAGCACCTGGAAGAGCTCGAGCATCGCCGCCGGCGAGCGCATGAAGACGTCGTCGGCGACGATCTCGAGGTACTCGTTGCGCACCTGGAAGCGCGGCGTCAGCGGCAGCGGCAGCGTCGGGTTCGGGTTCAGGATCGCCTCGCTGAACAGCTGCAGCAGCATCTCGTTCAGCAGCTGGATGTCCATCACGGTGCGGTAGTAGCGCTGCATGAACTGCTCGACCGCGAGCGTGTAGGTCGCGTCCTCGTAGCCGAACTGGTGCGCGAGGCGGATCTGGTGGTCGAACAGCAGCCGGTCCTCGCGCCGCCCGGTGAGCACGTGCAGCGCGAAGCGGATCTTCCACAGGAAGCCGAGCGCGGTCTTGAGCTTCCTGAGCTCGTTGCGGGTCAGGAAGCCATGGTCGCCCAGCTGGTCGAGGGTCTCCGCGCCGAAGTGGCGCTTCGCCACCCAGGCGATGGTCTGGATGTCCCTGAGCCCGCCCGGGCTCGCCTTGACGTTGGGCTCGAGGTTGTAGGCGGTGTCGTGGAAGCGCAGGTGGCGCTGCTGCTGCTCCTTGACCTTGCCCTCGTAGAAGTCGGCGGCGCTCCAGATGTGGTCCGGCGCGAGCGCCTTCTTCATCGCCGCGTAGAGCGGCTCCGGGCCGTCCAGGAGGCGCGCCTCGAGCAGCGTCGTCGCGACCGAGATGTCCGCGAGGCTCTCCTGCTGGCAGTCGTCGATGGTGCGCACGCTGTGGCCGACCTCGAGGCCGATGTCCCACAGGAACGTCAGGAAGCGCTCGAGATCGGCCTGCCAGGGCGCGCCCTCGCTCTTGGGCAGCAGCACCATGACGTCGATGTCGGAGCAGGGGTGCAGCTCGCCGCGGCCGTAGCCGCCGACCGCGATCAGCGCGAGGTCGCCGGCGTGGCCCGGGGTGTGCAGCCGCCAGGCGCGGGTCAGCACCAGGTCGACGAGGCGGGCGCGGTCGCGCACCAGGTGCTCGACCGGCTCGTCGGCGGCGAAGCGCTCCTTGAGGCTCTGGTGCGCCTCCTCGAGCACGCCCTTGAAGGCGCCGATCGCCTCCGCCGGCACGCCGAGCGAGATCGCGGCGAGGCGCCCGGCGAAGCGCTCGAGCGCGGGCCAGGGCGGCGGCGGGGGACTTAAGGTCGCGACGTCGTCGGCGTCGATCGAGATCCGCTCGATGTTCACCGGGCTCCGCTGGCGGCGGGGTCGTGCTCGCCGGCGCCGAGAGTCAGGACTTCGTGGCCGGTCGCGGTGACCAGCACCGTGTGCTCCCACTGGGCGGACAGCGAGTGGTCCTTGGTGACGACGGTCCAGGCGTCAGGCAGGAGCCGCACGTGGCGCTTGCCGGCGTTGACCATCGGCTCGATCGTGAAGGTCATCCCGGGGACGAGCTCGGCGCCGGTGCCGGGATCGCCGTAGTGGAGCACCTGGGGGTCCTCGTGGAACACCCGGCCGATGCCGTGGCCGCAGTACTCGCGCACCACCGAGTAGCCCTGGCCCTCCACGTAGCTCTGGATGCGGTAGCCGAGGTCGCCGAGCCGGGCGCCCGGCCGGACCGCGCGGATGCCGATCCAGAGCGCCTCCCGGCAGACGTCGATCAGGCGCTTGGCCTGCACCGAGGGGGTGCCGACCGCGAACATGCGGCTCGAGTCGCCGTGCCAGCCGTCCTTGATCACGGTGACGTCGACATTGATGATGTCGCCGCTTTTCAGGCGCTTATCGCCCGGAATCCCGTGGCAGACCACGTGGTTGACCGAGGTGCAGATCGACTTCGGGAAGCCCTTGTAGTTGAGGGGCGCCGGGATGGCCCCCTGGACGCCGACGATGTAGTCGTGGCAGATCCGGTCGAGTTCCTCGGTCGTGACCCCGGCCACGATGTGCGGGCCGATCATGTCGAGGACGTCGGCGGTCAGCCGTCCGGCCAGGCGCATCGCGTCCTGTTCGGCAGGGGTCTTGGGGGTCACGGTGGGGTATTCGGTACGGCGCAGCATGGGGTCAGGGGGAGCGTGCTAAACCGTTGTTTGCACGGGGCAAGCATGGTATAAAGCGCGGCGTTTTTTGGCAACGAAATCCACACGCGTATCGCCCGGCGGCCTCGGCCGCAGGGCCACTGTGCGGACGGGTGCCGGTCGGCCCGCCTTGCGAGCGTCGCGAGGCCCCCGAGCGGTCTCCGTACAGCATACGCGGAGGGCCTAACCCGGGAGTAATCGATATGACCAGCGTGTCCATGCGACAGATGCTGGAGGCGGGCGTGCACTTCGGGCACCAAACCCGCTTCTGGAACCCGAAGATGGCCCCCTTCATCTTCGGCGAACGCAACAAGATCCACATCATCAATCTCGAGAAGACGCAGCCGATGTTCGCGGAGGCTGCCGGCTTCATCAAGGGCGTGGTCGGCGACGGCGGCAAGGTGCTGTTCGTCGGCACCAAGCGCTCGGCCCGCGAGGCCGTGCAGCGCGAGGCGGCGCGCGCCGGCATGCCCTACGTCAACCAGCGCTGGCTGGGCGGCATGCTGACGAACTTCAAGACCATCCGCCAGTCGATCAAGCGCCTCGCCGAGCTCGAGGAGCTGACCTCGACCGGCGCGCTCGAGCGCCGCGGCAAGAAGGAGGCGCAGGTGCTGCGCCGCGAGATGGACAAGCTGGTGCGCAGCCTCGGCGGCATCAAGGAGATGGCGGCGCTGCCGGATGCGCTGTTCGTCGTCGACGTCGGTCACGAGCAGATCGCGATCCACGAGGCGAAGAAGCTCGGCATCCCGGTGGTCGCCATCGTCGACACCAACTGCTCGCCGGACGACGTCGACTACGTGATCCCGGGCAACGACGACGCGATGCGCGCGATCAACCTGTACGCGACCGCGATCGCCGACGCCGTGCTCGAGGGCAAGTCCTCCACCCCGGCGATCCCCTCGGGCGAGGACGAGTTCGTCGAGCTCGACGAGGCCGGCAACCCGCGCCGCAAGAGCGCCGGCCGCCGCCGCCAGGCGCCGCCGTCGGCAGCCGTCAAGAAGAAGGCACCGGCCCGCGGCCGGCGCCCGGTCACCGCGGCGGTGGTCGCCGGCGTGACCGTCGACGCGGTCGACGCGGTCGACGAGGCCGACGAGCCCGAGGCCGGCGGCGCGGCCGACGCACCGGCGGCCGAGTAGCCGCCGATGAACATCACTGCAGACAGCGTCAAGCAGCTGCGCGAGCGCACCGGCGCCGGCATGATGGAGTGCAAGAAGGCGCTGGTCGAGGCGTCCGGCGACCTGGACGCGGCCGCCGAGATCATGCGCAAGTCGGGCCTCGCCAAGGCCGACAAGAAGGCGGCGCGGGTCGCGGCCGAGGGCCGCATCGCCTTCGCCGCCGGCGCCGACGGCAGGAGCGGCGTGCTGGTCGAGGTCAACTGCGAGACCGACTTCGTGGCGCGCGAGGCCGACTTCGTCGCCTTCGCCGGGGCGGTCGCGGCCGCGGCGCTCAGCGGCGGCACGGCCGACGTTGCGGCGGTGCTCGCCGCCAAGGGCGCCGACGGCGCGACGCTCGAGGAGCGGCGCCGCGGACTGGTTGCCAAGATCGGCGAGAACATCGGCGTGCGGCGCATCGCGCACGTGACCGCGCCGGGCACGCTCGGCAGCTACCTGCACGGCACGCGCATCGGCGCGATGGTCGCGCTCGAGGGCGGCGACGCCGCGCTCGGCCGGGACCTCGCGATGCACGTCGCGGCGATCAACCCGCAGTACACCGACGCGAGCCAGGTGCCGGCCGAGCAGCTGGCCAAGGAGCGCGAGATCCTGATCGCGCAGGCGGCCGGCGAGGGCAAGCCGCAGGCGATCGTCGAGAAGATGGTCGAGGGGCGGCTGCGCAAGTACCTCGCCGAGATCACGCTCGTCGGCCAGCCGTTCGTCAAGGACCCGGATGTCAGCGTCGAGAAGCTGCTGAAGCAGGCGCAGGCCAAGGTGCAGGCGTTCGCGCGCCTCGAGGTCGGCGCCGGCATCGAGAAGAAGCAGGAAAAC
>Ga0335071_10004608_pt1 | contig 14384 bp, 16 predicted proteins | sample Lox_Sample_15_FD_206724 | JGI IMG/M metagenome (GOLD analysis project Ga0335071, IMG submission 206724) | Soil microbial communities from Loxahatchee National Wildlife Refuge, Florida, United States - Lox_Sample_1.5 | ecosystem: Environmental > Terrestrial > Soil > Wetlands | place: USA... | reverse complement strand
GGCAGCGGCCGACGCCTCGCGGGCGGCGTCCGCGAATCGGGAGAAGCTCTCGGGGTCGCGCACGGCGATGTCGGCCAGGACCTTGCGGTCAAGCTCGATCCCGGCGAGCTTGAGCCCGTGCATGAAGCTGCCGTAGGTCATGCCGTTCAGCCGCGCGGCAGCGTTGATGCGGGTGATCCACAGGCGCCGGAAGTCGCGCTTGCGGTTGCGCCGGTCGCGGTAGGCGTAGGTGTCCGCCTTGAGCAGGGCCTCCTTGGCCTTCTTGTAGTGCGAGTTGGCGTCGCCGCGGAAGCCCTTGGTGCGCTCGAGCGTCGCGCGGCGCTTCTTCTTGGCGGCGACGGACCGCTTGACGCGCGTCACTTGCCGACCCCCAGGAGCTTCTTGACGCGCGGGGCGTCGTGATCGGAGATCACGGCGGGCTTGCGGAAACCGCGCTTGCGCTTGGGCGACTTCTTCTCGAGGATGTGACTCGAGAAGGCGTGGCGCCCGCGAGCCTTCCCCTTGGCGGTCACCTTGAAGCGCTTCTTGGCGCCCGAGTGGGTCTTCATCTTCGGCATGGCGGACGCAGGAGTATAGAAACTCCGGGGTCGCCCGGCGCCGCGGCGAGGTTGCGCAGCTCACGTCGTGTCGCTGAGCGCCTGCTCGTAGATCACCCAGCCGAGCGCGGGCGACATGCCGGCGCGCTGGTAGAGGCGAAACGCACCGGTGTCGCTGGCCGCGTCGACGCCGAGTCCGACGCGGTGTTCGCCGCGCTCCCATGCCGCGTCGGCCGCAGGGAGAGCGCGATCCATAGCCCCGGCGCGCTACGGCATCAACGATGCCGGTACGCCGGGAGCGCGGTCAACTGAATCCCGTTGCACCTGCGTCGGTGCGGCCGACGCAGACGCACAGGATCCGATCCGCGACCTCTCGGATCACCCGTCGGATCGCCGCTTGGCACGCAGATCGGCGAGCACCGCTGCAAGGCGCCGGACGCCTTCGGCGATCGCGGGCTCGGACAGGCACGCGTAGCCGAGGACGAGCGCGACGGTGCGCCCGTGGCGGTCCGGGATCGGGTAGACCCCCACGCCCGCGGCACGGGCCGTCTCGAGGAGCCCGGCGGCGTCGACCGGCTCGGGCAGCCGCGCGATCGCGTGCAGCCCCGCGGCGAGGCCCTCGACGCGCACGCCGGGCAGCGCGGCGGCAAGGGCGCTGACGAGTGCGTCGCGCCGCGCGCGGTTGCGCCGCCGCGCGGCGCGCACCACCCGGTCGTAGGCTGCGGTGTCGAGCAGCCGCGCAAGCGCCAGCTGGTCGAGCGCAGGGCAGCCGCCGTCGTCGAGCTGCTTCTCGCGCCGCAGGGCCTCGACGAGCCCGGCGGGCAGCGCGAGCCACCCGAGCCGCAGGCCGGGCGCCAGGGTCTTGCTGGCCGAGCCCAGGTAGGCGACGTGCTCGGGCGCGAGCGCCTGGACGGCGCCGAGCGGGGCGCGGTCGTAGCGGAACTCGGCGTCGTAGTCGTCTTCGAGGATCAGCCGTCCACCGGCCTGCGCCCACGCGACCAGCGCCGCCCGCCGCTCGGCGGTCAGCGCGACGCCGCGCGGGGCCTGGTGGGCCGGCGTGACGAGCGCCGCGCCCGCGCCGGTCGCCGCCAGCCGGTCGACGGCGATGCCGCCGGCGTCGACCGGCACGTGCACGACCTGCAGCCCGCTCGCCTCGAGGATCTCGGCGTGCAGCGGCAGTGTCGGCCACTCGATCGCGACCTGCTCGACGCCGCGGCGCGCAAGCGCGCGCCCGAGCAGCGCCAGGCCCTGGCGCGCACCGCTCGTGACCAGGACGCGCTCGGGCGTCGTCGCCACGCCGCGCGCCCGCGCGAGGTGCGCCGCCAGCGCGGCGCGCAGCTCGGGCGCGCCCGCGAGGTCCGGGTAGTGCAGCACGTCGTGGGGCGCACTGCGCAGGACGTCGCGCAGCGCCCGCAGCCAGAGCATGCGCGGGAACGAGGCGAGGTCCGGCGCGCCCGGGAAGAAGTCGTAGGGCAGGCGCCCGACCGGCTCGGGTGGCGTCGCGGGTGCGGGCACGTCGGCAGGCAGCCCGCCACGCGCGGCGACGCGCGTGCCCGCCCCCTGGCGCGCCCGGAGCCAGCCCTCCGCCGTCAGCTGCGCGTACGCCTCGACGACCACGCGCCGCGAGACCCCCAGATCGCCGGCGAGCGCGCGTGTCGACGGGAGTTGCGCGCCCGGGGCGAGGCGCCCGCTGCGCACGGCGCCGCGCAGAGCCGCCTGCAGACGCTGCGAGAGCGGGCCACTCCCGCCGTCCAGCTCGACGAGCAGCTCCGGCCCGCCGTAAGTGGTATCTCCATTTGCAGCAGAAATGGTCCTGTTCATGGCGCCAGTCGCATCGTACGCTGCGCCCATGTCCGTGACCACCGCACCGGCGTCGGCCGCCGGCCGCGAGCGTGCGATCCGCGTGGGGCTCGGCGCGCTCGGCGTCTCATCGCTCGCGATCGCCGCCTTCCAGGCGCTCGACCCGGCCTCGTTCGTGCGGCACGTCGGCCCGTTCGGCACGGCGAGCGGGCACTACCTGCGCGACCTGGCGACCTGGTACGCGGCCTACGGCGTCTGTCTGCTCCTGGCGATCGGCCGCCCGCGGTGGCGGATGCCGGTGCTCGCCGTGGGGATCGCCGAGGGTGCGCTGCACCTCGTCAACCACATCGCCGACGCCGGGAGCGCCGACCCGGTGTCGACCGGCATCGCGGACGCCGTGCTGCTCGCCGGCGTCCTGGCGGTCACGATCTGGCTCGCCGTCGCCGCCCACCAGGCGGAGCACACACGATGAGGGTCTTCCTCGCCGGCGCCAGCGGCGCGATCGGCCGCCCGTTGCTCGAGCGGCTGCTGGGCGCCGGGCACGAGGTGACGGCGCTGGCGCGCACGCCGCAGCGTGCGGCCGAGCTCGCCGCGCGCGGCGCGACGCCGGCCGTTGCCGACGCCCTCGACGCGCAGGCGCTGCGAGCCGCCGTGCTGGCGGCGCGGCCGGAGGTCGTGATCAACGAGCTCACCGCGCTGCCCGCGAGCCTGAACATGCGCCGCTACGCGCGCGAGCTCGAGCCGACCAACCGGCTGCGCCGGGAGGCCGGGCCGGTGCTCGCGCGCGCCGCCGCCGACGCCGGCGCGCAGCGCGTCATCGCGCAGAGCATCGCCTTCTCGCTCGACCCGTCCGGGCCGCCCGTGCTCGACGAGACCGCCCCGCTCTGGCGCGACCCACCGGCGCCGGTGCGCGGTGCGCTCGACGCGCAGCGCACGCTCGAGGAGGCGACGCTCACGACGTCCGGGGTCGACGGTGTCGTGCTGCGCTACGGGCTCTTCTACGGACCCGGGACCATGTATGGCCCGGGGAGCCCGGTTCTGGACGAGCTTCGCCGCCGGCGCTTCCCGGTGCTCGGGGACGGGGACGCGCGGGCCTCGTTCATCCACGTCGACGACGCGGCGGCCGCGACCGTGCGTGCGCTTGACGCAGGCACCCCCGGCGTCTACCACGTGACCGACGACGAGCCTGCGCGGATGGCCGACTGGGTCCCCGCGCTCGCCGCCGCGATCGGCGCACCGGCACCGCGCCGGGTGCCGGTATGGCTCGGCCGGCTCCTCGCGGGCCCGATGGCCGGCGCGATGGCCGCGATGCGCGGGGCCTCGAACGCGAAGGCGCGCGGCGAGCTGGGGTGGGCGCCGTCGTTCCCGAGCTACCGCGAGGGCTTCGCAGCGCTGTTCGGGTAGCCCCGCATGGCACAGCCCGCGAGCAGCGGAGCGCCAGGCTCAGGAGGTGGACGCGTCGGCGGGCGCGTCGGCCGCGACGGCCGCGACGTCGTCGCCGGAGCCCTCGCCGGCCGCGGCCTGCGCGGCCGCGGGTGCCTCGGCCTCAGGCGTCGGCTCGGCTTCGACCTCAGCCGCCGGCTCGGTCTCAGCCGTCGGCTCGGCCTCAGCCGTCGGCTCGGCCTCAGCCGTCGGCTCGGCCTCTCCGACGGCCGCACCGTTCTTGTCGAACTCGCCGGCGAGCACGGCTTTCGACGGCGCCAGCAGCATGGTCATGTTGCGCCCGTCGAGGTTCGGCCGTTGGTCGATCTGCGCAATCTCGGCGAGGTCGTCGGCGAGGCGCTCGAGCAGCATCTGCCCGCGCTCGGGGTGCGTGACCTCTCGCCCGCGGAACATGATCGTGATCTTGACCTTGTCCTTGTGCAGCAGGAAGCGGGTGACGTGGCCCTTCTTCGTCTCGTAGTCGTGCTCGGCGATCTTCGGGCGGAACTTGATCTCGCGCACGTTGATCTGCTGCTGGTGCTTGCGCGCGGCCTTCTGCTTCTGTGCCTGCTCGTACTTGTACTTCGAGTAGTCGAGGATGCGGCAGACCGGCGGGCGGGCGTCGGGGGCCACCTCGACGAGGTCGAGGTCGCGCTCCTGCGCCATGCGCAGGGCCTCCTCGATCCGCAGGATCCCGATCTGGTTGCCGTCGGGACCGATCACGCGGACCTCGGGCACGCGGATCCGCTCGTTGATCCGGGTCGTGTCCCGTTCGGGCGGGCGCCGGTCGAATCTGCGCGGAACCGGCACTAGCTGTGGGAGGTGCGCGTCAAGAAGCGCGCTGATGAGCGAACGAGGTCAACGCGGCGCAGTATACCCAGACTCCAGCAGCCGATCGGCCTCTCCGGCGCGCAGCTCGACAACCGAGCGAGCGCGCGGGCAGGTCCGCTGGCGCCGGGGCCGCACGTCACGGTCGACGCGAACCACCCGCCACGCGCCGTCGAGCCAGACGAGGTCCAGCGCGAAGCGCATCCCGAACGTGTGGACCGCGCGGCACGGGCGCAGGTGCAGCGCCCGGTCCGTCGGGAGCTCGTCGAGCCCGGCCAAGCCGCGCCGGCGCTGCCCGGCGCGCACCGCCTGATGCACGCGCAGGCCGCCGCCGGCGTCGACGACCGCGAGCGCCCCGAGCCGCTGTGCCGCACGGCTCACGCCGCCAGCGCCATATCGCGCCGCTCGGCGGTCTCCGCGGCGAGATGGTCGGCGAAATCGCCGACTGAGAAGGTGCCGAGGTCCCCCGCGCCGTGGCGGCGCACCGCGACCGTCCCCTCCTCGGCCTCGCGGTCGCCCACGACGAGCATGTAGGGGATCTTCTGCAGCTCGCCGTCACGGATCCGCTTGCCGATCGACTCGCCGCTCGCGTCCACCGCGGCGCGCAGCCCGCGGGCGCGCAGCGCCTCCGCGACGCCCTCGGCCGCCTCCACGTGGCGGTCGGAGATCGGCAGCACGACTGCCTGCTGGGGCGCCAACCACACGGGGAACTCGCCGGCGAAGTGCTCGATGAGGATCCCGATGAAGCGCTCAAAGGAGCCCATCCGGGCGGTGTGGATCATCACCGGCCGGTGCTCGGCGTTGTCGGCGCCGACGTAGCGCAGGCCGAAGCGCTCGGGCATCGAGTAGTCGAGCTGCACCGTCCCGAGCTGCCAGGAGCGCCCGAGCGAGTCGGTCGTGTGCAGGTCGATCTTCGGGCCGTAGAACGCGCCGTCTCCGGGGTTGAGCTCGTACTCGAGCCCGTCGTCGCGCAGCACCCGCTCGAGCGCGCCCTCGGCGCGGTCCCACATCTCGTCGGTGCCGATGCGCTGCTCGGGGCGCGTCGAGAGCTCGAGCCGCACGTCGAAGCCGAAGATCTCGAAGGTCGCGAACGCGAACTCCAGGCAGCGTCGCACCTCCGCCTCGATCTGGTCCTCGGCGCAGAAGATGTGCGCGTCGTCCTGCGTGAAGTGGCGCACGCGCAGGAGGCCGTGCAGCGTGCCGCTCAGCTCGTTGCGGTGCAGCAGACCCGGCTCGGCATAGCGCACCGGCAGGTCGCGGTAGCTGAAGCGCTGCTGGCGGAACAGGTGCGCGTGGCCGGGGCAGTTCATCGGCTTGAGCCCGAACTCGTGGCCTTCGGTCTCGGTGACGAACATGTTCTCGCGGTACTTGCCCCAGTGCCCGGACGTCTTCCACAGCTCGCTGTCGTAGAGCTGCGGCGTCTTGACCTCGGTGAAGCCCCGGGCGACGCCCATCTCGCGCGAGAGGGCGACGAGCTCGTTCCAGATGACCGTGCCCTTCGGAAGCCAGAAGGCGGACCCCGGCGAGACGTCCGAGAAGGTGAACAGCCCGAGCTCGCGCCCGAGGCGGCGGTGGTCGCGCGCGCGCGCCTGCTCGAGGCGCTCCAGCTCGGCCGCCAGCGCCTTGGCGTCGAAGAACGCCGTGCCGTAGATGCGCGTGAGCATCGTCCGGCTCGCATCGCCGCGCCAGTAGGCACCCGCGACGGATTGGAGCTTCAGCGCGCCGATGCGCCCGGTCGACGGCGCGTGCGGCCCGCGGCAGAGATCGGTGAAGTGCCCGTTCGTGTAAAGGGAGACCGTCTCGACGCCTTGGTCGCGCACAAGGTCCTCGATGAGCTCGACCTTGTAGTCCTGGCCCTCGCGCCGGAAGCGCTCAAGCGCCTCTCCGACGCCGATGTCGACGCGCTCGAAGCGCTCGTCGGCCTTGACGTGCTCGCGCATGCGCTGCTCGATCGCCGGGAAGTCGGCCTCGGTGACGGTGACGCCCTCGGGGAACTCGAAGTCGTAGTAGAAGCCGCCCTCGATCGGCGGCCCGATCGAGATCTTCACGCCGGGGTAGAGCTCCTTCACCGCCGCGGCGAGCACGTGCGCGGCGTCGTGGCGGATGAGGTCGAGTGCGTCGCGCCCGGTGCGCTCGGTGATGATCTCGAGCGGCTCGCCGTCGACGAGCGGGCGTGCGAGGTCACGCACCTCGCCGTCCTGGCGCACCGCCAGCGCGGCGCGCGCCAGGCCGGGGCCGATCGCGGCGGCGGCGTCAGCGCCCGTCGCGCCGTCCGGGAGCTCGAGCGGGGTGCCGTCTGGGAGCGTCACGTTCACGGGCGCGATGGTACGCGAGCGCCCGCGCGGCGCGCCCCAGACGGGCCGTTTCGCCTGCAATTCGGCGCAGTTCGGTCTGTGTGAGGTCGGTCACAGATGCGGAACCGGCTTCAGTGGACCGTGTTCCTGTCCGAAGACATGGCCGGCGCCGCGCCCCATCCCGGGCACGCGGCGCAGCCGCTGACGACTCCGGCCCGCTGGCCCGGGGGAGCCCTCGATCTGCGGCAAGCCCACCTCACCCCACGGGGCGTCGCCGCGCGCGTTCGCGCCCGCACGCGACCCCGACCGGAACCCGAATCCATGCTCAGACATCGACAGATCCTCGCGGCGAGCGCCGTCGTCCTCGTCCTCCCCGCGTCGGTCGCGCTCGCGGCCGGCGCCCCGGCCGCCCCCAGCACCGGCGACGCCACGGCGGCCGCGCAGCGCAGCGCCCGCGCCGACACCGCGCGCAACGCGGTCGCGCTGCGCCGCGCCGCCGCCCGCCACGAGCGCGCCGTCCGGCGCGTCGTCAGGCTCGCCCGCACCCGCGCGCACCTGCAGGGCACCCGCCGCCCGGCGCGAGCCCGCTACGCCGGGTGGTCGACGCCGCGGCTGCACGGCCAGGCTGCGCGTCTGGGGCGGATCGTGCGCGCGCTGCGCCGCACGGGCGGCGCGCCCGACGTGCCGATCCCGCCCGCGCTGCGCGCGATCGCCACCTGCGAGTCGGGCGGCAACCCGCGCGCGGTCGACGCCAGCGGCACCTACCGCGGCCTCTTCCAGTTCGACGCGGGCACCTGGGCCTCGGTCGGCGGGCACGGCGACCCGGCCGCCGCGCCCGCCGCCGAGCAGTACCGGCGCGCCGCCGTGCTGTACGCACGCGCCGGTGCCGCGCCCTGGCCCGTCTGCGGCCGCTGAGCGCCGCGGACGGCGGCGCGCCGTAGCATCCGCGCGATGGACGCAGCCGCCCTGCGCGCCGCCTTCCCGGTCCTCGAGCGCACGGCCTACCTGAACGCCGGCACCTGCGGTCCGCTGGCGCGCGCCGCGCTCGAGCGCGCGGCGGCGGCATGGGAGCGCGCGGGGACGCTCGGGCGCAGCAGCGGGTACTACGAGCGGCTCTTCGAGGCCGCGCCGCGGCTGCGAGCGGCCTACGCCGCGATGCTCGGCGCCGACCCCACCGACGTCGCGCTGACGACCTCCACGAGCGAGGGCATCGTGCGCGCCCTGGCGGGGCTGGACCTCGGCCCGGGGGACGAGGTTCTGACCGCCGAGGACGAGCACCCCGGCCTGCTGGGTCCGCTCGTCACGCTGCACAAGCGCCGTGGCATCGCGATCCGTACCGCGCCGCTGGAGGCGATCGCCGACGCGGTCGGCCCCCGCACGGCGCTGGTGGCCTGCTCACACGTCAGCTGGACGACGGGCACGCTCGCCCCCGCCGGGCTCGCCGCACTCGACGTGCCGGTCCTGCTCGACGGCGCGCAGGGCGTCGGAGCCGTTCCGGTCGACGTCGGCGCCCTGGGCTGCGCGTTGTACGCGGGCTCCGGGCAGAAGTGGCTGTGTGGCCCGGTCGGCACGGGGATGCTGTGGATCGCCCCGCAGTGGGCAGCGCGCGTCGCGCCGCTGGGCCTCACGTACGGCAACCTCGCTGACCCGGGCGCCGGCCTGGCCGCCGAGCCATGGCCTGACGCGCGCCGCCATGACGCGCCGACGATCGCGGTCGAGCAGCTCGAGGTCGCGCTCGCCGCCCACGAGGTCCTCGACGGCTTCGGCTGGCCGGCGGTGCACGAGCGCGCCGCCGCCCTCGCCGGCGAGCTGGCCGAGCGCCTGCGCGCCGCCGGGCGGCGGCTCGCCCCGCGCGGCGCGAGCACGCTCGTCTCGTGGCACTCCGCCGAGCCCGTCGACGAGGCGCAGCGCCTGGCGCAGGCGGGCGTCGTGGTGCGCGCGATTCCGAACACGCCCTACCTGCGCGCGTCCGTCGGTGCATGGAACGACTCGGGCGACCTCGACCGGCTGCTCGCGGCGCTCGCCTGAGGCGCGCGGCTACGCTGCGGCGCCGATGAGCGTCCCAGCGACCGAGCCGCCCGAGCTGCACGGCGTCGCGCGCATGCGCCAGCTCTGGCGCCTGTGGCGCGCCGAGCAGTCGGACCCCGCGCCGTTCTACACCGTGCTCGCGCGCGAGGCGGTCGCCGACCTCGACCGGCGCGTGGGGCCGCTGGCCGGGCAGCGCATCGCCGACCTCGGCTGCGGGCCCGGGTTCTACTCGCGCGCGTTCGCGGCAGCCGGCGCCGACGTCGTCCCCATCGACAACTCCGAGGACGAGCTGCGGCTGGCGGGGGACCCGCCGGAGGGATACGTGCTCGCCGACGCGGGCGACCTGCCCTTCGAGGACGGGAGCTTCGACGGCGTGTTCTGCTCGAACCTCCTCGAGCACACCCCCAACACGCCGCAGGTGCTGCGCGAGATCTCGCGGGTCCTGCGTCCGGGCGGCTGGGGGTACATCTCGTGGACGAACTGGTACTCGCCATGGGGCGGCCACGACATGTCGCCCTACCACTATCTCGGCCCCCAGCGCGGCCCCCGGCTGTACGAGCAGCGTCACGGCCCGCCGCGCAAGAACCCCTACGGCGCCGGCCTGTGGGCGGTGCACGTCGGCCCCACGCTGCGCATCGTGCGCGCCGACCCGACGCTCGTCGTCGAGCGGGTCGAGCCGCGCTATTGGCCGCGCCTGCGCTTCATCGTGCACGTGCCGGGGCTGCGCGAGGTCGCGACCTGGAACTGCGTGATCCGCGTGCGCAAGCGCTGACCGCCTGCAGACGGACGACCGGGCGACGGCCGCGGCTTCGCTACCGTCCGGACATGGCATCCAGCACGCAACGGCGTACATACCGCCGCGGCCCGCTGCGCATGATCTGGCCCTCACCCTCGCGCCCCCTCTCCTGGCGCGCCGCGCGTCGGGCCGACGCCGAGTACGGGGTGAGCGCGACGCCGGACTGGCGACAGGTCGACTGGCCGGCCCACACGCACCGCGCGACGATCGACGGCGGCGCGGTGAGCTACGTCGACATGGGCGCCGGCGGGCGCCCCGCCGTGTTCATCCACGGCCTCGGCGGCGGCTGGCAGAACTGGCTGGAGAACATCCCCGCGGTCGCGCAGACCAGGCGCGTGATCGCGCTCGACCTCCCCGGATTCGGCGGTTCCGAGATGCCACGCGCGCCGATATCGATCACCGGGTTCGCCGCCGTCGTCGACCGGCTGTGCGAGCACCTCGGCCTGGGCCCGGTCGCGGTCGTCGGCAACTCGATGGGCGGCTTCACGGCGGCCGAGCTCGCGATCCGCACGCCCGAGCGGGTCGAGCGGGCGGTGCTCGTCGACGCAGCGGGCATCACCACGCGCATGCTCGCGCAAAACCCTTTGAGCGAGCGCTTCGCCCGGGCCGTCGTCACGCGCACGCGCGGCACCCCGGAGGCCGCCCGCCGGATGCTCCGGCGCCCGGGCTTCACCGCACTCGGCTTCGGAGTCGTCGCGCGCTACCCCACGCGCCTGAGCCGCGACCTGCTGGCCGAGCAGTTCGTCTCGCTCGGCTCGCCAGGCTTCATGCCGGCGTACGAGGCCCTGAGCACCTACGACTTCGTCGACCGCCTCGACGAGATCGCCTGCCCCACGCTGATCGTCCAGGGCACGGAGGACATCCTCGTTCCGCTCGGCGACGCCTACGAGTTCGCTCGGCGGATCCCGCGCGCGACGACGCTTATCCTCGAGGACACCGGGCACGTGCCGATGCTCGAGCGCCCGCTGACCTTCAACCGCGCGCTGCTGGAGTTCCTCGACCAGGACGTCGCGCCCGAGCGCCCGCACCCCGAGCGCTCCCCGACGCTGGCCGAGTCGGCCGCCGAGGGCTCGGTGTAAGCGCAGGCCGGATACGCTGGCCGCTCGTGGCACAGGCCCCCACACGGATGACCCCGCGCGAGCGCGCCGAGTCGCTCGTCGCGCGCGCGCTGCTCGCGCTCCCTGCCGGCGCGCAGCGCCTGCTCGCGGGCGGCCTGCGGGTGCGCGTGGACGGCCAGGACCTCGAACACGAGATCGCGCTGCTGCTCAGGCTGCTCGCCCTCAATCCCGCGCTCGCGCCGGCTGACAGCACCCCCGCGCTCGCACGTCGGGAGATCCGCGGCAGGGCCCGGCTGCTGGCAGGCCCGCGCGTGGCGATGGCGCGCATCGAGGAGCTCGAGGTCGCCGGAGCCGTCGGGCCGCTGCGCGCCCGCCTCTACGTGCCGCCCGAGCGCGCCGGCGACGCCGGCGGCCCGCTGCTCGTCTACTACCACGGCGGGGGCTGGGTCGTCGGCGACCTGGACACGCACGACGCCCCGTGCCGCGCGATCGCCGAGCGGGCGGGGGTGCGCGTGCTGTCCGTCGACTACCGCCTCGCGCCCGAGCACCCCTTCCCGGCACCGGTCGACGACGCGCTGGCGGCGTTCCGCGACGTCGCCGCACGCGCGGCGGCCTTCGGCGCCGACCCCGCGCGGATCGCCGTCGGCGGCGACAGCGCGGGCGGCCACCTGGCTACGGTGACCGCGCACGCGTGCGCGCGCGACGGCGGTCCCGCGCCAGCGTTCCAGCTGCTCATCTACCCGGTCACCGACCTGAGCGCCAAGGCGCCCTCCTACCGGCTGTTCGGCGAGGGCTTCTTCCTGACCGAGGCGGACATGGACTGGTACTCCCGCCATTTCGTCGCCGCCTCCGCCGACCGCACCGACCCGCGCGCCTCCCCCCTGCTGGCCGACGACCTGACCGGCGTGGCACCCGCGTACGTCGTCACGGCGGGCTTCGACCCGCTGCGCGACGAGGGCGAGGCGTACGCCGCTCGCCTGCGTGAGGCCGGCGTGCCGGTCATGCTGCGCCGCCAGCGCGGGCTGATCCACGGCTTCGCGAACATGATCGGGGCCGGGCGCGCATGCGGCCTGGCCCTCGCCGAGCTGAGCGCGGTGCTGCGGACGGCGCTCAGCGCCTGAGAACGGCTTACCCCAGCCCGAGCACGCGGCGCGCCTGGGCGACGCCCCATGCGGGGAGCCCGCGCACCGGCGCCGCAAACGCCGCGTCGATGCCGGCGCGGGCCGCCGGGCCGTGCAGACCCTCGCCGTGGCCGAGCAGCAGGTGCTCGGCGGGGAACGTCGTCAGGACGCGCGGCGGGAACAGGCGGAGCATGGGATGCACCCCGACCGCCTCGCCGGGAGCGCTGTAGCCGGGCGCGTTAGCGAGCGCATCCGCGCATACGAGCGTGCGCTCGGCGGCGAACCACAGTGCGGCCTCGTGCCAGTGGCGCCGGCGCACGACGCTCACGACCTCGAACGGCGCGCCGTCGACCCCGCCGAACGGCAGGACGTGCAGCTCGACCCCGAGCCTGCGCGCGAGCGCTGCGCAGTCGCGCGGGTGACGGTCGAGGAGCTGGACCACGCCGGCCGGCTCCCCCAGCTCGCGGATCCGCTCCTCCACCCCGTCACCATCCGGCGGATCGATCACCCACACGCCGCCGTCGCTGCGAACCGCGTGCCCGGCCCGGGCCATCCACGCCGGATCCGGGTGGATCCAGCCGAACGCGAACGCGAGCCGGTCGCACAGGCGAACGGCGGCCATGTGGGTATCGACTCAGTGCTTGGCCAGCAGCTTGGCCTTCGCCTCGTCGAACTCCTGCTGGGAGATGTCGCCCTTGTCCTTGAGCGCGGAGAGCCGCTGGATCTCCTCGGCCGGGGAGGCTGCGGCAGCCTGCTGCTGAACATACTCGTCGAACTGCTTCTTGGCCTCGGCCTGCTCGACGATCGCGCGCTCGCGCATGCCCCGGCCGCGGACGATGAGGTAGATCAGCGCCGTCAGGAACGGGACGAACACGAGGAAGATCACCCAGACGGCCTTCCACCAGCCGGACAGCTCGTGGTCGCGGAACAGGTCGGTCAGGATGATCACCAGGATCCAGATCCAGATGACGAAGAAGAAGATGAGGACGATGTCCAGCAGGATGGAGTTGTTGCTAACCGCTGCGAGTGCCACTGAGGGTCAGCCCCTTTCGGTCTTTGGACGGGATGTGGTGCGGACGGACTGTACCGGCGGACCTGCCTTCGGTGACGTGCGCACGGCGACGAGGGGCCGCGCGTCCTTCAGCGCGGCCCCTCGCCGTCCCATCAGAGGTCCTGCGCCGACGATGCTCGCGCAGGGTGCGGAAAGCGCCGGTAAAGCTCGCGCCACCAGATCACCTAGGCGGCAACGCCGTCGCAGGGGCACTTCTGCGCCATGAACATGTGGAGCTCGCGGCTCCGGCGCTTGACGAGGTCGGGCAGCTGCACGCGCTTGCCGGTCTTCGCGTCGCGGCCGTAGACGAACGTCGGCAGGCGCTGCATCACCGTGAACTGCCACTGCGTCGCGGGGTCCAGCCCCACCATCAGTTGCCTCCAGCTCGCCGACTCGCCGCCCTTCCCGTGCGCGACGTTGTAGGCGAAGCTCGTGAGCGCGTCGTACTCGCACTGGTTCATGCCGAGCTTGATCGAGGCTTTGCGGACGTAGGGCTCCATCAGCGTGTCGAGGTCATGGCGCAGCGCCTGGTCGGCCTCGGCGTGCGTCCAGTGCATCGACGCGCGATGCCCGCAGCGTCCCTCGGGGAGGATCAGGTGGCCGTAGCCGATCGTGCACAGGTGCAGCTGGTCCTCGTAGGCGTGCAGGCGCAAGCCCTCCTCGTGTTTGATCAGCGCGATGCCGTGCTCGCTGATGTCCTGCGGGAAGACCTCGCCCTTGAGGCTCCAGGCCCAGTCCTGGTTGCCGGTCTGCGTGTGGATCTGGCCGGTGAAGGTCTGGCCGTCGGTGAGGACGTTCGACGCCGCCTGCCCCGGCAGATAGCTGTTGTACGCGACGGCCATCCCGTCGAAGATGCTGGCATCGCGCGCATTCGTGACGCGCGGGCACGCCTCCGTGTAGGGCATCGTGCCCGACGGCTTGGGCTGGATGCCGAGGTCGTAGACCCACTGGCCATTCTGCGGCTTGGTGAGCGTGAGGTCCCCGACGAGCTGGGAGACGTTCAGCGTGCCCGAGCCGGAGTCACTGCACTCCCCGGTCGTGCCGCTGACCTGCCAGTCGACTGTGCTGCCCGCCGCCGGCGCGTAGGTGATCTGCGTCAGCGACTGACCGGTGTACGGGTCCGCGGTCTGCAGCGTGAGCACGAGGTCGCCGTGCCAGGTGACGGTGAGGTTCTGGGTGTCGTTCCAGCGGCCGCTGATCGTCCCGCGGATCGTGCAGTCGCGCTGGTGGGTCGCGGCTGCGTGGGCGGCCGCGGTCGCGCACGGCGCTGCTTGCGAAGGGGCGCCGGCCGCGACGCTCGGTGCGGCGAGCAGCGCCAAGACAACGGCGATCGGGAAGGCCCATCGCGCCATCCAGCGAGCGTACGCAGCCCCAAGCGCCGCCGCAACGCGTGCAGCAGCCGGCCCAGGGCGCCGAGCCGGCGCATCGCGCCGGAATCCGGCCTAGCCTG
>Ga0335071_10004607_pt1 | contig 14387 bp, 12 predicted proteins | sample Lox_Sample_15_FD_206724 | JGI IMG/M metagenome (GOLD analysis project Ga0335071, IMG submission 206724) | Soil microbial communities from Loxahatchee National Wildlife Refuge, Florida, United States - Lox_Sample_1.5 | ecosystem: Environmental > Terrestrial > Soil > Wetlands | place: USA... | reverse complement strand
TTGCCCCGGGCTACGACGAGGCCGCCCGGGCCAAGCTCTCCGCCAAGAAGGGGCTGCGGCTCCTCGAGGCCCCCCGGCTCCTGGGCCCCCCCTCCACCTGGGAGCGGCGCTCGGAAGGGCGCGAGCTCCGCTCGGTGACTGGCGGCCTTCTGGTCATGGACCGGGATCTCGGCTCCGTCCGGCGGGCGGAGGTGAAGCTCATGACCCGGCGGGCTCCCACCGAGGAGGAGTGGAAGGACCTGCTCTTCGCCTGGAAGGTGGTGAAGCACGTGAAGTCGAACGCCATCGTCTTCGCCCGGGGAGACCGGACGGTGGCCATCGGCGGCGGGCAGACGAGCCGGGTCGAGTCGGTGAAGACCGCGGTCATGAAGGCGCAGCTCCCGGTCCGCGGCTCGGTGGTGGCCTCCGATGCCTTCTTCCCCTTCCGCGACGGGGTGGACGCGATCATCGCCGCCGGGGCCACGGCCATCATCCAGCCCGGCGGATCGGTGCGCGACGCCGAGAGCGTGGCCGCGGCCGACGAGGCGGGGATGGCCATGATCGCCACCGGGATGCGGCATTTCCGGCACTGAGGGAGAGGCGAGCCGCCCTTTGGACCCGAAGGGGGCGCTTTCTTGATAGGCTCCCCGGGTGCCGTCCGCGACCTGCATCCGCTGCTTCGCCGTGTTCGCTTCCGAGGAGGTGCGTCCGGGGGCGGCGCCGGTATGTCCCTCCTGCACCGCGGCGCTCTCTTTCGGGCCGGTCATCGCGAGCCCGGGCGCGAGGCCGCGGGCGACCCGGCGGGTGGGACCTTTGGTGCGGCGGGCCGCGCTGCTGGTGGCGGCCCTGGCGGCGGCGGCGGGACTTCTCGGGGCAGCGGTGGCCGGCTTCCGGATCGTGCGGGCGCGGCTGCGGCGTCCCGCGCCGGCACTTCTGCCGGCGGCGCCGAGCGCCGCCGAGGAGGCCTTGGCCGCCTGGCGCGCCGGGGGAGTGCTTCCCCCTCGGGGTGCCGCCCCGGCGGGCCAGGCCGCGGCGCGGCTCGCCGAGGGCGAGTTGGCGCTGGCGAAGGGGATGCCGGCCCGCACCGAGGAGGCGATGCGCGCCTTCCGCGAGGCGCTGGCGCAGGACCCCCAAAGCAGCGAGGCGGTGGCCGGCTACGCGGTGGCCCTGGCCGACCGGGGGCTCGAGGCGCTCGAGGGCGACGAGCTGGCACGGGCCCACGCGCTCGTGCGCGAGGCTCTCTCGCGCCGGCCGGGGGATCCGCACCTCATGGCGGCCTATGCCCGGCTGCTCGAGGGCGTGCCCAGCGCCCGGAATCTGGCCGAGGCGGCCCAGGTGGCGGCCCGGGCGGTGGCGGCGGCGCCAGCCGATCCCGATGCGGTGCTGGCGGCAGGTCTCGTGGAGATGCGTCGCGAGCCGGCCAGCGCCGCCACCCGGCTGGCGCAGGCGGCCGCCCGTCTGCCGGGAGATCGGCGCCTCCTCTCGGCCGCGGCCCGGGCGGCCTGGGCGGCGGGCGACGCGGCCCGGGCGATGGCGCTCTCCCGGGCTCGCCTCTCGCTCGACCCCGACCAGCCCGGGGCCCTCGCGCTCACCGCCGAGGTGGCCCTCGCGGTGGACCGGCCGGACGAGGCCCGCGCCGCCCTGGAGCGCTGGGCCGAGTCCGACCGGCACGCCGCCGAGCCGCTCCTCCTCGAGGCGCGGCTGCGTCACCAACTGGACCGCGACCAAAATGCCGCCCGCCGGTTGCTCGAGGCGGCGATGGAGCGGGCCCCCGACGACTTCCTGGCGGCCCGCATCCTCGCCCACCGGGCGGCGGTGGAGCGGGAGGCGGGCGATCTCCCCGCCGCCCAGGCGGCGGTGGCCGAGGCGCTCCGGCGCGTCCCGGCGAGCGCCGCCGCCCAGTACCAGGCGGCGCTCCTCGCCTACGCCGCCCGCGACGCGCGGGCGCTGCGGGAGGCAGCCGGGACGGTGGGCGAGCGCGCCGGACCGCGGGCCGAGATGGAGCTGGCCGTCCGGCTGGCGGAGCTGTCCGGCCACCCGGAAGACGCCGAGCAGGCCTACCGGGCGGTGGCCGACAAGGTGGCTCGCGATCCCGAGGCGCTGCTCTCGGTGGCGGGAGGCCTGGCGAAAAGCGGGGCCTCGCGCGCGGCCCTTCAGGCGGTAGAGCAGGCGCTCCGCCGCGACCTGGCCGACGCCCGGCTCGGGCGCCCACCCGGCGATTTCTGGACCGGACCGGAACCTCTGGCGGACTCGGCCCAGGTGCTCGAGGAGCTGGCGCGAGTCCTCCCCTCCTCGGCCGGGCCGGCGCTCAGCGGTGCCGCCGCCTGCGAGCTCATCCTCGGCCACGCCCGGAACGCCGAGGCGCTGGCCCGATCGGCCGCGGCGGCGCTCCCCCAGGCCGGGGTGGCGGACGCCATCCGGGCCCAGGCGGCGCTCGACCTGGGCCAGCCGGCCCGGGCCCTGCCCCTGGCGAGCGGCGCGGCGGCGGAGGGCGGCGCGGCGGCGGAGGCGACGCTGGGACGAGCGCTCGAGGCGTCCGGCCGGATGGAGGAGGCCGAGCGCGCCTATCGCAATGCTCTGTCCTCCGTCCCGGATCTCCTCGCCGTCCGGCTGTCCCTCTCCCGCATCCTGGCGAGGCGTGGCCAGGCCCAGGCCGGGCGGGAGCTGCTCTCGGGGCTCCTCAAGGACGGGCCCGACCTCCCGGCGGTGCGGCGGGCGCTCCTCGATCTGGGGTCGGCGGGCGGCGCGCCCTGACCCGCCGGCGGCGGGCGGGCCCGCTAAGAGCCGCATGAGCCCCGCCGTGGACCGTGCTATAGGTCCCGGAGCGCATGCGAGTGCTCGTCGTCGGTTCGGGCGGCCGTGAGCACGCCCTGGCCTGGAAGATCTCCCAAAGCCCGCTCCTCGGCACGCTCTACGCCGCGCCGGGCAATCCGGGCATGGCGGGCCTCGCCGAGCTCGTTCCCGTCCAGGCGGACGACGTGGAGGGCCTCGCCGCCTGGGCGCCGGCCCACGGCATCGACCTGGTGGTGGTGGGGCCCGAGGCGCCGCTCTGCCTGGGGCTCGTCGACCGGCTGGCGGGGAAGGGCATCGCCGTCTTCGGGCCGGCGGCGGGGGCGGCCCGGATCGAGGGATCGAAGGCCTTCGCCAAGGAGGTCATGGCCGGGGCCGGCATCCCCACCGCCGCGCACGGCGTCTTCACCGAGGTGGAGCCGGCGCTCTCCTTCGCGCGCCGGCTGGGTGGGCGGGCGGTGGTCAAGGCCGACGGCCTGGCGGCGGGGAAGGGGGTGGTGGTCTGCGAGGGGCTCGGCGAGGCGGAGCGTGCCCTGAGGGCCATGCTCCTCGAGCGGATCCACGGCCAGGCCGGCGCCCGGGTGCTGGTCGAGGAGCGGATGGAGGGCCCGGAGGCGAGCTGCATCTGCTTCACCGACGGTGAGCGAGTACGGCTTCTCGCCCCCGCCCAGGACCACAAGCGGGTCGGGGACGGAGACACCGGCCCCAACACCGGGGGGATGGGCGCCTTCTCCCCCACTGCCGAGGTGACGCCCGAGCTGGCGAGCCTGGTGGAGCGCGAGGTGCTCCTCCCCGCGGTCCGGGAGCTGGCCCGCCGCGGTCACCCCTTTCGCGGCGCGCTCTACGCCGGGCTGATGCTGACTCCGGCCGGCCCGCGGGTGCTGGAGTTCAATGCCCGCCTGGGCGATCCCGAGACGCAGCCGACGCTGCTCAGGCTGCGGAGCGATCTCTTGCCGGCGCTGTGGGGTGCGGCCCGGGGGGATCTCTCCCGCGTGGAGCTCGAGTTCGACCGCCGGGCGGCGGTGGGAGTGGTGCTGGCGGCGGAGGGGTACCCGGGAGAGGTGAAGAAGGGCGATCCCATCGCCGGGCTGGACGGTCCGTTCGAGGAGGGGGTGCAGGTCTTCCAGGCCGGCACGGCCCGGGCTCCGGGCGGCCGGATCGTGACCAGCGGCGGGCGGGTGCTGTCGGTATGCGCTCTGGGGGAGGGGCTCGGGGAGGCGGCCGCCCGGGCCTACGCCGCCGCGGGGCGGATCTCCTTCCGCGGGATGCACTACCGAAAGGACATCGGGAACAAGCCGTGACATCGCCACTGGTCCTCATCCTCATGGGCTCGGACTCCGACTGGGAGGTCATGTCCGAGGCGAAGAAGGCGCTCGACGACCTCGGCGTAGAGAGCGAGGTGCACGTCTCCTCGGCGCACCGCACGCCGGCGCGCACCGGGCAGCTGGCCCGGGAGGCGGCCGGGCGGGGCATCGAGGTCATCGTGGCGGGGGCGGGCGCCGCCGCCCACCTGGCCGGCGTCTGCGCCGCCGAGACCGAGCTGCCGGTCCTGGGAGTGCCGCTCGCCTCGAGCGACCTCAAGGGGCTCGACGCCCTGCTCGCCACCGCCCAGATGCCGGCCGGGGTCCCGGTGGGTACTCTGGCCATCGGCAAGGCGGGAGCCCGCAACGCCGGCCTACTGGCCGGGCGGATCGTGGCCCGGGCCCACCCCGAGGTGGGGGAGCGGGTGCGCGCCCAGCGCGAGCGGATGGGCCGCGAGGTGGAGGCCAAGGACGCCGCCCTGCAGGAGCGGATCGCTCGCGGGTCGTGAACCTCCTCGACCGCTACCTGGCGCGCGAGATCCTCCTGCCGCTCTCGGCGGCGTTGCTCTTCCTCACCCAGCTCCTCCTCGCCACCCAGCTGCTCTCCCAGGCCACCCTGCTCTTCGGGGCCGGGGTGAGACTGGGCGAGGTCGGGCTCGTGATCCTCTACCTGCTCCCCTACTTCGTGGCCTTCATCCTGCCGGTGGCCTTCTTGCTGGGGGTGGTGCTGGGGGTGTCGCGGCTCGCCGGCGACCGCGAGCTCGTGGCCATGGGGGCGGCGGGGCTGTCCCCCTTGCGCCTCTTGCGCGTGCCGCTGCTGCTCTCCTTGGTGGCCGGGGCGCTGGGGGTATGGCTGTCCCTGTTCCTGGAGCCGGCCGGGATGCGGGCGGTGCGCGGGCTCATCAACGACATGGTCCGGCGCAACGTGTCGAGCGAGGTCCGCCCCGGGATCTTCTTCGACCAGATCCCCGGCTTCACGCTCTACGCCGAGCGGGTCGAGGGGGGGGAGTGGGGCAACGTCCTCATCCAGGATCGCTCCAATCCGGACGCGCCGGTGCTCTCCCTCTCCCGCCGTGGTCGGCTCGAGCCGGTGGGGGCGGGGCAGGAGATGCGGCTCGGGCTCAAGGACGGCGAGCTCCACCGCGAGGACGTGCGGTCGGACGAGTATGCGCTGGCCACCTACGAGACCGCCCAGCTGGTGCTGGGACTGGGCGGCGGCTTCGCCGAGCGCACCGAGGGCCTGGGCCGGAACGCGCGCGCCGTCACCCTGGCCGAGACGCGGCAGGAGATCGCCGAGGCCTACGCCCAGGGCAAGCCGGACCGGGCCTGGTACATCGAGGGGAACCTGCACCGGAAGATCGCCTCGGCGCTGGTGGTCCTTTGCTTCGCGCTCCTGGGCGTGCCCCTGGGCGCGTCGGCCCGGGCCGGTCGCGCCTTCGGCGCCGGCGCCACCCTCTTCGTGGTGGTCGGACACTACATCCTCCTGCGGGCCGGGCAGATCGTGACGCAGAAGGGGACCGTGCCGGCCTGGCTCGGCCTCGAGCTGGGAAACGCGGTGGTGGCCGCCATCGGGCTGCTCCTCCTGTGGCGCCTGGCGCGGCGTGGAATGGGGGCGGTGCGGTGATCCTCTTCCGCTACGTGGCGGCCCGGACCGCCTGGGCGGTGGTGGCGGCGCTCGTCGGGGTGGTCACCATCTACCTGGCGGTGGATTACGTGGACAACTCCGGCTCCTACGCCGGCCCCGGCTGGATCCCGGCGGTGCTGGAGCTCTATGCCAACATGGCGGTGGTGGTCGTCCGGCAGGTGGCCCCGGCGGCCATGCTGCTCGGGGCGGGGATCGCCGTCTCCGGGCTGCGCCGCACCCGCGAGTACACGGCCATGCGGGCGGCCGGGCTCGGGCCCTTCACGGTGGCGAGGCCGGTGGTGGCGGTGGTGCTGCTCTTCGGAGCGGCGCTCGTCCTCGTGCACGACGCCTTGGGGGTGCAGGCGGTGGAGCGAGTCGAGGAGATCCGGGCCTTCAAGTTCCACAAGGGCGGGGACCAGCGCCGCTGGGAGGAGGCGCGGGCGCCCAAGCGCTGGTTCCGGGGCCGGGACGGGCGGCACGTCTACCACCTGCGCGGCACGCTGCCGGGCGGCGGCTTCGAGGGGGTGACGGTGCTGGAGCTGTCCGACGACTTCCGGCTGCTCCGGCGCATCGACGCCCGGGCGATGCGGCCGCAGGCGGACGGCTGGCTGCTCGACGAGGTGGTGGACCGGCGCTTCCTGGCGGAGGGGCGGCTCGAGGTGGAGCAGGCCGCGCAGCGCCTGTACCGCTTCGACGAGCCGGCCGACGCCTTCGCGGTGGTGCCGGGCAACCCGGCCCAGATGCGCTGGGGCCGCCTGGTGGAGCAGATCGCCGTCCGCTCGCGCACCGGCCTGCCGGTGGCCGACTTCGATCTGGAGCGCGACAACCGGCTGGCCTACCCGTTGGCGGGCGTGCCCGGGGCGCTCTTGGCCATCGCCCTGGCGCTCCGCCCGAACCGCAAGGGCCACATCGCCACGGCGCTCGTGGAGTCGGTGGGGGTGTCGCTCGTGTTCTGGGGGGTGCAGGGGGTGACCTGGGCCCTGGGGCTCTCCGGGCGGGTGGCCCCCTGGCTGGCGGCGTGGGCCCCGGATCTGGCCTTCCTGCTCGTGGGCTTTGCGGCGGTGTGGAGGTCGCGGTGAGCGGGGAGGGAGGGGGGCTCGGGGAGGGGATCTCGGCCCGGCTAGAGGAGGCGGCGGCGGTCCTGCGCCGCGGGGGGATCGTGGTCTACCCCACGGAGACGTTCTACGCGGTGGGAGCGCGGGCCGACGACGGGGAGGCGCTGGCCCGGCTGTTGCGCGCCAAGCTGCGGCCCGCGGGCAAGCCCCTGCCGCTTCTGGCGGCGGACCGAACGCAGGTCGCGCGGCTCGCCGTCCTCGAGGGCGCTGCGGCCCTCGTGGCGAGCCGGCTTTGGCCGGGGCCGCTCACCCTGGTGCTTCCGGCACTCGCCTCTGCCGATCCCGCCCTCACGGCCGGCACGGGGACGGTGGGGATCCGCATCCCGGGAAGCGCGGTGGCCCGGGAGCTGGCTGCTCGGGCCGGCTGCGCCCTGGTCTCGACGTCGGCGAACCCGTCCGGGGGAGCGCCGCCGCGGGCGGTCGCCGAGCTCGCGCCGGCCCTGCTGGCGCAGGTGGACGGGGTGCTCGACGCCGGCCGGACGCCGGGCGGTGCGCCGAGCACCGTGGTGCGCGTCGAGGGGCTGGTCGTGACGGTGCTCCGCCAGGGTGCGGTCCCCATTGCGGAGGTGGTCGCGGCGCTCGGCTGACCGCCCCCGAGTGGCTGCTGGCAACGGGTTGGTGGCGGCGCTACGGTCCGCCCGCGCATGGCGGAAATCGCGCCGTTCCGCGGGGTTCGTTTCGCCGCCAGGGCAGGGCGCGCGCTGGCCGACCTCCTCGCCCCGCCGTACGACCTCGTGACCCCCGAGGAGCGGGCCGAGCTCCTGAGGACGAGCCCGTACAACATCGCCCATCTTTCGACCGGGGAGGGCGACCCCGCCGCCGGGCCGGGGTTGCGGTTCGAGGAGACGGCGCGCCGCTGGGCGCGCTGGCTCGAGGCCGGGGTGTTGATGCGGGATCCGGCGCCGGCCCTCTATCCGGTGGAGCAGGCCTTCTCCGCCCCGGACGGGCGGCAGGTGCGTCGCCGGGGGTTCCTCGCTGCGCTGAGGCTCCACGACCTGGCCGAGGGCATCGTCATCCCCCATGAGCGGACACAGGCCCGGGCTCAGCCCGAGCGGCTGGAGCTCTTGCGGGCCACCCGGGTCAACTTCTCGGCGCTGCTCGGGCTGTACGCCGACGAGCGCTGGCAGGTCGAGGCGGCGCTGGGCGAGGCGACCGCCGGTACGCCGGAGGTGCAGACGGAGTCGGAGGTGGGGGGGCAGCTAAGGGTGTGGCGGGCGGATCGCCCCGAGGTGATGGCCCGGCTGGCGGCGCTCGTGGAGGATCAGCGGGTGCTCCTCGCCGACGGGCACCACCGCTACCAGGTGGCGCTGGAATACCGGCGGCGCGTGGAGGCGGAGGATCGGTCGGTTTCGGCCACGGGCGGGCACAACTACGTGCTCACCCTGCTCTGCTCGCTGGACGACCCGGGGCTCGTGGTGTACCCGGTGCACCGCCTGGTCTCGGCGCCGGGCGGGCCCGGGCTCGGGGCCCTGCTCGAGGGGCTGAGGCCCTTCTTCGCCATCGAGCCGCTGTCCGAGGACATCCACCGCCCGGCCGGGCGTGCCTGGGCCATCGCCCGGCTGGCCGAGCACGCCGGCCGCTCCACGGCCTTTCTCATGCTGAGTGCCGAGGACGGGCGGGCCAGGGTCTTGACCCTGCGGGACGACGCCGACCTCGACGCGGCCGGGGTCCCGCCGGGTGAGACGGCGCGGATGATCGACCTGAACGTGTTGCACGCCCTGGTCCTGAAGCACCTGCTGGGGATCGATGCCGGGACGTCGGCCGGGGAGAGCCAGCTCGCCTTCGTGCGCGATGCCCAGGAGGCGGTGACCCGGGTCCTCTCCGGGGAGCACCGACTGGGGTTCTTGGTCAATCCCCCGCCCATGTGGCAGGTGCGGCTGCTGGCCGAGGCGGGCGGGACCATGCCCCCGCGCTCGACGCTCTTCCTCCCGGCCCTGCCTGCCGGCCTGGTGATGCGGGAGCTCGGCCTGAGCGCCGAGGGCTGAGCTTTCCCCGGGCGCGCGACTGCGCTAGAACAACGCCGATGCCCTACCCCCAGGAGAGGCCTCGCCGCCTGCGCCGGACGGAGGCCCTTCGCAGCCTGGTGCGGGAGACGACGCTTTCGCCCGACGACCTCGTGTGGCCTCTGTTCGTGGTCCCGGGTCGCCGGGTGCGGAACCCGGTGAAGAGCATGCCCGGCGTCTTCCAGCTCTCGGTGGACGAGCTCGTGGCCGAGGCGCAGTCCGGGTACCAGGCCGGCGTCCGCTCGGTGATCCTCTTCGGCATCCCGGAGTCGAAGGACGCGCAGGGCTCGGGGGCGTGGGACGACGACGGGGCGGTCCCCCGGGCAGTGCGGGCCCTCAAGGAAGAGGTGCCCGGGCTCTTGGTCATGACCGACGTCTGCCTGTGCGAGTACACCGACCATGGGCACTGCGGTGTGCTGCGGCCGCCGAGCGCCGGCGGGCCGGGGCAGGACCTCACGGTGGACAACGACCTGACGTTGCCGCTCCTCGCCCGGGAGGCGGTGGCCCACGCCCGGGCCGGGGCCGAGGTGGTGGCGCCTTCGGACATGATGGACGGCCGGGTGGCGGCCATCCGCGCGGCGCTCGACGGTGCCGGCTTCTCCGAGGTGGCCATCCTCTCCTACGCGGCCAAGTTCGCCGGCGCGTTCTACGGGCCGTTCCGCGACGCGGCCGAGAGCGCGCCGCGGGAGGGCCCGGGCATCCCCCGGGATCGCAAGGCGTACCAGATGGATCCGGCCAACTGGCGGGAGGCGCTCCGGGAGGTGGACCTGGACGTTTCCGAGGGCGCCGACCTGGTGATGGTCAAGCCGGCTCTTCCCTACCTGGACATCGTCCGGCTGGTGCGGGACCGGGTGCTCCTGCCGGTGGCCGCCTACCACGTCTCCGGCGAGTACTCGATGATCAAGGCGGCCGCCGAACGCGGCTGGATCGACGAGGACCGGGTGGTGGTGGAGACGCTCACCGCCTGCCGCCGGGCCGGGGCCGACCTGGTGCTCACCTACTACGCCCGGCACGCGGCCCGGCTGCTCACGGGGAAGCGACCGTGAGCGCCAAGCCTCCCGGCGCGGCCGGCGGTTCATACCGGGTGGTGGAGGTCTCGCCGGTTTCGGAGGAGACGCTGGAGGAGGCCCTGAACCGGCTCTCCGCCGAGGGGTGGAGCTTCGAGTCGCTGCACTTTGTCCAGCGCGAGGGCTCGCACCGCCCGGCGCTGGCCTATCTCTTCTTCGTCCGACAGGGGAGCTGATGCGGTGGGTCCGGCGGCACCGGACCGAGGCGAGCACCGCCCGAGCATGCGCGACGCGCGACGAGAAGGCAGCCCGTACCCCAAGGCCGATCTGACCTTGCGCGGCCTGGCCCGCCTCATCGACTTCACCCTGGCCTTCGCGCTGGCCCAGACCGCGCCGCCCTTGGGGCCGCTCGTGGCCGCCGTCTACCTGCTCGTGGCCGACGGCCTCATGAGCGGGCAGTCGATCGGCAAGCGGCTCTTCGGGGTGCGGGTGGTGGTCGTGCCGCGCCGGGCGGCGGCCGGCTTCCACGAGTCGCTCCTCCGCAACGCCCCCTTTGCTCTCGTGGCCGTGTTCCTCTCCGTCACCTGGCTCTGGCCGCTCTTGCTCGTGGCCGGGCTGCCCATCGTCGCCTTCGAGAGCTACATGATCCTGACCGACCGGCTGGGGATCCGCATCGGCGACATCTTCGCCGACACCCAGGTGGTGGACGGGAAGGTGCTGGCCAAGGGCGAGGCGGCCCGGCCGCTGGCCCCGGCCGCCCCGGCTCCTCCCGGCACCTCGGCCAGCGCTCGGTCCTCCCCCGGCCCGGCCCGGGCCGCCGCCTGATCCCCTCTCGCCATGCGCATCGCACTCACCCACAACCTGCGGATCTCCGACGCCGAGGACGAGGCCGAGTTCGACACCCGGGAGACGGTCGATGCCCTGGCCGCGGCCATCGAGCGGCTGGGGCACCGGGTGGAGCGGATCGAGGTCTCCGGTCCGGCCTCGCGGACGGTGGCCCGGCTGGAGGCCTTCAGCCCCGACCTCATCTTCAACACCGCCGAGGGGCGGCGGGGCCGGTTCCGGGAAGCCTTCTTCCCCGCGCTCTTCGACGAGCTGGGGATGCCCTACACCGGCTCGGACGCCTACGCCCTGGCCCTCACCCTGGACAAGCAGCTCACCAAGCTGGTGCTGGCCCAGCACGGGGTGCCCACCCCGCGCTGGCAGTACGTGGTGGACCCGGTGGAGCTGCAGGTGAACGCCCTGCGCTATCCGGTCATCGTGAAGCCCAACTTCGAGGGGAGCTCCAAGGGAATCACCCAGGACTCGGTGGTGGAGGGGCCGGTCCGGCTGCACGAGGTGGTGCGGAGCTCGCTGGCCCGCTACCCGGCCGGCCTGCTCGTGGAGGAGTACGTGACCGGGCGCGACGTGACCGTCCCCTTCCTGGAGGCGGCCGCGCCGGAGCGGGGCGGGGTGCTGCAGCCGGTGGAATACCTCATCGACCCGGCCGCCGGGGCCGGCCGCCGCTACGCCATCTACGACTACGAGCTCAAGACCAAGCTGGAGCGGTACGTCTCGGTGCGGGCGCCCGCCAAGGTGAAGCGCTCCCAGGCGGAGCGCATCCTGGAGATCTGCACCCGGGTCTACCGCGAGCTGGGCATCCGCGACCTGGGGCGCATCGACCTGCGGCTGGGCGAGGACGGCTCGGTGCACTTCCTGGAGATCAACGCCCTGCCCTCGCTGGAGCCGGGGGCGGGCATCTACGCCGCGGCGGCGCTCGAGGGGCTGCACGACGACGGCGTGCTGGCGGCGGTGATCCAGAGCGCGGTGGCCCGCCACGGCATCAACGACAAGCCCAGCCGCCGCGGCCGCCCGCGCCGCAGCGAGCCGCTCAAGGTCGGCTTCACCTTCAACGTGAAACGGCTCACCCCCGATCCCTCCGGCGACCAGGACGACGAGGCCGAGTACGACTCGCCCAAGACCCTGCAGGCCATCCGGGAGGCCATCGCCAGCTACGGCCACGAGGTGGTCGACCTGGAGGCCACCCAGGACCTGCCGCTGGTCCTGGCCTCCACCCCGGTGGACGTGGTCTTCAACATCGCCGAGGGGTTCAAGGGGCGCAGCCGCGAGTCGCAGGTCCCCTCCCTGCTCGAGATGCTCGACATTCCCTACACCGGGTCGGACCCGGCGGCGCTGTCCGTGTCGCTCGACAAGGCGCTCGCCAAGCGCATGGTGCGCACCCACGGCATCCTCACCCCCGACTACGCGGTGTTCAACACCGGCAAGGAGCGGCTGCCGCGCGAGCTGGTCTTCCCCCTCCTGGTGAAGCCGGTGGCCGAGGGGACCTCCAAGGGCGTCACCCGCAAGTCCATCGTCCACGACGAGGGGGAGCTGCGCGACGTGGCTCGGGAGCTCATCGGCAAGTACCGGCAGCCGGCGCTGGCCGAGAGCTACATCGCCGGGCGGGAGTTCACCGTCGGGCTTCTGGGGGAGCGACGGCCCCGGGTGCTCCCCCCCATGGAGATCGTCTTCTTGGACGGCGACGATCCCACCCCCATCTACTCCTTCGAGATGAAGCAGGACTGGAACGAGTCCATCCGCTACGAGGTGCCGGCGCGGCTCCCCCCCCGCGAGCTGGACCGGCTGGAGCGGGCCGCCCGCGAGACCTTCACCGCCCTCGGTTGCCGCGACGTCGCCCGCCTCGACTTCCGCATGGACGCCGAGGGACGGATCTTCTTCATCGAGTGCAACCCCCTGCCGGGCCTGGCGCCCGGCTGGTCGGACCTCGTGCTCATCGCCCAGGCGGCCGGCATCGACTACCGGGGGCTCATCGGCGAGATCCTCTCCTTCGCCATCCGCCGCTACGAGGAGCGGGAGCGGGAGCGGGAGCGTGCTCGCCGAGCCCAGGCGGCGGCGGAGCGCGAGGCGGCGCAGCCGCGGGGGGAGAACGGCTCCGGCGAGCCGGCGCCGCGCAACGGCGAGCCCGACGCGCACAACGGCGAGCTGGCGCCGGGAAGGAACGGCGAGCCGCTCCGCCGGGACGAGGTGGAGGGTTAGTTGGGGACGCCGGGCAGGCCCCGGGCGGCACCCGGGTGGGGCGGGGCGCGGGTCTTCGCCCTCGGTCACTCCACCCGCCCCGTGGACGAGCTCATTGCGCTCCTGCGCGGTGTGGGGGTCTCGATCGTCGCCGACATCCGCTCCATCCCCCGCTCCCGGGCCAACCCGCAGTACGAGGGGAAGGCGCTCGCCCGGGCGCTTCGGGCGGCCAAGATCCGCTACGCCCACCTCGCGCGTCTCGGCGGCCTGCGCCGGCCGCGGCCTCTCTCGAAGAACGCCGCCTGGCGAAACGCCGGGTTCCGCGGGTACGCGGACCACATGCAGACCCCGCAGTTCGAGGAGGGGCTCGCCGAGCTGCGAGCCCTGGCCGAAGAGGGCCCGGTGGCGCTGCTTTGCGCCGAGGCGGTTCCCTGGCGCTGCCATCGCTCGCTCCTCGCCGACGCGCTCTTCGCCCGCGGCGTCGTGGTCGAGCACCTGACCGGACCGGGGCGCTCGCGCCCGCACCGGCTCACGCCGTTCGCGCGCGTCGAGGGGCGGCGGGTGACCTACCCGCCCGCGGCCCCCGTGCCCGAAGGGACGGAGCGGGGTGGGGGCGGGGGCCGGCCAAGGCGAAAGGACGCGCAGCGATTCCCCGGATCGCCCGCCGTGCGGTGACGATCCCTGCCGATCCGGCCACGGAAACAGCCGGGGCGTGGGGCGCGGGCCGGGCGCGTCCGCTGCTCCCGCCCGAGCCGGTGTCGGCCTTGGCGAGCCTGAGCGGTGCCGACCACGGGGCGGCAGGCGTACCCGGGGAGCAATCGCGTTCTTTAGCCGCGGCCGCCCAAGGGGGACGCGGGAGCGGCTCCTCGACCACCGAGGCCGCCCTCGCCCATCGACCCGCCGGGGGCGTGGGCAGTTCCCGGGATTCGCCTTCGCTCCCGTCTGGACTATTCCTAGGCCATGCCCGAGGCGACTGCGCTGCCCCGTTGCCGAGCTCGCGAGTTGGGGATCTCGCTCGGCCGGTTCAAGCCCGGGCGCTTCAATGCCATCACCGACGTGGCCGGGGTGCGGGTGGGGCACTCGACGCTCATCCGCGGCTCGGGCCCGCTTCGGGTAGGGAAGGGCCCGGTCCGCACGGGTGTGACGGCCATCCTGCCCAACACCACCAACATCTTCGAGGAGCGAGTGGTGGGGGGGGGCTTCGTGCTGAACGGTGCCGGCGAGGTCTCGGGGATGACGCAGCTGTTGGAATGGGGGCTCGTCGAGACGCCCATCTTCCTCACCAACACGCTTTCGGTGGGGGCGGTTTCGGACGCGGCGGTGAAGTGGATGGTCGACCGCTATCCCGGCATCGGGGACGAGCACGACGTGATCATCCCCCTCGTGGGCGAATGCGACGACTCCTGGCTCAACGACATCGCCGGCCGGCACGTGAAGGAGGAGCACGTGGCCGAGGCGCTCCACACCGCCAGCGACGGGCCGGTGGCGGAGGGGAACGTGGGAGGCGGGACGGGGATGATCACCTGCGACTTCAAGGCGGGGATCGGGACCTC
>Ga0335071_10004606_pt1 | contig 14390 bp, 8 predicted proteins | sample Lox_Sample_15_FD_206724 | JGI IMG/M metagenome (GOLD analysis project Ga0335071, IMG submission 206724) | Soil microbial communities from Loxahatchee National Wildlife Refuge, Florida, United States - Lox_Sample_1.5 | ecosystem: Environmental > Terrestrial > Soil > Wetlands | place: USA: Florida... | reverse complement strand
GCACTCTCGTACATACGGTTTTTCCCTCGGGATCTGCAGAAAAATCCGTATGGAGCAGATTACGCTTACCCGATATTCTGGACGTCGGGTAAGTCTGTTCACTTCTCGGTAAGGCGAACGCACATATGAAGCGGCAGGATCAGATACCAACCGGAACCTACCGCCTCCAACTGAACCAGCATTTCACCTTTCGTGAAGCCACAAGCATCGTCCCGTATCTCAGCTCCCTTGGAATCAGTCACGTCTACGCCTCTCCTTATCTACGTGCCCGCTCCGGCAGCCTGCATGGCTACGACATCATCGATCACAATTCTCTAAACCCGGAAATAGGCACTCCCGAAGACTACGAATCTTTCATTCAGGAACTACACCGCCACGGCCTGCGCCAGATCCTCGACATCGTCCCTAACCACATGGGCGTGATGGGAAGCGACAATGCATGGTGGCTCGACGTCCTCGAAAATGGAGAAGCCTCTGGATATGCGGACTTCTTCGATATCGATTGGGATCCCATCAAGGACGAATTACAAGGCAAGGTGCTGGTGCCCGTACTTGGCGATCAGTATGGTACCGCTCTCGAAAAAGGAGAGCTGAAGCTCAAATTCGATTCCGAGCGCGGCGAGTTCAGCATCTTTTACTTTCAGCATCGCTTCCCCGTCGCACCCAAAGAGTATCCCCGTATTCTCGGCTTCGAAATCGAGCGCCTCAAAGAAGAGTTAGGATCGGGTCATGATGACGTTCTCGAATTGCAGAGCATCATCACAGCTTTCAGCAACTTACCCAACCGACTCGGCATAACTCACGAGAAACGGGCTGAGCGCAACCGTGAAAAAGAAGTCCAAAAAAAGCGCCTGGCGGCACTATGCGCAGCTTCTGCCGAGGTGCTCGCGTTTATTAACCACAATGTGGACCGATTCAACGGAAGTCCCGACGATCCCCGCAGCTTCGACAACATCCACGAGTTGATCAAAGCGCAGCCCTATCGTTTTGCTCAGTGGCGAGTCGCGGCCGACGACATCAACTACCGTCGTTTTTTCGACATCAATGACCTCGCAGCCCTCAGAACCGAAAATGAATCCGTTTTCGACAAGACGCACGAGTACATCCTGAGTCTTGTCGCACAGGGAAAAGTCGATGGCCTGCGCATTGATCATCCCGATGGTCTCTACCATCCGGCTCAGTACCTGGAGAAACTTCAAAACCGTCTGAAAGCGGAACTGGAAACGCAAGATCGTGAAGCCTATCTCATCGTCGAGAAAATTCTCACTGGAAAGGAACGCCTTCGCGAAAAGTGGCCGATCGATGGAACAACTGGCTACGAGTTCGCCAATCTCGTCAACGGATTGTTTGTGGACCAAAGTTCGGCCGACAAGATGGATCGCATTTATCGCTCCTTCGTCGGTGAGGTGGAGAACTTTGCCGATCTAGTCTATCGCTGCAAAAAACTAATCCTGAAAGTCGTACTCGCCAGTGAACTGAACGTCCTCGCAAATCTTCTCAGCAAAATAGCGCTTGCAGACCGGCACACCTGCGACTTCACTCTAAACGGCCTGCGCGGCGCCCTGGCCGAGATCATTTCCGAATTCCCGATTTACCGCACGTACGTAAGCCCCTGCGGAGTTTCAGAGGATGACCGCCGCTACGTCCACCGTGCGGTAAGCGCAGCTAGAAGGCGTAGCAACGCGGCTGACTTGAGTATCTTCGATTTCGTGCAGCGCATCCTCCTCGCAGATTCCAACGGCAGCAACTCAGGCTGGTACAGAGACGCCGTGCTGCGTTTTGCGATGAAGTTCCAGCAGGTAACTGCTGCTGTGATGGCGAAAGGCCTTGAGGACACCGCCTTCTACCGCTACAACCGCCTCATTTCACTGAACGATGTTGGCGGCAATCCGAATCGATTCGGAACCAGTGTTGACGAGTTCCACCGCGCAAACCAGGAACGTCTCTCGCAATGGCCCGACTCAATGCTTAGCACGTCAACGCACGATTCCAAGCGATCTGAAGACGTTCGTGCTCGCATCGATGTCCTCTCGGAAATCCCTGGAGAGTGGCAGCTGCACCTCCGGCGGTGGCGTGACTCGAACCGCAACAAGAAGCATGCAATCGACGGACTGCCAATGCCCACGCGGAACGACGAATATCTGCTGTATCAGACTCTCGTCGGTGCATGGCCATCAAATCCGAATGAAGCTGCCGATTGGGGCAAGTTTATTGAACGCATCGAGCAGTACATGTTAAAGGCCGTCCGAGAAGCGAAGGAGTATACCAGCTGGGCAAACACCAACGCGGATTACGAGTCCACACTCAGCTCCTTCGTTCATGCGATTCTCGAAAGAACGAATAAAAACCGCTTTCTTCCGGACTTCGAAGACTTCCAGCGCCGTGTAGCGCGTGGAGCCTCATTCAATAGCCTCTCGCAGACACTCTTGAAACTCACTTCGCCCGGAGTTCCGGACATCTACCAGGGCAACGAACTAATGCAGTTCACGCTGGTGGATCCTGACAATCGCCAACCGATCGACTACAGTACTCGCAGAGCAAAACTGGAAGAAATTCAACAGGTCGTACCATCTCACGAGGCGCTGTCTAACCTTTCTACTGATCCGGAACATACTTCTGCGAAGCTGTACCTCACATGGAAGGCCCTAAACACTCGTAAACAACACGGCGCTATGTTTCAACGTGGCGACTACATTCCTCTCGCCGCTACGGGCGATAAATCCAACCACGTAGTCGCCTTTGCGCGGCACTTTGAGGGCCGCAGTGCCATAATCGCAGTTCCTCGACTCTGTGCAACTCTTCTCAGCGATTCTCATCAGACAGTTTGCGACGCATCCATCTGGGGAAATACGAGTCTCAACCTGCCGGACTTCCCCGCCACTTGCTACCACGATGTCTTCACTGGAGAGTGCATTCCTGCCGGCAAGAAACAGAACCAATCTTTATCCGTGGGTAATCTGTTTCAGTATTTTCCCGTTGCTCTGCTCGTGAGTGAACTCCCGGTCAATGAAGCCTCCACCTGTAAATAGATTGACTCCTTTGTAGGCCCGACGCATCTTGAAATTGCAACCGCCACTTTTTCCACCGTTGCCAGAGCTGAAACCAAGGAATAGGCTATCGGGAAGGAGTTTTATGAGCACGATCGAAGCCCGCCCCTCCGCCGAGATTCAGGAACTCACACCTTATGCCCCCACGCGGTCTACGGTAAGCGGCAAGCCACTCGGTGCCGAAGAATTGCGCAAAATTGAGACGTATTGGCATGCCTGCAACTATCTGAGTCTCGGCATGATTTATCTGCGGGAAAATCCTCTACTTGAGGAACCTCTGAAGCCTGAACACATCAAGAATCGCCTGCTCGGCCATTGGGGATCGAGCCCCGGGCTCTCCTTTATTTACGTTCATCTCAATCGGCTCATCAAGAAATACGATCTAGACATGATTTTTCTCGCCGGCCCGGGCCACGGTGCACCGGGCGTTTTGGGCCCGGCTTATCTGGAGGGAACTTATTCGGAAATTTATCCGGAGAAAAGTACCGATATAGATGGACTGCGCGAATTTTTCCGCCAATTCTCGTTTCCCGGAGGAATTGGGAGCCACTGCACGCCAGAGACTCCCGGTTCGATTCACGAAGGTGGAGAACTCGGCTACGTCCTCTCGCACGCCTGTGGCGCCGCTTTCGACAATCCTGAATTGATCGTCGCTGCCGTAGTGGGCGACGGCGAATCTGAAACCGGGCCGCTTGCAACCTCCTGGCACATCAACAAATTCCTGAATCCCGCGCGTGATGGCGCTGTCCTTCCGATCCTCCATCTCAACGGATACAAGATCGACAATCCCACACTGCCATCTCGAATCTCACACGAAGAACTGGAAAACCTGTTCCGCGGATATGGCTGGACCCCCTATTTCGTTGAAGGCTCCGACATCGCAAGCATGCATCAAGCGATGGCGGCTACTGTCGAACAATGCGTAAACGAAATTCGCAGCCATCAACGTGCCGCAAGAGACCAGGGCAATCTCACCCGCCCGCGTTGGCCGATGATTATTTTGCGCTCGCCGAAGGGGTGGACCGCACCTCGGCAAATGGAAGGTCACTACCTGGAAGGCTTCTGGCGGGCTCACCAGGTGCCGATTCCTGCCGTCAAGGCCGATCCTAATCAGCTTCGCATCCTTGAAAGCTGGATGCGCTCCCAGATGCCGGATTCTTTCTTCGACGGAAAAGGCCATTTGTCATCCGTATTTCGTGAATTGTCGCCCGTTGGCGATCGGCGCATGAGTGCCAATCCTCACGCTAACGGCGGACGCTTAAAGAAAGCTCTTCGTCTGCCAGACTTTCGCGATTATGCCGCCAAGGTCGACAAGCCCGGCACAACTCAGACCGAAAATACTCGTCCTCTCGGGGCTTTGCTTGCGGAAGTGATGCTAAGAAATTCGGGTAACTTCCGCGTGTTTGGGCCAGACGAGACCAGTTCCAACAAACTCGACGCGCTTTACTCGGTCACCAAGAAGTTCTGGATCGAAGATCGCTTCCCCGAAGACAATGACGGCGGCAATCTGTCACCCGATGGGCGTGTCATAGAGATGCTCAGCGAGCACACCATGGAAGGCATGCTTGAGGGCTATCTTTTGACTGGCCGTCACGGATTTCTCTCGTCCTATGAATCCTTCATTCACGTGATCGATTCCATGTTCAACCAGCATGCCAAATGGCTTGAGATATGCAATCACCTCACTTGGCGCCAAGCGATCGCCTCCCTGAATCTTCTGATCACGTCCACCGTTTGGCGGCAGGATCACAACGGCTTCACGCATCAGGATCCCGGTTTTCTCGACGTTGTCGTGAATAAGAGCGCAAACGTTACCCGCATCTACCTGCCGCCGGATGTAAACTGCCTTCTTTCGGTGGCCGACCATTGCCTGCGCAGCGAGAACTACGTCAACGTCATCGTCTGCGATAAACAGAAGCATCTGCAGTTCATGAGCATGGATGCGGCGATCATCCACTGCACCAAGGGTATTGGCATTTGGGATTGGGCCAGCAACGATGAAGCCGGAGAACCTGATGTCGTCATGGCCTCAGCCGGTGACATCCCAACCCAAGAAGCATTGGCCGCTACCGATCTCCTCCGTCGCGAATTCCCCGACCTGAAGATCCGCTTCATCAACGTGGTCGATCTTTTCAAATTGCAGCCCGATAGTGAACATCCCCACGGTCTCTCTGATCGGGAATTTGATTCCTTGTTCACCGTCGACAAGCCAGTGTTATTCAACTTCCACGGTTATCCTCAACTCATCCATCGTCTGGCGTATCGGCGTACCAACCATCACAACATTCATGTCCGCGGATACAAAGAGAAAGGCAGTATCAACACGCCGCTCGAACTGGCGATCGAAAACAACATCGATCGATTCAGCCTTGCGATGGACGTCGTCGATCGTGTGCCGAAGTTGCAGAAAATCGGTGGCCACGCCAAAGAACGATTCTTGAACCAGCAAATCGAATGCCGCAATTATGCTCACCAGTACGGCATCGACATGCCGGAAGCCACAGACTGGACCTGGCCGTACTAGCATTAACGCGCGATAAGTAGCGTTGCTCCAAAAGTCGTAGCGCCGCCGACTCGGCGGCTGTCGGGCGGGCGTCTCGCCGGCCCAGCGTAAGCTGGCAGGAACGTTGTGGGTTATTGTTCCAGCTCGCCCCTACGAAGGATGCGGCACACTCTTGATCACACGCACAGTATCGCGCGCAATTAACAACTCTTCATCCGTCGGGATTGCATACGCCTGCAGCTTCGAATCCGTTGTACTGATGATCCCCTCGCGTCCCACCGTTTCCTGGTTCTTGCCGTCGTCAATCCGAAGCCCCGCCCATTCCATCTCTGAGCAGATACGGGCGCGAATGTCCGGAGCGTTCTCACCAATACCTCCCGTGAAGACGACAGCATCCGCCCCGCCCATCGCAGCTAGAAATGCGCCAATGTACTTTCGCGCACGATAACAAAAGATCTCGATCGCCAAACGCACCCGACGGTCGTCGTGCTCTTTCAATTCAGCCTGCAGTTCCCGCATGTCGTTCGTCAGGCCCGACACTCCCAGCAGGCCCGACTGCGTGTTAAGCAGCGTGTCCACCTCCGACGCGGAAATGGCTTCCTTGCGGGCAATCACTCCGACAATTGCAGGATCCAAATCTCCTGACCGAGTTCCCATCACAAGTCCTTCAAGAGGCGTCATTCCCATCGAGGTATCGATCGACACTCCGTTCTTGATCGCCGCCGCAGAACATCCGTTCCCCAGATGTAGCGTGATGATATTCGTCTGCTCACGTGTAAGCCCGCGCAGCGCCCGGTACCGAAAGGCCACGTAACGATGGGAGGTTCCGTGGAATCCATATCGTCGGATACGATGGCGGCGGTATAGATGGTAAGGCACCGCGTAAAGATATGCCTGATCTGGAATCGAATGATGGAAGGAAGTATCGAACACCGCGACTTGGGGCACTCCGCTGCCAAACAGCTCGCATGCCGCAGAGATCCCTTTGAGATTATTTGGATTGTGCAGCGGCGCCAGGTCGATGCATTCCTCAATGCCCTTGATCACTCGCTTATCGATCAGCGTCGATTCTTTGAACAGCTCACCGCCGTGTACGACTCGATGACCCACGGCCTGTATGTCACTCGTACTCTTGATCTCGCTCACGCCCGAACGGTCGGAGGCGATGTACCGCAGAATGTAGTCGAGCGCCGCTCCCATATCGCGCAAGGGAGCGGTCAACGTCCTCGGCTGCTCCTTTCGATATCGAACCTTTACAATCGCTTCGCCTCCAATGCCTTCCACCTCGCCGCGCAGAATTCGCTCGTCCCGATCTTTATTGATTTGCTCAAGATCAGTGGCAATAATCTGAAATTTCAGGGTGGAACTTCCGCAATTTACGACAAGCACGTTCATGAGTGATCTCTGACGCGGAGCGGTGAGCAATTCATTTCCGCATCTATTCAAAGATAAGCTTGCAAAAACTCACAGGCAAATATCACGAATGCAAATTTGGATCGCACCTGATCATGGTTACTCGTTGTACTTGCTGAAGCGATGTTACCCAGGCGTTCCCGGCTTGATCTCAGCCGCCTTCCCATCGTGATAGACCACAACCACCGGCTTCCCCCCATTCGGATACCGGACTGTTTTCTCGTAAGAAGTGTCGCCTCCATCGGGCACACCCATGCCGATCGCGAAATCCGCCTGCATCTCGTTCATGCCCGATTTCACTTCATGCCGCTCCACAGCCTCCCACACGTCGGTGGGCCAGTGCTTGTAGAGTTCGTGCGGATCTTCAATGAAAAACATTTCATCCGAATAGATTTTGTACTCGCCGTTTGCCTCATAACCGATCGGCACGGCGTAGCTCTTCCCGTCCTTTTCAAAGACAGCAACAACTTGCGTCGGCTGCCCCTGCACCCGGTTCGACCCGGTCACCACATCTTTGATCGACAGCTTTTCAATTGGACCTAGGGTTCCGGCATCGTGCTCAAAATCCACATGTTTGTTCCCCGATACGAAAGGATAGTAGGCGTAGCGATATCCTTCCTTTACCCACACGGGCTGCTGAGTTAACTGTTTCGCAGTTTTCAAATCGTAGGGATACAACTTCTTGGGGCTGACATAATAGTCAGGATTCGCATAGCCGACTTCCTTCGCTTTTTTCTGCCGCTCCACCGCAAGCCGGTCCTGTTGACGTTGATAGAAAATGTATCCCGCCCGTGCGGTAGCAACAACAAACGCCAGCAGCAACGCCAGTTGAATCCGTCGTCTGGTTTCTCTTGTCATATATGAGTACTATGAACAACCCGTTGTACACTGGAAATGGAGCTTCCGGATGCCGGTCACTGAACAAGACGTTCTCAGCGCTTTAAAGAGCTGCTACGATCCCGAGATCCCGGTCAACATTGTCGATCTCGGTCTCATCTACAACGTAAACTTTGCGACGGCGCCAGACGATAAGCAAGATGTCTCCGTCGATATGACTCTCACCGCTCAAGGCTGTCCCGAGCACGTCAACATCAGCATGCAAGTAAAATCGCGTCTTGAACAGTTGCCCGGCATTCGGAATGCCGCAGTGAATGTCGTCTGGACCCCACCCTGGACTCCAGAACGGCTGAGCCCAGAAGCTCGGAAGCAATTGGGGATCGACTGAGTCCAGCGGCCCAGGTGGACCAGCTTTATCCGCCAAGCTCATCCAGGAAATCGGCTGTGCCGCGCCCGGCTGCATCCGTGATACGCTTCCCCGCTTTCGCGGCCATTTCCATCACTTGCATCCCGCGATCGAAATACTCGGGCAACGAGCGCCGCACCGTCTCAAACTTATCTGGATATTCCGAAGCCAGCACCGCCAGCCCCACGCCCGTCGCCAGCACTCCGGCGGGATATCGTTTCTTTAAGAAGAGTAGCGCCGCCGCTCCAATCGACCCCATTACTACAGCCTTCTTCCAACTATCCATGTTGTCTCCCTTTTCACGAACGACGCAGCTTTGATGCGATTGTACTCCCCAGAAGATGCAGCCAAAGCGCGCCAATCGCTAAGGTGTTGTCGCAATTGATCCGAACGCATATCGACGAAATCAGCGCCCGATTATCCTTTGTGATACTTCGTGTCCTTCGTGGTGAATGAATTCAAGACGCCGTCATTGACCGGATCCCTTACCAGTGCCCAAGTTGATGTCCCCACTCCACCTCTCCCAATCCTTTATACTGCCAGTTTCGCGGAGGCCCTATGTGTCGCCTGTACGTACACGGAATTGCCTTGAGTACTGCCCTCGTCGCCCTGGTGCTCAGCCTGTCTGCAGAGACGAAGCCCAGAGCACGAGATCTCGGAGTTCCCTTCGACGGCACGCCCGGTACCAACAATGCCATCACCGATGTCAAAGGCGTCGAGGTGGGCCACACCACCCTGATCTCCGGCGAAGGCAAACTCGAAGTCGGCAAAGGACCGGTTCGCACTGGAGTTACCGCAATCCACCCTCGCGGCAAAGCCAGCAATGATGCCGTGTTCGCCGCCTGGTTCACCCTGAACGGTAATGGCGAAATGACCGGCACCACCTGGGTCGACGATTCCGGATTCCTCAATGGCCCCGTGATGATCACCAACACTCACAGTGTCGGCGTGGTACGCGATGCCGTCATCTCCTGGAAAGTGAAGCACGGCTCTCCCGATATGGAGGGTTACTGGTGGTCCCTCCCGGTCGTCGCCGAGACCTGGGACGGGTACCTCAACGACATCAACGGATTCCACGTGAAACCCGAAGATGCATGGCACGCGCTCGATTCCGCTCGCTCCGGCCCCGTGGAAGAAGGCAACGTCGGTGGTGGAACCGGCATGATCTGTAACGAATTCAAGGGTGGCATCGGCACCAGCTCTCGCGTCCTCGACGCCAAAAATGGTGGATATACCATCGGCGTCCTTGTCCAATGCAACTATGGATCCCGCGAGCAACTTCGCATCGCCGGCATCAATGTTGGACGCGAGATCCCTGAGCACACAGTTTGGCAGCGCGATGTCGGCTCAATCATTGTCGTCGTCGCAACCGACGCGCCTCTCATCCCAACACAGTTAAAACGGATCGCCAAGAAGATCTCTCTCGGCCTGGGACGCGATGGGAGCTATTCCGGCGATGGTTCCGGCGACATCTTTATCGCATTTTCGACCGCGAATCCCGGCGCCGTAGGAACCAAAGGCCTTCATCAGCTCACAATGCTTCCCAATGATTCACTCGATCCTGTTTTTTTAGCGACGGTTCAGGCCACAGAAGAAGCCGTGATTAACGCGATGATCGCGGCCGACACAATGACAGGCATTAATAATCACACCGTAATAGCTCTTCCGCACGACCGCCTGCGTGAAGTTCTCAGAAAACACAATCGGCTGGCGGAGTGAACTCTGATCGACCGTCGCCGGAGCAATAATCGTGACCTTATCCGAAGGGTGCGAGGGAGACGATACCGCCAGATGCCTCTTATCCTTTGCCGAAGGTTCCACTTCCCCACCGCCGATATTCGCTGGGCTCGATGCCTAGCCGTTTGATCATCGATTGCAGCGTGGTCCGTTTGAGTCCAAGCCTGCTGGCTGCTCCTTCGGGACCCGACAGCACTCCATGCGTTTGCCGCAAAATGCGAATGATGTGTTCCCGCTCCATCTCGACCAGATCGTCTTCGGCGTACTCTTCCTCGTGCTGAATTTCTGCCGGAGGAGCCGCCAGTATCTTTCCTTTGGTCATGATGACCATCCGCTCGATCATGTTCTCGAGTTCCCGAATGTTGCCAGGCCAGTTCCACTTGCAAAGAGTCCGCATCACCTCATTCGGAACTTCCTCGATATGCTTTCCCATTTTCGCCGCATGTTTGTGCACGAAGTGATACACCAGGAGCGGAATGTCCTCCTTCCGGTTTCTCAACGGCGGCAGTTCTATTGGAAATACATTCAATCGATAGAACAGATCCTCGCGGAACTTCTTATCGAGAACGTCCTGGTGCAGATCGCGGTTCGTGGCTGCGATAATCCGCACATCCACACGCAGTGTTTTAACTCCCCCGAGTCGCTCGAACTCACGGTCTTGAAGCACGCGTAGCAGCTTCGGCTGAAGTTCCAGAGGCATTTCTCCGATCTCGTCCAAAAACAGCGTCCCCTTGTGCGCCAGCTCGATGCGCCCAACTTTTTGACTCACCGCCCCGGTAAATGCCCCCTTCTCGTGCCCAAACAATTCACTTTCCAGCAAGCCGGAAGGGACTGCCGCGCAATTCAGCTTCACAAATGTATTCTCGTGCCGCGTGCTCAAATCATGCACCGATCGCGCCACCAACTCTTTCCCCGTTCCGGTTTCTCCAAGTAGCAAAACCGTCGAGTCCGTCGGCGCCACCACGCGAGCCTTCCTCAAAACTTCGTGGAGGGGCACACTCTGCCCGATGATCTCTTCGAAGCCAAGCTCCGTCTGGATCTCGCTCCTCAGGTACGACTTTTCCCGTGTCAGCTGTTCCGTGGATTCCTGGAGTTGATCTGCCAATTCCCGCAACCGTGCAATGTCGATCGACGCCCCGGTAATTCCTACGATTTCGTGCTTCTCATCGAATAGCGGCTCGATCGTCATATCGAAAACGTACCGGCGCCCATTTTGCGGAAGAGCAACATCCTCGCGCACAGCGACCCCTGTCTTCAGAACATGTTTCTTGAGGTCTGACAAAACTCCGACCTTTTTCGCTCCCAGAATTTCCTCATCCGTCTTCCCGAGCACGTCATCCGCCCAATGCAGATGAGGGTTATAAATCCATGTGTAACGAAGATCCCGGTCCTGGTTGAATACTGAGATCGGAGATTTTTGCAGAGCCACTCGGAACCGCTCCTCGCTGTGCCGAAGCGCCTCGTCAGCCTCCTTTTGCTTGGTAATGTCGATGTTCACGCCGATCGCCCGCGGATTCTCGTTATGTCCTTGGATGACCCTCCCAAACCAACGAATCCACCGTTGCTCACCATTCGGCCTCACGATTCGAAATTCCATCTCCCCTTGCTCGCCCGATTCCGCGATCCGCGAGAACTCCTTCCGGATTCGCCGCACATCCGTCTGGTGGATGTGATTCCAACAATAGCTCAGCATGTCGCCCTCAGCACTTTCAGTGCCCCAAATTTTCGCAAGTTCGGGCGTCCAGACTCCCCGTCCGGTTTCGAGATCAGCTTCAAACGCTCCGATGCGACCAGCCTGCAACGCCAACTTCAGCCTCTGCTCGCTTTTTTGTAATTCAATCTCTGTCCGCTTTCGCTCACTAACGTCAGTCGCTGTTGCCTGCGTGATAGATGACCCATCCTCCGCTGTGCGCACAGTGATGTTCAGGAGAACCCACACTGACGAGCCGTCCTTTCGACGAAGCTCCATATCTTGGGAAAGGAAAGCCCCCAACCGGTTGAGCTCTTCAATCACAGCAGGCCGACTGTTAATGTTGACGTAGAATTCTGCGGTTCGGCGGCCTCGAATCTCATCCGCACAGTCGTAACCCAGCATCCGCGCCCACGCGTCGTTGCACTCCAAAATAATTCCGTCGGCATTGGAAATCGCAACTCCCGCAATGTTTTTCTCGAATAACATTCGGTAGCGCTGCTCCGAGCACCGCAGAGCACTTTCAGCCTGTTTCCGCCCGGTGATATCTTCTGTGAAAATTGCGATCCCGCCGATCTGCCCGTTTGCCTCATACCAGGGATGTATCTGCCAGCGCACGAACTGCACACTTCCGTCCGCACGCTCAAACCGATCGCCGTCTTCTTGCAGGACTTCGCCGGCAAGCCCGCGGCGATGTGCCTCCTTCCATCGATCGGAAATCTCCGGAAATACCTCGTAGTGAGAAAGACCATGCAGGTCGCGATCGCCCAACCCGTAATCGTCCAGCCACCGCCTGCTGGCTTGGATGTAACGCATGTCACGATCGAATAAGGCCACTGCTACCGGCGAATGCGCTACGAACAAACGCATTCGACTTTCGCTTCCCCGCAATGCCGCTTCAGTTCGTTTGCGGTCGGTGATATCGTGCGCTAATCCACGGACTACTGGCGAGGCAACTCCTTCCGTTCTTAAACTGTTGCTGTATTCCCAGACTCGCCGCTCTCCGCTCTTCGTCAAGACGCAAAGCAGTCCTTTCGCCGTACCTTTTGACTTGATCGTTTCAAGATACGCATCGAAAAACTCCCGGAATTCTGGGGCTAGCAGATCGCGCATCGGCATCTTCAGTAACTCGGCCACTTCATATCCCAAAATCCGTGCTGGAGCCGGATTAACTGATAACAACATTCCCCCCAGGTCATGTGTGCAGACGAGATCCTCGCTGTTCTCTACCAGATCCCGATACCGATCCTCGCTCTCGGTCAGCGAATCATTAACCTTTTGCAGAATGCTGGCGGCTGTCGCCTCTCGGAACTTGCTGAGTGTCTGCCTCAGTCCGAAACACAAAATTGACAATCCAAGCAACGGCAAACTCAGTCTTCGCCATTCAGGTCCTAATTCGAAAGCTTGAAGCAGCACGATGAATGGCCCGACAGAATAGATCGTATTTTCGAAGACCATGCTGAGACGGCTTTGTCTCTTGCCATAACTTGGATAAAAGCCGGGCTGCTGCTCCCATCCATCAGCCCACCACGCAGCGAGCAGAAACGGAATCGTCCATCCTAGGTCAACCCACGACCCAGTCGAAATCTCTCTCCCCATCCTCAACTCGCAGTAGTCGGTGTAAGACGTGGCTAGCCCAAGCAAGCCAAAGCACCCCACAAATCCTAGGTAGAGGTTTCTTAACTGGCTCGTCTGAGCGCGCATCACCTGCAATGCTGCTAGTACAAGGACACCGATGTTCTCGCTGACCTCAATCTCATCCGACCTCAGTACGGATAGCACTCGATTCTCGTGAAGAGAAAATATGTGATACCAGCCCAGGTAGATCAGCGAAAAAATGATGAACAACTGCACCCCATCCAACAGCGATGCCGCGTCGAAATAGTATGGAAGGTCCTCCTCGTTCTGATCGAGCAGCAATGCCATCGCCAGGAATAGCGATCGGAGATCCACAAAAAAATGGAAAATCGAATCCCTCGGAGGCGAAACCTTCAAATAGGATTCGTAGTACATCCAGCCGAGATCTGCGGCAATCCAGATGACAAAGCTGAATCCGATCAAAATCCAGAATGGCTTTGTAAACCCTTGGCCTCTCCGAACCGCTCTCATACAAGCGACTGCCGCAACAACGGCACACAAAATTTGGAGTACGTTCGAAACGAATGAACCAAATGCGGCTTGCCCGAAAAAGACCTCTTGCAGGATGTGTAATGCGACGATGGAAGTCGCAAAGACGAGAAGGGTGCCGTTTCGCCAGTGTAAGCTGAGCGATTTCTTCGCAGCCGAAGCCGACACTCCCATTACTCCTTGGATCGGTCCGACGAGCCGATCACTGTGCGCAATTTTCCCAGGGCTTTGGCCGCCGCGCTTCGCTCGACACTACTTTCGCAGTGCGCGGCTGCCTGCGGGATACGCCGTCCGCATGAGGGTATCCGCCGTGGCTCGGCTTCAGCTCCTGAAGCTTCGCGAGCCTTTTCCCGCATCATGAGGGGTGGGAAATCAGCGGTCTGTGATTACGATCACAGTTGGATGTGCGACTCCCAAAAAGAAACGCGCGGCAGAAAAAAGGCGAGCTTTGGGCGCCCGCCGATTTGATCTCTTAGGCTGGTGCTACCGTTGCGACGACGCGATCTGGTCGTTTCTCAGAACGCTCACTTCGACCCGCGCCCCGGAAGCCTGTCTCGCACCCGTGATCGCAGCCGCATTCCCAAGACTCATCACATAAATGCGATAAAGGGGAATATGGTGCGTGAGAAC
>Ga0335071_10004605_pt1 | contig 14391 bp, 9 predicted proteins | sample Lox_Sample_15_FD_206724 | JGI IMG/M metagenome (GOLD analysis project Ga0335071, IMG submission 206724) | Soil microbial communities from Loxahatchee National Wildlife Refuge, Florida, United States - Lox_Sample_1.5 | ecosystem: Environmental > Terrestrial > Soil > Wetlands | place: USA: Florida... | reverse complement strand
GAGAGCATGGCGTGTTTCCCCTCTGGCCGAACGTTACGGAAGAAGGAGGCGAGGAGTTCCCGATGAGCGATTGGCGTCTCGCAGCCCCCCTCACCCTCCCCCCTCAGGGGGGAAGAGGGAAATCGGCAAATCCCCTCTCCCCCTCCGGGGCAGAGGGCAAGGGTGAGGGGGGAGGTCCCCGGTCTTCGAACATTCCTCCCGGCGATTGCGTATAAACGTCACGTGGCCCGAGTTTTCTCTGCATTGGGGGGGTTTCTCGTGAAGAAGAAGAAGTGGATCGGCATCCTGGTGGTGCTCCTCGCGCTCGGCGGGGTCGCCTTCATGAAGGCCAAGAGCAAGGACAAAAACGATCCCAAGGCCGAAAACACCCCGTTCCGGCTGGGGAAGGTCCAGGCCGAAGACCTCCAGGTCTCGGTCCGCGAAGTCGGCGTCGTCGACCCGGTCACGAAAGTGGACGTCAAGTCGGCCGTCTCGGGCCGCGTGCTGACCCTCAAGGTCCGCGAGGGCGCCGTCGTCAAGCAGGGCGACGTGCTCGCCGAGATCGAGCCGGACGTCAACCAGGCGCAGTCGCTCTCCGACGTCCAGGCGAGCGTCAAGGACACGGAGCTGAAGCTCCAGGACGCCGACCGCGACTTCACGATGCAGAAGGCGCTCTTCGAGCAGGGGCTCATCGGCCGCGACGCCTATCGCGCCTCCGAGATCCGGCGCGACCAGGCGCGGGAGAACCTGCGGGCCGCGCAGATGCGCTACCAGATCGTCGAGGACCGCGGCATCCCGATCTCCGGCAACGCGTCGTCGCAGAACGCTCGCGTCACGGCCCCGATGAGCGGCGTCGTGATCAAGAAGGGCGTCGAGCTCGGCGAGACCGTCACGTCGGGCGTCTCCTCGTTCAACGCCGGCACCGTGCTCTTCACCGTGGCGGACCTGAAGTCGCTCATCATCCGCGTCAACTTGAACGAGGTCGACATCGCCAAGGTCCACGTCGGCCAGCCGGTGCGCGTCACGCTCGACGCGTACCCGCAGAAGATCTTCACCGGCAAGGTCACCTTCGTCGCGCCGTCGGCCGAACTCGTCGAGAAGATCAAGGTCTTCAAGATCGAGGTCACGCTCGACGAGCTGGAAGAGGCGTTCAAGACCGGCATGAGCGCCAACGTCGAGATCCTCGGCGAGAAGCGCGACAAGGCCGTCTCGATCCCGCTCGAGGCGCTGCAGAAGCGCGACGGGAAGACGGTCGCGTACCGCCTGAAGGCGAACCTCGACCCGAAGAAGCTCGCCGAGGCCAAGGACGGGCTCTCCGGCCGCAACAAGTTCATCTGGCTGTCGGACCACTGGAAGGACTACTTCGACCCCGTCCCGGTCCAGGCCGGCATCGCGACCCTCGAGCGCGTCGAGATCACGTCGGGGCTGAAGTCGGGCGAACAGGTCTCGCTCGAGGACCCGACCAAGAAGCGCGTCGAGAAGGACGACGAGGACAATTAGGCGCGGGCCAGTCCGTTGCTGAAGTCGGAAATGAGTCTCGTGGGAGAGGAGGCGTTAGCAACTTCCCCTCTCATTTCCACGGTCCGCGAAGCGGACCGCTAGAGGTCCGAGTCCCATGCAGCCGATCATCCACACCCAGGCCCTCACCAAGGTCTTCGGCTCCGGCGGCGCCGCGGTCCACGCGCTGCGCGGGATCGACCTCACGATCGAGCGGGGCGAGTTCGCCGCGCTGATCGGCCCGTCGGGCTCCGGCAAGTCGACGCTCATGGCGATCCTCGGGTGCCTCGACAAGCCGACGGCCGGCACCTATGCCCTGGACGGCGAGCGCGTCGAAGGGCTCTCGGGCCGCGAGCTCGCCGGGATCCGCAACGACAAGATCGGCTTCGTCTTCCAGCAGTACAACCTGCTGCCGAAGGCGTCGGTCGCGCGCAACGTCGAGCTCCCGATGCTCTACGCCGGCGTGGGCCGCAAGGAGCGCCGCGCCCGAGCGCTGGAGCTCCTCGAGAAAGTCGGCATCCCGGACAAGGCGAAGGTGCTTCCGGCCGCGCTCTCGGGCGGCCAGCGTCAGCGCGTCGCGATCGCCCGCGCGCTCGCCAACCGGCCGGCGCTGCTGCTCGCCGACGAGCCGACCGGCGCCCTCGACCAGAAGACCGGCCACGAGGTCCTCGAGCTCTTCCGCGACCTCCACCGGCAGGGCAACACGATCATCATCGTCACGCACGACCTCTCGATCGCGGCCACCGCTCAACGCCAGGTGGAAATCATGGACGGTCTGATCAAAGTGGAGGAAGCGGCGTGAGGGGCGAACGGCGGATTCTGACGATCGGTCCTCTCGCGTCGCACGTTTCGCGGGAGAGGATCCGGCTGCCCCTTTCCCTCTCTCGTCCACGGTCCGCGAAGCGGACCGCTCGAGGTCTGTGACTTTCGACGGAGCGTTTCGCGAGCGGGTCCGCAACTCCTGGGTGGAGATCCGGGAGAACTTCACCCGCTCGATCCTCCAGTCGCTCGGCGTGATTCTCGGCGTCGCGTCGGTGCTCGGCGGCATGTCGATTTCCGACAGCATGCGCAAGCGCTCGATGGAGCTCTACGCGCGCATGGGCGGCCTCGACAAGCTGAACGTCCGCCAGTCGGCCGTCGTCCGCGAAGGCGCACCGACCGCCCTCCAGATGGCGAACCTCGGCCTGCGGACCGCCGACGCGAACGAGGGCGAGGAGATGGACACCTCGGCCGTCAGCGGCATCTCGCTGCGCAAGGACGCGCGCGCCCGCGTCCGCTCGCCCTACGCCGACCAGGAGCGCGACATCCGCGGCGTCGGCGGCGACTTCTTCGCGCTCGAAGGTTACGACGTCGACCAGGGCCGCGGCTTCAGCGCCCACGACATCGACACCGCCGCGCCCGTGGCGATCCTCGGCACCGAGGCGGTCGCTGTGTTCTTCCCCAACGGCGACGCGGTCGGCCGGACGCTCCGCATCGGCGACACGCAGGTCGAGGTCGTCGGCGTGCTCAAGGAGCGCATCTTCCGCTTCCGCAAGTCCAACGGAAACATGTTCCGCTGGCGCAACCGCATCATCGCGCTGCCGACGACGCTCGTCGCGCGGCGCTTCGACGGCGACCAGTACCACCGCGTCGACCGGATGACGTTCCGGATCCGCGACCTCGACGCGATGGCCAGGTTCAGCAAGGGCCTCTCCTCGCTCCTGAAAGCAAACCACCGGCAGCAGGACGACTTCCGCCTCGACGACGTCGCCGCGCGCGTCCGCAAGCAGCAGTCGCAGGGCGGCGCCTACGACATCATCTTCATGCTGTCCGGATTCCTGTCGCTCATCGGCGGCGGCATCGTCAACGTCAACATCCAGATGGCGACGCTGAAGGAACGTGTCCGCGAGGTGGGCGTCAAGATGGCGATCGGCGCGCCGGGCCGCGAAGTCTTCAAGGAGTTCATGACGGAGGCCCTGCTGCTGACGGGCGTCGGCTCGCTCGCGGGCCTCGTCATCGGCGTCGCCTTTTCCAAGGTCATCACGACGTCGATCGGCGTGCCGCTCCACATCGACGCGAAGTCGTTCGTGTCGGCGTACCTGCTCGCCGCCGTCTTCGGCTTCGTCTTCGCCCTCTTTCCGGCGTGGAAGGCTTCGCGCCTGTCGCCGATGGAGGCGCTGCGCTATGAGTGAGCGCGCGCTCCGGCGCGATGAGTGAGACGGCGCTGCCGCTGCCCGCCGCGCCGTCGATCGCGCGCGCGCCCCGCCGCCTCTCGTTCGGCGGGAGGGTCTCGCTCGGCTGGGAGATCGTCAAGGGCGGCCTCGTCGAGCTCTGGGCCCACAAGCTGCGCTCGACGCTGACGCTCACGCTCCTGATGCTCGGCGTCTTCGCGCTCGTCGTCATGACGTCGGTCATGGACGGCATCATGGACAAGATCGCCATGGGTTTCTCCGGCATGAGCTGGGACGGCACGGTCATGCTCGCGCCGGACTCCCCCGCCACGACCGAGGAGCAGAAGCGCTTCGCGATGAGCCCGGGCCTGCGCTGGGAGGACCTCCCCCGCCTGACCGCGCCCGATCCGAAGGTGCTCGCCTACCTGCCGCGCGCGACCAAGCAATCCGCCGTGAAGATCGCCGGCGGGACCGAGCGCTGCTGGGTCAACGGCGTGTGGCCGGACTACGCGCGCTGGATGAACCGTCAGGTCGCGATGGGCCGCGGCCTGACCGACGACGACGAGCGCCGCCGCTCGACCGTCGCCGTCGTCGGCGCGACACTCGGCGCCAAGCTCTTCGGCGGCGCCGATCCCGTCGGCCGCGACATCACGGTCGAAGGCGTGCGCTTCCGCGTGATCGGCGTCCAGGCGCCGAGCCAGATCTTCACGGAGGAGCTCTGGTACGACGCCAACGGCATCACGATCCCGCTCCAGACCTACATGGACCGGATGGACTCCACGCATCAGCTCGCCAACGTCGCCGTCAAGCTCGTCCGCAAGCGCGACAACGCCGAGGTCTCGGCGCTGATGCTCGGACGCGCCAAGCAGGCCCACCACGGCATCGAGGACGTCAAGATCGTGGACCTCGAGGCCGAGGCCGCCCGCGCGTGGGAGCACTTCCTCGACCAGATCTTCGGCTGGAAGGTCGTGCTGACGAGCCTCGCCGCCACGGTGCTTCTCGTCGGCGGCGTCGGCGTGCTGTCGGTGATGCTGATCTCGTTTTCCGACCGCCGCTACGAGATCGGCCTGCGCAAGGCGATGGGCGCCTCCGACGGCGAGATCCTGATCCAGTTCCTGCTCGAGGCCTGCGTGCTCGCGGCCGTGGGCGCGACCCTCGGGACCCTCGTCGGCACCGTCGTGTGCCAGGCCCTGTCCGCGAACTTTCCCTACGGCCTCGTCGTCAACCCGATGGGTCTCCTGATCGCGTGGGTCTCGGCCCTCGTCCTCGCGGTCGTCTTCGGCATGTATCCCGCCGTGCGCGCGTCGCGGCTGTCGCCGATGGAGGCCATGCGATGACTGACCCAACCGCGCCCGCGAGGGCGCGCTCCTCAAAACCCCTCTCCCGAGCACGGGAGAGGGGCTTGGGGTGAGGGCTCGTACTTCTTCTTCGAGCACAACCGGCCGGCGACGTCCCGTCGCCCGCCCTACAGCCTCGCCGGCGACCGGGTGATGTTCCGCGACGTCGTCACCGGGCGGCTCAGGCTCTCGCCGCCGTCAGGTCTCCAGAGCCGATCCGCCGCCGATCAGCGGCCGACCCGCGAGCGCCGTTCTCGTCGCCCACCACGCCAGAACGACGGCCAGAACGATGGAAATCAGCGCCGGGGAGGAGGTCCAGTTCGAGGGATCGATGCCGTAGATGTCGTAGGTAAACGCGCGGTTGAAGATCTCGGCGACGATTCCGGCGAGAACCCCGAATCGGATCGTCGCGAACACGACGATGGCAACAGCAAGCAAGGCCAGCGGCCACCCGACGAACCGGTCCCGGCTCGACTCGACGTAGGGCGCCGAAAAGAGAAGCGACACGAGCAGCCCGGCCAGCCATCCCGCTCGGACCAGCCATCGCGCGAGGACGAGGAAGAACACGATTCCGAGGACCCAGAAAACCGCGGTGACCCCGATGCTCACGCGCCAGGCAAGCGCGTCGCGGAAAGTCACCGCGGCGGAGAACGACTCGGGAAGCGGCGCGGAAGTACCGAGCCTCGCCAGGAGAAGCAGTCGCAGGGGTCCGACGATCAGTCCGGCGACCGTGCCGATCACGGCGCCCACGAGGGCATCCCGGCCGACGAGCGGGTCTCGCCAACGGCCCGACAACGCCCTCTGCCACGAGATGAGCATCTCCGGCCACCGGCGGCGCGCGAAGGGCTCGAGCGCGACGTAGAGGACCCAGTAGACCAGCGCCGTGCCGGCGGCATTGCTGACGGCTTCGAGTAACAGCCAGCCCTCGTCGGAATTCCGGACGTGATGCCCGCCCAGGATCCACATCAGCAGGGTCAGGCCCCCGGTCGCGGCGGCGAGCCGAAGCGCTCCGCGCACGTCGCTCCGGCCCGAGCGGATGTTGCGGCGCGCGAGCAGCGCCCCGCCGAGAAAACAGAGAAAGAGAATTCCCTCGAAGACGAGCTCGCCGTTGGCCGACGCCAGACTCTCCGTGGCGCCGCGTTGGGGTTGAGTCCAGGGACCGATCCAGAGGAAACTCACCGGTCGCCCCGCGTAGGCAGCGGCCTCGACACGCATCGTGACTCCCGGCCGGTCGGGATGCGGCCCTTCCCAGGCGGCGCGTTCGGTCGCGAAAGATCGCGGGGACCACTTCGGGGGAACCGGTTGGAAGCGAGCCAGCTCGAGGCCCGCCTCACGAAAGAGCAGGCTCCAATCGGTCGGCGCCGCGGGCGCCCGGCTCTCGTCGACCTGCGGCGGAACGACAGCGAGCCGGACCAGTCGGCCCTTCGAGTCGGTCGAAACCTCGGCCATTCCGGGCAGGAGCGGCGCCGGATTCTGAAAGTTCACGTCCGGAAACGGATAGGGGCCTGTGTAGGCGAGCGCGGGAACGAGGGAGGAGGGAGACTCCCGATAGGCGAAGGCAATCGCGTCGCGCGACAGGTCCCCGCTGAGGCCTCCGTGGGCGCGAGCCCACTCGAGAAAGGCCTCGTTCGTCTGGAACGTCTCCGCCCAATCCACCGGCTTCGAGACGCCGACGCGTTGCAGGATCTCGCGAACTCGCTCCCGGAGAACCTCCGGCGGTTTGTCGACGGGGACGAGCGCCGCGATGTTGGCCCGCGGCGACAGCCAGAGTGCGAGCGCGACGGCGGCCGCGAGTCCGGCCAGCAGCCAGCGGGCGCGCGCCGGCGTCAGCGCGCCGCGATCTCCCGCGGCGGCGACCATTTCGGGGGAGGGGGTCTCTCCGGCGGCGATCGCGGCGGCCAGCGGATCCCCTCCCGGCAATGCCGCGGCCACCTGCGCCACCGACGACGGCCGCTGCGCCGGGTCCTTCTCGAGGCAGCGCAGGATGACGCGTTCCACGGCCGGGTCGAACCCCGGCGCCACCGACGACGGAGCCGTCGGAGTTTCCTCCGTGTGCTTGCGCCTCAAGTCGTCGAGAGTCGCCGCGTCGAACGCCTTCCTCCCCGTCGACAGCTCGTAGAGCACCAGCCCCAGCGCGTACACGTCGCTCCGGACCGACGCCCCCTTGCCCGCCAGCTGCTCCGGCGCCATGTACGCCGGCGTCCCCGACACCTCGCCTTCCTGAACCTCCGACGCCGCCACCGCCAGCCCGAAGTCCGTGATCCGCGCCCGGCCCCGACCGTCCACCATCACGTTCGACGGCTTCAGGTCCCGGTGCAGAACTCCCCGGTCGTGAGCGGCCGCGAGCCCAGCGCACAGCTCCCGCGAGATCTCCAACGCCTTGTCCGGAGGCAGACGCCCGATCCGCTTCAACAGCGACGCCAGGTCCTCCCCGTCCACGTACTCCATCGACAGGTAGTGCTGCCCCTCGATCTCCCCCACGTCGTACACGCGGCACACGTTCGGGTGCGACACCTGGCGCGCGAGGCGCACCTCGGCGTAGAACCGCTCGAGCCTCTCCTTCTCGGCCGCGAACCGCTCCGGCAGGAACTTCAGCGCCACCGGCTGCCCGAGCTTCAGGTCATCCGCCCGGTACACCTCGCCCATCCCGCCGCGGCCGAGCAGCCCGATGATCCGGTACCGCTCCGCCAGCACGACGCCCGGCGTGAAGCCCCCCGCCGGGATCGAATCCGACGACGCCAGCCGCCCCACCCGCGAAGACGACGGCGGACGCTGCGCCTTCCTCGCCATCGACGGTGTCGCCACGTTCGTCGGCAACTGCGACGCCGACGAAGACGACACCGCCTCCCCGCACGACGCGCAAAAACGCGCGGACGGCGCAACGCCGGACCCGCAGCTCGGGCAGGCGGTCAAAGTGGTGGGATCTTATCCCCCGCGGTCAGTTTTTCTTCGGCGTCGGCACGGGAGCCGGCGGCGCGACGGCGGCGCCCGGCGTGGGCCTCGGCATCGCGGTCGTCACGGGCCGCGGCTGCATCTTCGTGTACTTCGCCGTGAGGACGGGCGTCCAGGTCTTGCCGTCCGTCGAGCTGTCGACGCTCATGGCGTAGCTGTCGGGTTTCGTGTCCGACATGACGTAACGCAGCCTGGAGGCCTGGCCGCCGCGCCGGGTGTCGAAGATCCAGGTCCACGTGCCGTCCTTCAACGTGCCCGTCCCGGTTTCGGCGCGGCCCTCGTTGTCGAAGGACCAGGCGACGAAGGCCTTCTTGTCGGCGTCGTACCCGAGGATGCTCTGGCTCTGGCTCGCGCCCGCCGGGCCCCGCGTTTCCGCCATGCAGCCGAGGAAGAACTTCCCCGGCATCCAGCGGCACATCTCACGGCCCTGGAACGACCCGCCCGCTCCCGCCGGGCCCGCCTTGACCTCGCCTTCCGACGACCACGGACCCATGAAGTAGGAGAGCTGGTCCGCCTCCGGCGGAGGCTTCGGCCCTTCCGGCTTCTTGTCCTCCGGCTCCGCCGCGAACGCACCCACCGCGATTCCGGCGGCCATCGCCGCCGCCATCAGGTTTCTCCGACTCAGCATCCTCGTCGCCTCCTCGCCGCTCTCCGCGCCGGGCGCGGCCGGCCTACTGTTTGGTGGACTTGCCTTCCGCCGCCGTCGTCCAGGTCTTCCCGTCCTCCGACGTCTCCCACTTGAACGACTGCGTCGTCGGCGTGTTGAGCGTGACCGTGTACTTCGAATGGATGGTCTTGCCGCCCATCTTGTCGCTGCCCGTCCAGGTCCACGTGTTGCCCGAGACCGTGCCCGTCGCCGTCCCCATCATGCCCAGGCTGTCGAAACCCATGTACTTGTAGATCCTCTCTTCGGGGCTCCAGCCGAGGATCGACTCGCTCTTCATCTTCCCCATCGCGCCCGCGCCGCTCTCGCGGCAGATCAGCTGGAAGCCGCCGTCGAACCAGGTGCACTCGCTCTCGCTCGTCATCTTGCCGCCCGGGCCCCAGGGTCCCGGCTTCATCTCGGCTTCGCCCTTCCACTTGCCGGCGAACGGCTCGAGCTTCTTGACCTCCGCCCCGGGAAGGGGCGGACCCGGTTTCTGCTGCGCGAGGGCCGCGCCCGCCACGAGGCTCGTCAACACGACGACGAAAACGAATCGGCGCCCGTTCATGGTTCACCTCCTCGCGAGGAACGAATCCTACAGCAGCGGTCCGGGGGTATCCTGTGTCCATGAGACACACGCGAACGGGACTCCTCGCTCTTTCCGCCGCGCTCGTCGCCGGGGCGATTCTCGCGGCCGTCGAGGGCTCGGCCGGCGGCATTCGCTGGACGGTGCCGGCGCACTGGCAGTCGGCGGGCGCCAAGCCCATGCGGGCCGCGACGTACACGATCCCCGGCGCGACGGCCGCGGACGCCGGCGAGTGCGGCGTCTTCTACTTCGGCGCCGGCCAGGGCGGCGGCGTCGACGAGAACCTCCAGCGCTGGGTCGGCCAGTTCGAAGGCGCGACCACCCCGAAAAAGTCCGAGAAGACCGTCAACGGGCTGAAGGTCCACCTGATCACGCTCTCCGGCACGTATCTCGCGCCGTCCGGCCCGATGATGCAGTCGCAGGGCAAGAAGGCGGGCTGGAGCCTGTCCGGCGCGATCGTCGAGGCGCCGGAGGGGCTCGTCTTCTTCAAGTGCGTGGGCCCCTCGGCCACGATCCAGAAGGCGCAGCCGGAGATCGACGAGCTCTTGAAGTCGCTGGTCAAGGCCGGCGCCGCGAAGGCGTAGAGCTCCCCCCCCTCACCCTCGCCCTCGCCCTCTCCCCCCTGCGGGGGGAGAGGGAAACTTGGGACGCGGTGAGGGGCGCTCCTACGATGAACTAATACCCCTTCAAGAACTCCCTGACCCCCGGCTCCTGCACCGACCGCGAGGCGATGCAGAGGTCGATCCCCTCGAGCGCCTGCGCCAGCGTCCGCGGACCGCCGGGGAGTTTCGGCGCGCGCTCGCGGAAGAACTCGGCGACCTCGCTCCGATGAGCCGCGTCGCAGAAGCCCTCGCCCGCTACCGGCAGGTAACCCGAGATCTCCCGGGGCAGACGCGCCACGACGGCGTCGTAGTGGGTCTTGATGAAGTCCCACGCGATCTGCCGGCCCATCGGCCAGCGGCCGATGGAGAACAGGATCTCGTAGGCTTCACGCGAGTCGATCGCCGGGGAGAGGAAGAACTCGAGCGCCTCGCGCGCGAGTGCCGCGTCCCGGAAGCATCCCAGGGCATTGAGGAGACGCAGCTCGTCGCGCCGCGACTTTTCCGCTTTCGCCGCGTCCCGGAAACGCTCGAAGAGCGCGCGGTCGCCGTGCGTCGCGGCGGCCTCGAGGACGGCACCCGCCATGTCGGCCGGCACCGCGCCGTGGTCGTCGAGCCAGCGCAGCGCCAGGCGCTTCGCCTCGGCCTGCAGCTCCGGCTCGTTGCCCTCCTCCGCGACGAAGCGCACGAGGTCCACGCGCAGGAGCTTCGTGTCCTCGCTGTCGTTGGAGCGGGCCACGAAGCCGAGCGACCGGGCGCGCGCGCCGAACATCTTCGAGACGAAGCGCGCGTAGTTCTGCTCGAGGTCATCGGGAACGAGGTGCTCGCGCACGTCGGCCGTGATCCGCAGCGTGGCCTCGACGGTCTGGCGCGAGGAGGCCGGCGAGAAGCGCGGAACGAGCGCGAGCGCCTCCGCCATCGGCACCGCCCCGGCCGCCGCCATCGCGTTGACGTCGCGGAGAACGCCGACGAGCTCCGCTTCCGTGAGCTTCGTGTCGGCCACCGCGAGAAGCTTCGAGAGCAGGTCGCCGCGATACAGGGCGCGGTAGTAGCCCGCCTCGCCGTCGTTGGCGAGCAGCCACGACGGGCACGCCGTCGTGGGCGCGGGCGCCGCCCCGGTCGCTGCCGTCAGCAGCGTGCAGCGGCGGTCGTCCTTTCCTTCCGCGCCGGCGCGGGCGCACACGGGGATCTGCCACGTCTCGGCGCCCGACCCCTTCGACCCGAGAGGCAGCAGGCGCTTCTGCGACAGCGCGAGGCGCGGCTCGCCGCCGCCGCAGTCGAGCGAGACCTCGACGAGCGGCACGCCCGCCTGGTCGAGAAACGTCGAAAAGGCCGCGGCCACGCCCGGCCGGCTCGCCGCCTCGACCGAGGAGAGAAAGTCGTGCTCCGTCGCGCTGCCGTAGGCGTGGGCCGCGAGGTAGTCGTGGACGCCGGCCTGGAACTTCGGGGCGCCCACCCAGGCCTCGAACATCGTCAGCACCGCGCCGCCCTTGGCGTAGCTGATCTGGTCGAACGCGTTGGCGATGTCGTCGGCCGACTCGATCTCCTGCCGGATCTTGCGCGCGGAGACGAGCGTGTCGTTGTACATGATGTTCGAACGGTTGACCACGCGGTCGACGGCGACGCCCCACTCGGGCTTCCACTCGATCAGCATCTTGTCCGCCATCCACGTGGCGAACGACTCGTTCAGCCAGACGTCGTCCCACCACGCCATCGTCACGAGGTCGCCGAACCACTGGTGCGCCATCTCGTGGGCGTTGTACGAAGCCTGGCGCCGCTGGAACGCGACGGTCTCTTCCTCCGGCGGCGCGATGAGCGCGCGCTCGTTCCAGCTGATCAGGCCCGCGTTCTCCTCGGCGCCGAAGGTCACGGCCTGCGGCACGGCGAGGTGGTCGAGCTTCTCGTACGGATACGGGATGCCGAAGTAGGCCTCCAGCTTCTCGAGCAGCGGCTTCGTCGTCTGCGCGGCGTAGCGGCCCTGCGAAGCCTTGCCGCGGGGCGTGACGATGCGGATCTTCGTCTTCTTCGAGCCCGCGGTGCCGGCGTCGAGATAGTCGAACGGGCCGACGCCCAGGGCGACGAGATAGCTCGGCAGCGGCTCGGTCTTCTTGAACCGCACGACGCGGCCGCCGTCGGCCGCGGCCGAATCGGCCTGGATCGGCGTGTTCGAGACGGCCGTGGTCCCCGCCGGAATCCGGAGCGTCAGCTGCCAGGGAACCTTGTAGGCGGGCTCGTCGAAGCACGGGAACGCTCGCCGCGCGTCCGTCGCCTCGAACATGCTGAAGGCGTACCAGTCTTCGCCGTCTTTCTCGCGGAAGAGCCCCTGCGTCGACGACTCGTCGAGCTTTCCGGTGTACTCGACGTGGAGCGTCGCCGCGCCGGGGCCGACGGGCCGCTCGAAGGCAAAGCCCGCGAAGTCCTCGCCGCCCGGAATCGTCTTGACCGCGACGGTCCGGTCGGCCGCGACCAGCCAGGCCTTCGAGATCTGGAGCTCCGTGGCGTTGAGCCAGAGAAACGAGGTCTTCTGCGAGAGCTTCAGCTCGACCGCGACGGAGCCCTTGAAGGTCTTCTGCGACGGGTTGATCGAGAGCTCGACGGCATAGCTCGTCGGCGCGGCGCCCGCGGGCAGCTTGAGCTTCGGAGGCTCCGGGGTCGGGGCCGAACCCGGGGACGCGAAGGTCAGGCCCGGGACGAGGACGGCCAGAATCGTGACGAAACGCGGAAAACGGCGCATGAACTCTCCTTCGGACACACGAATCGCTGGGGTTTATTCGAATCGGGAGCCAAAAAGTTGCGAAATCGGGCCGCCCGGCAGCGCCCGGCGATCTCGATAGACTTCAAGGTCCGGGCAACCGGAGGAGGCTCGATGCCCAAGTTCGTTCGCCGCGCGGCCGCCGCCGCGCTCGTTTCGGCCGGCGCGCTCTACGGACTCGCCGCGCCGCCAGGGGGGCAACCGCTCGTGAAGTCCGCGACGATCGACAAGCTCACGGCCGAGCTCGCCGCCAGGTTCGGCGAGTCGGAACGCCCGCGCATCGAGCGCGGCCTGAAGCAGGCCGCCGAGTTCTGGCGCAAGGAAGACGGCGGCGACGATGCGTTTGCCGACATGGCTCGCGCGCAGATCGCCGCGGACTCGACCGCGCGCAACGCGCTCTACGCCCGGATGGAGTTCGCGCTGGAGTCTCTCGACGGCCACATGAACGAGATCGCGCGCGACTTTCGCCGGCAGTCCGACCTCGACCTCGGCGAAATCTACCCGTTCGACGAAGTGCTCGCCGGCTACGACCCGTCGGCGCACGTCGTCGACGACTTCTTCGACAACCGGCTGGCCTTCGCCGTCCTCCTGAACTTTCCGCTGACCACGCTCGAGCAGCGTCTGACCGAGGGCGACCACTGGTCGCGCCGCCAGTGGGCCGAGGCGCGGCTGGCCGAGCGCTTCGGCAAGCGCATCCCGGCCTCCGTCAACCTCGCGATCTCCGAGGCGCAGTCGAACGCCGCTCGCTACATCGCCCGCTACAACATCTGGACGCACCACCTGACCGACGTCCGGGGCACCCGGCTCTTCCCCGAAAAGCAGCGCCTCCTCGCCCACTGGAACCTGCGCGACCAGATCAAGGCCGACTATTCCGAAGGCAAGAACGGCCTCGCGCGCCAGCGCACGCTCGCGCAGGTCTGCGATCGCATCGTCACGCAGACGATCCCCGACGTCGTCGTCGACAACCCGCACGTGGACTGGGACCCGGCGACCAACGCCGTTTGGCTCGCGAAGGTCCACGACTCGGACACCGCGACGCCGCCCGACATGAAGGTGACGAACGCGCCCGAGCCCGACACGCGCTACGCCACGCTGCTCGCCACCTTCCAGGCGGCGCGCCAGGCCGACCCGTACTCGCCGACCGCGCCGACGCTGATCGCCCGCCGCTTCGACGAGAACCGCCAGATCCCCGAGGCGCAGGTCCGCGCGATGCTCGAGGAGGTTCTCTCGTCGCCGCTCGTGCCGCGGGTCGCGGCGCTGATCGAGAGCCGGCTCGGCCGGCCGCTCGAGCCGTTCGACGTCTGGTACAACGGCTTCCGGCAGCGCGGCGCGATCACCGAGGAACAGCTCGACGCGATCGTCAAGAAGCGCTATCCGACGGCCGAGGACTACGAGCGCGACATCCCGAACCTCCTCGTCGCCCTCGGCTTTTCGAAGGAGAAAGCCCAGTACCTCGCCGCGCACATCGTCGTCGATCCGGCGCGCGGCTCCGGCCACGCCCTCGGCGCCCAGCGCCGCGCCGACAAGGCGCATCTGCGCACGCGCGTCGAGAAGGACGGGATGAACTACAAGGGCTTCAACATCGCCGTCCACGAGATGGGCCACAACGTCGAGCAGACCTTCTCGTTGAACGAGGTCGACTCGACGCTGCTCGCCGGCGTGCCGAACACCGCGTTCACCGAGGCGCTCGCGTTCGTCTTCCAGGCGCACGACCTCGAGCTCCTCGGGCTCGCCAAACCGGATCCGAAGGCGCAGGCGCTCAAGACGCTGAACGACTTCTGGGCCACCTACGAGATCGCCGGCGTCGCGCTCGTCGACATGGCCGTGTGGCACTGGATGTACGACCATCCCGACGCCAAGCCGGCGGACCTGAAGGCCGCCACGCTCGGCATCTGC
>Ga0335071_10004604_pt1 | contig 14399 bp, 8 predicted proteins | sample Lox_Sample_15_FD_206724 | JGI IMG/M metagenome (GOLD analysis project Ga0335071, IMG submission 206724) | Soil microbial communities from Loxahatchee National Wildlife Refuge, Florida, United States - Lox_Sample_1.5 | ecosystem: Environmental > Terrestrial > Soil > Wetlands | place: USA: Florida... | reverse complement strand
ACTGAGACTCAACACTTTGAATCAGCCAAATATTTTCCATCCATACCGTCCATACCGTGATTAGGGCAATTCGAGTGAATCAACGTTTCTTTTGCGACTCATGTTCCAGATGTGATAAAAGGTAAGTAACGGTAAAGACGTCGGTTTTGGGCATCTTATTGAACGCAAAGAGTCTGTCCGAAAGAGCCTTTTCGAATCCCACTCTCTCCGCCATCTTATTGAAAATAAACACGTTATAGCTGATTTGAGAGCCACTCTCAGGACTTCTCTTTCGTCTTTGGAATGAGCGACATGCAGTTTTGCAAGGACTAAGTGCGATCCGTTAAGGCTAGATCCGACTGATTGGGAGCCCGGTTTTCGAATCGGCGCAGATGGGACTTGCAAGGCGAGTTCTGGCTCCTGAAGCCCAGATCAAAGGGGCGGTGCGCTGTATTTTTTCCCGCTCTCTCACTCCGCGTTGAGGTAGCACAATGCCGACTACGACAAGTCAAAAGTAGAGCTTGAAAAGGTGGAGGGTGAAACCACACGGATACTAAGCGACGCTGCGATCGAAGCACCGTGCGCACCAGAATCCTAGTGTAAGGTTGACAATTGGGCAGGGGGCTCACGACCTCAAGCTGAATGTGTAGGAAAATCATGAATGTCGGACGAGTTTTCGCTCGCAATTGTCCTATTCGATGGAAATGCTGGAGACGCTGCCTTAGCGACGCCGGACCTAGCAGGTTGGGGATGCTGCTAATCATACTGGGCATCGCGCGATTGTCGTGCGCAGCTACCTACTACGTTGACTCCCACACTGGGCGCGACAGCAATGCCGGCACTTCGAGCGCTGCGCCTTGGAAAACGCTGGACAAAGTAAACAGCCAGACTTTTCTGCCGGGGGATGTCATTCTCCTGAAATCTGGCTCCGGATGGGACGGTCAACTCTGGGCGAAAGGATCTGGAACGCAACGTCAACCGATCGTAATTGACAAGTACGGTGGAAAAGCAAAACCGATAATTCGTGGCGCAGGCCGGGTCGAGGACGCGGTGCTGCTTAAGAACCAGGAATACTGGGAGATCCGCAATCTTGAAATTACGAATGCAGGCCTGGACGCTGCGGTACGGCGTGGTGTTCATGTCGCCGTAGAAAATTATGGCGATGCCCACCACATCTATCTGCGCTCACTGACGATCCACGACGTGAACGGGACGGATAGCAAAGGAACTGGCGGCATCCATTACAGTTGCATGGGTGAAACGAAGCCCAGCCGCTTCATCGATCTCCGCATCGAGGACAACTATGTCTACCATGTGGACCGCGACGGCATTACTGGCGAATCGACACACTGGGAGCGCCAAAAATGGCACCCAAGTCTGGGTGTCGTGATTCGAAATAACCTTTTGGAAGACACCGGCGGTGACGGAATAGTAGATGTCGCAACGGACGGTGCTCTGGTGGAGTACAACATGGTGGGGCACGCTAACCAGCGGTCGAAAGGGAATAACGTCGCGATCTGGGCTTGGAGCGCCGACAACACCATCATTCAGCACAACGAGGCCTACGCGACTCACGGCGGTCACGACAGTGAAGGCTTTGATTCTGACTGGAACAGCCGAAATACAATCATTCAATACAACTACAGCCATGACAACGATGGCGGCTTCCTGCTCATCTGCAACGATGGAACTGTCGGCCCTGAGTACAACATCGGCAACACAGGAACCATTGTCCGCTACAACATCAGCCGGAACGATCACAACAAGAGCATCAGCATAGCCGGTCCGACGAAGGACTCTGCCGTTTACAACAACACCATTTATCTCGATAAAGACCAAGAAGCCGACGTGCTCTCGTACTCAGCCTGGGGTGGCTGGGCAACCGATACTCGATACTGGAACAACATCTTCTACCTCGCGGGCACGGGTCAGCTTGCCACAACGATTTCGGATAAACCTGAAGGGCAAAGCGTCACTCCCGGTCTTGGCCCGAGCACGAACAACCAGTTCGATTCGAACGTCTATTTTGGATTGAAGCCCGTCGATGACCGGCATGCTTTGGAGACTGATCCGATGTTTGTTTCGTCGCCAGGCGCGGACGATCTTGCCAGTTTCGCCTTGCGGGATGGATCCCCGGCGCTCGATTCAGGAAAACCAATTTCCAGCAATGGCGGCAGGGATATCTTTGGTGTGGATGTGCCATCCTGCGGCGGCACAGACCGCGGAGCGGTTGAAGCCCGGCTCTGCAGAAAACGTCCATGACCTGCCTGCGTCCGCCACTTATTCGGTAATACTGCGCACCGCTACCAGGGAAGACTTTCCCGGAACTGCGTTTTCGACGGTGGTCGTGAGCAAGATCTGAAAGCAGTTGGGCAGAGATTTGTGATCGGGAGACGCGGCAATGAGTGTCTTGCGCAACTCGGACATCTGCTCCGGATTCGTTAGATATTCGATTGCCGCCTGCGAACCCTGCGTGTAGACGCCATAGACGAGGAGTACTTTCTTATCTTTAGTCTTGTTTGGCAACATGAGGACGAGCGCATAATCGCGGATCAGTTGGTTGGTCACCGCGTCGAACTCCGGTTTGTACACAGATTGTTCGCCCGCTTGAGGATTTCGATTGAGGATAATGCCGCTCTGGAACTGAAATCCTTCTTTGTTCACGAAGACGCGTCCACTCCACGCCTGGTTGCCGCCAAGCAGGATGGCATTGTCCTGCTTAATCTCGTCGAGATTGACGAGACGCGACTGCTGGACCCGGCATCTCTGTCCGACGCTTAACAACATCTCACAGAGATCGACTACTCCCAGTGTCTCGCCGACCGAAGTAAAGTCTGTGAGACTGGGAACAAATCTAAATCGTTTTAGCTCATGGAAGTGGATAGTGTCGCGAAACTCGGGCAGCATCGACTTTGCGATATCGTGCCCGCTGGCGAGTGTTTGGGCGCTATCGCCATCATGCGCCGCTCGCAATATGGGATGATTGGGAATTGTGATCAGCGGTTCCGGATTCGGAGGCAAAAAGGGCTCCCAGAACCAGGTCAAACTGTCCGGCAGGGATGAGATTTTCGCCTGCTGGTCGCGATGGTTCCACGACGAAACGAGTGCGACAACCAAAACGAGACAACAAATACCCAAAATGCCCGCCATGATCAGCGGAATGCGGGAACTGATTCGGCCTGCCTCAACGACAGGCGGTTCTTCCCCAATCTGAAACGGGTCCCCTCGGCGAGCGAACGTCGGAACATAGTGACCCGATGGCAAGTCTATTCGGATCGGGTTCTTCGCGCCATCTTCTTCGTAGTACTTCTTCAGCAGGCGCCGAATCTCGTACGCCTGTACTCGAACGATCGGGTCCTTCTGTGGATTGAAGTCCACTCCTCGCTCGTAGACTTCGACCCCGATCAGGTATTCATTCAGCTTCTCGCCGTTGCCCTGTAAGGTCTGCTCAGCGACAAAATCGAGAAATCGCGTCTTCTTGGGAGAGTTCGAAAGTAGTCTGCTCTCCAGAACCCGGCGCAATTCCTCTCTCTTTTCAAAAAGAGGGATTGTAGAAGGCTCGGCCGTATGAAGAGTTGACACGTTTCCTGCCCTGTTGGACCCCGCGGCGAGAATTCCCGTGATGAAAGCCCGACCTGAAAACCACCGCGGTCGGACGATAGCACTGCACGGGAAGGGGCGTCAATCTGATTGGAACAAGGAGCAGTTAACCGTTATTTGCTAGGTTACTTGCAGTAATTTCGGGGTCGCCCAGCAGTCCCGGACACGCGACTTTTGCGGAGTTCTTCGCCGATTCGCGGCGTCAGCCTCATGCTCGCACTCGCTCCGATGGTCCGCAGATTCATTTCCGACGGCGCGCACATTCTATCTCCATGATTCTAATGGCTCCCTTCCCGCTCATAACCTCCCCATAACGTCGTTTACGTTGAGTTGGGCTGCAGTTTGGATGTAAGAACAACGGAGATTATGTTGCCATTGCTATCTGCAACTTCATCGCTTGTGCTCTCTGGTGGACTTGTTTCCAGCGTCGCCCTTGGGCTCGTAATTTTCGGCAGCGCTCTGGGCCCCCGCCTTCCCGCGCAGGACTCCAAGTTCGAGGTTAGCCGCCGTTGGGATAAACCCATTCTGACAATCCAAGCAGAGGGAGCACGAGGAAACAAATACGGCTTTGAAGGCGGGCGGGTAATCAAGCTCAAGGGAACGTATCATCTCTTTACATCAGAGATGGTGGGCGATCCTCATTGGGTCAAGATGAAGCTAGCATACTGGACCAGCCCGGATCGACTTCACTGGAGTCGAGTCTCAACGCTTCGGGAATCCAGCGGCGATTTCACGGGCAAGGATCCCCGGGCCGCCTTGTGGTCTCCACTCCCGGTGTACGATCCCCAAGAATCGCGCTGGAACCTTTTCTACGTTGCGTACCAATCAGCTCCTAATACCGCCGAACGTTGGCTCACCAATCATGAAGGCCGCATTTGGCGAGCCGTGTCTAGTATGCCCGGCGAAGATGGAATTGGCGGCCCCTACCAAGATGTCGGAATCATCCTGCAGCGTGGGCCGGACTCCGATCCGTGGGAGGGCTTGCAGGGAACGGACTCATTCTTTCCCTTTCAGGTTGGCGACCGCTGGTTTGCTATCTACGGCAGCGCCCACACGGAGAAACTGCCAATTTCGTCATGGCAGGTGGGTCTCGCCAAAGCGCCGCGGTTGGCTGGACCATGGACGCGCTGCACCGAACTGAATCCGTTGAAGGTTGAGAACCGTTTTATCGAGAATCCACTAGTGACATCTTTGGGCGATGGAACCTATGTTGCGGTCTACGACTCCGACACGCCCAATGCAATCGGCTACACATGGTCGTCCGACGGAATTCACTGGTCGGAGGGCAAGCAGTTGCTTGTTCAAGAAGGCGATGGGGTGTGGGCGACCGAAGTACGGACTCCGCTCGGACTGATCCCTGAAGGGCAGAACCGCTTCACGCTGTTTTATACGGCGAACGAAAAGATTTCAGGCGCGAGAACGGACGACTATGGGATCAATTCGACTCCGGGGTCAATGGGCTTGGTTGAGATTTTATTGAAACGAAACCAAGCAGGCAAATAATCGCCGTGCGCCGAAAGATTCACACTGCAAATCGGGACGTTGGAGGCTATATGCGACCGAAGATGCTCACGAAGATTCGCGACTTTCGATTGAAAGTGATTCCGGCTCTTTCACTCTTCTTCCTTCTGTTCATGTTGGCAACATGGTGTTCCGGTCAGGGTAGTTCCGGTACCTTTCGCGGAGTTGTCACCGACAGCTCCGGGGCGCTAATTCCCGGTGCCGCAGTAGCGGCACGCAATCAGGCGACCGGCCTGACGCAATCTGCGGAGAGCGACTCCAACGGCAGCTTTATCCTGAGTCATTTGCCACCCGGCACCTATACCGTGAGCGTGTCGAAAAGCGGCTTTAAGCTCCTGACTCGGCCGGACCTGATTCTGAATCTCGATCAGCAGATCGAATTAGACCTCGCGCTATCCGTGGGGGCGAATACAGAGTCGGTGACGGTGACGTCCTCGACTCCGGTCTTGCAGACGCACAGCGTCGACACCGGGCAGGTGATCGAGACTCGCGAGATTCTGGATCTCCCCCTGGAAGGCCGAAATTTCCTGGGCCTGGTCTTCTTAACGCCAGGAGTCGTCCATGGTGCCGGAGGCAATGGCGACAATATTTCAGTGAATGGACAGAGAGAGTTTGCCAACTCTGTCGTCTTGAACGGCATTGAGGTTACGGGAAATCGAAACAACGATTCCAGCATCACTCCGAGCGTCGACGCGATGCAGGAATTCAAGATCGTGACGTCGGGTTATTCGGCCGAGTTCGGGAGGGCAGCGGGCGGCGTGGTGCTGCTGCAGACCAAGTCCGGCTCGAATGCATATCACGGGGACGCCTATTTCTTCTACCGTCCGAAGCAGACGGCGGCGGCCGACTACTTTGCCACCAGTCCGACGAATCTGCATCACGACAACTTCGGTGGAACGTTCGGCGGACCGATCATCCATGACAAGACACAATTCTTTGTGTCGTACGAAGCGAACCGACTGGGGAGCAACAACGGCTATCTCAACTCGATTCCGCCGACGAATCAAATCAATTTCCTGCCCAATGGCGACGTCGACATGTCTGGAGTGCTCGACCCGAATACGGGCAACCCCATTCCGATTTTCGACCCGGACTTCTATGCTCAGAATTTCTACTCGCAGCAGTTTCCGGGAAATGTTATTCCCGCCGACCGGGTAAGCGCGGCCGGCAAAGCAGTGCTGCAGAATTTCTTTCCCGTTCCGACGAAGGAAGGCACAAACTTCGGCTGGTATGGCAACAGCATTTACAACAATACTTACAGCTACAACGGAGACAATGTCGATGTCCGCGTAGACCACACGCTGTCTCAGAAAGATCGGCTCGCGGCAGAGTATCACTTTGCCAGATTTCACTCGACCCAGAGCGATCCGTTCCAAGGAACGATTCCCGTCGCGGGCGCAGGCGGAACCGACACGGGCGATAATACGCATGTGAAGAATCAGGCGTTCTCACTGGGATGGACGCGCCTGATCAAGCCGACGGTGGTGAGTGACCTGCATTTCGGCTTCAACAATTTCGCATTGTCGCAGTTGACGCTGCTCGACGGGCGGAGCGCGTCCGATGAATTTGGCTTGGGGAACATCAACCTGCCGGCGTTTCCCGCAAGCCAGGGCCTGCCTTACATCTATCTGGGAACCGGCTATGTCACCGGTGGTTCGAGCTACAAGCCGCTTACTTTTTTGGATCGCAACTATCAGGCGATCTACACGCTGTCCGTCACTCGGAAGGACCATCAGTTCAAGTTCGGCGGCGAGTATCGAAACCTGAGTTCGCGTCCGTACTTTTCGTTGTTCCCTACCGGGTTTCAGTACTACGCGGGTGCATATTCCTACGTCAACTTTACGAGCGATCCCACATATTCTTTTTACGATCCGTCAGCCGCGTTTCCGACCGGCGGGTCGGATCTCGCCGATCTGTTGTTGGGACTGCCTTACACCGTTAACATGGGCCTGCAGTTGACGAATCCAGAAACCAAGAGCTGGGAACTGCACGGCTTCTTCGAAGACGAATGGAAGGCGTTGCCGCGCCTGTCTGTGTTTTACGGGGTACGATACGAATATCAGAATCCGTACTACGAGGCCAACAACAACTCTTCAAATTACGATCCATCGACGAACACGATTCTGCTCGGCGGGCGAGGCGGAAATTCGTCAGCGCTGGTGAACGCCGATAAGAACAATTTTGGACCAAGAGTTGGATTGTCATTCGAGATCAACAAGAAAACGGTTCTCCGCACCGGATACGGCATCTATTACTCTCCGGAGAATGACGCCCGCAGCGACGTTCTTACCAAGAACTACCCCTTTAACAACCAGCAACTGTTTTTCAACGACATCAATGCGTTCTACTCGACAGGATTTCCTACGTATCAACTGGATGCCGGAGTTCCTCGTGACACGGAGTTGCACGTGCCGGCGAACGGCTCGTCGATTGACGTTTCCACGATCGCAAACTCAAAATCGCAATCCGTATTTTATGTCGATCCGAACTTTCGTACCGGGTATTCCCAGCTCTATAACCTCACGTTGCAGCGGGAAATCTTTGCCAATACCAGCCTCGAAGTGGCTTACGTCGGATCTCAAGGGCGCAAGCTGTCTTATGCGGTCGGCGATATCAACGTGAACAATACGATTACCGACCAACTGGGTCACATCGAAGCGCAGTACGCGGTGGGCAACAGCAGCTATAACTCCATGCAGGTCAAACTGAACAAGCGGTACGCCAACCATACGAGCCTGCTGCTGGCTTACACCTATGGACGCAGCATTGATAACGGTCCGGCACCATTCAACCTGGGACGCAATCACGATGCTCCGCAGAATCCTTTCAACCTGGCGGCGGAGCGGGCCGTATCAAGCAACGATATAACACACAACTTCACCGGCAGCTGGGTCTATGAACTGCCCTTCGGCCGCAAGCAGCGCTTCCTGGCGAATGCGGGCACGCTGGAGAACGCGATTCTGGGCGGCTGGCAACTGAACGGAATTGTCCGGGCCCGCAGCGGCTTGCCTTACAACATCGTGCTGAATGGGAATGATCAGAACTATCCAGGTCGGCGACCGGATCTGGTGGGAGATCCGAGACTGGATCATCCAACGTATGGGCTAAACGGGCAGTATTTTAATCCGGATGCGTTTGCCACGCCCGCCTGCACGGACCCGCATTGTCCGGGCACGCTGGGACGTAATGCATACTTCGGCCCAAGCTACGTGAGCATCGACGCCTCTCTCTTCAAGACACTGCAGATCAAAGAACGCGCTTCGCTGCAGGTTCGCGTAGAAGCCTACAACCTGCTGAATCATCCATCTTTCGGCAACCCCGATGCTGATTTCACGCAGTCGAATACGTTCGGAAAAGTGCTGGGTACATCGAGTGGGGCACGGCAGTTGCAATTCGCGTTGAAGCTGAACTTCTAAACTTCGCGTACTCAGCCAGCATGCGCTGCCTCCTGGACAGGCTGAACGTATCGCTAGGGGACATGGGAAGATTCGAACGATCGTGGTGCCTCCAGTCCTGCAAAGCGGGGAATGCCGAGTACGGTTCGAAGGGCGAGTCCGAGACTGACCGGCGCGAGGGCGCCTTCCCACCTTTTCGCAATTTGACCGTCAGGATTGCGCAAGGCGGTTTCTTCTACGTACGGAACATCGGTGGCGAGATCAGCTACGGCAATTCCGGCCTCCCCGAGCTTCCAATCCGCCTCCAGTGCAGCGCGTTGTTCCGCGGGGCAGCGGCACAGCACAGTGATTTGCAGCGAACCTCGTCCATATTGCAGTGCCTGGCTCCGCAAAAGCATCAGCTTGCCAACCGCGGCACTCGGGATGACGTCGCTGGTCATCTCGGGCATTGCCGCGACCAGGTTCCATGCTCCGCTCGAACCGGGAGCTGCGAGACTCCGTGCCGATTCGGGGGCCGCAGTTCCAGCGAAACCCTGCTTTTCCGCGACTTCGAATCCCTTGTGGGTAACTGTATTCCGTCCACTCTCAAAAACACCTTTAAGGCTCGCAGAGACCGTGCTGCTCGAAGTGGAATCGATCACGTTCCTATCGAAGACAATGTTGCGAGCATTGAGGTCGGCTCCGGCCTGAATCACGGCATAGTCGCCCGGCGGGTCGAAGTAGATCGAGTTTTCCTCGATGCGGACTCCGTCGATCGAACCACCATCCCATGTGGAAAAGAAGATTGCTCCCTGGCGCCGGGCGAGTCGCGGGCTCAGTCCATTTCTGATGCACAAATTTCCTCGCACCAGACTGCCAATCGTTGTTGGCGAATACGCGCCGAACACCGATACACAGTAGCCTTGGGTATCGTGCCCGTAGTTGTTGAGTACAGAGTTATCTTTGTTCCAGAAGTCGATATCGAAAGCGCCGCCATCGACTCCAGGACTGTCGGTCAGAAAGGCCTCGCTGTTTTGAACGATGCAGCGGACGCAGGCCCAGGTCCATATCGCGTTGGGCGTTCCGATGCTTTCCGTTTCCTGCATGCCAGTGTGCCAGGCCACGGAATTTTCGATCAGACCGTCCGTAACGCGAAACAAAACGATCCCATCTCCTTGGACATCATGCACCATCGAGTTTCGAATCACGACGCGATTGGTTTGCTGGGACCCTTCGGCTCCCGAAACCAGTATTCCCGCCCACTGGATCGTGTCATGGGCGAGGACCCCGTCAATCAGCACATCGTCAAAGCCGGCTCCGGCGCTCGTGGCATGGACAACCACCAAACCACTTTCCTTGCTTTTGACTTTATCGGTGGACGTGCCTACGCCATAAACCGTCAGGTTGCGCAAGATCAGGTGTCGCATCAGACCCTTGGTCGCGACGACGTGAATGCCGTAAAGCCGGGATCCATTAACCTCCAGCGAGTCAATTTCCCAATGTTCTTGGTCATGGAGTTCAACGGCAGCAGCATCTTTATCGGTTGCTTCGATTCGAGGACGCGGACCGGAACCATAACTGCTGATGCGGATTGGGGACGAAGTCGACCCCGAACCTTTGGGAGCGAGCGCACCGTGACAAACCGTGCCGCGGCGGAACAGGACCTGATCTCCGGGTTGGAGCGCCAGCGCATTAACCTCGACCAGCGAGTGCACGGTTGCGCTCGCGTCGTGCGATGTCGCCTGGCTCCCCCCAGTACAATCAACTCGCCACACCTTCGGAGACGAGGAAGCGTATCCCAGAGAAACACACGCTTCCAGAAACAAAACGGCAAACAATCGAATCCTCATATGTTTGTTGAGACCGAGATCAAACAAAGGCAAGAGTCTGGTTTCCTCGAGTCAGAAATACCGTTCCATCGGAAACGAACGGTTGGTGGAAAGCCACGTACGACGGAATGCCGATGCTGGCAACTTCGGACCTTAACATACTATTCCGCGTGCACGTTTTCTAGCGATTCAGGGGCTGATCATGCGTAGATCGGCGGCTTGTAGCCTCTGCTGCTTCGTCATCGTCTCGGTCATCGCTACCAGAGCGCAGGAATTGAACCCAGTCGAGGTAAAGATCAATTGGAAAAGCTCCAGCGTGGTGAATCGCACAACTCTGACGCTTCAAGCCGTGCAGAATCCGTTTTTGCGTCGCGGCTCCGCAACCCATGACAAAGCGTGGCAATCGATGCGCGAACTAGGCGCTTCGTACGCCCGACTCGCGCTGTGGTACCCATACCCGCGCATGAGCGTGGCGGAACTGTCTCCACCCGGTGCCTCCAAAACCAGTTGGGATTTATCCGCGATAGATCCTCTAGTCGAAGATTTCTTTTCTGCGGTAAATGGCCGTCCCGCCGTGATGTGTTTCTCCACCATACCCCAGTGGATGTTTGCGGGAACCAGCAATCCTCCGCTCGTACCGCCTGATCCGGACACCGCAGTGTGGAACTATGAGCAGGGAACGGCGCTGCGCGACTCCAGTCTGCGAGAGATCTCGGACTACTACGAGCGGGTCGCCCGCTGGTACATGAGGGGCGGCCTTCAGGATGAACTAGGCGTTTGGCACTCTTCGGGCCATCACTATAAGCCAGCGTACTGGGAAGTATTCAACGAACCGGAATATGAGCACAACTTCAACGCTACCGAGTACACAAGAATCTACGATGCGATCACCACCCGCTTGCACCATGTCAACGGCCATCTCAAATTCACCGGCGCCTCCCTCGCCGTTCCAGACCAGGGCGAGGAGTTCTTCGAATATTTTCTCGATCACTCGCACCACGCGCCAAATGCGCATCTTGACGCCATCTCATATCACTTCTATGCGCTTGAGAAGCAACCGGAGGCTATTGAGACAGAGGCACCGAAGTTCTTTGCCCAAGCCGATCATTTCCTCGAGACGGTCAACAAAATCGAGGCAATTCGGCGGCGGCTTTCGCCAGCCACGGAAACCCAGATCAACGAAACTGGCTGCATCGCCGCGGGCGATCAGGGGGAAGGCCCAGAGAAGATGTCGGGCAACGGCATCTCCCCGTCATATTGGAACCTTTGCGCCGCAACGTTTGCCTATGTGGCGGGCAACCTAGCCAAGGCCGGCATCGAGGTGGTCGGCGCATCGCAACTGATGGGACACCCCGGACAATATCCAAGCGTCTCCTTGCTGGACTGGACTATGGGGCTACCGAACGCGCGATATTACGCACTGAAGTTGCTGATCGACAATCTCAAACTCGGCGATCGTCTGGCTGATGGGGGGCTCAACACTGCCGACCTCTATGCACTACCCATCTTGACTCGGGACCGGCGACGGAAAGTTCTCTTCGTCAACAAAACGCCTCACGATGTATACGTGCAGTTTGCCGGGGACACCGTGCAGGAACAGCAATATGTGGACATGACCGCCCCTGGAATACAGGACCGCGAGAATGTGGCCTCAAACCGTTTCGTCCTGCACGCTTTTGCGGTCATGTTCGTACGATTGAAATAGCTTCGCCATGGCATTTTTTCATCCTTCTATGAAACCAAAACAGCATCGGTTGACGCTCAGCCTCTTCGTCGTCCTGCTTGCGACTGCGAGTAGCACGGCGCAAGATTTGACTTCCGGCGCTTTCTTCTTACACCAAGGCGACCGGGTCGTTTTCTACGGCGACAGCATCACTGCGCAGCGGTACTACACGCGGGACGTCGAGGATTTCGTACTCACTCGCTATCCCGAGTTGAGCATCGAGTTCTTCAACGCGGGCGTGCCGGGCGACACGGTGTACGGAGGATACACGGGTGACACCGCAACGCGACTGGCGCGGGATGTATACCCGCTCAAACCAACGGCGATAACGGTAATGCTGGGCATGAATGATCCAGGATATGTGCCGTTTGACGAGCACATCTTCGATGTCTTCAAAACCGGCTACAAAACCCTGATCGGTGACTTGAGGACCGCGCTGCCCCAGGTTCAACTCACATTGATTGCATCATCGCCTTACGACGAAGTGACCCATGGGACAGACTTCCCGGGCTTGAGCAAAACGGTAGAGAAGTACGGGGCGTTTGTAAAACAATTCGCAGGCGAACGACACGAGACGTTCGCGAGCTTCCATGATGTGCTCGACGCCGCTCTTAAGACGGCGTTGAAAGAAAACCCAGATTATGCGGCGCTATTAATACCAGATCGAATCCATCCCTCTGAGGCAGCGCAATGGGTAATGGCGGAGGAGCTGTTGCGAACCTGGCACGCCTCGCCGGTTGTCAGCCGGGTGGAACTCGACGCTGCCGCTGGTGTGGCTTCAGCCACGCAAAATGCAGAAGTGTCCCAGGTTGATCTGACGCCGAGCGGGATCACGTGGACTGTACTGGAGCATGCATTGCCACTGCCGCTGTCAGCAGAAAATCCCATGATGCGGTTCACAATTCGTGTGGCGGATCTCGAATCGATGGACCAAGAGATTCTTCAGGTGCGCGGCCTTAGGGCATTGCTCTACAGTTTGCAGATCGATGGCAAACCAGTGACCGACTTGACTAGAGAGCAACTGAAGAATGGCATAAACCTCGCGTTGCTGTCGACGCCAATGCTGGAACAGGCGAACGGGATTGATTGGCTGGAAGAGCGGAAGACGAAACTCGACGGAGCCCGCTTCGCCTTGGAGGCTGAAATGCCGTCTACCCCAGGAGCGCTCGAAGCGACAAAAACGCTTCGATCTGCACAAGCAGATATTACTCGCGAACAGCGCGAGAAGGCGAAGCCAAAGCCACACAGATTCGCGTTAGTGCCGGCCGCGGAATGATTGAAATTACGCTCGCGAAGGTGGAATTGTGCATATCCCTCCTGCTCCAATTTCGGAATAGAACCCGCACGAAGATGCTATAGCAGGGAATTTGACCAACGGTCCGGCTTCACCGGGAGCCCCGACTTACGAAGATTGTCATCTCGATTGAGGGTGCGGCTCCTGTTTTCATTCTCGCCGCGGCCACTCATTTGTGGACCGGTCGAAGGTCCGAAATTTAGAGTCATGGCTGGCCGAAACCCGTCAGCGTGCTCTTTCATTCAACGGGCAAATCAAAAACGAGACTACGATCTCTCGGAGATTAGAAGACCTCGAAAGGAAGGACACAGGAGACATCAAAGTTCCGGCGGCCTTTCTTTGGGTTGCCGGGTCGTGATCCGTTTGTGATCCGTTAGCACTACCTACCATGGTCTTCTATCGCTTATACTGTGCCCGCCGCGTTCTCTATGTTATTGAAACTACGTTATAATCCGGATTCGAATCCCACTCTCTCCGCCACTACCTTTGTAATCCAGCACTTAGGCGGGGTGATATCTACAGTGATATCAAAACTGTGGAGCACGCGTGAACCGTCGAGTCAGCGTTACCAAGCGGGTCAGAACCCTCCGTGGTCTACGGTACTGCCCGGTCGTCATCTCTGGAAATGGCAGAATTAAGCCGGACGCCGTCATTGTTGACGACAGAGAAGAACGTCATCCCGAAGGCTCCTACTACATCAACTGGTACGCCGGGAGTCGGCTCATGCGGCTTTCCGTGGATGAGGATGCCGCGACCGCGACCGCTCGCCACCAGCAGAAGTAAGCCGAACTCAACGCCAAGAACAACGGAATAGCCGCGTCCCCGAAAACCTCTCGCCGCCTCGTGTCGGCTTCGGTCGCTGGGTATTTCGAAGACATTGAGCTAACGCAAAAGCCGAAGACCACTTTTGGAAGCACTGGCCATCGATAATCAGACATAACAGGAGTTCAAATGGAAGAAGAGTGGTACAGTTCGAACTCAATACGCTCAGAGTAAAGGATAGAACCTTGCACCGAACATTCATCGCCATTCTTCTGTTTCTAAGCAGCACACTTTTTTTCGGACAAAGCGCCGACCAG
>Ga0335071_10004602_pt1 | contig 14405 bp, 9 predicted proteins | sample Lox_Sample_15_FD_206724 | JGI IMG/M metagenome (GOLD analysis project Ga0335071, IMG submission 206724) | Soil microbial communities from Loxahatchee National Wildlife Refuge, Florida, United States - Lox_Sample_1.5 | ecosystem: Environmental > Terrestrial > Soil > Wetlands | place: USA: Florida... | reverse complement strand
CGTCAGGTGGGGCTACGCGTCGCACGAGACCGACTGGCGCAAACTCGTCGCGCGCAAGGACATTGACCTGATTGACATCGCCTGCCCGAACGACGTGCACAAGGAGATTGCCATCGCGGCGGCGAAGGCGGGCAAGATGATCCTGTGCGAGAAGCCGCTGGCCATGAACGGCGCCGATGGGCTGAAGATGGTGCAGGCGGTTGAGCAGGCGCGGGTGCCGAATATGGTGTGGTACAACTACCGCCGGGTGCCGGCGATCACGCTGGCCAGGCAGCTTATTGACGAGGGCCGGCTCGGGCGCATCTTCCACTACCGCGCGAAGTTCCTGCAGGACTGGACGATCTCGAAGGACTTGCCGCAAGGGGGCGCCGGCCTGTGGCGCCTGGACGCCAAGGTGGCCGGCAGCGGCGTCACCGGCGATTTGCTCGCGCATTGCATTGATACCGCGCTCTGGCTCAACGGCGCCATCGAGAAGGTGAACGCGATGACGGAGACGTTCATCAAGCAGCGTAAGCACACCCTGACGGGTAAAGTGGAGAAGGTTGGCATAGACGACGCCTGCGCCTTCCTGGCGCGCTTCAAGAACGGCGCGTTGGCGACGTTTGAATCCACTCGCTACGCGCGCGGCCACAAGGCGCTCTACACCTTCGAGATCAACGGCGAGCACGCTTCCATTGCCTGGGACCTCCACGATCTGCATCGCCTGCAGTATTTCGATCACCGCGACGAAGGGCGCCTGCGCGGCTGGCTCAGCATCCACGTTACCGACGGCGATCACCCGTATATGGGCAAGTGGTGGGTGCCCGGCCTGCAGATCGGCTACGAGCACACGTTCGTTCACCAGGTGGCGGACTTCCTCGAAGGCATCGCCAAGCGCAAGCCGGCCCACCCGACTTTCCGCGACGCGCTGGAGACGCAATACGTTTGCGACGCTGTGCTCAAGTCGGCAAAGGCCGGACGGTGGGAAAAGGTAGCGCAGGCGAAATAGCAGGCCACAGGGCAAGGCGCGTCACTCCGAGCGCGTGGTGAGGGTTGAGTCGTGGCCCGTGCGACTTGCGCCGGCTATGCCCGGCGGAACGCGCTGCCGAGCGCCTTCGGCGCCCGTGAGCGGCCCACAAATCCGGCGAGCACGAGGATGGTGACGAGGTACGGAAGAATCTGAATGAATTGCACGGGGATGGACTTGCCGCCCCACAGGCTGACGCCTTGGAGCCGAATTTGCGCCGCCTCGGCAAAGCCGAACAACAGGCAGGCGATAGCCGTCGGCAGCGGTCTCCATTTGCCGAAGATCAGCGCCGCCAGCGCCATGAAGCCGCGGCCGGCCGTCATGTTGCGTGAAAAGGAGGAAGCCAGGAACACGGAGAGCGACGCGCCCCCCAGGCCCGCCAACGCCCCGCTCACCAACACTGCCGCCCAACGCACGCGATTGACCCGGATGCCTGCCGCGTCCAGCGCCTCGGGATGTTCGCCGGCGAAACTGACCCACAGCCCTCCCCGGGTGTATTTCAGCCAGAGGCAGCAGAGAGCCACGGCAACCCAGCTTAGATAGAGTGGCGCTGACTGAAAGCGTTCGCCCAGGGGAATGGCGGGCGTCTGGCCGGTGACGTCGTAGAGGATTTTGCACAAGAACGGCGTCAGCCCCAGTGCCAGCATGTTGATCGCAGTGCCGGCGACGATCTGGTTCGCCCGCAAGCGAATCACGAACAGGCCGTATAGCGCCGCGAGCACAACCCCCGCGCCCATCCCGCCCGCCGATCCCAGCCAGGGCGAGTGGGTGACATACGTCCCGACCGCCGCGGCGAACGCGCCCATGAGCATCAGCCCTTCGAGGGCGATGTTGATGACGCCGGAGCGCTCGCTGAACATGCCGCCGAGCGCGGCGAAGATCAGCGGCGTGGAGACGCGCAACGTTGATTCCAAGAGTTGCCGAATCATCGATTATCCTCCACTTGGCTGGAGTCCCCATCCCCTCCGCTCTTGCCGACCACGTAGCGCGCGTTGCTCATTGACCTGATTCAATGCTCCAGCGCTGCGACTCGGCGCTCGCGCCACTGCATCCAGCTCCAGAGCCCGTCGGCGGACACCGACAGAATGATGAGCGCCTGCAGCACCAGCGACAGTTCCTGGGTCACGCGCTCGGTCTCCAGATCCAGCGCCGCCGCCCCTTTGTGGAGTGCGCCGAAGAGCAGCGCCGCCGCGACCACGCCGGCGGGATGGTTCCGGCCCAGCAGCGCAACTGCGATGCCCATGAAACCGTATTCGGGCGAGAAGCCGACCCGGAATTCTCCGGCGTTGCCCAGCACCTCGCCCACCCCTACCAAGCCCGCGAGCCCACCGGCCAGCGACATCGCAATGATACGGATGCGCCCGGGATCAATGCCGGCGGCGCGGGCTGCCGATTCACTTTGGCCGACGGCGCGCAGCTCAAAGCCGAGCACGGTCCGCCAGAGCAGCACCCAGACCAAAACGGCCGTCAGGAGCGCCAGCGGCAGCGCCAGGCTCACCGGCGCGCCACCGAAGAGCGCAAACTTGTGGATTAGATAGCTCGCCCCGACGGGGCGCGTCTCGGGGTTCTGCGAGGCCGGGTTTTTCAGCAGGTACAGCGCGACATAGCTCGCCAGCCCCGCCGCCACGAAATTGAGCATGATGGTGTTGATGACCTCGTGGCTGCCGCGCCGGGCCCGCAGCCAGCCTGGGATTGCCCCCCAAAGTGTTCCCGCCGCCACCGCGGCCAGTCCCGCGAGAATTGGCGCCAGCGGCGACCACAATCCCGGCCAGATGGCGCCGACGGCTGCCGCTGCCAGGGCCCCCAGCACGAGTTGGCCTTCCGCGCCGATATTGAAGAGCCCCGCGTGAAAGGCAACCGCCACCGAAAGGCCGGTGAAGATGAGCGGCGTCGAGTAGAACAACGTCATGCCGAAGTCGTAGCCGGAACCGAAGGCTCCCTTGCCCAGAATCATGAGCACGTGCCAGGGATTCTCTCCCGCCGCCCAGGTGACGCCCAAGCCTACGGCCAGCCCGAGGGCGACCGCCAGGATGGGTTGAAGGAGCTTGTGCATAACGGGGCCAAGTTCTAGCGGAAGCAGCCGTGCGGCGGAAGGTGAAAAGCAGGCCGAGGGATGCGCCAGCGCATCTGAAGGACACGCTGCTGAAACCCTTTGAGGGAAGGGCGCGCACTCCGCTGCGCGCCGCCTCTAGCGCAACCGGCCCGAGACGGGAGGCTGGCCAGGGGTGCGTCTTGATACCACCGCCATGCTCCGTCGGGCGTTGCCCTCTCCCCGCGTGCGGGGAGAGGGACAGGGAGAGGGGTTCGTCTACGGGCCGAAATGCGCCGAGACGATGCACCGAGACAAGAGTTGGGCCTCCTCTCCCCGGCCCTCTCCTCCCGAGGAGGAGAGGGGGTTCAGTCCGCATGGCAGTGGTAGTGGCGAGATGTGCCTGCTGGCCAGAGGCGAATGTGTGTAACCTTTACACGGGTCGGGGTGTCTAATACTGCACGCCGGTATCTCGGTCACCTGCGTCAGGTTGGGGCAGGGTGCATGGGCTGGGCGGCGCGGCAAAGGGCCCAAGGCCGAGGGAGAGGAGGATGAAAAAGGCTAGGAACAAGCTTCCAACATCCTAGGAACATGCTAGGAACATGCTTGCAACTAGCCAGGCGATAGCCACCCGATCCCGCACCACGTGGGTGGCGTGCTGGAAAAGCGAGCCGCTTACAGACGACGGATGCGCTTGATTCCACGCTGGAAGCGGTCGCCTGATCTGATACGATGGTCGCCGTGACTGCGACCAAAGATCGGCTCTCATCAATTGGCCAAGCGCCCACGACGCGCTCCTCGGGCAATCTGCCCGGCTTTAACGATTGATTCAGCTTTAAACGCCACCGCTATGCCAAGCAATCCCACTCGCCGAACGTTCCTCCGGCAGGCTGCGCTGAGCGCGGGCGTCGCCGCGGTCTTCAACGCGCCTTTTCTTCTGGCCGAGCGCTCGCCGAATGCGAAGCTGGCCGTTGCGGTCATTGGCTGCGGCGGCAGGGGCGAGGTGAGCGTTGACGGGGCCCTCGGCGAGCGCCTCGTGGCGCTGGTAGATGTGGACGATGCCCGCCTGGCCGCCGCGGCCAGGAAAGCGTCTTCCCAGCGGGGGGCACAGCCGCGGCGGTTCTTTGACTACCGGCGGATGTTCGACAAGCTGCACAAGGAGATAGATGCCGTCCTCGTCGCGACTCCCGACCATCATCACGCCCCCGCCGCAATGCGGGCGATCAAGCTGGGCAAGCACGTTTTTTGTGAGAAGCCGCTCTGCCATGACATTGCCGAGGCGCGCGCGCTGGCCAAGGCGGCGAGCGAGCGCAAGGTGACGACCATGATGGGCAACCAGGGCCACTGCGGTGACGGGTATCGCATCCTGTGCGAATACATCTGGGCGGGGGCGATCGGGGACGTGCTGGAAACCCATAGCTGGAGCGGATTCGTCAACGGCGGCGTAGGCGGTCGCCCACCAGCCAAGCCGGTGCCGGCCGGGCTGCATTGGGACCAATGGCTCGGCGCCGCCCCTTACCGGGATTATCATGAGGGGCTGCATCCAGCGTATTGGCGATATTACCGGGACTTCGGCACGGGCGGCTTGGGAGATTGGGGCTGTCACAACCTGGACGGCGTCTTCTGGGCGCTCAAGTTGGGGAATCCAACGAGCATCGAATGCCTCGGCCTGGTGGGCGGCAGCGAAGAGAAATACCCCCAGGCGGACGCTATTCGTTGGCAGATTCCCGCGCGCGAGGGCATGCCGGCACTGCAAGTTTATTGGTACGACGGAGGCAAGCTTAAGTCTGTGGGCGCCGAAAACGAAAGGAAAGGCCGCATTAACACGCCCAATTACCCGCCGATGCTCGCCGAGTTCGAGAAGACCTATGACGACGATTTCCGGGAGGGTTGGGATGGGGGAACATTCTACATTGGCACCAAAGGCGTCATGCACACGGGCTGCTACGGCGGGCGCCCGCGGGTCCTGCCCGACAAAGCGCACGCGGCATTCCCGGTTCCCGCGGCGACAATACCGCGGATTCGGGGCACTCCGTTCACGCACTTCTTCGAATGCTGCAAGCAGGGGAAGCCAACCTGCGCCGGCTTCGATTACGCCGCCGCAATCACTGAGTTTTTGCTCCTGGGCCACCTGGCCGGCCAGGCGGGGCCCGGCGCCGCCGTCGAGTGGGACGGGCCCGGGATGCGATGTACCAACCTGCCCGAACTCAACCGCTGCCTTAGTCGCAAATACCCACCCGGCTGGGAGGCATAGCCGGGAGGTGAGTCGGCCCCGAGTTCGTTCAGCGCCTCGCCCCGGCGATATCGGGTTGGCAGGCTACTTCACCGGCTCAATCTTGATGGTATGGGTCACCGGCACGAACGCCGCCACGATGGCGGCGGCGAGTGGCTCGCGTTCCATTTCCGTCCGGGCGGCGACCCCTTCCATGTCGGTCTTGGCCTCAGGGCTGCGGAAACTGGCCTTGATCTGCTTGGTTTCGTAGGCCTGTTTGGCGGCGACGGCGGCATCCACTTTGGCGAATGCCTCACAGAAGGGGTTGGACGGGAACTCCGCGGCCAGGTTAACGCCGTGCTCAAGTTGCGCGGCAGTAAAGGCCTTGCTCTCGCTGCCCCAGGTGACCTTGTAGCTGCGCCCGCTTTTGACATTCGTGGCTTTAAGGATCAGCCGATTCAACTCCTGGTTGAAGGGGATAAGCGTCATGGCGGAACGGATGCTGTTGTCCTTCTCGGGGTTGTCCTTTCCACACACGGGATAGGACGCTGCCCCAGAACCGTCCGGGACGCACGCGCAGAAGGGATACTGAGCGCTCTTGATCTGGAACTCGCCGTCCTTGGCCGAAAGCAGTTCATGCCCGGCGGAGGTGATCATCTTGTTTCGCTTCACATCCACAATAAACGCGCCGATGTCCCCGCTTAGACCGAGTGCCTTCAAGAAGGCGTAGGCCATCACGGTGTGGCCGGACCATCCGGGATGGACGCCGTCCTTGCCGGCGATGGCGTAGTTGGTGCCGTACTCCCGCTGCGCAGTCATCCCGGCGGTCAGCATCGGCCAGAAGACATCGGCGAAACCGACGCCTTCCTTCTCGGCGATTTCGATGTCAATGTTGCGCAGTTGGCAGAGGTTGAGGTTCAAGTCCACCAGCGTGTCATTGGTGCGCTTGGTCCAACCGGGGACCTTGCCCACGCACCCGGGCGAACCGAGCACCACCCGCACCCCGTTGGCTTTGAACGCTTCGACGATGGCCGTGGTGGTCTGGCGATAGGTCTGCCCGATCCGATCCTCGTAGGCGCGGTACTCATGGTCGTTCATGCCGTAGCAGGTCGTGGCGATGGTCGGTTTGAACCGGAGGCAATCGTTGGTCATGCGCGCCAGGAAGCCCGGCGCCCGCTCCCCGCTCCAGCCATACTGCCGCACCGTTACTTTCAGCTCCGGCTCGCAGACGGTCAGGTAATCCTCGATCAGACGGGAATACATCTTCTGTTCCGTGATCGAATCCCCGCAGATCGCCAGGCGATCGCCTTGCCTTAACAGCAGCCCGTGCGGCGCCGGGGCTTTGAGAGGGTGAAATTGTGCCAGGGACGCACTGTCCGGGGCCGGCTGCGGGGTTTGGGCGCAAGCGAGCGTGCCGACGGTGAATGCCAGGAGGAGAACGAGTTTTGAGCGCATCATATCAATGGCTGTGATTCTTTGGCTTTATGCGCTTACGGTCAAGACTCAAGACCGTCTGACGAGAGAGCTTATCGTTGAGTCTTGACAGATGCCCCGAGACAGGGAAGGGTGGAAGTAGGTTGAAGTGAGAGGGGTCGCCGCTAAAGCGGGGAAATAGTGGAAGTTGTTGACGGGCACCTGAATTGAGAGACATGAGAAAACGGATTGAAGATGAGTTTACGCACCTGCGGACCTCGCGGCAGCGCAAGTACCAACTGCGCATGCTGCGGGACAAGCGGTGCACGGAATGCGGGGAGCCAGCCGTACAAGGCTCAAGGTGTTTGAAACACTTGATCAAGGCGCGCGAGCGCCAGCGGAAGAAGCGGGGCCTCAAGCGCCGCTATTATAATACGCTCAGTTACCGGCTGGAAGCGATGACGCGCAGCCAGGCCAATAACCGGAGCCGGAGAGGCTCGCGGCCAGCGGCCCGGTCGCGCGTCGGCCAACGGAGGGCGCCCGCCCGCCTCGCCCGGCGCTGATCAGCCGTCCCGAAGGCGTTTGCCGGGCTTGGCTAAGCTCGCAACCCCCGCTAGTGTGACTCGGCCAGCCCCGCGAATCGGCGCGAGGCGAAGCTGCGTGTTTGGCCGTCCTCCTTTATCACGATCAGCGCAGCCGTGTGCGGCAGGGCGTCCACTAGCGCCAGCCCGCGCTGGACGCCGAGCAGGCTGACGGTGGTGTCCAGGCTGTCGGTCGTCGTGGCGTCGGGCCCGATGATGGTTGCTTGAATGCGTTGCGTTAGCCCAAGGCCGGTTGCGGGATTGACGATGTGGGAGTAGTGGACGCCGTTGATCTCGATGAATTGCTCGGTGTCGCCGGATGTCGAGATGCCGGCATTGTGGAGCAGGAGGGTCCGAGCGGCGTTGTTCGTCCCGCCATCGAAGTGGGCGATGCCGACATTCCAACCCGGCTTTCCGGGCGGTGGATTCCCGATCGCAATGTCGCCGCTGGCCGCGACGAGCGCGCGGCTGATGCCTCGAACCTTGAGAACGCGCAGAGCCTGGTCCGCCGCGTAGCCCTTCCCGATGCCGCCAACGTCGAGCCGCATGTTTGGTACGAGCAAGGTTACGGTGCGCGCGCGCGGGTCCAAGCGGAGTTTCCGCCAACCCACGGCCACTCTTGCGGCGGCGATTTCGGCAGGCGCAGGGAGGACTTTCCTCTTGCGCGCAAAGCGCCATAGCCGGATATACGGCCCGACCGTCACATCAAAGGCGCCGTCGGAGAGCTCCGACACCCTTTGGGCGCGCTGGAGCACGGCGAAGAGGTCCGGGCTGACGGGCACCGGTGTTCCATACGGTTGGTCGCAAAGGCGCATGAGTTCGCTGTCTGCCTGGTAGTCGCTCATGATGTCTTCCAACGCGTCTATGCGCTGGAAGGCGGCCGCGGCGGCGGCTTTGGCCGCCACCGGGTTCGGCGCGTAAAGGGTGATCGTAATCAGCGTGCCCATCGCCGGATGGGAGAAGCCGAAGCGGTGCAGCGAATTCTCCGGAGGCGCAGAGCGGCAGGCGGACAGGAGGAGCAGGGCGGCGACGAAGGGGAACAGCCGAGACCTGAACAGCGACACCGGAAGCGAGGCCGAACACGAAGCATTAGGCCGGCGCTTCGCACCCGCTCGAAACCTGGTGACCGGAACCGCCATCGCTGCCGGGAAAAGGAAAGGCCGGCCCGGAGGGCCGGCCGTGAAATCTGACCACGCGCTACCGCGCATCAGGCCTTGGCAACCGGGACCATGGCGGGGTCCTTGAAGATGTCATGCATGCTGGGCATGGGCGGCTGCAGGGTGCGGAAGGGGCCCCACACCATTCCACCGCAGTTCTTGTAAAGAAGGTCCGGGCCATAGGTGAAGGTGGAATTGGCGATCGCATCCCACTCGACGCCCGCGCCGCTGTACGCCGCTTCGCGGCCCATGATGGCGGTAAGGGTGCTGTCGGCTACTTGTTTGCCCTCGTTCAAAGGCGTGTCCTTGAGGATGGCAGCGATGAGGTCCATGTGCTCCTGCACGTAGGGGTTGACCTGCGCGCCCTTGTAACGCCACACCGAGCCGTCCTTGGGCTGAATGTGCCCGCCGGGGTTTGACGAGCCTTTCGTGGCTTGGACCCCTTCGCTGACCGAAGCCCATTCGCGCTTGATCTGGCCGCAGTAGCTGTACATCCGGACGCCGTTGGCATATTCATACTCCACGGCGAAGTTGTCCCAGATCTCGCCCGATTTGCCGTCCAACTGCTGGCGCGCGCCCATCCCCCAGCACTTGACGGGGTGGTCACTCATAATCCAGTTGCACACATCAAGGTTGTGGACGTGCTGCTCGCAGATATGGTCGCCGCAGAGCCAAATATAATGATACCAATTGCGAATCTGGCGTTCGAGTTCCGTGCTGCCATTGTCGCCGCGATGCCAGATGGGGCCGCCGTTGACCCAGTAGGCGCGCAGGGTAACGACGTCGCCAATCGCGCCGTCTTTGATGCGTTTGATAGTTTCAATATAAGCAGCCTGATGACGGCGCTGAGTGCCAGCGGCGACTTTCAGGTTCTTCTGCTTGGCCAGGTCCGCCGCCTGACACACCACGCGATAGCCGGGGCCGTCCACCGCCACGGGCTTTTCCATGAATACGTTCTTGCCGGCCTCGATCGCGGCCTTGAACTGAGACGCCCGGAATCCCGGCGGGGTGGCCAGGATGACGTAATTGACCTCAGGCAGGCCGATGGCTTTCTGGTACGCATCGAAGCCGCTGAAGCACTTGTCCTCCGGCACCCCGAACAGTTCGACGCCTTTCCTCGCCGCCTCCGGGAAGAGATCGGCAACGCCGATGATCTTCACATCCGCGTTGACGGCCTTGCCGGCTTCAAGGAAATTCTGTCCTGCGCCGCTACCGCGACCGCCCACGCCGACCACCACCGCACGAATCGCCTGGTTGTTTTGGGCGCCGAGCACTGACGGAAAGCTCACGGCGGCGGCTGCCGACGCGGCAAGGATGGACGAATGCTTCAGGAATTGGCGGCGGGAGACCGCGTTGGACGGATTGGTGGATTGATCTTGCATTGGGCCTTTCAGTTCATTGTTGTCTGTTACCGGCTGCGAGCGAGAGCCGTTCTTTAGCTGACGCAACGCGGCAATGGTTAATTCAGTCCCTTTCCACGCCGCTTGTCCAGTATTTCTGCATCTGCTCGACGGGCGGCACCTTGAGCGGGCGCACGATGCGGAAGCCCACCCATTGGGCGTCAGAGAAATACCAGATGCTCTTCGGCAGCTGGGGGTCCTGCATTTTCCAGGAGCGATCCGAGCCGCGGCGGGCGGCGCTGCGGCACATCGAGGCCTCATCATCCCACGAGCCGCCGCGCACCGAATGCGGATAGGGTTTGGTCGCTTTGTTCCATGGATCAACGATCTCGTCGCTGCCGGAGCACTGCTTGTAGTAGTCGGGGTCGTATTGGTCGAGCACCCATTCCACCACGTTGCCGTAGATATCGTAGAGTCCCCAGGGATTGGGCTTCTTCTTGCCCACCTTCTGATACTTGAAGTCGCTGTTCTGCTCGTACCAAGCGTATTCGCCCAGCTTGCTGGCGTCGGTGCCGAAGAAATAGGGAGTGGTCGTGCCGGCGCGGGCGGCGTATTCCCACTCCGCCTCCGTCGGCAGGCGGTAGAATTGGCCCGTCTTCGCGCTCAGCCACTGGCAGTATTTGTTCGCGGCATGCTGGGTCATGCTGATGGCTGGAAAGCCGTCTTTCCCCATGCCAAAGCTCATTTCAACATACGGCTTGGAGGGATGCGTCACCGCGTCGGCCAGTTTGTCCCCGGCGGCGTCGGTCGCAATCGTGGTGCGCATGCGGTGCTCCTCGTCCGGATACATGAATAGCTCATACTCGTTCCAAGTCACTTCACACCGGCCCATCCAGAAAGGAGAAATCTTCACCTTGTGCTGAGGGCCTTCGTCGGGTTTGTGTCCCGCTTCGCTAACCGGGCTGCCCATAGCATACTCACCCCCGGGGATCGGCACCATGGCGAAGCTGACCTGCGTGCCGGGGATCGTGTTGGTGTAAGCCTTCATCTGGCTCGCATTTGCGACGGACGGACTCGCCAGAATCCGCGCGTAGATGTCGGGAATAGTGATGTTGTCGTTATCCGCCAGGGAGGCGAGGCTCCCGAATGGGCCCGGGGCGTAAGCCGCGCCGTCGGCTTTGTAGATCTGGTAGCGCGTCGAGAACTTGCTGCCGGTTGGCTGCGAGAAGGCGATGAAGCCGCCCGGCAGGCTTGCCGCGCAAGTAAACAAATAGTTGGTCGCCGTGAGGCTTTGAACCAGGGCGGGTGGTTTCGTGCCGTCGAAAGTAAATACGCCGGCCTTTTCGCCCTGGCCGAATATGACCAACAACCGTTCCGCGCCGTTCCCGGCGAGCGAAATGACTCGCCGCACGGGTTGCTCCAACTCGAAGTTCTTGCCGGCGCCAAGCTCAAAGTGGCCAGGTGCGGGCTCTTCCACGGGCCGCACCAATAGGGTCTTGTCGCCCGGTTTATAGACAATAAACTCGCGCAAGGGCAGGCCGCGGAAGTTCCCCGCTGCATAGTCCGAACCGGCGGGCAGACCGGTCGCTGCGGCCACAGTTACCGGCTTACCGCTGCTGAGATCTTCAACGCGCAGGGTATCCGCCTTGTCTTCATGCACCAGCAGGCAGAGGAGCTCCGGCGCGCCCGTTTTGAGCGAAAGCCGGTTACCCCGAAGGGCCGGACCAGCGAGGGGCGCCTCGGCAAGCTTTGGGAACTCTTTCCCGTCATTGCGCAGCAGCGCTGCCTGATCCGGGTCAGGGGAGTTGTAGATGGAGGCCACATAAAGATCCGCAAGGCCCGTTTTCACGGCGCTACCGATGTCCACCGCTACCACCGTATTGGGTCCCAGCGCCGTCGTGAACGGCACGATCGTCGGCTTGCCCGGGGCGGTTGCACTGGAGACGTCCACCAGCGTGATCTGATTGTCATCGGGGGAGGCAAAGGCAAGGGCCTGCTGGTTCCTGGTGAGCAACGGGCCGATGCTGACACCGGTGATGCCTTTGACGCCGCTCGGCCGGCAATCCACCCATGAAAGTACGCCAGGCGTCAACTGGTAGCCGACCCGGTATTTGCCGGTCGCCTTGTCAACGATTACCACGTCGGTGCGTCCGTCTCCGTCCAGATCGGTACTGCCAAACAGTTCGTAGGGCGTCTCATAGATTAATGAAGGCGGGCGGTCCTCAGCCAAAACCATCTTTGGCGCTACCGCCAGTAAAGAAGCCGATGCCGCCGCCAGAAGCCAATAATATTTCATACTTTTCAAAGCGCGGGCCATAGTGTTGTGAGGCGTGGCCGGGATGTCAAACCCGGATCGTCAGCCCGCCTCGCCGGCAATTCCCATGTGCCCCGAGCGTCCACTCCTCCGCGCCTCGGCGGCGACGGTCGGCTATCCTTTGCTGGTTGAACAACCTGACGCAGGTAATCCCAGCTTGGCTTTGCAGGCAGTGGCCCTTTGAGGCTTGATTTAAGCTGTAACCGCCATGAACTTGTCTGCTAGCCGAAGCCAATTGCTCCGCGGCAATAGATCGATCCGAGAGTATGGGAAGCTTATACGATGCCTGCGAAACGGCCCTGATGTGGGGCGCAGTCATCCTTTCCATCGGCTTGGTATTCTACCTGGGATACTTGGAATACTTGAAGATGAGACGTCGCCGTGCGCGCCGTCGGCGCCGGGCTCATCGGGCGCTAAAGTCCGCCGCGGAACCAACCAGACGGCAACGGCGCCGCCACAACGAGACGCCGGGAGCGCGACAACAAGAAAGTCAGCCGTTGCCGGCCGCCGATCCCAACTCACACCTTCCGCTGCGATAATTGGTAGAGCCCGACTTGTCGCTGAGCTGCTCCCGCTATCCCTCAAGCCGGCGGATGCGCAGGTCCATGGTTGGATGAGGCTTACGGCTTGATCACCAATCGCCCTTCGTCGCTGAATGTCTCCAACTGATCCAGTGCGCCATTCACCGCTTTGGCCTCCAGCGGCAGGGTGCGGGTGATCACGCTCGACAAATCAAGCGCGCCTCGTCGCGCCCATTCAATCAACTGGGGCAGTTCCTGCGCCAGATGATCCGAGACGCCAATGATCTCCGCCTCCTTATTCAGCACTTCAAGGTATGGCGCCACTTCGAATGTGTTATCGGTAATGCCCGCCAAGGCTGCCCGGCCCTGGATCGCCAATGATCTCACCGCCTGGCGCATCGTCAGCGGCAACCCGATCAATTCCAGCGCCACATCCACACCGCGCCCTCCGGTCAACTGGCCGAGTTCAGCCACCGGTTCGCACGCCGCCGCATTCACCGGCACAGCACCGAATCGTTCCGCCAGGGCAAGCTTCCTCAGCCGGATATCTACCGCGTACACCTCACGCGCGCCCATCACCTTCGCCAACTGAAGAGCCGACAGGCCGAGTCCGCCCACGCCAAAGATGGCCACCGACTCTCCTGCGCGCAGCCGGGCCTTGTTGAGCGCGTGCAGCGAGGTTGCCGAGGAACACATCATGATCGCTCCCTGCTCGAAGGGGATCTCTTCTGGCAGGCGGAACACACTGCGGGCCGGCATGACGACAAATTCCGCGTAACCGCCGTCCCGATACTTGCCCATCATCGCGCCTGCCGTACAGAACTGCTCGTTCCCGCGCAGGCAATGGGCGCACTGCCCGCAGGTCGCAAGGTAATGCACGCAGACCCGGTCGCCCGGCTTGACGTTTGTCACCTCCTCACCCGTTTGCTCGATTACCCCGGCCACCTCGTGGCCGAGCGTTAACGGCAGCGGACGCACTGCCGACCGGCCCGCGCGGTAATGCGCGTCGGAATGGCAAATGCCTGCTGCACGTACTCGCACCAGCGCATCGCGCGCTCCGACTCGCGGCACGCCTACCTCCTGCAACTCCAGCGGAAGGCCCGGCCGTACTAATCTAACGGCTTTCATCCCTTCTCAACCTGCCAGTACCTGGCCTTTCCAGGCATCACCCAGCGGATCCCGCCTCGGGGATCAGGCACGTCTCCCGCGCGCCGCGGGATGACGTGAATGTGTGCGTGAGCAACCGTTTGACCGGCTGCGGCGCCGTCGTTAACCCCGACGTTGAAGGCGTCCGCCCGGTACCTGGCTTTCAGAATCTTGCGGACCTTGCTCACCACCGCGGCCAAGTCATTCAGGTGTTCCTGCGGCAGGTCAAAGATGCTCAAGACATGGCGCCTGGGAATTACCAGCGTGTGCCCGTCGGTGACCGGGAACCCGTCGAGGATCGCCAGCGAGTGTTTCGAGTCCAGCCAGACTCGCTCCTTCGGAAGATTGCAAAAAGGGCAAGGCGCTTCCATCGGTCTTGACGCTTACCCCAAAATCCACGGAAAGCAAGAACGAACGAGCGCCGCGCCGGCCGTTCGTTTCGTCCCGCGCAGTCAGGTTGAATCTTCACCGTGCGCGAGCGCACCCGACGCCGGGGAAACAGGCCGTTTTATGGGGTGGCAAAGGATGGTCAGTGATTGGCAAGGGACGGGTTGTTGGAAAAGCAGGGGTAAGGCATAAAGGCTACAGTTCGGTGACAGAACGTTTCTTCCCGCGGGGTTCCCCACCCCCACCTCCTTGGCGTCTGTCACCGGACGCTTTTTGTAACCGACGGTGAGCGAATATAA
>Ga0335071_10004601_pt1 | contig 14405 bp, 11 predicted proteins | sample Lox_Sample_15_FD_206724 | JGI IMG/M metagenome (GOLD analysis project Ga0335071, IMG submission 206724) | Soil microbial communities from Loxahatchee National Wildlife Refuge, Florida, United States - Lox_Sample_1.5 | ecosystem: Environmental > Terrestrial > Soil > Wetlands | place: USA... | reverse complement strand
TGTTCGTGGACGCTACGGCCGCAAGGGCATCCTTGATCCGCAGATCGCGGCTAAGATCGAGGCGCTCGAACCGCCGGTGATCAAGCGGATGAGGGAGATCTTATTGGCCGCAAAGAACCGGGCGGATGCAGGCGAGCTCAACGTGCTGAGGACGTACTGAGTTTCAAAGTTCGTGGTCTTGTCCTCCATTCAGGGTAAAACCACGAACTTCTATGTGATTGAAATAGCTGCTCGACTTTTTCCGTAGCCCGATAGTTCTGCAGGTCACTTTGCCCGTCGGGGTTCGTTTCAGGGATCCACAACACCAACCGAGCCTACACTATCTCACTCAATTCTTCGCGTGGGGCAACTGACCAGCCGGCGGCAGGCTGCTTGCAAGCCGTCCGGGGAGGCACCTTGAAAGCCGCTTCCAGGGCGAGCTGATTTCCGGCAATGGCAGCGGGCTCGGACGCACTCAGTAACCAATTGCAGCGCCGTCGCTACGCGGGTCAGAGCCTCCAATGAAAATCCCGCTTTGCGGATCAATTGTAATTCCGTGAGCGTGGCCGGCCATTTCGTTCCAGGCGCCCCAACGATTGACGGTGTGCCCCCGCTGCGCGAGCTCTCGCGCAAACTCGTCGGGAAAACGACCTTCCAAATGCAGGGTGTCGCGCGCCTCCCCAAGGCCGAAGCGGCCGGACAGAAAGCGCGGCATTTCGATCGCCTCCTGGATATCGAGGCCGTGATCGATCATCGCCGAATAAAGCTGCAATTGGATCTGCGGCTGTCCGTCCGCCCCCATGCAGCCGAGCACGCTCCACAGTCTGCCGTCGCGCTTGCCGATTGAGGCGATCAACGTGTGCAGCGGAATTTTGCCCCGCTCGAGGCGATTGGGGTGATCGGGATCGAGCGAAAAATAGGAGCTGCGGTTCTGGAGCACGACGCCGGTGCGACCCGCCACCATGCAGGAACCGAACGCGCCATACAGGCTCTGGATCAGTGAGACGGCATTGCCATCTCCATCGACTGCGGCGACATAGACCGTGTCGCCGGCCAGGCTGCCGTAGGACGGGACCTCGTCCCATCGCAGCGCCGCGCGAGTGTCGATCAATTCGGCGCGCTTCGCCGCGTATGCTTTGGAGATCAGCCTCTCAACCGGCACTTCCGCGAATGCGGGATCGGCGAGCACGCGATCACGGTCGTGATAGGCGATCTGCTTCGCCTGCACCATGAGGTGCACGCGGTCCGGACCAAGCAAATCCTTCTTGTGCAGTTCATGGGCCTCGAGCAGGTTGAGCATCTCGAGCACCGAAAACCCCTGGGTCGGCGGCGGGGTGTTGTAGATCTCGACATCGCGATAGCGGCCAACCAGTGGCGCGCCCCAGCTCGCTATCTGGTGCGCCAGATCGTCTTCTTGAAAGAAGCCTCCCATATGAAGCGAGAAGCGCGCCAGCTCCTCGGCTACCGCCCCACGATAGAAGCCGGCCCATCCCGCATCAGCGATGGCCTGCAAGGTCTGGGCGAGATCCGGATTCGTAAGCTTCGCGCCCGCGGTCGGTATCGCGCCATTGCGCAGGAACAGCGCGGCTGCTTCAGGCTGGTGTGCCAGCTCGCTCCGCATCAGCTCAATGAAGCTTGCAAGCCGCGCGGTCACGGGAAAGCCCTCCCGTGCGTAAGCGATCGCGCTCTCGAGCACCTTCGCAAGCGGCAGGCGGCCATAGGCCTGATGAGCTTCAGTCCAGCTTGCGACGGCGCCGGGCACGGTCAGCGTCGCCGGAATGATGCCGCGCAGTGGGACCTCGCTCATGCCCCTGTCGCGCAATGCCGCCAACGACGCGGTAGCGGCCGCCTTCCCACCGCCGTTCAGGAATCTGACGGCGCCGCTGTGCCCGTCATGGATCAGCCAGAACGCGTCGCCGCCGAGCCCGGTCATGTGCGGATACGCTACCGCCAGCACGGCGCTTGTGGCGATCGCAGCGTCGACCGCCGACCCACCGGCGCGCAAGACGTCAACACCGGCGCTTGAGGCCAATGCATGCGGCGACGTCACCATTCCCTTCGGGGCGAGCGTCACGGGTCGACCGGTGCGAATGTCCATTGGCATGTCTTTGGCTGATCAGATGCCGGGCGGGCGGGCGAAGCCGCCGAATGCCTGCTCGACCAACTGAGCAAATCTCAGTGTAGTGCGATCGCCTAGATACGGTCCGACGACCTGCACACCGGCAGGAACACTCCCAATCCTTCGGCCCGTCGGAATGGCGGTGGCCGGCAGGTTGGCTACTGTGACGAGACCCGGCCACGCCAGATTGTCCATATAAGGAATCGTGCCGCCGTTCACCTTGAGGCGCCGCGTGAATTGCGCGGCGAGATCGAGACGTTGGATGTCGTGCGGGAACGCCACTGTCGGCGTGACGGGGCACAACAGCACGTCGTAATCGGTAAAGAAGCGGCGCCATGCGCGATAGAGCTGATGCCGCGCTTCCGTCGCGGCAAAATGTTGGGACAACGACTGGCGCACCGCATCGGCGATGCGGCGCGGATAGCTGCCGCTCTCGGCCGCCTCGGACGCCGCAAGCAACGCCTCGCGTGCGGCGGGCGGCAGGCCGGCGCCGATGATCCCGAACAGGGTTTGCAGATAGACGTCATAGCTTGCCGCGGGATCGATGGCCGGCCGCGCGGTTCCGGTCACGGCAACGCCGAGCCGCGCGAGATCTTCGACCAACCCCTCGATCGCGGCCGCGTAGGCGTCGTCCAACGGATAGTCCTGTCCGTCATTCCAGACCGCAACGCGGAAGGCGCGGAGATCGTCGTGCCGCGCGGCCGGCAGCCGCAACTCCGCGCCGACGGCATCGAGGTCGGACATGCCGAGCACCACGTCGAACAGCATCTCGAGATCGAAGGCGCTGCGCGCCAGGGGTCCGCCAACGCCGAGCTCCGCGGGTGCGATATGGCCCGGCGGCGGCGGAATGTGGCCTTCGGTACCGACGAGGCCATAGCTCGGCTTGTGGCCGTAGACGCCGCAGAAATGCGCGGGCACGCGGATCGAGCCGCCGATATCGCTGCCGAGCTCGAGCGTCGTCAGGCCTGCCGCAAGCGCCGCGGCCGAGCCTCCGGAGGAGCCGCCGACGGTGCGCTCCTTGTCCCAGGGATTGCGCGTCAAGCCGAACAGCGTGTTGCAGGATTGGTGATCGGCAGCGCCCGCGGGCAAATTGGTCTTGCCGAAGATCACCGCGCCGGCCGCGCGGATCTTTGCAACCGCAACCGCGTCCTCATGCGGGCGATAGCCGCGCAGCTCTTCCAATCCGCAGGTCGCGGTCATGCCGGCGACCGCGAAGGAATCCTTGATCGTCATCGGCAAGCCGTGCAGCGGCGCGATCGCCTCGCCGCGCGCCAGCTTCTCGTCGGCGGCTCGCGACTGACGGCGGGCGGCCTCTTCGTCCAAGGTGACCACGGCATTGCAAGCTGGATTGATGCGCTTCACGCGATCGAGATGCAGATCGAGCAATTCGCGCGCGCCGATGCGCCGGGAGGCCAGCAGCATCTTCTGCTCGGTCGCGGAGAGGAAGCACATTTCGTCAGCAGGCTTCTCGTTCGAAGACATCTTGTTCAATGACATGGCGCTCATCCCAATTGTCCGGCCCTGTCGGCAAGCGGAGCGAGGTCGGATGCCACGGGCGCCGTCCGCCCGACGCCGAGCAGCCTGAGGCCGAAGCGGTCGCGCAACGGCGGCCACAGCCCGCGCGGCGACCAGAGCATGACGATCACGGCGACCAGGCCGAGCGCGACCAGGTACCAGCCGGCGGACAAGCCGAGCTGGTCGGTGATGAGCTCGCGCAGGCCGAAGAAGATCACCGTGCCGATGACCGGGCCTTCGAGCGTCCCAATGCCGCCGATCATCACGATGAACATCATGTAGACGACCCAATTCACGTCGAAGGCCGCCGCCGGCGAGACATAGAGATTGCCGAGGAACGACACCGCACCGGCCAGGCCGCAGCCGGCTGCCGACAGCACGAACACGACGAAGCGGTTGCGCTGCACGTCGACGCCGACGCTCATCGCCGCCAGGTCGTTGTCGCGCACGCTCATGAGACCGAGACCGAAGCCGGATCGCATCAAGACAAACAGCCCGCCGATCGTTCCCAGCGCCAGCGCCGCCGCAATCCAGAACAGCACCGGCTCGAACCAGTCGAGGTCGATGAGCCGGCTCGCTTTCAGCGGCAGGCCGGAGGTTCCGCCGAGCCAGCCCGCCTTCATCACCAGCGCGGCAATGATCTCGGAGAACACCCACATCGCGATCGAGAAATAGGCCTCGCGCAGCCGGAACAGCGGCCGCGCGATCACCGAGGCGACCGCCGCGCAGGCGAGCGGCGCGACGGGCAGCACCCAGTAGGGCGACAGGTCGAACGCATCGGAGATCAGGAACAGCCCGTAGGCCCCGATGCCCACGAAGACCTCGATGGCCGAACGACACGAGGCCGGCATAGCCGGCCAGCAGATTCCACATCTGCGCCATGGCGAGGATCAGAAGGCACTCGGTCGCAAAGCGCAAGCCGCCTTCGCCGAGCAGCAGCGGACCGGCGGCGAGCAAGGCGGCGGCTGCGCAATAGGAGATCGCAATCGTCTTCGACATAAATCAGGCCCTGCTCGCGACGAGACCCGCAGGCCGGATCAGCAGCATCACGAAGAACAAGAGGTGCGCATAGAGCAGACCGGCATTGGCATCCCATTTCAGGCCGGCGAGCTGCGCCATCCCGAGCACGATGCCGCCGAGCAGGGCGCCCCAGAACGAGCCGATGCCGCCGAGCACCACGACCTCGAAGGCGATCAGCAGGCGCTCGACGCCGGAGAACGGCGTGAAGCTCGACCGCACGGCGAGCAGCACGCCGCCGATCGCGCCGAGCGCCAGCGACAGCCCCATGACGTAATTGTAGACGAGGTCCGGCTTGACGCCGAACAGGCGAACGATGTCGCGCCGGTCGGCGGTCGCGCGCACGATGCGGCCGAAGACCGTGCGCTTGAGCGCCCATTGCAGCAGCAGGAACAGCAGCACCGCGGCGACCAGTGTCAGTAGCGGCATGACGCCGATGCTCAACCCAAACACCTTGATGCTCGCGCGCGAGAGCTCGCCGAGCTGGAGCCCCCTGACATCGGCGCCGAACACCTCGACCATCAGGTTGCGCAGCACGATGGAGACGCCGAAGGTCAGAAGCAGCGGTGCGAGCGGATCGGGCGCCCGCGTCACGCGGTTCATGATCACAGCCTGGTAGAGATAGCCGACCGCGAAGGCCGCGATCACGACGGGGATCAATACGAACAGCGGATGGACCTGCGGAAACAGAGCGACCAGGATCACGGCGAGATAGGCCGCGAGCACCATGAACTCGCCATGCGCGATGTTGACCAGGCGCATCACGCCGAAGACGAGCGCGAGCCCGATCCCGAGCAGGCCATAGAGGCCGCCCAGCAGGGCTCCGTTCACCAGCGTCTCGATCCAGGCCATGTCCCCTCGCTCACATCCCGAAATAGGCTTGCGTTAATTCGGCGACGCTGACGTCACCGGCTTTCGCGGTCAGCGACACGCGCCCCTTCAGCAGGCAGTAGATGCGGTCGCTCGCGCTGGCTGCGCGCTTCACGTCCTGCTCGACCAGCACCAGCGCCGTGCCTTCCTTGCGGATGTCGTTGAACGCGCCGTAGATCTGCTCGACCATCACCGGCGCGAGGCCGAGCGAAATCTCGTCGCAAAGCAACAGGCGCGGGTTGCACATCAGCGCGCGCCCGATGGCGACCATCTGCTGCTGGCCGCCCGAAAGCTGCCGCGGCATGTGGTTGCGCCGTTCTTCAAGCGCCGGGAACAGGTCGAACACACGCCGCAGCGTCCATGATCCCGGCCGCTTGCTGACCTCTCCCATCAGGAGGTTTTCCTCGACGGTCAGCGTGTCGAACAGCATGCGCCCTTCCGGCACCATGCCGAGACCCAGCCGCGCGATGCGCTCGGCGGGCGTATCCACGATATCGTCGCCGTCAAACCGGACGCTGCCCTGCTTGCTGTCGATCAGGCCGACCAGCGCGCGCAGGAAGGTGGTCTTGCCGGCGCCGTTGGCGCCGACGAGCGCAACCGCCTCGCGCTCGGCAACGGAGAAGGCCAGGGCGAAGATCGCCTGCAGGTCGCCGTGAAAGACGTCGAGGCCCTCGACCTCAAGCAAGTTCATCGGTCAATCCCATGTAGATTTCCTTGACCGTGCGGCTCTCCATCACTTCTCCCGGCGGCCCGTCCAGCACCTTGCGGCCGAAATTCAGGACGAGGATGCGATCGGCGACCGCGCGCAAGGCGTGCGGAATGTGCTCGATCCAGATCATGGCGTGATCGGCCTTCACGCCCGCGATGATCTCGATCAGCCGCTCGACCTCCGGTTCGGTCAACCCGGCCGCGATCTCGTCGAGCAGGATCAGGCGCGGCTTCGAGGCCAGCGCCTTGGCGAATTCGAGCCGCTTGCGGTCGATCAGCGGCAGGGCGCCCGCGATGCGGTCGGCCTTGCCGACGAGCGAGGTGCGGCGCAGCACCTCCATCGCCCAATCACTTGCCGCTGCACCGTGCAGGCTGCCGCCATAGGTCGCGGCCACCAGCACGTTCTCATAGGCCGTGAGATGCGGGAACGGCTGCGGAATCTGGAAGGCCCGGCCGATGCCGAGGCGAACCCGCCGATGCGCCAGCACATTTGTGATGTCCCGGCCATCCAGGCTGATCGAGCCGCCGTCCGGCTTGATCAATCCCACGATCAGGTTCAGCACCGAGCTCTTGCCGGCACCGTTGGGTCCGATCACACCGAGGCATTCGCCGTGCGCAAGCGTGAAGTCGAGGTCATCGGCAACCCGGATGACCCCGAAACTCTTGCTCAAGCCGGCAACGCGCAGCACTTCGACCATTGTCATGTGTCCGCGTCGGCCCGCTGACCCGCTCAGGCGAGCTTCGACAGCAAAGCGAGATCGGCCTGCTTCGGGATGAACGGCGCGGTGCCGTTGTGCACGATCAGGAGCTCGTAGGGCGACTTGCCGCCCTTGGTCTTGCGCCACTGGCCGCCGGACAGCGAGGTGACCGCGACGTTCTTGATCGGGCTGCCCTTGAAGTTGACCTTGCCGACGACCGTCTCGAGGTCGAGGCCCGCGATGGCATCGCGCAGCGAATTCTTGTCCTTGGGATCGCTGTTGCGCAGCGCCGCGAAGCCGACCTCCCAGAGCGCGTGGGCGTAGCCGATCGGCTGCGTCCATTGCCTGCCGGTGGTCTTCTCCCACTCGGCCGCGAGCTCGGCGGCGCTCTGGCCGGTGAGCGAGGATTTGAACGGATAGGCCGGCGTCCACCAGACCTCGGTCGACATGCCGTCACCGCGATCGCCGAGCGCATTGACCGCGCTCGGGAACAGGAAGGCGGCTGCCACCGTGCAGATCTGCGGCTTGAAGCCGACCTGCGCGGCCTGGTTCCACAGCGTCACCCAGTGATTGCCGTAAGCGAAGCCGGAGACGATCTCCGCGCCGGCGTTCTTGAAGGTGGAAACCTGGTTGGAAAAGTCGTCGGTCGCGATCTGGAAGCTGCCGGTCGTGACCTCTTGGAAGCCGGCTTGCTTGATACCCGCAGGCAAGCCACGCTGCTGATCCGAGAAAGCGGTGCCCGCCGGATTGTCGATATAGAGCGTTCCGACCTTCTTGTTGGTCTCGACCGACTGCCACATGCCCACGAAATTCTTCACGACGTCGTCGGCGCCCCAGAAGAAATGGAAAGTGTAGGGGAAGCCCTTGTCCGGCGTCGACTTGCGCGGGAACATCCAGCCCTGCCAGGGCAGCATGGTCGAGATCGTCGGCACGCCGCGCGCGTCGGCGAGTTCGCCGATCGGGATCTCGGCGTCGCCGTCCTCGACCAGGATCAGGTCGCATCGTTCACGCAACACGAGCTCGGAGGCGACGACCGAGGAGCGGTTGGGATCGGACTGATTGTCCTTGATCACGAATTCGACCGCATAGTTCTTGCCGCCGATCTTCAAGCCATCCTTGACCAGGCCCTTCATCCGCTCATGGATCCAGGGATCCGGCTCGGCGAAGGCAGCGCGCACGCCGGACAGGCAGCCGCACCAGCCGATCTTGATCGTGCTCGACGCCGCGCCCGCGATATTGACCAGCGGCACGTTGCTTGCCGCCGCCAGGCCTGCGGTTCCGGCGGCCTTAAGCAGACTGCGCCGAGTGATCTTTCCGCCACCGACCTTCGTCGCTGTGAACTTGCTAGTCTCGCTCACGACATGCCTCCTGCAAATCATCCGTTGATTGAAAACCGTTCATGTCACGCCGCCGGTCGCGTGATGCTCTCGCGACTGATCTCGCCGAACCGCGCGAGCGTGCGCTCGATCGCCTCTCCCGGGATGTCGCGGACGATGAAGACGAGCCGCGAGCTGCGGTCGTCGGACGGCCAGGTGTCCAGCGCGATTGGCGGGTGCAGCACGTGCTGCACGGCATGGACCACCACCGGCCCCTGGGGCCGGTCGGCGACGTTGACCAGCGCCTTGAAGCGCAGGAGATCGTCACCCTTGAGGGCGGCGACATAATCGAGCCAGCGCGAGAACGCTGCCCAGCGGATCGGCTCGTTCACGACGAGGCTGAAGGAGGAGATGTGAGCGCCGTGGGCGTGATGGTCGTGATGATGGGGGGCGTGCGCGCGTGCCGCCGTTGCGAACCAGCTTGCGACCTGATCCGACCGCGCCTCTGGCGCGAACAACCCCGCTTCGAACAGCGCGCCGGGCGCGATCGATCCGTGATTCACGTGCAGGACCGACACGGTCGGGTTAATCGCGCGGATCTGGTGCTCCACCGCAGCAACGGCATCGGCTTCAGCGAGATCAACCTTGGTCAGCAGAATGCGATCCGCGACCGCGATCTGCTTGACCGCCTCGGCATGATGATCGAGCGAGCGAAGCGCGTTGACCGCATCGACGGTAACCACGACGCCGTCGATCCGGTAGCGGGCAACGACGCCGGGCGCCGTCATCAGCGTGTGCAACACCGGAACGGGATCGGCGAGGCCGGTGGTTTCGATGAGCACGCGCCGGATCGGCGGTAGCTCGCCAGAGGCTTCGCGCGACGACAGGTCTTCGAGAAGCGTAACGAGGTCCTCGCGGACCGAGCAGCAGACGCAGCCATTGTCGAGCAGGGCGAACCGCTCCTCGCTCGTCTCCACCAGGAGATGATCGAGCCCGACCTCGCCGAACTCGTTGATGACAGCGACCGTGCCGTCCATGCCGGGCTGACGCAGCAGATGGTTCAGGACCGTGGTCTTGCCGCTGCCCAGGAAGCCGGTCAGCACGGTCACGGGAATGGGCGGCACGTTTGTCATAGGCTTCGCTCGTAGACCTTGCGACCCTCGAAGAAGGTCATCTCGACATTGGTCTCGGCGATTTTGTCGGCGGGAACATCGAACAATGCCTGATCCAGCACGATCAGGTCGGCGGACTTGCCAACCTCTATCGACCCCGTGGTCTTGCCGAGGCCCGCCGCGCGCGCGGCATTGATGGTGTAGATCTCGATGACGGTCTCGAGGTCGAGCGCCTGTTCCGGCCACAGCGAGGCGCCGGGAAAGTCGCCGGAGGGATTGCGGCGCGTCACCATGCCCTCGATACCGTGCCAGGGATCGGGATTCGGAATGACCGGCCAGTCGGAGCCGCCGGCCATCAGCGCGCCGACGGTCTTGAGATCGCGGTTGGGCCAGAAGCGCTGCGCCCGCTCCGCGCCCATCGCAGCCTTGTGCGCCTCGAGGAACACGGTCGGAAACCAGATGATCGGCGACAGATCTGCGGCGACGCCGAGATCGGCGAAGCGCTGGATGTCGTCCGGCGTGATGTAGCTCGCATGCGCGATGTGATGGATGAACGGGGTCGGCCCGTTGAAGGAGCGCACCACCTCGATCGCATCGAGCGCCTGCGTGACCGCCGCATCGCCTGCGCAGTGGATCTTGGCCGCGAGCCCTAGCTTCTCGCATTTGCCGAGCCAGCGGATCAGTTCCGGCACCGTCAGCATGGTGGTGCCGCGGAAGCAGCAGCCGCGCACGGGATCGGCGACATAGGGCTCGTGAAACGCGGCCGTCTTGGCCCCAGGCACGCCGTCCAGGAACATCTTCGCGTAGTCGGGCTTCACATGGGCGGAGCGATACTGGTCGCGCAGCGCGAACAGCGCCTCGCCCGCCGTCCCGAACATGAAGCCGGGCTCGACGATCGGCATGGCGCAGACCGCCCAGGCGGACAGCTCGCCACGATCGTCGAGGCCCTTCAACGCGGCCAGGATCGGCTGCATGCTCGCTGCATCGACGAAGCCGGTGACGCCGAACGAGTTCAGCACGCCGATCGAGCGGGCGACGGCGGCGCGGTCCATCTCCGGCGTGTAGTGCCCGGCTTTGGCAAGCGCGCGCTCGACGATGCCGGAGGCCGCTTCCACCATCAGCCCAGTCAGGCGGTCGCTCTCGAGATCGCGACCGATCTCGCCGTCGACGGGATTTTGCGTCTCCGCACCGACGCCCGCGATCCGCAACGCTTCGGCGCTGGCCCAGCGATTGTGATAGCTGTCGTCGCGCAGCAGCACGGGATGGCCGAGGCTCGCAGCGTTGAGCTCAGCCGCAGCGGCATCGGTGTTGAGCTTGGACAGGAGATCGTTGCCGAACTGGCCGCCGACGATCCAGCTTCCGGGAGCAGCCTTTGCAGCCGCGTCCTTCACGGCGGCTGCGATCTGGCTGATCGAATGGCTCGACGGGAAGCGCAGCTCGTAGAGATCGGCCTGCCCACCCATCATGATGTGATTGTGGATGTCGATGATCCCGGGCATGGCGGTGCGACCGCCGAGATCGACCACCTTGGTGTCGCGACCGACGAAAGACTCGACGTCGGCTTCCTCACCGACGGCCACGAAACGACCGGCCTTCTCCGCCGCGCAGCTCGCCCAGGGCTGGTCGCGATTGACCGTGTAGATCCTGCCGTTCCGGAACAGCGTATCGGCGCTGGTATTGATCTCGCTCATTCCCCGATCCCGATTGCGCGGCGAGCTTGTTCCGCGCGCAAGCTCGTCACAATCAGCCGTTCGGTTGATGAGGCGCCACCACGCCCGTCAGCCCCATTGCCGTTCGACCGCGAAGCCGGTTTCTGGAAGCGTCGTTCCGCCGTCGACCACGATGGTCTGGCCGGTGATGTAGCTGGCCTGCCCGGAGGCGAGATAGAGCATGGCATAGGCGACGTCGTCGGCGGTGCCGATCCGGCCCATCGGAATGTGCCGCGCGATCCGCGCCAGGTTCTCTGCCGTGCTCAATGATCCCCGTCCGGGCTTTGCGATGAAGCCCGGCTCGACGGTGTTGGCCGTGATCCGGTCGCGCGCGAGCTCGAAGGCGGCGCCGCGGATGAAGGCGTTGACGCCTGCCTTTGCCGCGGAATAGTGCGCGCCGCCGCCCATCGCCAGCCGCGACGAAATCGACGAAGTCACCAGGATGCGCCCATGGCGCCGGGCGCGCATGTGCGGCACCGCCGCCTGGATGAGCCAGATCGCCGCGGTGAGATTGATCGACAAGGCTTCGTCGAGCTTGTCCTCGTCGAGGTCGTCGAGCATCGCCCAGGGGCAGCCGCCGGCATTGTGGACGAGGATATCGAGCCGGCCGAGCCGCCCAACGACGCCGTTGACGAGGTCGCTCAGAGCAGGCCGGTCGAGCGCTTCAAAGGGTGTCGTGCTCACGACGAGGCCAGCGCGGCTCAAACCAGCCGCAAGTTCGACCGCCACATCCTCCGAGCGGTTGGCGATCACCACATGGGCGCCCGCCTCGGCAAGTCGCGTGACGATCGCAGCACCAATGCCCCGCCCGCCGCCGGTGACGAGCGCGACGCGGTCGGTCAGAACGAACGGTGTCATGATCAGATCACTCCCGCATCGCGCACCAGATCAACGAAGCGCTCGAACACGTCGCCATGCCGATCGACGTTGTCCGACGACGTCGCGGGACACGTCAGCAACATGCCATGGAACGGCGTGATCAAAATGCCTTCATTCACGTAGAAGGCATGCATCAGTGTCTCGAGGTCGGGCTGTCGTCCGGCGATCACGTCGGCGCCGTTGCGCGGAGCCTCCCGCATGAACATGATCTCGATGCGGGCGCCGATCTGGGTCACGTGCCAGGGCAGATCGTTTTTCGCGATGATGTCGCGCCCGCGCGCCGCCAGTTGCTCGGCATGCGCGATCATGGTGCCATAGGCCGGCTCCGTCAGCACCTCTTCCAGCACCGCACGCATCGCTGCAACGGCCAGAGCGCCGCCGGCCAGCGTGCCGCCGAAGCCGAGATGCGCCGATTGCCGCTGCCGCGGATTGACGGGGGGAACCCTGCGCCAGAGTCGTTCGGCGATGGTCTGGTCGAGACCGAAGATGCCGGCCGGGATGCCGCCGGCGATCGCCTTGCCCGCAACGAAGATGTCGGGCTCGAGGCCGTGGAGCGCGGTATAGCCGCCCGGCCCGCAGGATAGCGTATGCGTCTCGTCGATGATCAGCACCGTGTCGGCCGCGCGGGTCGCGTCCCGCAAACGCCGATGAAACCCTTCCGCGACCGGGATCATGCCGAAGTTCGTCATCACGGGCTCGGCGAGCACGCAGGCGACATCACCGGCGACAAGCGCCGCCTCGACCGCCGCGACGTCGTTGAACTCGACGATCCTCGTCACCGCGTCGTAATCAACCGCGTTCGGATGGATCATGTTGCGCAAGCCGACCTGTCCCTCGCGGATCTCGACGTGTGCCTCGTCGACACCGCCATGGTAGCAGCCCGAGAAGACCAGGACCTTGGTCCTTCCGGTGATCATGCGCGCGATGCGAATGGCCGCGCGGTTGGCGTCGGTTGCGGACGTCGTCAGCGTCCAGTAGCGGGGACCGAAGCGGCGGGAGAGCTCGGCGCCGACCCAGAGGCTGTCCTCGGTCGGCAGCATCATGGTGGCGCCTCGGCCGATCTGCCGCGTGACCGCGCGCGTCACGGCCTCCGGCGCGTGGCCGCACATGGCGCCGGTGTCGCCCAGGCAGAAATCGACGTAGTCGCGGCCATCGATATCGCGGAGGCGAGCACCCGAGGCCGCGTCGACATAGATCGGAAATCCTCCGGCCCAACGGCGCATCCAGTGCGACGGCGCGCCGTAGAGGAAGTGGCGTCGGCCTTCCCGCCACGCCGCGGCGGAGCGCGGATGCAGGCACAGGAAGCGCGCCTGCTCGGCATCGATCAGCCGGTCGAGCGCCGCCGCGCGCAGTTCTGTTGCCACCGTCACAGCGCAATCCAGGCGGTTTTCCGGTCGGTATATTCGTCGAAGGCGTGCAGCGACTTGTCGCGGCCGAAGCCGGACTGCTTGAAGCCGCCGAGCGGAACCGTCACATCGGTGCCGCCATAGGTGTTGACGTGCACCACACCGGCATTGATCGCGCGCACCATCCGATGCGCCGTGCGGAGCGATCCGGTCCACACCGCGGCGGCGAGCCCGTAGGCCGAGGCGTTCGCAAGCCGCACCGCCTCCTCCTCATCCTCGAAGCGGGTCACCGCGAGCACAGGACCAAACACCTCCTCGCGCCACAGCTTCATCGCGGGAGCCACGCCGGCAAAGATCGTCGGCGCCATGTAGTAGCCGCCGCCCTCCGCATGCAGTCGCCCACCGCCGCACAGGCGCTCGGCGCCCGCCTCCTCCGCCCGCTGCACGACATCGAGATTCTTGCGCAGCTGCGCTTCGCTGTTGACGGCACCGATATCGAAGTTGAGATCGAGGGGGTCGCCAATCTTGAGCTTGCCGGTCACCGCGAGCAATTCGCTCATGAACTGATCGTAGATGCCCGACTGCACCAGCAGCCGCGAGCCGGCGACGCAGACCTGCCCGGAGTTGCGAAAAATCCCGTTCGCCGACACTTTCACGGCCTGCTTGATGTCGGGGGCGTCGGAGAACACGACATTGGGCGATTTGCCGCCGAGCTCGAGATAGACCCGCTTCAGGTTGGAGCGCGCCGAATATTCCAGGAGCCGTCGGCCGACCGGGCCCGATCCCGTGAAGGCGAGCACGTCGACGTCCATGTGCAGCGCCAGCGCCTCCCCGGCGGTCGCGCCGCGTCCGGTGACGACATTGAGCACGCCGTCGGGCAATCCGGCCTCGCTCGCAAGCGCGGCGAGGCGCAGCAGCGTCAGCGAGGCGGTTTCCGGCGGCTTCACCACCACGGAATTGCCGGCGGCGAGCGCCGGCGCGATCTTCCAGGCGCCGATCATCAGCGGAAAGTTCCAGGGCACGATCACGCCGATCACACCGAGCGGCTCGCGGTGAATGAGGCCGAGGACGTCGCGAGCCGTGGGCGCGATCTCGCCATAGACCTTGTCGATCGCCTCGGCGTAGTAGCGAAGGGTC
>Ga0335071_10004599_pt1 | contig 14407 bp, 12 predicted proteins | sample Lox_Sample_15_FD_206724 | JGI IMG/M metagenome (GOLD analysis project Ga0335071, IMG submission 206724) | Soil microbial communities from Loxahatchee National Wildlife Refuge, Florida, United States - Lox_Sample_1.5 | ecosystem: Environmental > Terrestrial > Soil > Wetlands | place: USA... | reverse complement strand
GTTCCGGCTGCCGACCTCGTTCTTCGAACTGGAGCACGCGATCCTTTCCGCCCCCGCGGTCGATCGCTCCGGCGCGAAAGCTGAGAAATCGGACAACGTGTCCTACGCGTTCAACTATGCTTCCGACCGATTGGCCGTCACGGCCTCGATCAACCATACGCGGATCAAGAACCTGGCCCTGTTCATCGACGACACGGCCAACTCCGGCAATTTCCTGCTGCTGCCCGCCGCGAGCGACTACACCATCGACAACGCCGATATCGTGGGCACCTGGCAGGCCACTCCCGCCGATTCCATCACCGTCGGTGCGGAGAAATACCAGTATCATTTCAACGCGACCGACTTTCAGGGGAGTCTCTTCTCCCGTCCGGACTGGCGGGCCACGTTTGCGGTCGATCATGACGCCGGCCCGCTGGACATAAATGTGCGCGCCACGCTGACCGGGCCGCAGGATCTGGCCAGGTTCTACGACTACGTCGACACGCAGCGATACAACCTCGATGGGACGCCCAAACCCGACCACAGTCCGACGTTCTGGCTCGTCGATTTCCACGCGTCTTACCAGTGGAACAAATACTTTTCCACCTACGTAAGCGTGAACAACGTCTTCAACTACCAGCAGGCCAAAAAAGACAGCTTCCTCTGGCTGGATGGCGACGGCAACCTGGACGTCACCCACATCTGGGGACCCAACATCGGCCGATCCTTCGTCGTCGGCGCGAAGCTCACCTTCTGAGGTTTTCGGGCATGACCAGCACCGCTGTCCCGCGCCACCACCGATGGCGGCTCGCACTCCTCGCCGCTTTCGTCGTCTGCGCCTGGAGCGGGGGCGCGCGGGCCGCGGACCGCGCTGCGTGGGATTTCACGCTGCCCACGCTCGAAGGCGACCGCTTCGTGAGGCTGTCGAAATTGTCGGGACCGGTGCTGGTGAACTTTTGGGGCCGCGACTGCCCGCCCTGTGTGGCCGAGTTGCCGCGATTGCAGGCCTTTGCCGCCGCCAACCCGGGCTGGACGATTCTGCTCGTCTGCACCGACGAGCCGCAGGCAGCGCGGGTGTTCCTTCAGAAACACCACATCACCCTGACCGCGCTCAAGCCGGGCGCCAATGTCGTCGGCCTCATGCACCGTGCCGGCAACCGCGACGGCGGGCTGCCGTTTACGGTCGTGCTCCGCGACGCCAGCGTGCGTGCGACTCACGAAGGCGGTCTCTCCGAAGCCGATCTCGAAGCGCTGCGCTCGGAGAAAAGGTAGCGTCGGACTCGTTTCGGCTTCAGCGAACCATCAAGAACCATACCAAGTCCCGTAGCATTTTGATTCTGGGTAGCGGCGGTCGGGACGACGGCCGCTACCCCTCGCAAAGTCCAAAACCAAAAACGCCGTGGTTTCAGTTCACTCCGAGGCGTTTTTCTCGAGCAACAGCATCCGTTCCGCGGGATTGGCGAGCGTCGATTCGATACGGCGGGCCTCGGGATAGTGGGCGGGGTCAAGCACCGCGGAGTGGCGCTCGAACTTGTAGTTGACCGCACAGTCGGCGCTCGTCGCGGTGACGTCGACTCGCGCGGCGCCGGCTCCGTCCGGCACGGCGAGCCGCTCACCGACGGGAGAGATGTCAATTTGTCGATACGATGGGGGCCATTGAATATCGACGTGAACGTCGCGCTCGTCTTCATCGGTCAGCCAGAGAGGCAGAGCGCGGCGATCGGCGCCGGTGGCAAGAAGGTGCGGCACAAAGGGCAATTTCAGATATAGAAATCGACTGTTCGCGACGGCGTAATGATCGATTTGGACTGCAAAGGTCTCGGTGCCGGGATAGGAATTGAAGTCGGTGGCGAGGGCTCCCTTGGGATGGGCCCCTTGATCGATGCCCGAAACTGCCTGCTGGTAATAACGATCGCGGACTTCCGGCGTCAGTTCGGAGAAAAATTTGTTCTTCTCGTCAAAAGCCATTCCGTAATAGCGATGCTCGATGCCGAGCGTGGCGCTGCCATCATCCCCAACGACGAGGCGGTAGACGGTATCGACCTTCTTGCGATCGGGGGCGGCGGCCCGAACGATGTCACGCCGGCCATCCGGAAGCTCGATGCCCACCCGATCATCGTGCGGGGTTGCGCCCAGCGGGGCATATTGATCCGTGTCGTTGAGATAGCACGTCTTGCCGTCCGCGACGACCCGAACCAGCGGCAGTTGGAAAGCGTCAGCGACGAGCAGGGAATCGGTGATATTCTCGACCTTGGGCACCGGCGGCGCGTCCGAAACGAGGACGATCGCGGGCTTGAGCCCCACCGCGGCCAGCATGGCGTGCAGGAGAATCGCCCGGTCCGCGGGGTGGCCGTAGCCGTCGGTCAACGTCGTGTCGGCGTCCGAAAGCTCGCTCAGCGGCAACTCGCCGAATGACGGCCCTGCGAGCCGGACTACTTTTGCGACGTAGTCACGAATGCTTCTGACGGTCTCGCTTTGGGTCGAACGGTGCGCCGCCATTTCGCGGGCCAACGCGGCAGCCCGCGAACCACGTTGCGAGTGATCGAGCATGGCGCGGCTCAGGTCGGTCAGGTAGGCGTTCTCGTCTCCGATGAAAAAGCCCACGCCGTTCTCCCAAAGCCACGCCGCGGGAACGTCCTGTTCATCCGGCAGGGCTGCCACGTCCTTCACGTCCCAGATGAAATCCTGCCGCCCGTCCACCAGATGTTCTTCGTGGTGGATCCGGTGGGCTGGGTCGTTGACGCGGAGGCGCACGACTAGACCGGCGGGTGCAATCAGCTCGAAGGACTTTTGCTGCATCGCGTCGATGAGCTGGAAGGCTTGGAAGCCGGAAATATAGGGACGGTCGTGTTCGGTGATTTGGTATGCCACCTCGATCGTCGAGCCGATTTCAACGCCGGGCAAATTGGCCACCAGTAGTTTCCCTCCGGTGTAGCGTCGGGCGGACGAATCCCAGCCGGCATCCATCTGATGGGTTTCGATCGCGGAAATTTCCTGACGGACGCCCGTGGGAGAAGTCACGATCGCGCGCACCAGCCGCGCGTCTTCGGTCGCCGGGTTGAAGGGGATCTTCACCTCGGACTCACGAATCTTCCCGGCATAGCTGAGAATCTTTTTGACGTATCGCACGCTCAACTCCGCGGTATGCGCGTCGGTGATGGCGAGTTTCTGCTGATCCTCCAGCAGCTTTGCGTCCGACGCGACTGGCCACAAATCGGCGGCGGCGGCCGGCGTCGTATTCGGGTGAGCGGGAGCCTCGGTCACGGCCATGATCGGAGCCTTGCGATCGTCGTAGGCCAGCGTCCCGAGCGTTTGCTTGAGGCTGAGATATTGCTGGGGGGAAAACTCGACCGTTTTCAGCCGAAAATCGTCCGTCGCGGTCAGTCGGCCCTGGTCGAATGCGAACTGCCGCGCATAGCTGAGCATGTTTCCGTCCGCTTTGGCCGCGGCCGGCAAAGCAAGGACTTCGTGAAATCCCGGAGCAAGAGTGAGCGAGATGTTTTCCCGCAATCCGCACGCTGCCTCAGTGATCAGCGGATATTTGCGATGATCGAGCCCGGTGTCCTCGAGCATGTAGTTCACCAAGCCAATCCTGGTGCCGATCCAGGGCATCGTGACGATCGCCTTGCCGGAGCCGAACGCGGTGGCCTCGGGCACGGAAAACGTCAGCCTCGCTTCGAGCGGCGCGGACAGGTCGAGGAGATTCTCCGGCATGATGTCCAGCGACTGAACGCTGGCTCCGGGCATGACCTGCTGCAGCCGGCTTTCGAAAAAACGCCGGCGGTCATCCGGTTTCATCTGCGCAAAGGCGCCGCGGTAGGCGTCGTCGTTCACGCCGCCGAACGTGAACCTGGTGGTGGCCGACAAGCTGCCATCCGCATTGAGCGTGCCTTCCGTCGTGATCGCCATGAGATTGTCTTCCGGCGGCGAGACCGGGCTGACGCGGAGGTCGTCTCCTTCCGGACGGCAGACCAGATGGCTGCGATTGTCATCATAGGTCGGCCGAAAGCCGCGCGTGTGCTCGTCGGTCGGGTCCATGAGCAGGTAATGGCCGGGGCCTTGGGCGACCGCGACGATCGCATGATTGAAATCCGGCGAAGGCGCTTCCGGATCCCGCTTCCCGCCGATGTTGATCAACACGGGATAGGCGTCGAAACCGGCGATGCGCAACATCGCGACCAACAGACCGGCCTTGTCGCGGCACACGCCATATTTCTTGTCGAACGTGAGCGACACGTCATGCGGCTCAAACCCGGGCCGGTCGTGCTCCGGCGTGACGCCCATGTAGCGAATGTTTTCCGCCACGTAATGGAAAATCCCCGCCAGCTTCGCGGACTCGTTCCGATCGCCGGCGACGAGCTTCTGCACGGTCTCTTTCATTTCCTGGGTGATCGCCGCCAGGTGAGGCGCGCTGAGCTGCCAATACCAGCGCGACACCGCCCGCCAATCCGGCAGCGTGCTGATAAAGAGACGCTGCAGCGTCGCGTCGTAGGGCGGCATCGAGGGTTCGTCATACATCCGCGGCACCCGGTTGATTTCCCAGTGATAGATCATCACGTCGCGATCGCGCCGCGTGCTTGGCGTCACCGTTCCAGGAACCTGGTCCCGCAGCACCACGTGCTGGAGCGGTTTGGCGGCCGGGCCGCGTACCTCGAGCGAACTGTGCCGGATGTAAGCCGGACCCTCGAAGACGTTGTCGTCGGAAAATTCTCCCGGAATGATGGGGCGCGCGGTGATGCTGCGGGTGACGGTGTGAACCGTGTCGCCAATTTCGAGCCCCGGAACATTGACCCGGAGAACCCGGGCGTTCGGATCGTAAATGTTCATGTCCATCTGCGAATCGTCGATCGCCTCCTTTGCGTTGGCGGCGATGTCGATCGTGCGAACCGCTCCGTCCGGCTTGATGACTTCCAATCGCGCCACCTCGACTTTGAAGTAAGGCAGCAGAAAATTGAGCGTGAGGATGGCGTTGTCGCGCCGTCCCTTTTCGGTGAGGACCTTGGTGAAGGTCTCCTCCTGCGATTCGCCGGTGCCATCGGCGCGATAAACTTCCAACTCCCGCTGATCGACGATCGCCTGATCGCAATTGGGAAACGCCGAGGGAGTGATGGTTGCCGCGGCCGACAACACCGGGGTGGGTTCCATCAGTTTCCACTCCGGGCCCTGGAACGGACTTGAGTCGGCATAAACGGCGGCGACCGAGAGCGCCCATGCCATCGCAGCCAGGCGCGATGGCCAGGTCGTGGGAAAGAATGTCATGGAGGAATATGGAATGCTGCTGTCTCTGCGATGATGCTGTCGCGGGTGGAAATGAATCACGGAAAACTTTACTGTTTGTCTCGACGCGATGAGCGGCGTGGGTCCCGAGCATAGGCATCAATCAAGCCGTCCGCAACACAGTCCGCGTATTCGCGAAAGATGCTCACTTGGTCGCGACCGGCAATTCGCCGTCGTCCAACGTAGTCTCCCGCCAACAAACGCGCGAGCGTCTCGGGCTGGTTCATAAAATACGGCTCGGTCACTACGACGGGGCCGTCGTGTTCGCGATTGAAGGCCAGATTGCGCGCCACGACGTAATCGTTGTTGGCCACGACCTCGCGGGTGGTGGCCGAGTTCCCGTAAAGCACCGGCGGGAATCCGGTCGCCTCGCGAAACCGCCGCGCGATGGCGACCGCCACCGTGGTTTCGACGGGCGTCACCCGTTCGCATAATTTCGTCAGCAACCGCAGCCGCTGCCGGGCGTCCCGCAACTCGTAGGGCAGATAGGCGCCACCGACGAAAAATATGTTCCGATTGATCGGCGTCAGTTTTTCCTCCGCGCTGTCAGGGGTCGCGTCGTGCTGGAGGACCAGGGTGATGTCGGGCTGAAACGAGCGCCGCACCAACTCGGCGCGGGCGCAGGTTTCCAACGTTTTCGTCAGGAATATTCCGGCAGCGAACCGGAGGCGTGCGGCACCTTCCTGGTTCAGTTCGAACGGCCGGTGGCGGAAAGATTCGGGCAGCAACCCGGAGTCGCGGCTCAGCAACGTCTCCGCCGTCGTCAACAGCTGATCCTGTGCGATCGGCAGAATCGGTTCCGCCTGGTCGCGCACCAGAAACACCTCCGCGCCGAGTTCGGACAACTTGTCGCGCAGCAAGCGAGCGACCACGAGATTGAGATCGCCCTCGTTGACTCGCCCGTAGCCCTGAAACGCCACCGAACGGTCTTCCATTTTCGCCCAGGCGCCGCCGATATCCGCGGGCTCGATCGCCACCCGCAAACCAGCCAGCGGTTTCGCGGTCAGACCGGCCGGCATCGGAGTCCAGGTCTCCGGGGTGCGAAAACGCCCGGGGCGAACCTGCCGGGCCTGCGGGGTGGGAGCAAACGGCACGGCCACGAGTGGCGCTCCGTGGCAGCCTGGATCCGGAAACACGGTCACGACTTTGTCGTCGACGCGCAGGTAGGGCCTCAATCCCCGCCAGGGATCGAATACATTGGCGAGCGCAGTTTCGAACTCGGCGCGGGTGAAAGTCCGGTCGTGAACTTTTAATCCCTGCCATTCCTCCGCGCGCGGTTCCTGAACCAGTGCGGCCAACATCGCTTCTTCGCGACTGGGCGCCGCCCGCACGGACAACGCCAGAAGCAGCGCGGCAATTCCTGCTTCCGCCTGCTTGAAAGCCACCCGGTCTCCGATCAGAAGCACGAGGGATTGCAGCATGAATTTTCCGTGGGCGAGTCGAGTCGGGCAATAACCGCGCGACCTCAATGTTCCAACCAGACCACCATGAACCCGAGCGCACCAAGCGCCGCCCCGAGCAGGCGCGGGTTGGGATTCGCGATCCAGGGCAGCCGCTCCACTCCGCGCAGCGTCGCCCAGGTGAAACTCAGCATCGCACCGAATGTCGCGACCGCTAGCACTGCGCTGAGCCAGGCGATGCCCGGCCAGCCGAAGGGAACCGCCGTAAGGTAAACCGGCAGGAACAGCTCGCAGGGCGACAAGGTGAGCGTCAAAAACATGCTCGCCAGCACCGCCCGCTCGGAGCCCAGCGATACCCGCTTCTCGGGTTCACCCCGACAGTGATTGCACGCGTGCCCATGCGGCGCTCGGAGCGCGAGCCACGCGCCGAGGCCGATCAGCACCGTCGCCACGATCCAATGCAAGGCGCCGCCAATGCGACCGTTCAGCTCGAAACCGAACCAGGCAAGGGCAACGCCAAGGGCGGTCGTGACGAGGATGTGGCCGCCGCCGGCCAGCGCGACGGCGGTCAGAATCTGCCGCGGCGACCAATTGCGGGCGCGACCGACGACCACGAAGGGCAACCAATGGGTCGGAATCGCGGCGTGGAGAAAGGCCACGGCAAAACCCGTTCCGGTCAGCGTGAAAAAGAAGGCGGAGTTCATTCGATGGGCAATGGTGTGAAGGAGAGAACGCGGGGCCGCGTGCCCCAGACTAACAAACGTGTCAAGACGCTCAAACGTGGCAAGCGATCCGGCTGGGCGCCTCGAACCTGAGCCGCCAGTTGATCCCGCCTTGCCAGATCGGTTCCGTCTACGTTTTCCGCGGGGCGGAGCAGGCGCCAGCCGCCGAGGCCGGCGGCGAGGCCCAGGAGAACGGAAACTGCCGCACGCGGAGCCAACGCCGCGGTCGGAGGCGGCGGCTTGGAAACCGAAGCGACCCGAGAATCTCGTCACGAAGTGCCGGCGGCGGCGCGATGCCGCTAAGTTTGTCGGCCGCGGGGGCATCGAATTGTTGCTGGCGCAGAAACCACGTCGCCGAGTTGGGATCCTGGCGGGCGCAAGCGAGTGCTTCGGCCAACAAAGGATCGACCGCATCGGCTCCGTTCGATCGACAGGCGGTGAGCACAAGTTTTGCTTCGCGACGGGTCATCGGATGAAGAACGCGTTCCCCAATGACATGAGAGCAAAGCCGCGCGCGTTCATTTTTCGCGGTGAAAACGGCCCGGTGTTCTTGGTTGCCAAACCCTCGATCTGCCGTTCACTGCGCCATCGACGCCAACCGCACGGACGGTTGACACCATGAAATCAGTTCGCTTTCAGCAGAACCACGGGAGTCTCTCACGCTTCGGCAAGGTCGTGAGCGTGGCGGCGGTTCTCCTGATCGCGTTTATTTCGTATCTGGCGGTCAATCCGCGGGCGCACGAATTTTTCCACCACGATGCCGACCATCCGGATCACGAGTGTGTGGTCACTGCGTTTGCGGCGGGTGAGGGGCTGTATCTCGCGCCGGCAATCGAACTGTGGCCGACAGCCGTCGTTGTGCAGCGGGTGCATTTTGGGGCGGGGGAAGTTCTGCGGGATGCGTTCGCGCGGCTGCTTCCGCCGGCTTGCGGTCCGCCGGTTCGCAGCCTGATCGCCTGATCCGCGGCGTGGCGCCTGGCGCCGCCGCGGGCGTTCGCTTCCCGCCCGGGGAGCGTTTTATGCAGGTGTGCCCTCGATTCAACGCGGGGATTTTCCCGCATGCGCTGCGTTCCGCCATGCCCTTACTTTCCATTTCGTCTCTGCAACGGTCCTTCGTGTCACCCGACGGCGAGCGACGGACCATCGTGGATGTGCCCGCGTTTTCGCTCGAAGCCGGCCGGCAACTGGCCCTGCGCGGCGAAAGCGGCTCGGGCAAAACCACCTTCCTTCATCTCGTCGCCGGCATCCTCGCCCCCGACACCGGCTCGATCCTTGTCGACGGACGCGACATGGCGGTCCTGAGCGAACCCGCTCGCGATCGCCTGCGCGCCGAAACCATCGGCTACATTTTTCAGACCTTCAATCTGCTCCAAGGCTATTCCTGCCTCGAAAACGTGTTGCTCGGGATGGCCTTTGGCCGCGGCACCGATCGCAGTCGCGCCACCGCCCTGTTGGAGCGGGTCGGTCTCGGCCACCGGTTGCACCATCGACCGCGCCAGCTCTCCACCGGCCAGCAGCAGCGCGTGGCCGTGGCGCGCGCGCTGGCGAATCATCCGAAGCTCGTCCTCGCGGATGAACCCACGGGCAACCTCGATCATAAAAACGCCCGCGAGTCGCTCGCGCTCATCCGCGACACCTGCCGGGAAAACGGCGCCGCGCTGTTGCTCGTCAGCCATGACCCGGAAGTGCTCGCCGCATTCGAGGAAGTCCAGGATTTCGCCACGCTCAACCGGGCGCTGCAGGGGGTGGCGTCATGACACTGCTGCTCATCATTCGCCGCAGCCTGCGGCAGCACCTGCTCTCGACCTTCGTCACCGCGCTGTCGATCGCGCTCGCGGGCGGGTTGCTCATGTCGGTGTGGGTCGTGAAAGAGCAGTCGCAGGCGACCTTCACGCAGGTCAACGCCGGCTTCGACGCCGTCCTCGGCGCGCGCGGCTCGAAACTTCAGCTCGTGCTCAACGCCATCTTCCACCTCGAAGCCTCGCCCGGCAATGTCGCCGCCGCCGACTACGAGTTCATCAAGCGGCATCCGGCGGTGAAGCTCGCGATCCCCATCGCGGTCGGCGACAATTTGCGCGGCTACCGCATCGTCGGCACGATCCCGGAGCTGTTTACGGATGTCGAATACACGCCGGGCCGAAAATACACCCTCGTGGCGGGCCGGCCCTTCGATCCGGCCGCGAAGGAAGCCGTCCTCGGCCGCTTCGTGGCGGACAGGCTTGGGCTCGAGGTGGGCGACATCTTTCACCCGTACCATGGATTGGTCTTCAACGAGCGGGACCAACATGCGGAAACCTATCGTGTCACCGGCATCCTCGCACCGTCGAACACGCCGGCCGACAAGGTGATTTGGATTCCGCTGCATGGTTTGCAGACGATGAGCGGCCACGACCCGCGCGCCGCCACCGACGTAAGCGCCGTGCTGATCCAGCTGCGTTCGCCGGCCGCCGGGTTCATGCTCGACCTGATGTATAACAAGCAGGGCAACCGTCTGACGTTCGCTTATCCCATCGGTGCGATCATGGCGGATTTGTTTCAGAAAATCAGCTGGTTCGACCAGGTGCTCGCACTCGTGGCGTATCTGGTCGGGCTGGTTTCCGCGGCCGGCGTCCTCGTCGCGATCTACAATTCGATGTCCGCCCGCCGCCGCGACATCGCGATCCTGCGCTCGCTCGGCGCCCACCGACGCACCCTGTGCGGCGCGATCGTGCTGGAGGCCGCCGCCATCGGGCTCCTCGGCATGCTCGTTGCCTTTGCCGCCTACGCCGTCATCGTCTCCGTGGTCGCTGCGATTGTCCGGGCGCAGACGGGCGTGCTGCTCGATCCGTGGATCTTCAATAGCGTCATGCTGTGGGCGCCCGCCGGCATGGTCGTGCTTTGCGCGCTCGGCGGTCTCATTCCCGCGTGGAAAGCCTATCGCACGGACGTCGCCGACCATCTCGCGCCCCTTTCCTGATCCGGTCCCAACCTGCACGTCGTCATGAAACTCCTCCGCTGCCTCGCCCTTTTCGTCCTCCCGCTCGCGTTCATCGCGAGCTGCGCCAAGCAAGCTCCGGTGGCCGCCGCCGGGAAACCGCCGAAGCACGAGCACCACCCGCCCCACGGCGGGACGCCGGTCGTCCTCGGCGACGAAGTTTATCACGTCGAACTCGTGCGCGATGCCGCCGCCGGCAAACTCCAAGCCTACGTCTTCGACGGCGAGTTGGAGAACTTCATCCGCTCATCCGTGCCGTCGATCGAAATCGACGCCATCGTCAACGGCACGCCCAAGGCCCTCGTGCTCGATGCGGTCGCCAATCCCGCGACCGGCGAGACGGTCGGCGACACGTCGCTGTTCGAGGCCCAGGCCGACTGGCTCAAAACGACCGGCGATTTCGACGCCACGCTCAAGAGCATCACGGTCCGCGGCAACACGTTTACCGCGGTGAAATTCAATTTTCCCAAAGGCAACGATACCGACTGAACCACCGTGAAAACAAATTTCCCCATCTCCATTCGAGCGCTGCTCTACATCGTTTCCGCTGGCGCGTCGCTGTGGCCCCGCTCCGCGCCGGCGACGCTGCCGTTCGATTCGCTCAACAACGGCTGTCCGTTTTGCGGCGGCGCCGGCCTGCCGACGCCGGACGAACTGGGACTGCCCGCGGTCGAAAAGTCCAAGCCCGCCGCTCCCACCGCGTCGCAGCCAGTCCAAACGCTGGTGCCCTCCGCGGCTGTCCCGTCCACCAGGCCAGCGATCTCGCTGGCGTCGCGCAACGGATTGACGCCGCCAGTCGAACAGGGGTCGGACGGCTCCTGGCGGGTTAGTTTCCTGAACTTGGCCTCGTTCGATTTCGCTGTCCCACCGCCGAACGCTCCGCATGTGCCCGGTTCGCGCAAGGACATGCCGGACTCCATGAGCAAACTCGACGGCAAACGCGTCGTGTTGAGCGGCCACATGCTACCGATCAAAATCGAGAAGGGACGGGTGACGGAATTTCTGTTGATCCGCAGCCCGATGGCATGCTGCTGTGGGGTCGCGCCCGCGCCGAACGAATGGGTCGTGGTGAAAATGAAAGGGCCCGGCACGGCGACCGTGACGGGTACGCCGATGAACTTCTATGGCACGCTGCGCGTGGGCGAGATTTACGAGGACGATACCTGTGCCGGAATCTACCAGCTCGAAGGCGAAAAGGTCGCCGTGAATTGAGGATCGTGTCATGAAGAGCATCGGGCGAATTCGTCGGAGCGTGTTGATCGTGTTGCTCGCCGTTCCGCTCGCCCTCGGTCGGGCGGAAAACGACGCGAAGGCGCTGACCTTTGCCGATCTAAAGCAGGACGCCGCGGGCTATTGGGAAGTGGGCTTCCAGCACCTCGCGTCGTTTTCCTTCGGCCAGCACAAATTCAATGCTGAAAGTCCGGCCGGATCGATCGGCCGGCGCCGGCTGGGATTGCCGGTGCCGGGTGACAACGGCGAGGTGGAGTGGCCGACCGAGCCCGGCCAAAGCGGTTCCATACCCGCCAAAGTTCGGGCGCTCGACGGCCGGCGCGTCTGCATTACCGGATACATGCTTCCGACCAAGGAGGAGAATGGCCGGGTGAAGGAATGCCTCCTGTTGCGCAATCAGATGATGTGCTGTTTCGGCCGGAGGCCGGAACTCAATGAGTGGGTGGTCGTGAAAATGAAGGGCGCGGGCGTCCAGAATAAAATGGACACGCCGATCGTTTTCTACGGCACGCTCCATGTCGGCGAAATGTTCGAGAACCATGTTTTCGAGGGACTCTACGAACTCGATGGCGAAAAAATCTCGATACCCTGAGCCGCCGCCGATCCCGCGTATCCTCCGCCTTCTCGTCGAATGGACGACACGGTGGCGATGGATCGGCCTCGCCCTTTCCGTCTTGATGATCGCGGGGCTCCTGCTGGCCGCCCGGCTCGACCCGTCGCGGGCGGAACGGAAGAGACGGGAGGAGGCTGAGCTGCTGGCCGTCAAAATTCGAAAGGAAACGGCGCTCGCGGCCAGGCCCTGCCCCGTGCCCGTAAACGGCGTGACGGAGATCACGTTCAAGGCGCTCGAATTTGTCCCGTTGACCAGTCCGCAGAATCTGCAAACCGGGGTCACGGCGTTTGCCGTCCAAGCGCCTCCGCGCATCCGCCTGCTCGACGCTAAACACGTGCGTATTTCCGGCTTCGCGCTCCCGATCCGCTATGAAAGTGGGCGCGTGCAGGATTTTCTGATCCTGGCCAACCAGCTGACCTGCTGCTTCGGCTATCCACCTCGCTTCTGCGACTACATCCTGGCCCACGCCGAAAGCGGGGCCGGCTCGCCCCGGACGGATCTGCCGACCTCGTTCGAGGGCACCCTTCACGTCCGCGACATCTACGCCAACGGCGCATGGTCCGCCCTCTACTCGATGGATTGCACAAAACTGACCCCCGACTTCCGGCACTAGCCGATCGCTTTCACAGGCAATCCTTCATGAAAACAAATTCGAACCGGGCGCTGATTGCGCTGCTCTTCATGTCCGCGCTTCGCTGCACCGCAATCACATTCACGGACGACGAGGCCAGGCCGGTCGTCCCGCACGGCGCCCTGTCTTCAGGTTCGGCCAAGGCGCGACCCGCGCCGCCACCGGCGGCTCCTGTCGCCAGCGAGAAATCCGAAGCATCCGATGAGTATCTATTCGTCGGCTTCGATCAACTCGCCGGCTTCCCCTTCAAGACCCCTGAGATTGATGTCGGCCCGGCGCCGGACGCGAAGCTGGTTGCCGATGTGATGAGCCAGGTCCCAGACAGCGTAAAAAAACTCGATGGTCGAAAAGTCAGCGTCACCGGTTTCATGCTGCCGACGAAAATCGAGAACGGCCTCGCGACGGAATTTCTTCTGCTGAACAGCCCGATGATGTGCTGCTACGGGGTCACGCCCGCGACCAACGGCTGGATTGTGGTGAAAATGGCGAAAGGCGTGCCGCCGGTGCAGGACGTGCCACTGCCGTTCAGAGGCCGGCTGCACGTGCGCGCGCAGTGGGAAAACGGCTGGCTGTCCTGCGTGTATCAACTCGATGACGCCGCGCCGGCCAAGCCGGCGTCGTGACCAGCGGGGTCGTGAGGGTCCGGGTTGAAGCGACTTGAGGCCCATTCACCGCGGCCGACGATTGTGCCTTTCTCGTGGCGACCCGTTGCGCGCCTTGTAACCCCGGTGATCCCCGCTTTTCGATCCGGTGTGCTCGGCCCTGTTGCTCTCTCACCACCATGAAACCCTTTTCCACCCTGACCCGGCGCGATTTTCTTCGATCCGCCGGAGGCATCAGCACGTAAAGGAGCAGGTGGGCTTTCCAGCGGTGCAGATGACCGTAAGCGGCCCGCCCCGGCTTTGCGCGGGCGCGGAAGAATCGTTCGATCCGGACGAGCTGGCGCAACAGGCCGCGATTGTCGCGGCCCACGCGCGGAGGTCCATTGACTGGCGCCTGCGTTGTGCTGCATCAACCGCCGCTCCACGTCCTCGCTAAGGCCGATTTAGCGGAGTCCCGAAATGTTGCGCAGTACGTAGACGCGATAGGGCGGCATACACAAAGCCCTCCCGGACAGTGGGAGGGCTTCGAAAGTGGGTGCAGGGGTTGGATTTGAACCAACGACCTTCAGGTTATGAGCCTGACGAGCTACCAGACTGCTCCACCCTGCAATGGAAGGAGGGCGAGACCTTGGGCGCGGCGTACTCTCTGTCAACCGCCATTTTTACTTCGCCACACTTCGCGCTTGCCAGCACTGGCGCACCTCTCTGTTGTCGACCGCTCCGTCACCTGACGGAACCAACCATAACCATCAACCTAATCCATAACTGACGATCGCAAGGCGGCCCATCGGCCGGCCTGTGTACCGGTTAAGATACATAGATCACCATGAGTATTAATGTGACCCTGAAGGACCTGCTCGATGCCGGAGTGCATTTCGGGCATCAGACCAAACGTTGGAACCCGCGCTCCAAGCCCTTCGTGTTCGATCATCGCCAGGGCATCTCGATCATCGACCTCACCAAGACGCACGCGCTGCTC
>Ga0335071_10004598_pt1 | contig 14408 bp, 11 predicted proteins | sample Lox_Sample_15_FD_206724 | JGI IMG/M metagenome (GOLD analysis project Ga0335071, IMG submission 206724) | Soil microbial communities from Loxahatchee National Wildlife Refuge, Florida, United States - Lox_Sample_1.5 | ecosystem: Environmental > Terrestrial > Soil > Wetlands | place: USA... | reverse complement strand
CAAGGAAGGAAGAGACCCCCGGACCACCCTGGAGAATGTCGAGGGGACGCTACCCCGCTTCCTTCAGCAGCGAGAGAAATACTTGCTGTACCCTTAAACCGGCCGAGCCGCCGGTGAACAAGTAGCCCCTAGGCGGCCGCTACTTTGGTGTTGGCGCTCTTGGCGTCTTTGGGACGGTTCTTGCTGCCGGGCGGTCTGCCACGCCGCTTAATCTGAGCCATCCAGGCTGGCGGCCGTCCACGACGCCGCCCACGACCCCGAGCCAGCCGCTCTAAGGTCATGATGGCTTCCTCAATCTGCTCACGCTCGACCCGTAACTCGGCCAGCATCTTGTTAATGTCCATTCGCCAGTCTCCCAAAAATCTCTGATCTAGAATCGGTCTCTGTTCTGGAATCCGAACAGAAGTTCAGAATCTCATTGATTCTGCTTAGATCTTTTTACCGCATTTTTAACTCTTTTTCAAGCGCGGTGTTCGGCAATCCGAACAAAAAGGCCCGGAGAGGGCCCCGGCCGGGTACTAGCCGGGGCCGGCCCCTACCGAGTAGGCCGCCGTCTATTCCAGTAGGAGTAGAACGGCAGGCCCAGCGCGATGAAAACGAGGCCAAGCAGGGATTCCCGGGGCGAGCTGCGCAGGGTAGAGACGATCAGGCAGACAATTCCCAGCACAAAGGCGGTGGGGACCCAAGGATAGCCGAGGGTCCGGTAGGGCCGGGGGAGATCCGGCCGCTTGCGCCGCAGCACGATCACAGCCGCGGTCGCCATGCCGTAGAGAATGGCGCTGGCAAATATGACATAAGTGTAAAGCTGGTCGTAGCGGCCGCTGAGAACCAGCAGGGAGGCCCACGCAGCGAGCAGCAGAATAGAGACGCTGGGCGTGCGATATTGCGGGTGAACGGCGGCGACGGGCCGGAAGAAGAAGCCGTCGCGAGCCATGGCAAAAGGCACTCGGGACCCGGAAAGCAACGAGCCATTCAGCGCCGCAAAAATCGAAATCATGGCCGCAATGCTGACGGCCCCGGCTCCGGGCGCACCCAAAATCCGCCGCATCATTTCAGAGGCGACGCGATCGGTGGACGCGACCGCACTGGCCGGGAGGACGTAAAAATAGGCCAGATTGGCCAGCAAGTAGATGGCGACTACGGCCAAGGTGCCGGCAATGAGAGCCAGAGGCAGGTTGCGCTGCGGACGGTGCACCTCCGAGGCCACCATGGCGACGTTGTTCCAGCCGTCATAGGCCCACAGAGCGGCTACCAGGGCCGCGAAAAATCCGGTGACTCCCCCTAACGCGGGGACGAATCCACGATAATTGGCCGGCGAGCCGGCGCCGCTTCCCAGGCCAATCAAGATGATTCCGGCAATAAGACCCACTTTTACGAGGGTGGCGGCGACCTGGAGGTTACCGCCGGCCCGAACGCCGAAGTAGTTGATGAGGGCCAACAGGGCGATCACGGCGATGGCGAGCAGTTGGCCGTAGCGGATCTCCAATGGCTTTCCCGCTTCGCCCAGCGGCAGGGGGATAACGGCGAAAACCTGGGCCAGTTCGGGCCGGAAATTGGCCAGGTAGATGAAGAATCCAGTGGCAAGGGTCGCCACCGAGCCGCTCTTGGCGACCCAGGTCTGAGTCCAGCCGTACAGGAACGCCCAGAGCGGTCCGTAGGCTTCGCGCAGGTAAACGTATTCGCCGCCGGCTTCTGGCATGGCAGCTGCGAGCTCGGCGTAGCTGAGCGCTCCAAAAAGCGACAGGAGCCCGCCGGCGATCCAAACGGCAAAGACCCGGAGCGGCGAGCCGACGCGCTGCACCATGGTGGTGGGCACCAGAAAGATGCCGCTTCCGATCACGGTGCCCACGACAATGGCCGCGGCGCTCCAGATCCCCAGCTCACGCTTCAGAACAATTTGCTCGACCGATGTCTTTTCGGTCATCGCGGCGATTCCCGAAGGGCCAGGGAGGCCAGCCAGCCGGTGGCAAAGGTGGCGATAGTGCCAATGGCGACGTACCAGGTGAAGGCCATGTGGGTCTCGCGATTGATGTAAATCATGAGAGCGAGGCCGGCGAGCATGGCGATCATTGCGGCGGTTTCCTGGACGCGCCTGGTCAGCAGGCCCAACAGGAAGACGCCGAGCAGCGATCCGTAGAGGATCGAAGCGATGGTCAGGCCGGCTTCCAGCACGGATCCCCAGTGCCGGGCCAGGAGTCCTACCAGAACCAGGCCCCCGGCCCAGATCAACGTGGCTCGCCGGGCGATGGCGAGGTAGTGCGCATCGGACACGGCGAGCGCGCGACGCGCGACCAACGGCTGATAGAAGTCGACTACCGCGGTGGACGCCAGCGCGTTCAGAGCCGCGCTCAGGTTCGACATGCCGGCCGCCAGAATGGCTGCTATCACCAGGCCGGCGACGCCCGGCGGAAGCTGGTTCCAGACGAAGCGAGGATAGAGGGAGTCAGGCGGCTGGGGCGGAGGCAGGTGGTTAATGGAATAGTAGACGTACAAAGACGCTCCGATGAGCAGAAACAAGGCGAACTGCAAGAAAATCACCACCCAACTCGACAATAGCGCGGCGCGGCCCGCACGTTCGTTCCTGGCGGCCAGATATCGCTGGACCAGGAGTTGTTCGGTGCCGTGGCTGGCAGTGGTGAGAAAGCAGCCGCCGATCAGTCCGGCCCAGAAGCTGTAGCTGCGCGAGAAGAATTCCGCCGACCAGGCGAAGTGGAAATCGAACACCTGAAATTTGTGGGCAGATCCAGCGATGGCGGCGACCTGCGGCCATCCGCCGGGGATTTGATGCAGGATCACGAAGAAGCTCAGGATGGCGCCGGCGACGTAGAGAAACATCTGGACGACGTCGGTCCAGATGACGGCGCTCATTCCTCCCTCGAACGTGTAGAAGACCGTCAGGCCTACGATGACCAGGATGGACGCAACTTCGCCCGTGCCCAGGACCGTGGAAACGATGATGGAGACGGCAAAGACGCGCACGCCTTCGGCCAGTGCGCGCAGCAGGAGGAAGGTGGCAGCGGTCAAACGGCGGATGCGTTCGCCGAAGCGCCGGCGCATCAATTCATACGCCGTGAACATTTCCCCGCGAAAATAGTGCGGCAGAAATAAAGCCGAAATTACGATGCGGGCAAGCAAGTAACCCAGGACGAGCTGCAGGAACTGGAAATTTCCAGAAAAAGCCAGGGGCGGCGTGCCGATCACGGTAAGGGTGCTGGTTTCAGCAGAGACGATGGACAATGCGATCGCCCACCAGGGCGCGGTCTGGCCGCCGAGGAAGTAGTCCTTCAGATTGCGCTGGCTCTTGCGAAAGCGCGCACCGAACCAGGTGATGGCCAGGAGGTATAGGGCGATGACGCCCAGGTCGAGGACGCGCATGAGAAAGCGGATGATAGCACGCTGGGCGCGCGATCCCGCAGGAGCGGATGACACGCGCCGGCCAGCCACCTGGCCCTCCGGGTTGTACACTCTCTGGTTGGGAGGACGTTCCTGTGCCGCAATTGAAGATCTCGCTGCTCCTGGTGATGAGTGGCGTTCTCGCCCCGGCTGCCGATAGATTCACTACCTGGAGTCAGTACTTGGGCGGCGACGATTCGTCCCAATACTCGTCGCTCAACCAGATCAATAAATCGAACGTCCGGCAGCTTGAGGTGGCCTGGACTTATCCAACCGGACCGGGGATCTACACGTTCAATCCGATCGTCGCGGATGGCGTGATGTACGTTCTGGCGCGCAACAACACGCTGGTAGCGCTGGATGCCACCACCGGCAAGGAAATATGGACGCACACGAACACCGGCCCGGTCGGCAGTCGCGGAATCAATTATTGGGAGAGCAAGGACCGCTCCGACCGGCGCCTGTTTTTCATCAACGGCGGTTTTCTGACTGCGATCGACGCCCGCACCGGCAAGACCATCGATAGCTTCGGGGACAACGGCCGCACGGATCTTCGCAATGGGCTCGATCGCGAGCCCCCTCGTCCGCCCCAGACCAACAATCCCGGCCGCGTCATCGGGAACATTATCATCACGCCTCTTCCTGCCGGAGGCATCAGCTACGATTCCACCCCGGCCGATATACACGCCTACGACGTTGTCACCGGAAAACTGCTGTGGACGTTCCATGTGATTCCGCACCCCGGCGAGTTTGGATACGATACCTGGCCTCCCGATGCCTGGAAGACCGTCGGCGGCGTTCACAACTGGAACGAGATGACCGTGGATGAGAAACGCGGGATCGCCTACATTCCCCTGGGCACCGCGCGCTTCGACTTCTACGGCGCGAATCGCAAGGGCAACGACCTGTTCGGAAATTCCCTCCTGGCCTTGGACGTTCACACGGGGAAGCGGCTCTGGCACTACCAGCTGGTCCACCACGACCTCTGGGACTACGATCTGCCCGTGGCGCCGAAACTGCTCACGGTCAAGCACGACGGCAAGGATGTGGATATCGTCGCGCAAGCCACGAAATTCGGCTTTCTGTACGTATTCGATCGGGTCACGGGCAAGCCGCTGTGGCCGATTGAGGAGCGCGCGGTGCCCAAATCTGATGTTCCCGGGGAGTGGACTTCGCCCACTCAGCCGTTCCCGACCAAACCGCTGGCGTTTGCGCGCCAGTCTTTCACCGAGAAGGACATCAACCCGTTCACGACGGAAACAGAGCAAGCGGCGATCCGCGACCTGCTGAAGAATTCGCGCAACGAAGGGCTGTTCACGCCACCGAGCCTGGCCGGCTCGATTTCCGCGCCCGGCCACAATGGGGGCGCCAATTGGGGGATGGTGGCTGTGGATCCGACCAAAGGATTTTTGTACGTGATTTCGAAGGAGCATCCGACGTTGGACAAGCTGTTCTTGCCGGGGCAAGGCCCGGCAGGTCCGGGCGGAGCGAGAAATGGACCGCCCGGCGCTCCTGAGTCGGCGGCGCGGCCAGCGCAGGCCGCCAGCCCGGCAACCGAGGGCGGGTTCACTCGCTACGATTCACCAGTGAATTTCATAGCACAGGCGGGTGGGCTTTCCGCAATGGGTCCGCCATGGTCGACGCTCACGGCCTACGACCTCAATACCGGCACCATCCGATGGCAGGTGCCGAACGGCGGCGTCCTGGACTTGGAGAAAGCCGGGCATACCGGTACGGGCGCCCGGGATCCTCGCGGCGGGCCGGTTGTCACCGCGGGTGGCTTGATCTTCGCGGCGACGGCTTCCGACCACAAGATTCGCGCCTACGACGAAGACACAGGCAAAGTGCTCTGGGAATTTGACACTCCCACTGGCTCGGACGGCGTGCCCGCGGTCTACGAAGTGGGAGGCCATGAATACATCGCTTTTTGCGTCGCGGGCGGCGACGGCTTGAACTTCGACTTTGCCCGCCGCCGGAACCAATCGCAAGACGCTCCCCCGCCTAATGCCTACATGGTTTTCGCGCTACCGAAGAAGTAGGCGAGTCTTCGGGAATTCCGACCAACCGGTGGGCGAGCCGGCCCTTCGTGGGTTAAATTAGTCGGAGCAGTCCGCGCGAATTATGGCGTCCACACGGAACAATGGGTGCGCAATAGCGGGTCTGTTTCTGTGCAGCACGATCTGCGGAGCTCAGGACGCATCGAATCCGTCACCGGTCATCCAAGTAACAACCCGGTTGGTGCAGGTCAGTGTTTTGGTTCATGACAAGCATGGCAACCCGGTGACGAATCTCAAGCAAGAGGATTTCGTTCTGAAGGACGAGGGCAAGTCGCAGCAGATCAAACTGTTTGTGAACTCGGAAGCAGAGGTGTCCGGCTCGGCTTCCAGTGCCCAGCCACCCAACATCTTTTCCAACCGGCGCGGACGAGGGGCAGGCACCACTCCCGCGGTAGCCATTGTTTTGTTCGACGTGCTCAACACGCGGGTTGCAGATCAGGTGGCAGCGAAAGAACAGCTTTTGGCGTATCTGGGAACGATTCACCGGGATGATCGCGTGGCGCTGTATGTTCTGGGCCGCGACCTTGTAGTGTTGCATGATTTTACCGACGACGCGGCACATCTGGCGCACACGTTGGAGAATCTTCACGTGCGAATTCCCAGCGAGCTGCAGTCATCACTGGAGATACCTTTACCGGGAGGCCCAGGATTTCCGGGCGACCTGGACCATCTTGCAGATGAAAGCAACCGGCGGACCGCGCGAGTCAACGAGTTTGAGTCGTCGGAGCGCGCCCGGCTGACGATCTCGGCAATGCAGAGCATTGCCAACCACGTTGCCTTTATTCCCGGCCGCAAGAGTCTTGTCTGGCTTTCCAGCTCGTTTCCGTTCGCGTTGAATCCGGTGAGCATACCGCCGCCTCCTCGGTCACGCAGCATTGGGCTGATCGCGCCCGCGGCGAGCCCGGTGCTTTTCGCGGACGAGATTCGCTCGGCAGTCCGCGCCGTCAATCAAGCCGGACTGGCGATCTATCCAGTTGACTCGGGAGGGATGTCCGTTCGCGGAATCACGTCCAGTAGCGGCGAGTTCGAAACGATGGATTTACTGGCGGGTGGAACCGGCGGCGTAGCTTACCGGAACACCAATGATCTGACACGTGCCGTGCAGCAAGCGGTGGATGACGGGCGCGTGTCCTATACCCTGGGCTTCTATCCGCAGGCAGACAGTTGGGACGGCAAGTTCCACTCGATCAGCGTGGCTGTGAAGCGCCCCGGCATCGAGATTCGCTGCGCCAAAGACTATCTGGCGGCGAACGACGCCGCGAGCAGTAGCGCCGAGCGCATTCAGCAGCGCATCGGGAGTGCACTGCTCAGTCCATTGGACTCCACGGTAATCGGAATGCGAGCCGGCATTGAGGCAGTGGACCGGCCGGCCCCGGGAAACGTGCGAGTAGTGCTGCAGATCGAACCCGCGGATCTCACCCTGATGGAGTCCGGCGGTCATTGGACCGGGTCGATCGAGTACGTTTTGATGGAGCAGAAGGCAGATGGCACGCCGCTCCAAACGACCAACGAGGAACTGAGTATTGATTTGACGAAGGAACGGCACGATGCCATTTTGCAACGAGGTTTTCTATTGACCCGTTATCTGCGGCCGTCGCCCGATGGATATCGTTTGCGCGCGGTCGTGCTGGACCATCCGACGGGCAATTTGGGATCTGTTTCGATTCCGCTGGACGGAGTAATTAAACACTAGCCGGTTGCTGCATGGTCATGCAGTGGAGCGTGCCCAGACCGAGGACCAGGTCGCCGCAGTAGATGCCGGTCACCTGGCGGTTGGGGAAGAGCTTGGCGAGGATGTTGAGCGCGATGCGGTCGTTGGGGTCGTTGAACACGGGGACGAGAACCAGTCGGTTGGCGATGTAGAAATTCGCGTAGCTGGCGGGCAGGCGTTGGCCGTCGAAGTAGACCGGCTTGGGCATGGGCAGAGTGACGATGCGGAGGCCAGTGCGTTGGAGCAGCTTCAGGTTTTCGCGGAGCGGCTCGTAGTTGGCTTCGGCGGGGTCGTCTTCGACCATCGTCAGCACGGTTTTCTCGTCGACGAAGCGCGCGAGGTCGTCGATGTGGCCGTGCGTGTCGTCGCCGGCGATTCCTTTGTTGAGCCAGATGGTCCGGCGAATTCCGAGATAGTCGGCAAAGTAGCGTTCCAGGTCGGCGCGCGTGAGGCCGGGATTGCGGATCTGGACGGTGTCGCTGAGCAGGCATTCCTCGGTGGTGAGCATCAGGCCGGCGCCGTTGACGTCGAGGCTGCCGCCTTCGAGAACAATGCCGGGGTCAAACTGGCGCAGCTTGCGCCGCTTGGCGATATAAGGCGGGATGGCATTGTCGTCGCGCCAATTGTCGTACTTGGCCCAACCGTTAAAGATCCAGTTGGTGACGGCGATTCCGCCCTTGGCGTTGCGGACGAAGATGGGGCAATAGTCGCGTGTCCAGCTTCGGTTGGTTGCGTGGCGGAAGAATTCGACCGCTTTCATGTTGGCCGCGCATTTGGCCAGAACGCGACGGATGGCCTTTTCGGCAGCGGCGTCTTCGACCAAGATGCGGACTTTTTCGGCTTCGGCGAGGCGGCGGACGATGTCGCCGTAGATCCAGGGAATGGGCGCGAACTTACCAGGCCAGTCGCTACGCTCGTGCGGCCAGGCGATCCAAGTGGCTTCATGCGGCTCCCATTCGGCCGGCATGCGGAAGCCGAGTTTTGCGGGGGTCAATCGATCCACCGCTTCAGGATGGGCGAGTAGGCGTCAATGCGGCGGTCGCGCAAGAAGGGCCAGTTGCGGCGCACTTCTTCCATGCGACGCGGGTCGCATTCGGCCACCAGGATTTCTTCGTTGGTGCAGGAAGCTTCGGCGATCAACTGACCGAAGGGGTCGGAGATGAACGACGATCCCCAGAATTCCAGGCCATGATCGGGTGGGCCTTCGAAGCCGACGCGATTGACGGCCGCGACGTAGATGCCATTGGCGATGGCATGCGCGCGTTGGATGGTGCGCCAGGCGTCGAGCTGCGCGGTGCCATATTGGGCCTTCTCGGAAGGATGCCAGCCAATGGCGGTGGGGTAAAACAGAATGTTCGCGCCGGAGAGGCTGGAGAGGCGCGCGGCTTCCGGATACCACTGATCCCAGCAGACCAGCACGCCGACGCGGGCAAACCTGGTGTTGAAGTTCAGGAAGCCGGTGTCGCCGGGGGTGAAATAGAACTTTTCGAAGTACAGCGGATCGTCGGGGATGTGCATCTTGCGGTAGATGCCTTGAATCTCGCCGTCGGCGCCGATGACAGCAGCCGTGTTGTGGTAGATGCCGGCGGCCCGGCGCTCGAACAGCGACGCGACGATGACGATCCCGAGCTCGCGCGCGATGCGGCCCAGTGTTTCGGTGGTCGGACCGGGGATGGGCTCGGCGAGGGCGAACAGCTCGGCGTTTTCCTCGCGGCAGAAATACTGGGATCGGAAGAGTTCCTGCAGGCAGACGATTTGGGCGCCGCGGGCGGCAGCTTCGCGGATGCGCCAGATCGCCTTTTCGACGTTCTCGTTGGGGTCGAGCGAGCAGCTCATCTGCACCAGACCCACACGGAACTTCTCCTTGCTCGAAAATTCCATATTTCTATTGTGGGGTGAGGAAGTGTTACGCCGCAATGAAAGAGCGATTACATGTAGAGGCCGCCGTTGACGTTCAGCACGTGGCCGGTGATGTAGCCCGCCTCTTCGCTGGCCAGGAAGCGTACGGCGGCTGCGACGTCTTCGGCGCGCCCGATGCGCTTGAGCGCGACGTGCCCGACCATGTTGTCTTTCAGCTCCTGGGAAAGGCCCTGGGTCATGTCGGTTTCGATGAAGCCAGGGGCGACGGCGTTGACCGTAATGCTGCGGCTGCCCATTTCCTGGGCGATGGCTTTGGTGAGGCCGATGAGGCCGGCCTTGGACGCGACGTAGTTGGCCTGGCCGGGATTGCCCATTTCGCCGACGACGGACGAAATGTTGATGATGCGACCCCAACGGTCGCGTAGCATGTGCTGGAGCACTTGCTGGATGGCCAGGAAGGAGCCGGTGAGGTTGGTGGAGATTACGGCGTCCCAATCCTCTTTTTTCATGCGGAGGGCAAGACCGTCGCGCGTAACGCCGGCATTGTTTACCAGGATGGAGATGGGGCCGAATTCCTTGGCGGTTTTGGCGAACGCTTCCTTAATGGACGCGGCGTCGGTCATGTCGATGGTGACGGCGTATGCTTCGCGTCCTTTGGCGCGGACCTCGGCGGCGACCTCATCGAGCAGTGCGGCATTGCGAGCGGCCAAGGCCACACGGCACCCTGCTTCCGAAAGCGCCAAGGCACACGCCCTGCCGATGCCTCGGCTCGCGCCGGTAATGAAAGCGGTTCGATTTGTCATGAGGCCAGACTTTCCATCATAGTAAAACCTGGGCAGTTACTCATCCGGATATGGCATATAGCGACTTGCGGGACTTTGTCCACGCGCTGGAAAAGAACAAAGAACTGAAACGCATCTCGGTGGAGGTGAATCCGCGGCTTGAGATCGCCGAATTCGCGGACCGGGCGGTGAAGGGCGGTGGGCCCGCGCTGCTTTTTGAAAAGCCCACCGGCAGCCGCATTCCGGTGCTGATCAACAGCTTCGCGAGCATGCGGAAGATGGAGCTGGCGCTGGAGGTGGAATCGGTCGAGGAAGTGGCAGGGCGCATTTCGGAGTTCCTGCAGCTGCGGATGCCGGAGGGGCTGGTGGGCAAGCTGAAAATGCTGCCGATGCTGGCGGAGGTGGGCGCTTTCTTTCCGAAGATGGTTTCGAGCGGCCCCTGCAAGGAAGTCATCCGGCACGACAACTTCTCGCTCGACGAATTCCCCATTCTGCAGTGCTGGCCGCAGGATGGCGGACGTTTTATCACGCTGCCCATGGTGTTTTCGCGGAATCCGGATACGGGCAAACGCAACTGCGGATGCTATCGGATGCAGGTCTACGACGGGCGGACGACGGGCATGCACTGGCAGACGCATAAACAGGGTGCCGAACACTACCGGCGGTTGCTGAAGGAAGGCAAGCAGGCGCGGATGCCGGTGGCGGTGGCGATCGGGTCCGATCCGGCGACGATGTACTCGGCAATTTTGCCGCTGCCGCCGGACCTGGACGAAATGATGATGGCCGGGTTCCTGCGCGGCAAGCCGGTGGAGATGGTGAAGTGCGAGACGTCGGATCTGGAAGTGCCGGCCAACTCGGAGATCGTGCTGGAAGGCTACGTCGAGATCGGCGAGCAGCGGCGGGAAGGGCCGTTTGGGGATCACACGGGTTTTTATTCGCTCGAAGACGATTATCCGGTGTTTCACATCAGCTGCATTACGCAGCGCAAAAATCCGATCTATGCGACGACGATCGTGGGTCCGCCGCCCATGGAGGATTTTTATATGGGCAAGGCGGTGGAGCGGATCTTTCTGCCGCTGATGCGCCTGCAACTGCCGGAAATTCGCGACATCTCGATGCCGGCCGAGGGCGTGTTCCACAATCTGATTCTGGTGTCCATCCGCAAGTCCTATCCTTTACACGCGCGCAAGGTGATGCACGCGATTTGGGGCCTGGGCCAAGCCATGTTCAGCAAGGTGATCGTGGTTGTGGACGAGGATGTGGACGTGCAAAATGTAAATGAAGTCGCCTGGAAAGCCTTAAACAATATCGACCCGGAGCGCGACATTCAGTTTGTTCTGGGGCCGGTGGATTCGCTGGACCACGCCAGCCGGCTGCCGAATTACGGGTCGAAAATGGGGATCGACGCGACGCGAAAATGGAAGGAAGAGGGATTCGTGAGGCCGTGGCCGGACGTGATCCGGATGCCGGAAGACGTGAAGCAGCGCGTGGATCAGCTTTGGAAGAAGGCGGGATTGAGTTAGCGGGGATTTGAGCCAGGACGATGATACAAAGCCCCATTTTTCTTGTGGGCTCGCCGCGGAGCGGGACCAGCCTGCTGCGCCAGATGATGGACCGGCATCCGCGCCTGGCCATCTGCGACGAGACGCATTTCTTCCGGCTGATGTTCCTGGGGCGGCGGGCCGGGGCGTTTGGGGACTTGAAGGATGCGGCGAACCGGAAGCGGCTGGTGGACCAGTATGTCGCGCTGCGTCCGACGCAGAAGCTCGGAATGGACTGCGCCGGACTGGCGGAGAGGCTGTACCGGGAAGCTACCAGTTATCCGGCGATGTTCGCGGCGGTGCTGAATTACTACGCCGAGTCGCAGGGCAAGCCGAGGTGCGGCGAGAAGACGCCACGGCACGCGTTGGTTGTGGACAAGTTGTGCGAATGGTTCCCGGACGCGGTGATCGTGCACATCCTGCGGGATCCGCGCGACTCGGTGGCATCGCGGATACGGATGCCGTTCGGCTCGCCGAGCCCGATCATCAACGCGCGGGTGTGGTTGAAGTACAACCTGGCGGCCCGTTGGGCGATCAATCGGCCAGGGTACATCGAGGTTCGCTATGAGCGCCTGGTGGCCCAGCCCGAAGAGGAACTCACGCGAATCTGCGAATTCGTCGGCGAGAAGTTTTCGCCGTCGATGCTGGCCTCGGAGAAGGCGGCGGTGGAGCACTCTTCCGGCCGGGACCGGTATCGAACTCCGCTGACGGCAGGCCGCATGGGGCAATGGCGCAAGGAGCTGAGCGAACGTCAGGTGGCGCAGATCGAATGGGTGGTGGGCCCGCACCTGGAAAGTTTCGGCTATGCGCGTGAAGTTCCCGCGGCATCGTTGGCCACGATCGCCAGCGGCTTGGGTTACGCCGCGTTCGATTTCCTGCGGCAGAACGTTCCGAAGCTTCCGGCCGCGCTTTGGCATCAAGTGGTGAAGCCCGGGGAAATCGCCGGATACGAGCGCTCGGTGCGGACGAGGGTGTGGGCGGACGACGAAGAGGTCAGCGGCGCGCCGCTCCGATGAATCGTCCACCGATCTTCATTGTCGGCTCGCCTCGGAGCGGGACGAACCTATTGCGGCGGATGCTGGATCGGCACCCCTGCATCGGCATCTGCGGAGAGACGCATTTCTTTTCCACTGTCTATCCTGAGCGCCGGCGCAGAGCGTTCGGCGAGCTGGGGGATGTGCGCAACCGGCGGCGTCTGGTGGACGAACTGGTATCCACGCGGCGGATTCAAACGCTGGGACTCGACTCGCAGCAGCTTGCGGAACAGTTGATGCAGGAGGGCGAGAGCTATCGGGCGTTGTTCGCTGCGCTGTGCAAGAACTACTCGGCGTCGCAGGGCAAGGCGCGCTGGGGGGAAAAGACGCCGCAGCACGCGTTCTTCAGCGAAACGCTGTGCGACTGGTATCCGGGCGCGGTAATTGTACACATGCTGCGGGATCCCAGGGACGTGGTGAGCTCGCTGCTTCGTTTGCCCTTCGGATTTGCCAGCGCGATTCTGAACGCCCGCACCTGGCTGAATTGCAATCTGGCGGCGCGGAGTTCGAAGGATCGTCCCGGCTACCTGGAAGTGCGCTACGAATCGCTGGCGGCGCGGCCGAAGCAGGAGTTGGAACGCATCTGCGCATTCATCGGCGAGGATTACTCGCCGGCGATGCTCGAAGCCGAACAGTCTTCGGTCACCGACGCGCTGGAGACCGAGCGCTATCTTGCGCCGGTCACCAAGGAGCGCCTGGAGCGATGGCGCAAGGAGCTGACCGCGGATCAGGTGGCGCAGGTGGAGTGGTGGATCGGCGCAGAACTGGAGAATTTTGGGTATCGTGCTGCGGGGCCGCCGGCCTCCGCTGCTACGATCGCTCGCGGGCTGGCCCGAGCGGCGTTCGAACTGGGTAAAGAGATCGTTCCGATGCTGCCCGCGCTTTGGTATTACTACGCGGCTCCAACCAATCTTCGGGACTGGGAGTATTGGAGGCACCCGTTCTTGAGGGATTACGTGAACCCGGAAGTAACGGTGCTCCGAGACCATCGGGGGGGCACGCCCCGGAGGAGCGCCGGATGAGCGGGGGTCCAATCTTCATTGTGGGCGCGCCACGCAGCGGAACCACATTGCTGGTCCAGATGCTGAGCCGGCATCCCAGGATCGCGATCAGCGGCGAGACGCATTTCCTGGAGGTCGCCTACCAGGAGCGGCGGCGGCGTGTGTTCGGCGACCTGAGCCGGCAGGCCAATCGCGAGCGGCTGGCTCAAGCTTATCTTGCAACCTGGCGCGCCAAGCAGCAGCTACAGATGGACTTTGCGAAGCTGGCGGATAAGCTTGTGCGCGAAGGCGACAGCTGGCCGTCGATGTTCGCGGCGATCATGAGAGGCTATGCCGAATCGCAGGGCAAGCCGCGCTGGGGCGAGAAAACTCCGCAGCACGCGGTGTTCACCGAGACATTCTTCGAGTGGTTCCCGGACGCGGCGGTGGTGCACCTGTTGCGCGATCCTCGCGACGTGGTGGCGTCGCTGCTGCATCGGCCGGCGGCCTCGAAGAGCGCGGTAGCGAACGCGCGGGCCTGGTTGAGGCTCAATCAGGCGGCTCGAGGGAGTAGCGGGCGGGCGGGCTATCTGGAAGTGCGCTACGAGGCGCTGGTCGCGCAGCCGGAAGAGGAACTGCGCAGGATCTGCCAGTTTCTTGGGGAAGAGTATGCGCCGTCGATGTTGGCGGCGGAGCAACAGCGCGTCGAACACAGCGGCGGGATGGACCGGTTTCGGACGCCGTTGACGTCATCCCGCCAGGGGCTCTGGCAGAAGGAATTGAGTCCTGCGCAGGCGGCACAGATTGAGTGGGTGCTGGGCGATCAGATGGAAGCATTCGGATATCGGCGGGAGATGGCTCCTGCATCGGCGATGAGCATTTTGCGGGGAGAGTGTTTCGCGTTGCTCGATCGCGCGCGAATCGCCTTCCAAAGAATGCCGGCGCTTTGGTATTACTACTTCGTTCCGGCCGATCTGGCGAGCTACGAGTGTTGGCGATTTCCGCCGCCGCCGGGTGAACGCGAGACGGCAAGCGGCGCTGACGCGGTGA
>Ga0335071_10004595_pt1 | contig 14415 bp, 12 predicted proteins | sample Lox_Sample_15_FD_206724 | JGI IMG/M metagenome (GOLD analysis project Ga0335071, IMG submission 206724) | Soil microbial communities from Loxahatchee National Wildlife Refuge, Florida, United States - Lox_Sample_1.5 | ecosystem: Environmental > Terrestrial > Soil > Wetlands | place: USA... | reverse complement strand
GATACAAGTCGGCATACGTCGAGCGGCGGCTGGAGTTGCCCGGCAGGCGGGAGACGACTTCAACATTCGGATACAGCTTGCCCGCCCGCTCTAGAAACGATGTCAGCATCAGGCCAGACTGCATCATTGTTCCCAGCAAAGGCACCTCCCGGACCGTCAACAGATTCTGGTCGCGATGCGCACACTTTCGGTCCGCGCATTGTATCGCGGGAGAGGCAGTTTGGGTGTCGGATCGAGTGAAGTGGAAGGGTGGCCCTTCAGGCTCGTGTCTAGCACAAAAACAAGTTGGGCTTAAGCTCTGAGGAAATCGATGGGATACCGCTCGATCGGTCGCGAACTAGATGACTCCTGTCATGCCCTTCGCAGGGTCAGCAGCGTGATTTCCGGCGGCACTCCCAGCCGCACGGGGAAGCCTACTGTTCCCAGTCCGCGATTCACGTAGAGCGCAGCCTTCGAGGACCCATCAGCAATGGCGGAAGACTCGGCGCTATGCGCTTGTCCTGACATCTGAGACCTGACACCTGACGCCTGCTGCTGCATCGGCAACCGATACCGTCCCGCCACAAACGGCGTAATCAGCCGCGCAGGATTGACGCCATGATCCACGATTTCGAACTTTACCTGTCCGCCGTGGGTGTGGCCGGCTAGGCTCAGTTCGATTCCCAGCTCCGCAGCGCGGTGAAAGGAATTCGGATTGTGTGACAGCAGAATGTTCGGCATGTCTCGCCGCACCAGAGGCTCGATCTCCTGGAGCATCGGACCGCCGCGCTCGCCGCTCACCATGTGGTCGCGCTGGTAGTCCACGCCGATCAGGTTGAACCGCGCGCCGTTGTGCGCGATGACGGCACTGCGTGCCCGCAACAGCGTCATGTCCTTTTCGCGGAACAGGCGCTCTGCCTCGGCTTCTACCCCGGCGTAGATCTCGTGATTGCCGTTGCATCCCCAGACGCCGAGCGGCGCTTCAAGCCGGCTCAACTCGTCAATGCAGGTCTCAAGCGGATCGCCCACGCTGCTGACGAAGTCTCCCGTGACCACGGCCAGGTCGGGCCGCAGATCGTTCGCCATCGCGACGGCGCGCGCGATCTCGTCGGGAGGCATGTAGCTGCCAATGTGAATGTCGCTGAGTTGCGCGATGCGCAGGCCGTCCAGCTCGTGCGGCAGGTTGGCGACCGCCATGTCCACGCGCTCGATCGTGTAGCGCAGGCGTCCGGCGGCGTAACCGTAGGTGGCCGCGAGAAAGGGAGCGCCTCCGGCCACGAGCGCCGCGTACTGAAAGAACGTGCGCCGGGAAGAATCGACCTGCGCTGAGGCCGCACCGGAGCGCAGATGCGAGACAGCATCGGTCGCCCACTCGATCCCGCCGACTGCTTTGACCGCGATCAACGCGAAGAACGACGTCATCAACCAGATGCTGGAAACGGTGATGAGTTGACGCCCGAGGGGCATCTGTGAGATCGCGCGCCCGAGCAGCGGATTCAACATCGCCGCCAGCAGGGCGATCGCCGCCGCGATGAGGGCAACCTGCAGGCCGTTCCGCCACAGCGGACTGGACAACGCCCCGATCCAGGACCACGCCCGCAGAAACCAGAAACGCTGCACCGCGAACACGATGCTGAGGAAGAGAACGAGAAAGAGAATCCGAATGAGGACCAGAGCAGACTCCGTGTAAACCGGTACTTTTCCTTAGATGCGGGGAGGTTCGACAAGGGAGCGGCTTTGCCGACTGGGGCAGTCTGTCGCTTCCTTCGTACCTACACGGCCGGGGGCAAACCGCCTGTCGGGTAGGCTATGGAGTGGCTCGTAACCCTGCCACCCGCTCCCTTGCGCTCTGCAGCGCCCGCTTCACGTGCCGGGGAGCTGTGCCGCCGGGTACATCATGGATCGCGAGCACTTCAATCAATCCGAGGCAGGCCGGGAAGTCCGACTTGAATGCCTCATGGATCGCGCTCAAATCTCCCAGGGTCAGGTTCTTCAGCTCGCATTTGCGCTCGACACAAAGTGCCACGGCCTTACCTACCGCCTCATGGGCCAGCCGCGAGGGAACTCCGCGCTCGACGAGATAGGCCGCTGCTGCCCATGCATTCATGAACCCGGTTTGCGCGGCGTGTCCCATTTTTCCGAGATCGAATTCGGCAGCGCGCATGAACCCGGTCACCAGCGGCAGCATGGAAACAACCCTGTCGGCAGCCCCAAACAACGGCTCCTGCGTTTCCTGCATGTCTTTGTTGTAGGCGAGCGGCAAGCCCTTAACGGTGCCTTCGAGCGCTGTGGCACAGCCCATGACGCGTGCCGCTTTGCCGCGCACGAGTTCGAGCAGGTCGGGATTTTTCTTCTGCGGCATGGCGCTCGAGCCGGTCGAGTAGGCTTCAGGCAATTCGACGAATCCATAGGCAGGAGTCGAGAACAGGATCATCTCTTCCGCCCAGCGGCTCAGGTGCAGTGCGATCTGCGCCAGCGCCTGAACGAACTCGATGACGAAGTCGCGGTCGCTGGTGGCGTCAATGGAGTTGGCCGTAATGTCATCAAAGCCCAGTTCTTTCGCCATACCGCGGCGATCGAGCGTGAGCGTTGCTCCTGCGACAGCACCCGATCCTAGCGGACATAGATTCGCGCGCTTGCGGCAGTCGGCCAGGCGCGACGCGTCGCGCAGAAACATTTCCGCATACGCCAGCAGCCAGTGTCCGACCAGCACGGGCTCAGCGGGCTGCAAGTGCGTGTACGCGGGCATGGCGGCTTCGCCAGCGGCATCGGCGAGCGAGATGAGAGCGTCGATCCAGTCGGCCAGCAGAGTTTGCAGCGAGTCGATCGTTGCGCGCACGAACAGTCGCAGGTCGGTAGCGATCTGCTCGTTGCGGGAGCGTCCGGTATGCAGCTTGTAACCGGTGTCGCCGATCAGCGCGGCGAGTTGCTTTTCGACGAAATGATGGACGTCTTCGGCTTCGGGATCGTTGAGGAAGTCGGGCGAAGTCTCGGCGCGGCTGCCGATCAGTTTAAGGCCGTGGACGATTTCGGTGAGTTCTTTTTCAGAAAGGACTCCAGCGCGCTGCAGGGCATTGGCGTGAGCCTGGCTGGCAGCCAACTCGAAGGGCAGTAGCCGCTGATCGAAGGGAAACGAGCGTTGCCATTTTTCGAATTCCGGATCGAGGGGCTGCCGGAATCGTCCGGACCACATTTTCATGGAAGAGTGACCTCAATCTATTTCACCACGGAGGCGCGGAGACACGGAGGAAATTTATTCGGGACAGCGAGCGCCGATCAGTCACACCCTTCCGTCGGGCTCGGTCGCTATTGTCGGGCAGACTTGTAGGTGACGGCTCTGAGTGCTATCGCCTGTTTACAACAGCTCCGGAGGGACTCCACTGTCCTCGGTGCTGCCCAGGTGCGAAAGCACGAATTGATTGCACAGGTGGTTCTTGGCGTAAAGCGCCGCGGCGTCGCCGCCCAGGAGCTACTTCGCTGACAAGGCTTGCAGCAAATGTTCCCGCGTCTCCGCTACTTTCTCGCGTGCCTTATTGCTCATAGGACCCAAACCTCCTACCTGCAGCTGTAGCACCTGGCTCAACTTATGCGTCCTGGATTCCCAATCTTCGAGTAGCGGTTTAGCCTTTTCTGGCGGTTCCCGCAACGCCGCTTGGGCTGCCAGCATGAACTCGCGGTACTTCTCCACATCCTGCTGGCTTGGTGGCACGCCTTTCGGCACAGGCATTCCGAGACGTTTGTAATAGGCACCCGGATCGTCACTACTTCGCAACTTCCTGAACCATTCCTCCCCGATCGCTGTCTCCACGCCCCAGGACACTCCCCAATCGAACCCGTCTTCCGGCATCGCCTTCACGGCCGCGTACAATTCCTCTCGCCCCGCCTCCGACAGTTTTCCCGGCCCGGCATAGTTTGCCACGGCATTCAATTCATCCATGAGTATCGCGCTAGCAACCAGCGCATTAATCACCGGACCACTCCGGCCCAAGTCCTGCGAAAACCGAATCCCCGCCCGCCACGTCTCCACAGCCGCCTTGCTGTCTCCTTTTGCCAGCTGGCGCACTCCCTGCACGGTATTCAGTTGTTCCAATCCGCGCGACCGCATCAATAGATTGTTGATGTTGAGATTTCCCAGCTGGTAGTCCAGCCCCCAGTTGCAGTCAGGCAGCTTCGTGCCCCGCTGCATTGTTTGAATCGAGTCCGCATACACGTCCAGGACCGGCCCCATTTTCTCTTCGCTCCAGGCCGTCTCGCCCTTCATCACCGCTAAGAGCATGTTGTGCGTCGCTTCCTCGGTTAACGGGTTGTCGCGCATCTCCTCGATCGCCACCCAGTATCGCAGCGCCGCATTATTCGACTCAGGCAGGTATTTCGCCTGCGCACGTGCCGAGCCGGTAGCCATAGCAATTGCCAGAAGTGGTGCGAGGATTCGGAGTTTCATGGGCTTCAGTTCCATGGGAAACTGTCGACATAAAACGGAGGGTGAGATCCCTCGCGCTTTGTTCCCGTTCACAGCTAATTCTGGGTGTTTTCGCTGTGCCGTGCCAGGTCACATACGTAACGGTTGGCGTAACATCGCAATTACGCCCAACCCCCCGATACGTCGCTCAGGATGACCGATTCGCAGTTAGGTTACTGTGCCACCTCGACTTTGTTCTGCGTCCGCGCGCGGCAGCGCGAGGGCAACCCGAGAATCCGGATGAAGCCCGCGGCGTCTTTCTGGTCGTAGCTTGCGCCCATCGTGAACGACGAGAGATCGGTGCGGTAAAGCGAGTAGTCGGACTTGCGGCTCACCACACTCACGTTGCCCTTGTAAAGCGACAGCGTTGCCGATCCGGTCAGGTTCTGCTGTGTGGTTTCGACGAAGGCGTCGAGCGACTCGCGCAGTGGCGTGAACCACATGCCGAAGTAGACGAGCTCTGCGTATTTCAACGCGACGTGCTGCTTGAAGTGCAGCAGATCGCGGTCGAGACACAGCGCTTCGAGTTCGCCATGCGCGGTGAGAAGCAGTGTTCCGCCCGGAGTCTCGTAGCAGCCGCGCGACTTGATTCCGACAAAGCGGTTCTCAACCAGATCGACGCGACCGATGGCGTTGCGTCCGCCGATTTCGTTCAGCAGTTCGAGCAGTGAGATGGGATCGAGAGACTGACCGTCTACGGAAACCGGAACACCTTTTTCGAAGCCAATCGTGACTTGTTCTTCGCGGTCGGGGGCTTCCTGCGGCGACTTCGTCATTTGCCACGTGCTCGGAAAGGGCGCATTGGCGGCATTTTCGAGCTCTCCACCTTCATGGCTCATGTGCCATAGATTTCGATCCCGGGAGTGGATTTTCTCCCGGCTGGCAGCGACCGGAATGCCGCGCTTCTCGGCGTAGTCGAGACAGTCTTCACGCGACTTTAAGTCCCACTCGCGCCAAGGGGCGACGACTTTCAGCTCAGGTGCCAGCGCCTGGTACGCCATCTCGAAGCGCACCTGGTCGTTACCCTTGCCGGTGCAGCCGTGTCCGACAGCGACGGCGCCTTCGCGCAAGGCGACTTCCACCTGATGCTTCGCAATCACCGGGCGAGCGAGCGAAGTCCCAAGCAGATACTTATTTTCGTAGACTGCGCCTGCCTTCAGTGCAGGCCAGACGTATCCGGTAAGGAATTCTTCGCGCAGGTCTTCTACCACGACTTTGCTGGCGCCGGTTTTGTAGGCCTTGTCGACGACGGCTTCCACGTCATCGCCCTGACCGACGTCAGCGACCATGGCGATCACGTCGCAGGCGTAGTTCTCCTTCAGCCAGGGAATGATGATCGAGGTGTCGAGTCCGCCGGAATAAGCGAGGACAATTTTTTCAGGCATGAGCGCTCCTTACCGGCAAACGGCCCACGCCGCCGCCCAGCAACCACACAAGGATGGCTTTCTGAATGTGCAGGCGGTTCTCCGCCTGATCGAAGACAACCGAGTTCGGTGAGTCTATCACTTCGTCCGTAACTTCCCATCCCCGATGCGCCGGCAGGCAGTGCATGACCTTCGCATGCGGCGCGGCATACTGCATAAGCTCCCCGTTGACCTGATAAGGCGCAAACACCCCCGAGCGCACATCCGCCTCGTCTTCCTGACCCATGCTCGCCCACGCGTCGGTGTAAACAGCGTCGGCGCCGGCAACGGCTTCCGCCGGATCGGTAAGGATATTGATGGCAGCACCGCTCTGCTCGGCCAACAACTCCGCCGCCGCCACGATGCCTGGATTTGGCCGGTAGGCCTCAGGAGTCGCGATCGAAACCGCCGCGCCCAGTGCCGCGCCCGTCAACAGAAGCGAATGCGCGACATTGTTTCCGTCGCCCACGTAGGCCAAATGAATCTTCGAGACGTTGCCGAAATGCTCCTGCAGGGTGAAGAAGTCGGCCAGCGCCTGGCAGGGATGCTCGACTTCGCTCAGCGCATTGATCACAGGCACGTCGGCGTGCGCCGCCATTTCCTCCACCGTCGCGTGGCGGTACGTGCGCAGCACGATGACGTCGATCCAGCGCTCGAGATTGTGCGCGATATCGTACAGCGACTCGCGGGCGTCCAGGCGGCTGCGCGTCTGGTCCACGAAGAACGTCGAGCCGCCCAGGCTGTCCATGCCGGCCTCAAAGGTGAGCCGGGTACGCAGGGAGGGCTTTTCAAAGAACATCACCATCTGTTTGCCCGCCAGCACGCCGCGGAAGTCAGCCGGACGCTGCTTGAGCATGGCAGTCAGGTTGAACAGCGCGTGCACTTCGTGGGGAGCGAGGTCGTGAATGGAGATCAGGTCGCGGGACGCCGGCGGCGCCGGCGGTACTTGCGGCGATTTGTGGACTTCGATCGATTGCGTTCTCATCGTGCTCGGGAGTACTCCCTTTCGCTGGGTTCGGATGCGGTGGGCATCTATGAATACATATCCATTTAGATGCATAAGTATCCATGTGCGGATACCGGCGTGTCAAGCGGAAATCCCCCTGGAATCGGGAGCGGTAACTTCCGGCGGCATGAGGTGGACAGCCGCCGGCGGAGTTCGGAAAGACGAAATCGAACTCTTCAGAAAAACTCAGCGGCTGGAGTCGGGTGGGAGCTGGAAATCGACGCCGCGGTCGGCGTTTGCCTTGCGCGTGGCGCTCAGATCCAGATCGGCCAGCAGGATCTTGTACGACCGGCCCTCTGACAGGTTGAACAGCGTGTCGCCAACAATCGCGTAGTTCTGAATTTCGTTCCGGTGGCCGTCCTTGAAGACCAACACAGTGCTCGGCTGCGGCGCCAAGGGTTCCTGCGGAACTGCGGCGACTGCAGGTGCGGCCGGTTCGGGTTCCTGTTCCAATGCGCGCTCGCGTGGTTGCCGTGCGCCGGTCCCGCGGCGATCGAATACCGTCGGACCGCCTTGGTACTCTTCATCGTCATAGGCCGCCGCGTCCGGCTGAACCAGGTAAACCGGCGTGTAGGGCATGGCGTAGATCGCCACCCCAGTCGGGAAGAAAGCGCCGCGATTTCCATGATGCTGTCCGCGGAACACCGGGACATGTGCGCCGGTCCTGAATCCGCCAAAGCAGCAGTTGCCGAAGAGCGCCGGGGAATACGCGAATCCATTGGTTCCGAGCGAGGTCACACTGGCGGGCACGCCGGGCGCCGAAGAGAAGTTTCCGCCGAAGCCAAACGAACTGACCGACGCCGGCATGCCGTGAACCTGCGCCGGGAGAGGCAGGACAAACATCAGGAGGACGAGAATAAGGAAAAGCCAAGATAGCCGCGCTGGCATAACCGTCTCCCCCTTTAATTCGATGCTTCTCGGATCGCGCGAGCGTCGCATCTTTTCAGGCGCCGGCGCCAAAGGTCGCGTCCGCAGCCGGGCTACGCTGCGGTCAGCGGCCGCCGGGAAGTGAGGCTGCTCAGTTCCACCATCCGGTGCCGGACGTATCCATCCTCCGTCAGATGAGCGCCCGCCGTAAACTGCCGGTTCGCCAGCACCATCTGGTCCATCGGCTTGCGGTTGCGGAAATCGGGATCAAAAGTTTTGCAGAATTCGCAGGTTCTACCGGAACGAACGTCAAATCGTTTCGCGGCGGCTGGGTCGATATGTTCCATGAGACCGGCTCCGTATCGTGTGGGGGCAGAGTCAGGAGCTGCCCGATTTAGTAAGGGAAAACCGCGCGCAGCCTGTGAAGACTGACGCGCCTTTTTACTATAAGGCCCGCGTTGGCACAAGGGCCCCGCGCCTCCACTTTTCCACACTTACATCGAGCATATATGTAAACTGGCGATCCGCCTGTGAGCCGCCGCACCGGCTCCGGTGACTTTCTGGCAAGATATGGGAAAGCCTTTCTTTTTGAGGGGGATCGCGTGAGCCAATCCGGGAATCTCGTCTTTCTGTTCGACGTCGACAACACCCTGATCGACAACGACCGCATCGCCGCCGACCTGAAACGGCACCTCAAAGAAAAAGTTGGCGAGCCCTGCGAGCAGCGCTACTGGGAGATCTTCGAGCGTCTGCGCACCGAACTTGGCTACGCCGACTATCTCGGTGCGCTGCAGCGCTACCGGGTGGAACGGCCTCGCGACCCCAGATTGCTGGAAGTTTCTTACTTTATGGTGAACTACCCGTTCGCCAACCGCCTCTACCCGCAGTCTCTGGACGCCGTTGACCACGTCCGGCAGATGGGGCGCCCTGTGATTCTCAGCGACGGCGACGTCGTTTTTCAGCCGCGCAAGGTTGACCGCTCCGGCCTCTACGATACGTTTGAAGGACATGTGTTGATCTACGTCCACAAAGAGGAGCAGTTGGAAGACGTAGAAGCCAGGTATCCTGCCGTGCATTACGTGATGGTCGACGACAAAGTGCGCCTGCTCACCGCCATCAAAAAGTATTGGGGTAAGAAGGTCACCACGGTCTTCCCACGCCAGGGGCACTATGCGCTGGATGAGAAGCTGGTGGCGCAGTACCCAGAGCCCGACATGACCCTGGAACGCATCGGGGAAGTGCAACAATATTCACAGCAGGCGCTGATCGACGCCGCACAGTAGGCGTGGCAGTGTGGGCCTGTTTCACACGAGGATCTCCATTCCCGCATCCCCGCGGCTAATCGGCTGACAGGATTACTCTTAGGTCCAACACTCGATCACCTCACGCTCACAATCCTGGCGTCTTGCCCATCAGCGGTTCAAGCGATCCACGCGCACTTGTCGCCTTTTCTCGGGCGTTTCCGTTGTTTCAAAAGAGAGGCCCTGATCCGGAAGCGACGACGGCAGCACCGGGGCGAAAGGTAACAGCGCACGGAGGCCGGAGCCGTAAGCGGCTGAAACGTGGGGCGCCAGTTCATCACTATCACGGGGTGGGGAGGAGAGACCTTATGTTGCCTGGACAGAGGTTCATAACGTTTGCAGGCGGCGCGTTGCTGGTTGCGGCAGCTGCGGCGGGGCAGATGATCGACAACACGCAGGCCCCGAGCACGGCGAAAGCGGGGATCAATAAGTCGCTGCTGGACGAAATTGGCGCTGGCCGGGGTGACACGATGACCGCCGGCTCCTCGATGTACATCATCAATCGCGACCCATTCCGCTCGATTCGCCGTGGGCGACAACTGTTCCAGCGCAAGTTCACACGCTTGCAGGGGCAGGGTGCAAACGAGAAAGATGGCGTGGGCGACATCAATACCGACATCGGCATCGGGGCCGGCTTGTCCGACAGTTGCGCGCTCTGTCACGGGCGCCCGCGCGGCTCGGCGGGAGCCGGTGGCAACGTCGTGACGCGGCCTGACAGCCGCGATTCTTCACACCTGTTTGGGATCGGTCTGAAGGAAATGCTGGCCGATGAGATGACCACGGATCTGCGTTCGACGCGAGATCTGGCTGTGACACTGGCACAACAGAGGAAGCGACCGGTGACCTTGAAGCTCGCCAGCAAGGGAGTGAAGTTCGGCAGTATCACCGGCAATCCGGACGGATCGGTCGACTATTCACAAGTGCAGGGCGTGGACACCGATCTTCGAGTCAAGCCTTTCTTTGCCGAAGGTAGCGCCATTTCGCTGCGCGAGTTCATCGTCGGTGCTCTCCACAACGAGATGGGATTGGAGGCATCCGCTGACCCCGACCTGCTCACGGCAAGCGCAGGCGGACGCGTCGTGACCCCATCCGGGATGGTGCTCGACGGCTCGAAGGACAAGATCAGCGCGCCGCCCGCTCCGGACCCGCAGAACGGGAACGAGATTGATCCCGCAATTGTGGATCATCTCGAGTTCTACCTGCTGAACTATTTCAAGCCGGGACATGGCGAGCCCAGTCCGATCGCGGACCACGGCCGGAAAGTATTCCAGCGCGTTGGATGCACGTCGTGCCACGTCGCCGATATGACGATCAATCACGACCGCCGGGTGGCGGACGTGGAGACCGTCTACGACTCGACTCGAGGCATCTTCAATTCACTCTTCGCGACCGCGACGCCGCTCTTTCGCGATGTGGACGACGGTACGGGACAGCCACACCTGAAAGTGCCGCTCGGGGACCCTTTTGTCGTGAGGGACATCTTCACGGATTTCAAGCGGCACGACCTGGGACCGAATTTCTACGAGCGGAATTGGGATGGCACGATGCAGACACAATTTCTGACGCGTCCCCTGTGGGGTGTGGGCTCGACCAGTCCCTACGGACACGACGGTCGGAGCATGACCCTCGGCGATGTGATCTTGCGCCACGGCGGTGAGGCGCAAGTGGCCCGCGACAAGTACGCGGCCCTGAAGCCCAACGAACAGGTCGCTTTGCAGACGTTCCTGAATTCGTTGGTACTGTTCCCGCCGGACGATACGGCGTCCAACCTCGACCCGGGCGATTCGACCAGAACAGGATTCCCGCAATATGGACACGGCAGTATCAAGCTGACAGTTCTGTTTAACGATCCGGCGGATCCGGAGTAGGAAGGTACTCAGTTCTCAGTTTCCGGTTTTCGGTTCCCATGTTCGGATCGTTGGACTGAACGAGTATGGGCAATCTGATTGAGGACTGAGCCCTGGAAACTGAGAATTGGACTTTGACTGGCAACCAGAAAGCGGCGACCAGCGGCTTCTATTCTTCTTCTTCCTGGGCGCCGGCACGGACCAGGGCTTCGAGTTCTCGCGCCAGGCTCGTGCGGTCACTGTCAGGCAGTTCGAGGAAGCGGAAGGGCTGGAAGCATCCCTTGGTCGCCCACATTGGAAACAGCATCTGTGCGGGCGTGCGGATGCTGGTGGAACCAACGTGAAATAACGTTGTCACCTTGATCCCTTCATCGAGCGGGTTCTCAAGCGAGAGCAGGCCGCCATTCACAGAGAGCTGGTTCATCCGGGCGCGCACCTGTCTTCCATTCTCGAGCAACACCAGGGCCAGCACGGAGCCGCCCAACTTGACGCGGGAACCGCGTTGCCGGTTTTGCAGGCCGGTTCGGGACATATCCTCTGGCACTATCGCATGACCGATGGGCTGGGGGGCAGATTACCAAAGGCACTCGAACGGCAGGCAGGTGTCAGGTCTCAGGTCACAGGCATCAGGCCTTGTCGATGACCAAGAACTCATAAAGTCGCTTGGCGCTGACTTCCTGCAAACCATTCCACCCCTGGCACCTGACACCTGACACCTGGTTCTATGCGACAATGCTCCGCCGTGTTCCCAAGGAGAAACGAATGAGACGAATTGTCGTGCTGGCGTTTGTGTTGTGCCTCGTGGTGGGTGGTTTCGCGCAGAAGGCGTCCAAAGCAGCCGCGGGCGCAGTCGATCACGCCTATCTGCAGAAGATCTGGGATGGCTGGGCAACGCTCGACGCCGCCGGACAGAAGCAGTATTACGCACAGGGTCCGCACGTTTTTTTCGACATCGCGCCGCTGAAGTATGCAAGTTGGGATGAATATCAGGCAGGCGTGACCAACGTCCTGAGCGATTTCAAGTCGGCAAAGTGCCGGGTCAACGATGACGCCCAGATCCACCGGGCCGGTGACGCCTACTGGGTCAGTTCCACCATCGCCTTCGAAATGACGCACAAGTCCGGCAAAGTGGATATGGGACAGTTCCGCTGGACTGCAGTCTTCGAAAAGATCGACGGCAAGTGGCTGATCGTGCACGAACACGTCTCCGTGCCGGAGAGTTAATCCGATTGCTCCGGATGGTTCAGCGCGGAAGCGTCGCCTTCCGCGCTGGTCCTGCCATCCGTCCAATCACGACGTGACCGTGAAGGTCGTCTTGCTGCTTGCCTTGCCGCCTGGAGTGGTAACAGAGATCTTGCTGGTGACCGCGCCCGTGGGCACGGTCGCTGTGATTTGCTTGTCGGAATCGACGGTGAACGCCGCGCTCTTGCTCCCGAACGCAACCTTCGTCGCCTGAATCAGACCAGTTCCGGTGATCACTACGTGCGTCCCAACCGGTCCGCTCGCCGGACTGAATCCGGTCACCGTCGGCGTCACGGTGAATCTGCGGCTGCTCGTCAGGGTCCCGGAAGGCGTCGTCACGGTGACAAAGCCGGACGAACCGGCGGGAACCTTCGCGGTAAGGTACGTGTCGGATACCACCGTGAACGTCGCCGCCGTGCCGCCCAGCTTCACACTGGTTGTGCCAGTGAAACCTTGCCCCAAAACCTCGATCGTCGCACCCACCTTGCCCCACAAACCGACCAGGCTCACGAAGGGGCTCAACCCCGCGTTAAAGCTGTAGATCGTGTCACCGCCGTTCGTGTTGCCGCCGCTCAACCCGAACAAGGTTCCATTCGAGTGCTGGAGCAATGGCGTCTGTGGGTCGTAGGCATCGTTGAAGCTGCAGGTTGATTGGCAGAAGCTATACAGAGTCGAATAGGCGCCACCGGGAGTGAGTTTGTACAAAGCGCCGAGGTTCTTGTTCCCACCCACGATCGTCGTCCCGTAAAGATTGCCATCGCTTGCCACCACCATGCCTGCCATCGGCTGGGCGCCGTCGTTGATATCCAGACTGCGGTCGAAGCTGTGAAGCACGGCGTATCCCGATCCCGAAGGAGAGACCTTGAAAATGCTTCCCACATTCTTGCTGCCGCCAAGGTATGTGGTCCCATACAGAGTCCCGTCGTTTGTCTGCGCCAGCGTCCCAATGGGCAGGTTTCCATCGCTGGGGGCGCCAGAGAAACTATGCAGCACCGTTACCTTCCCCGCCTTGGTCATCTTGAACACAACGCCCATGCTGTTGCTTCCGCCGCCTCGGGTAATTCCGTAGAAGTTGCCGTCAATCCCAAGAATCAATTGATAAGGCGTGGCGCCATCTGTGAACTTGAAAGCATGGATGGTTTTGAGAACGCCCTTGGGAGTCATCTTGTAGGCGGTGCCATATGTCCCGGCATAGACGCCGGTTGTCGTGCCGTATAGGTTCCCGTCAGGGCCAAGCACCGGAGCAGACTCCGGCACTCCCTCGTCGGCGGCGCCGGTGAAGTTCCATAGAACGGTAAAGACGCCCGCGTCGGTGACTTTGAATACCGTGCCATCGATGTGACTGCCGCCGGTTGTGGTGGTTCCGTAGTAGTTGCCGTCCAAACCCAGCGTCAGGCCACTCCAGGGAGTGTCGGCTGCCTGATAAGGATCGAAGTCCCACAGCCGCGTGATCGCTCCGGATGTAGTGAACGCGAAGGCCACGCCTTCCTTGTGAGTCTTGGCGCCGCCAAATTGGGACGTGGTGTAGATACGGCCGTCCCGGCCTTGTGACATCAGCCCGATCGCATCCGGATTATTCGGATCGTTTGGGTCTGTCCTGAGTTTGTAGAGCTGGGTAAACTGCGCCTGCGCTGCAACTGCTGCCAACAACAGCGAAGCGAACACGACGCTCATTGTGGTTCGGCGCAGACTACTTCCGGATCGTTTCATTACACACTCCTGGCGGGTTTGATCCCCACAAACGCAGTGCGTAATTTCTGGACAAATATCGTCATCGATTTTTGGGAAATCGTTACCGGTTCCGATCGACGGGCGGATTGTTCAGTAGGCTTTCCAGAAGAAGTAGATCGTCATGCCTGTCCCCACGGCGATAACGAACCCGCGAATCCAGGACTGCGGCAGCTTTTGCGCGTAATGGGCGCCGAAGTATCCGCCCACGATGGCTCCCAAGGTTGTAACTAGGCAGGGTTTCCATGCCACAGCGCCTTTCAGGACGAACGTGACGACCGCAACTCCGTTGATAATCCCGCCTAGCACGCTCTTTAGGGCATTCATGGCGTGGATGTCGGTCATCCCGATAGCTGCCAGCATGGCCAGATTCACGATTCCCACGCCGCCGCCAAAGTAGCCTCCATATACGGCGACCACCAGCTCAAACAGCGCAGCGAACGCAATCGCTCCTGTCGAGGCGTCATGTGCAACACCGATTCCGATGCCACGATTGAGCCGCTTTCCGGTGACAAAAAGCAGCGTCGCCCCCAGCATCAGCCAGGGCAGGACGCGAAGAAACGTGTGTGCCGGGGTGTGCAGC
>Ga0335071_10004593_pt1 | contig 14417 bp, 18 predicted proteins | sample Lox_Sample_15_FD_206724 | JGI IMG/M metagenome (GOLD analysis project Ga0335071, IMG submission 206724) | Soil microbial communities from Loxahatchee National Wildlife Refuge, Florida, United States - Lox_Sample_1.5 | ecosystem: Environmental > Terrestrial > Soil > Wetlands | place: USA... | reverse complement strand
ACCCGCGAGGAGATTGGCGACGTCGATCGCGTCCTCGACGGCGATCTCAACCAGCTCATCCGCGCCTATCTGTTGGCGCGGAGAAACGAGCAGCGCTAAGGAGCACCATCTATGACCGACAACTGCCTCTTCTGCAAGATCATCGCCGGCAAGGTTTCCGCTACCAAGGTCTACGAAGACGACAAAGTATTTGTCTTCGAAGACATCAACCCCAAGGCGCCGACGCACGTGCTCATTGTTCCCAAGAAGCACATCGTTGGACTGAAGGAGGCGACGCCGGAAGACGCCGAGATCATCGGTTACTGCCAGCTGGTGGCCGCCAAAATCGGCCGTGAGCGTGGCATCGAAGATGCTTATCGTACCGTATTCAACGTCGGACCGAGGTCGGGACAATCGGTGTTCCATCTCCACCTGCACTTGCTCGGCGGTCGCGATCTGCGTTGGCCTCCAGGCTAACTCCTGTGTCCCGGCTTAACGGAGCGGGGTTGCTGCATTGCGAGCGCATATCGAGTGCGTAAGGCGGCTGCGGGCGTACAATCGTGCGTTCCGAGGTGACCGGCATTCTCTCCACCTTGATCAGGAGGATTCATGGGCAAGGGATCTAAGAAGAAGGACAAGCACAAAGAACCAGACAAAACACAAGCAGCGCCGTCTCCGCAGCGAGCTGCGGCTCCCGAGAAGATGAAGAACAAGGATTACGAGCGCGAGATGTTCAAGCTGCAGACCGAATTGGTCAAAGTGCAGGAATGGGCGAAAGCAACGGGAGCGCGCATTGTGATTCTCTTCGAGGGGCGCGACGCGGCGGGCAAGGGCGGCGTGATCAAGCGCATCGCCGAGCGCACCAGCCCGCGCGTCTTTCGCGTTGTGGCCTTGCCTTCTCCGACCGAGCGACAGAAGTCCCAGCTCTACATGCAGCGCTACGTGGAGCAAATGCCCGCCGGCGGCGAGATCATCATCTTTGACCGCAGTTGGTACAACCGCGCCGGAGTCGAGCACGTAATGGGTTTCTGCACCAAGGAGCAGTACACCAAGTTCCTCAAGAATTGTCCGGCTTTTGAGACTTCGCTGGTGAACGACGGAATCATCCTGCTCAAATACTGGATGGAAGTGAGCGAGAAAGAGCAACACAGGCGCTTCGTTGCGCGCATGGACGATCCGTCCAAACGGTGGAAGCTCAGTCCAATGGATCTGGAATCGCATCGTCGCTGGTACGATTACTCGCGGGCGCGCGATGCGATGCTGGCAGCGACAGACATTCCCATTGCGCCTTGGCGCATCGTTACGTCGGACGACAAGAAACGGGCGCGACTCAACTGCATCGCCGACATTCTTAGCCGAATTCCGTATGAAGAAATTCCTTACAAACCTCCCAAGCTGCCGCCGCGACAGAAGCCGAAAGGATACGTTGAGCCAAAACTGCCGCACCAGAAGGTTGCGGAGCGATATTGATGACCAGGATATTGAGTTAAGGAAGACCTAAACTATCAGGCGGGCTGGGACACAGCCCGCTTTTGTTATTGGCGGCAAACTAACGGGGCTGCGGCGTTCCTCCTGTGATGTTGTAGCTTGAATCGGCAACGTTCCCATTCGGATGCATGGAGCAATGATAGGTGAAGTTTCGCTGGTTGTCGTTGCCAGCGCGGCCGGTGCCATTGCCAACCACCATGATGAAGGAAGCGGCCTGGTTGGTGCGGGGTGAGCCGCTGACCTGGGCTTGGATGGTGTTCGGGGCCGAAGCTGGTGCGGGCAACAGAGCGATGAGCGTGGTAAAAGCTGCAAAAGCGCACGTTTTCGATGAGCATCGAGAACGCAAGATTCGACCCTCTTGTTCCTAGTCGTAGCGCCCAGCGACGATACCAAGCGTGCTGGTCCAGTTGGCACTTGGGGAGGTTGCCTTTCCGCTCATACCGCTAGGAGTTTAGGAGACGGGTTAGGGCAAAGAGGACAGGGGCGCAGGGGAGGAAGATGAGGCATTTGTGCTTTGAAACCTAAAAAATCAAAATCGAGGTTTTCGAGTAATTGTACCTGACCTTTCGTAACTTATTGTTAATTATGGATTTATATTGAAACACAAGATATAGTCATATATATAACTAGTCGGACTGTTAAGTATCTGATAGTACTTAGTATGCTTAGGTTTGAGGCGGTTTGCAAGGGAGCTGGAGGCAACGATGGACCAGGTTTGGACAGACGATCAGCCGATTTACAAGCAGGTGCGGGAGATGCTGGCGGACATGATTCTGGATGGCATGCTGCAGGAAGGGGAGGCGTTGCCGGTGGTGCGGAATGTGGCGGCGGAATTCAAGCTGAGCCCGCTCACGGTGCTGAAAGGCTATCGGGAACTGGTGGAGGATGGGGTGGTGGAGACGCGCCGGGGCCGAGGTATGTTCGTGAAAGAGGGAGCCAGGAAGAAACTGGTGGCGCTGGAGCGGAAGAAGTTCCTGAGCGAAACGTGGCCGCGCACGTACGACATGATTCTGCGGCTGGGCCTGAATCCGGAGAAGCTGCTGCATCTGTCGGTGCCGTCAGGGGAAGCGGCGGAGGAGCCGCCGGCTGATGAAGGTTGGGGCGTGTGAGGTAGTTGTAAGTGGCCGGTTATCGAATGTCAGATTGGGAGGTCCGGGTCGCCGGCGCGAAAGGCAAAGACCTAGCCGGCCAAAAGAAGGCCGGATGGGGCAGTCGATATCGTTTCCCACATTTCCAACATCGGGAAATTATGGGCCTACCCGTCGCCCGGGTGTGCTGCAAATAGAGAAAATGAAAAGACCCACACAACCATAAGGACGGTAGTGTGGGGCATCCGGCAAAACGAAAGGCAGCAGGGGCCAAAGCCCGGTGAAATTTGGGGCGTTGCCGGCACGACTAAAGTCGTGCCCTGATACGAAGCGATCGCCGAGGCGCATTTGTCAGCGAACTCTGAAGTCGTGCCGCTCGGAGCCCCTGGCGGGACACAGCAACAGTGACCGCATTAGAACGATTCCACAGTTGGTGTATCCCAGTGCGGCGTGAAGTGCCGCCGGGTTGAAAGCCGGCTCAGATTCCATAGGGGCGCATGTCACGCGGCGCTGAAGCGCCGCACTACCCGTTCTCATGGCTGGACACAGCAGCAGTGAAACCGCTCTCTAGTCTGCCGGGTTCTGGCCGGCGGCGGATTTGATCATGTGGATCTGGGTGCCGCGGTTGCTGAACCAGACCTGGTCCATGAGCTGATTGATGAGGTAGAGGCCGCGGCCGTGCTCGGCGTAGAGGCGCTCGCCGACCAGGGGGCTGGGGACGGAGGCGGGGTCGAAGCCCTGGCCGGGGTCGGAGACGACGATGAGCATGCCCCGGGACTCGTCGCAGGCGACGCAGCAGCGGACGTCCTTGGAGGCATCGCCGCGGGCGCCGTGCTTGATGGCGTTGGCCAGAGCTTCGCGAATCGCCAGCTCGATTTCCATTTCCTGACCCTTGCCGCAACCCATGCGGCCCGCTGTCTCCAGCACGGATGCGACGACCGGGGAAATGGCGTTGACGTCGGCTTTGAAGGTGATGTCGAGCCGGACCAGAAGCTTGCCGGCATCGAAGCTGCAGGAATCGGGCATGGACCATTAGTAGCCGAATCGGCGGGGTTTGCAAACCGGGAAAAGCAGGGCGCGGGAGGGAAACAGTCAGGGGCGGCGCGCCGGCTTAGCGGCGCGCGTCCAACTGCGCGAGTGTCTGGTCAAACCAGGCAATCCAGTCCTGATTCGGCATGAGGCGCCCGGCAGCCTTGAGCTTGACCAGGATTTCCCGCCCGCGCAGCAGATGCTTGCGCCGCTCCGTGACGCTCTGGCCGTGCTCCACTGTGCCGAGCTTGCTGCAGGACACGGCCACATCCACCTGCCACTGCACGTTGGCGGGATCGCGGGCGGCCAGCGCCTCGGCGATAGTGAGGCCTTGGCGATAGGCGGCGAGCGCGCCCGGCCCGTCGCCTTGGGCCACCTGTACGTCGCCGATCTTGTTATGGCTGACGGAGAGGTCGCGTTGCCCTTGGGTGTTGGCGGGATCGCGGGCGGCCAGCGCCTCGGCGATAGTGAGGCTTTGGCGATAGGCGGCGAGCGCGCCCGGCCCGTCGCCCTGGGCCACGAGCACGTCGCCGATTCTGTCGTGGCTGACGGAGAGGTCGCGTTGCCATTGGGTGTTGGCGGGATCGCGGGCGGCCAGCGCCTGGGCGATAGTAAGGCCTTGGCGATAGGCGGCGAGCGCACCCGGCCCGTCGCCCTGGGCCACGAGCACGTCGCCGATTTTGACGTGGCTAACGTAGAGGTCGCGTTGCCACTCCGTGTTGGCGGGATCGCGCGCGGCCAGCGCCTGGGCGATAGTGAGGCCTTGGCGATAGGCGGCGAGCGCGCCCGGCCCGTCGCCCTGGGCCACGAGCACGTCGCCGATCTTGTTATGGCTGACCGAAAGATCACGTTGCCATTGGGTATTGCTGGGATCGCCCTTCGCAAGCGCTATGAAAATATCGTTGCTTTCGCGATAGGCGGCTAGTGCCCCTGACAAGTCCCCCTGCCACACTAGCATGTCGCCGATTCTGTCGTGGCTGACGGAGAGGTCGCGTTGCCAGCGGGTGTTGGCGGGATCGCGGGCGGCCAGCGCCTGGGCGATAGTAAGGCCTCGCCGATACGCCGCGAGGGCACCCGACGAATCACCCTGGGCCATGAGCACGTCACCAATCTTGTTTTGACTAACCAATATGTCGCGCTGCCATTGGGTATTGGTGGGATCGCTCGCCGCCAGCGCTTCAGTGACCTCAAGCGCCCCCCGATATGCTGACAAGGCCCCTTCTTCGTCGGCCAGCATTTCCAGCACATGGCCAATCTTGTGTTGAGCCATCGCCAGTAATCGCCCCCAAGATGCCTCAGAGGGATCTGAAGCCACCAGCGCGTCAGACAGTGCAACGCCATTCCGATACTCCGTTTGCGCGCCGAACAGATCGCCCCTCGTGACGAATCCATCGCCCCGCTCAAAGTGTTGCAGAATTCGAGACTGCAGGAGAGCTTTATCCATGCGACGGTTCCAGATAGTTTTGATCCGATTGTGTTTGCCTCTCGGTCAGGCGCTGGCGCAACGCCTCGTTTTCGATGTTTTTCCTCTCTAGTTGGAAGGATAGGCGAGAGATGGCTTGTGCCTGTTCAGCTATTGTTTTCGTCATCATTGCTCTAACGTCGGCAGAAGCGCCCTCTTGAGTTGGCGCGTTTGTGTCTGACCTGGCGATGTTGTCAAGGGCATCTTGGATTCCAGTGCTCAAAGCCTGAATAAGGCCCTGACCTTCGTGGAATTCGGCGGGACGCACTTCCTTCTGAACTTCTTCTCTGAACTTTAGGATGCAATGCAATTTCTCCGGATCACCTATGTCCGAGGTAGCGACGTCAGGGATGTTAGTCCTGATTAGTGCGATTCGGGGCTTGCCTTTCGCATGCCGATACTCCAGGTGCGTGATTGACAAGCCTGTCGGGTTCCCGTCGCTGGGCTGTACACCGTAACGATGGCCCAGTATCAGGACGAATAGATCACACCGCTGCACGTCGTCGAGGCAACTGTCACGCACCGTCTCGCTGTTCGGTCGATAACTGTGAATCGGCTGGTGCCCGGCAGCGACGAGCCACGCGATGACGGCCTGGCGCTCGGTCTCCAGATCAGCCACCGTAGACGATATGTACACCTTAGCCATCAGTCGCCGCCGCGGATCGGTCTGCCTCGCCCCTTCGATTATAGGCAGGAGATTATCTCAACTCCGGTGTCATCATAATTATGTAAGAGCGAATCGTTGGTCCGCTCATGTCTAAGCCGGCTAGGACAATAACGCTTCTGGTCGGGCCTAAGATGGGCAGATCGCAACTTTCTGGTGTGCTCGTTCCTCCGTATGTAACAGTTCCCACCGAGGTTTAGGCTGACCGGCCAGTCGGGAAAATTCTGCGGCTTTCGGCATTCCAGGGGTGCGCGCCAGGGCGGCGTCGATTTTGTCGCGCCAGCGCCCGACGCCGATGTCGGCGACGTCGCGAAAGACATGTTCGCGGCCGAAAGCGATGCGCAGCCAGTCGTAGAGGCGTCCGCTGGCGCCGCGCGCGTCGTCACGGCGGTAGCTGATGAAGATGCGGTCGCGAACAGGGAGCGAAGTGGGCATGGTGCGCTGTTGCGTGGTGCGCGTTGAGGCGGCTACTTGATCCCAGGAGAAGAAGATTACACCACGGCAGGCGGGCTGCGGCCAGAAGAAAAGACCCACACAAGCAAAGGATGGTTGTGTGGGCAACCGCGGGTTGGCGGGTTGCGAGAGCGGGAGGGGCGGAGTAGCATCCGGAGCGCGCTCTTCGACGGCACGGGGCCATACACGGATATCTCGAGGAGGAAGGAGCATTGCCATGGTGGGACAAACTGCGTACGGGTGGTACGCCTACTCCGACAGCGCCTACATCTACAAGGCGACAGTCGATATCAAGAGCCGCGACGTGTTCGCGGAGGTGGCGCTGAACCGGGTGAACTTCATCGACGACGGAGAGGATTTCTGGGGCGAGATTGGAATTATCAAGATGGTGTCGGCCAACGGCGTGGAACCTTTCGATCCGCCGCGGCAGGGAATTTTTCGCCACGGCGTGACGCAAATCAAGATCCAGATGACGGTGATCAGCGCCTTCGCACGCGGGCGGCTGATGGTGAACTACTGGTCGTAGGGGGGAGGAGCAATGGAATTCGAATCGACTATGCAGGAAGCGGCACCGGTGGTGGAGACGGTATTGCTCTACGACCAAGACGGGCGAATTGTTTACGCGCACGATTTCATCGGAGATGGCACGGGGCTAACTGACGCCAAGGCGCGCGCCGAGCGGGAACGCATGGTGATGGAAGACGCGAAACAGCTGCCCAATGCGCCGCAGTTGAAGGTCTTGCACCTGGAGCGTGGGTTCAGGCCGGAACCGGGCACGATGTACCGGGTGGACGTGGCGAAGGGGAAGCTGGTGGAGCATCGGCGGGTGGCGGAATGGGTGGCGAGTGGGAAGGCGGGAGTGAAAGCCAGATAAGTTGGCGGAACCACAGAATCGAAAGAATCGAAGGATGGTTGAGTGGGCTCGCGGCACCGGGCAGTCCCAAAACTGGAAGGGATGTGGACGGCGTTGTCTATGCGGCCTCGACGGTGAGCTTTAATCCCATCGCCTTGGCTACGGCAGCAAGTGTTGAGAGCCGAGGGTTGCCGTTGGGGGAAAGCGCGCGATAAAGACTCTCCCGTTCTACGCCGGCAGCTTTAGCCACTTTTGCTATACCGCCGCGAGCTTCAGCGACGCGCCGCAATGCGATGAGCAGCACGCGGGGTTCGTCGGCGTCGTCCAAAGCGGCGCGGAGGTACTCGGCCGCGAAATCCGGGTCTTCACGAAGCTGCCGAACCACCGCTTCGTCGTGAGAGATGCTCGCCTGGCGTTTCATTTGGTTTGCGTCCTTTCCTCGTAGTCTCGCAAATATGCGATGGCCCGTCGAATGTCTGAGGATTGCTTGCGCTTGTCGCCACCACACAGCAACAGGACGCAGGTCCTCCCGAGCATTGCGTAATAAACCCGGTATCCCGGTCCCCAGTCGATCCGTAACTCCGAAATTCCGCCGCGGAGCGGTTTGGCATCGCCGAAGTTGCCGATCGCCAGACGATCAATGCGTACCATGATCCTGGCTTTCGCCTGGTTATCCGAGAGACGCGATAACCAATCGCCGAACACATCTTTGCCAGCGCTGGTGACGTAGCGGCGGATTTCAATCACTGCCGTATTGTAACTTATAAATTACAAGCGCGACAGCGATCAAGGCGTCGCCCGCCTGAGCATTTTGCCTGGATTCTCGAGCAACTGACACCTCGCGCGGGGCGTCTGGTCAGAAAAGGGTGGCGAGGGTCTTGACATATTCCTATATCGGAATATATATTCCCAACTCATGGCGCGGGCTTCGACGACCTCGGATGCATTCAATGCCGTGGCAGAGCCGAGACGGCGGGAGATTCTGATTCATCTTGCGGGCAAGGAACACACGGTGAACGACATTGTGGTGGCGCTGCGAATGGAGCAGCCGTCGGTGTCGAAGCATTTGAAGGTGCTGCGGGATGTGGGGCTGGTGCGGGTTCGGCGAAACGGACGGCACATGATGTACCGGACGAACGCCGAGGCGATCAAGCCGTTGTATGAGTGGGCGCAATTCTTCGAGAAGTTCTGGTCGCATCAATTGAGCCGCATCAAGGAGCGGGCGGAGGCGAAGGCCAGAGAACGGGAACGGCAATCCAACCAGAAAAATGAGGAGAGTATATGAGCGCGATAGCAACAGTACCGGGGATAGAAAGCTTGACGCTGCTGGTGCAGCAGGAGGTCCACGTGGCGGCGAGCCTGGAGGATACGTTCGAGGCGTTGGTGGAGCAAATGGGCGAGGGCAACAGCACGCCCGACGGAACGTCGATGCCAATGAAGTTTGAGCCGTGGCCGGGGGGACGGTGGTTTCGCGACCTGGGCGACAACAACGGACATTTTTGGGGGCACGTACAGGCGATCAAGCGGCCGACGCTGTTGGAGATCTGGGGGCCACTGTTCATGTCGTACGGCGCGGTTTCGAATGTGCAATACCGGCTGAGCGAGGAGAACGGCGGAACGCTGATCAAGTTCCATCACAAGGCGTTTGGGGTGATCCAGGATGACCATCGCGAAAGAGTGAGCGGCGGGTGGAACCACATTCTGGAAAGCGCGCGCAAGCGGGCCGAGGCGCGAAAGAAGTAGCGCGATGTGTCCGGCATGCGCGGCCATGGCTTTGTGGGTGATAGGCGGCGCGATTGCGACCGGCGGAACGGGAGTGTTGGCTGCCAAGGCATTTCGCGCCCAGGGCGGGGAAAAAATTTCGACGAAGAGGAGAAGTGACGATGGCGACGGCAACGATGAATGCGAAAGTGGTTTCACCGGCGGAGTGGCTGGCAGCACGCAAGGAGCTGCTGAAGAAGGAGAAGGAATTCACGCGGCTGCGTGACGACATCAGCAGGCTGCGGCGCGAGCTGCCGTGGGAGAAGGTGGAGAAGGACTACGTCTTCGAAGGGCCGACGGGCAAGGTGGCGCTGCGGGAGCTGTTTCGCGACAAGAGTCAGCTGGTGGTGTATCACTTCATGTTCGGGCCGGGCTGGGAGCAGGGCTGCCCGAGCTGCTCGTTTCTTGCGGACAACTTCGACGGCATGCGGGTGCATCTGGAGCAGCGGGACGTGGCGTTCACCGCGATTTCGCGCGCCACGCTACCGGAGATCGAGGCGTTCAAGCGGCGCATGGGATGGAAGTTTCCGTGGGTATCGTCGAACGGGACAGACTTCAACTATGACTACAAGGTGTCGTTCACGAACGAAGACATGACACCGGGCTCGCGCAAGTACAACTACGGCTCGTGGGACTTCCCGATGGAAGAAGGGCCGGGGCTCAGCGTGTTCTACAAGGACGCGGAGGGGCAGATCTATCACACCTACTCGACGTACGGGCGCGGGCTGGACATTCTGCTGACGGCGTACAACTACCTCGATATGACTCCGAAGGGGCGCGACGAGGCGGAGATGAAACCGCACCCGATGGCGTGGGTGCGGCACCACGACCGCTACGAGACGGGTGCGGAGAAATCAGGATGCTGTTCGGGCGAGGCGGAGAAGTCGCGCAAGATGCTGGAGCCGACGATCGCCGAGTATCAGGCAGAGGTCGTGATTACCCGCAAGATTCTGTCGAAGGTCCCGGCGGACAAGCTGACGTGGAAGCCGCACGAGAAATCGATGACGCTGGGGCAACTGGCGCTGCACATCGCGCAGATTCCGGACCGGGTGTCGGCGCTGGCGGAGAGGAACGGCTTCGATGCGTCGCAGGCGAACTTCATTCCGCCGCACCCCAAAGATCTGGACGAGATACTGGCGACCTTTGAAAGCGGAGTGGTCGAAGGCGACAAACGGTTGCGTTCGATGAGCGATGAGGCGGCGATGCAGCCGTGGACGATGACATTCGGCGAAAAGACGGTGTTCACGGTGCCGCGGGCGGGGATTGTGCGGACGATCATGTTGAACCACTGGTATCACCATCGTGGACAGTTGTCGGTGTACCTGCGGCTGCTGGAGGTTCCGCTGCCGGTGATCTACGGGCGAAGCGCCGACGAAAGCCCGTTTGCGTGAACCAGTTGTCAGGCGTCGGGACATCCCACCCGCCCGATAAAGGTGAGGTGGGACACCCGGCGCCGGCTTGCAATGCCTTGCTACTTCTTACTGTGCCCGGCGCAGTGAAGCACGCCCAAGTACTGCTGCCACGGGCCGACGGCTTCGCGATATTGATAGGCAAGGACGCGCGCAAGCTGGTGCAAGTGGGTGAGGTCGTGAGCCGCCCAGGTTGCCAGCAACTGCGATAGCGTAACCTTACCGAGTTCGGGGTGCGTGCCCCTTGCGTCAAGGACGGCGGGCTGGAGTCTCCAGGCGCGAAGCTCGAATAGATTGCTGGTCCGGAGCCTTGCGAACTCATCGAGCAGTTGATTAAGCGACTTGCCCTCGATCTCGCGAAGATGGCCGTTCATGTCAAAGGGGACGAAGGCCGGGCTCTCGCCGTGTTGCAAAATCGTGCGGGCGCGGGGAATCCAGTCGGTGCGCTCGCCGCTGATGAGGTGGCCGACGATGGCGACAGGGGGCCAGGTGGATTCGCCTTCGTTGCGGTGGGTCCAGATGTCGGGCTGATCGCGCAAGAGGGCGTTGAGGGTGGCAGGAGTGCGGGAGAGCAGGGAAATGGTGTCGTCCAGACTGTGAGTCATGCGGCCTCGCGTGACTGCAATTCTACTTGTGCGAGAGGCCATGCGCGATCGGCAGTGTCTTGAGCGGCTGTAACTTTTCGCGTGGGTATCTGTCTCAACTCCAAGGCCGGCAAACGCCGGGGGAGAGTGGGATGGCTACGCAAGTGTCGAGCATTGGACGTGCGCGGAACGATGAGGGAGCAAGGTTGGAAGCCGCCGGCATCATGACGGCACGCATCGGACTGGTGCTGTGTTTTCTGTTTATCGGGCTGGCGAAGTTCACGCCGGAAGAGGCGAAAGGCATTCAGCCGCTGGTGGCGAACAGTCCGTTCATGAGCTGGATGTACGCGATATGGGGGCTGCAAACCGTGTCGAATATCATTGGCGTGACGGAGCTGATTGCCGGAGCGTTGCTCGTGGCCGGCATGTGGTCGGCGGGGGCGAGCGCAGCGGGCGCGGGCATGAGCTCGCTGACCTTTCTGACCACGCTGAGTTTCCTGTTCTCGACGCCGGGGGCGATTCACTGGGCCGGCGGACTTCCCCAGCTTGGCGGAGCGGGGCAGTTCCTGATCAAGGATATCGTGTTGCTGGGCGCGTCAGTAGCGTTGCTGGGCGAAGGCTTGCGGAAAGTACTGCACAGCAGCAGCTCCGCAGACCGGTCGCGGTGAGCAATCGGCGGCCCGTGGACCGTGTAAATGCGCATTAATACTTCGGCAAAAACCATGGAAATGGCACGAAGAGCTATTGACTTGGCGGTAAAGCAATCCCATAATCGCGCGCGAGACTGCCATGCCTGCCAAGCTGAAGGTGTATTGCAACGAAGATGATGCTCTGCTGTATTGGAGCATTGCCAAGCCGATTCCTGATTGCCGCGGATTTGCCATCGAGCGGAAAATCACGCGCCAAGGCCAGACCCAGGAAGCCCGCGCGTTTCTGCCCAACCGCACCGGCTTCGAGGGCGAGAAGATTCCCACGCCGCCAGACGGCAAGCCGGTGCTGAAGCCTTCGACGGAATGGCCATTTCAACGCTTCAACTGGACCGATCACGATGCGAACACCGGAGACAAGGTTTCGTACCGGATTGTGCCCATGGTGGGGAAGGCCGGCGACTTGAAGCCTGCGGAAGATCAGGCCAGCGACTGGTCAGGACCGCGCGCGCTGGGCGAACAGAAATCGGAACGCTTCCAGTCATTCTTCAACCGTGGCTTCGTGATGTCGCAATTCATGGCGCGATACCTGGCCGAGAACAAGCTGACGCCGAAAAAATTCAAAGACAACATCAACGACGATACGGAAGCGAAGATCAAGCGGTTCCTGGGCGGCGATTTGCGCAAGGCCGTGCTGGATCAGTTGGAGAGCGCGGCCAACGAGAAGAGAGAGATCTATCTGGCTATGTTCGAGCTGAGCGATCCGGAGTTGGTAGCTGGGCTGGTGAAGCTGGGGAAACGGGCGCACCTCGTGCTGGCCAACGGGTCGATCACGGCAAAGAAAGGCGAGGGAGCCGCGAACGCCCGGAAGCGCGACGAAAACGCGGATGCTCGCAAGAAGCTGATCAGGGCCAAGGTTGACGTTGCGCTGCATGACCGTTTCCTCTCGCCGGGAGCATTGGGCCATAACAAGTTCATGGTCGGCATGGACAAGAAAGGCAAGCCCGCCACGGCCTGGACGGGCAGCACCAACTGGGCTTCGACGGGGCTGTGTACGCAAGTCAACAACGGGCTCCTGATTAACGATCCGCAGGTAGCGGCCGTTTACTTCCAGCAATGGAAGTTGCTGCGGGCTGCCAAGAGCGCCTTCCCCACAACTCTGACCACGTCGAACAGCAAGCCGCATAACGTAGGCAAGGACGTGACGGTGTGGTTCACGCGGGCTAACAAGAAAGTGGACCTGGCGGCTCTGGATGATGCCGTGAAAGGCGCGAAGGAAGGTGTGCTGTTTCTGATGTTCATGCCGGGTTCGGCGGGACTGCTGACCACCGTGACCCGCATGTCGGGCGATCCGAAACTGTACGTGCGCGGAGTGGTGAGCACTCTGCCCAACGGCACAGGGGATGAAAGCGCCCTGGATGTCACGATTGTCAACAATGACCAGCACAAAGCGCTGCACCTGGACATCATTCAACCGGAAGGCGTCAAGCATCCGTTCGCCAATTTCGCGGCGGAAGTCACGCGCAAGCAGTTCCTGGGCGAGGTGGGACACGCTATTATTCACAGCAAGGTAGCGGTCGTCGATCCCTTCGGAGCCAATCCCGTGGTGATTACGGGCAGCCACAATTTTTCCGCCAGTGCCAGCAGCAAGAACGACGAAAACTTCATCATCATTCGCGGCGACAAAGAGCTGGCGGAAGCCTATGCAGTGAACATCGAAGCGGCGTACGAGCACTACGTGTATCGTGCGTACCTGGAGCAAACCAACAACAAACCGTTTAATGGCTTGAAAGACAACGATGCCTGGCAAGGCCCCAAGCTGAAGGCGGCGCAGCAAGAGCTGGAATTCTGGGGTCTGTGAAGGCACAGCGGGCCTGCCGCGAATGGGGGAATTCCGCCGGCGCTGCGGAGCACGAAATCGTGCGCGCGAGCTGACCGCCCGGCACCAGAATCGGACATTTCATAGTCGATACGATTTCTGCGCCGACGTGGTGCTGTGTTGCCCGCTCCTGCGTCTCCCCACCTGACATGCGTCGCCGCGGAGCGTTGAAAGGCCTCTCGGGCTCGCCAGCGGCTCGGTCTTGTTGTCGTGGTGCGCAGCGAAGAAGATTCATGCCACGTTGCCCGGCGCGCCGTACCTGCCGCGTGTGGACGTTATGCTGGGCCCGCGACTTGCCAGGCAGCTTGGGTTCTAGATGACAACCTGGAGGCTTGGAAACGAAACCCCACTCAAGCAACAGCGGCTTGCGTGAGGCACCGGTAAGCGGACCGGGCTAACTTTAGTTACTTGATTCCTTCACGCAGTGCCGGCGGTCTGGACCAATCGCTGGTATTCCGCTTCGGAGGCCGGTGCCATAAATACCCAGAGGCTGTAAATGCCAAGCGCGGTGCCGAGGGGGATGTTCAGCAAGGCCAGAAATGATAGGACGATCGTCAGCGTGCGCGCCCAGAGCTCGCGGCGAAGCAGTCCCCAGCCAGCGATAAACCCCGCCGCAGACTTCAACAAGATGGCGACTGCGAGCATGCCAAAAAGCGAACTCAAGAACTCAACTGGAACGTCGGGCGGGGCGCCCATCTCGTGGAGGTGAGGAAAGAGGCTGTGAGAGAGGATCCAGAGAAACAGGCCGGCGACCGCACTCATGGCGGAAAGCACCAGCCACAGGACGGCCACCAGACGGATGTGCTCGCGGACGCGGCCTACGTAGATAGGAGCAACGGGTGCGGCGAAATCTTTGCCGCAGGATCCACAGAAACGCTGCTGGGGTTGTACTTCAGCGCCACAACGGTCGCAGAACATAACGCCTCCGTGCGAATTGTGAGACAAGGGAAAGTCTGGCGCGGTGACGGCAGTCACTGCAAGTAAGTGCGTTCGACGCAGGCAAAAGGCCATGCGCATCGCATGGCCTTCGCTAGTTGCAGATCGCTATCAGTCGCCGAAGGCGGGCTCGGCCACTTCCTTGCTGGGAGCGGCGGGCTTGATGCCGCCGATGCTCGCGAGGG
>Ga0335071_10004592_pt1 | contig 14419 bp, 11 predicted proteins | sample Lox_Sample_15_FD_206724 | JGI IMG/M metagenome (GOLD analysis project Ga0335071, IMG submission 206724) | Soil microbial communities from Loxahatchee National Wildlife Refuge, Florida, United States - Lox_Sample_1.5 | ecosystem: Environmental > Terrestrial > Soil > Wetlands | place: USA... | reverse complement strand
GGCGGGACTCTTGCCGATGATGTCCTCATAGTGGTTCTCGATGTCAATCTGGGCCTCGAGGTATTGCTTCTCCTGGGTAAGCCTGTCTCTCAGATTTGAGACGCTCTGGGTGGTCAGCGTATTGCCAACCGCCATTCCAATCAAATAGGCAAGCTGAGTTAGAAGATCGGCATCGTGCTGTGAGAAAGCGCCGATCAGCCGGCTGAAAACGCCCATCACCCCGATCGCGTCCCCGTTGAAGAGGAGCGGAACCCAACTCCCTGATTGCATCCCAAGCGCAACCAGGTGGCGCATGCTCCCAGGGTCAAACGAGGACTGTGACACACGCTCAACCAGGATCGGCTGCCGCGTACGGAAAGCGGCGCCGGCCGGGGAGTTCCGCATCGGGAGCCGGATCTCGCCGCTCTGCTCCCGCCCACCATCAGCGCTGAGAAACTGTACCGTCAGATCACCTGTGGAACTGTCGTAAAGAGCTACTTCAACGCAATCCTGCCGGACCAGGGTGCGCACGCTGGCGGTGATGGCATCGAGGAGCTTATACACTTCAACGTTGGCCAGGAACGCAGCCGTCAGTTGCAGCATCATAGACTCTTCGGCTCGCTTGCGATCGGTCAGGTCGCGTGTAACCGCGGCGTACCCGGAGAGCTGGCCTTTCGAATCGCGCAACGCGGTCAATGTGACGTCAGCCCAAAACCGGGTGTCGTCTTTGCGTACGCGCCATGCCTGAACCTCAACCCGGCCACGGCCTGCAGCCATGCGCATGAGCTCGCCGGCGTGATTCCGGGCTTGGTCTTCCGGGGCATGGAGGCGCGAAACATGGAGCCCTCGAATCTCGTCGGCGGAATATTGGAAGATTCGTTCGGCGCCGGAGTTCCAGGTTTTGAAGTGCCCTTCCGGGTCCAGCAGATAGATCGCGTAACTTCGGACACCGTCGATCATGGCCGAAAGCTGCTGATCGCTGCGGCGAAGTTCCTCCTGCGCGGAGCGCAGCTCGGAGATATCGCGAACAAAGCTGAGGACAACGGCGCCGGAGGCGGCCTCGCGCGGCGCGAGCATGATGTCGACGGGGAACTCGCTTCCGTCCTTGCGTAACCCGAATAGATTCTGCGCAGCGCCGATGCGCCGCATACGCGGATGCGCGCTGAAATTTTCCCGCTGAATCTCATGGAGAGAGCGGAACCGCGCAGGCATCAGCGCCTCAATCCGCTTTCCCGGCAGCTCGTTCAGCGAGTATCCAAACAGCTCCGACGCCCGCGCATTGGCGCCGCGGATCACGCCGCTGGAGTCGGTGATAAGAATGCCGTCAGGTGACGTCTCGAAGAGCGATTGCGCATCATCCGGCAGCAGATTCGAAATCGGCTCCTCAAGACCGGGTCCCAGTTCACTCATCCCCAACTCCGATACTCGAGTGATGGCCGGTGAAGGCGGGGGACGGGGGGAGCGCGCGGGCGGCAGCACAAAGCTTTCCGGAACGCTTTGGATGAGCAAAACGGAAGAGCCTCTCCAGAATCGGAGGAGGCGATGCCGGGAAACGAAGCGGGGAAATCGAACAACCTGCCGCGCTCATAGGGTCAGCTCCGTAGAGGGCAGTCTCAAGGACTCGTCGAGCGGTCGTTCTGTGGCCATTATAGGCTCGTTTGAAAGCAAGGAGGGAGGTCCCCGGACCCTTAATATGCCTTGATAGTCCGGGCGCGATCCATACGCCCATGGAACAGCGGGAAAGCATCCAACGGGATGCAAGATCGCGATCTCACCCCGAAGGAGCCCCATCATGCGCTCTGACATTGTGCCGGGAGCCAATTTCCCCGACTATGAGTTGCCGGATCATACGAACACACCGCGCAAGTTAAGCGAGCTGCAAGGCGACAATCCGATGATTCTCACGCTGGCGCGCGGCCACTACTGCCCCAAGGAGCATCAGCAACATCTGGAACTGGCGTCGTTCTACCCGAAGATCGCGGTGGCCTACACCGAGGTGGTCACGATCGCGACCGACGACCACCATACGCTTCAGGAGTTCCGCACCTCTGTCGGCGCCCAATGGACGTTCCTGTCGGACCCAGAACGGAAAGTGCAGATAGACCTGGAAATCGAGGAGTATACGGACCCGGAGCACAACCCGATGATTCCGCACACGCTGGTTCTGAAACCGGGCCTCGTGATCCATCGCATCTACAACGGCTACTGGTTCTGGGGGCGCCCTTCGGTCTACGATCTCTGGCACGACCTTCGCGAAGCGACGAGGGAGATCCGCCCTGACTGGAACCTGAGCGCACCTGGGCTGCGCGAGGCCTGGGATGCCGGCAACTATTCGGTATTCCACGGCTGGGACAAGAAAGCGAAGGAGGAGGCGCCAAGCGGTAAGGAACGCCCCGATCCGGTCAAGCGATAAGGCGGAACGGTTAAAAAACCAGTTCGGCGGAACGCCACTGGCGGACGAGGTCGGCGGCGGCTTCGGGCCATGACGGGAACTGGAACTCGAATCCAGCGTGGAGCAAGCGAGCGGGGACGATGGGTCGGCTTTTGAGGACGAGCTCAGATTCAGTGCGCATAAAAAATGCGCCAAGCTCGATGGCGACCGAAGGGGCGGCGAGCCCGTTGGGCATCTCCCAGGCTTCGCGCAGGGCAGCCATAAAGTCGCTGTTCGGCAAGGGTTCAGGCGCGGCCATGTTCACAGGTCCGGAGATCTCTTCGCGCGCGATGAGAAACTCAACAGCGCGCTCGTAGTCGGCGGCGTGAATCCAGGCAACGAACTGCCGCCCGCTGCCCTGGCGGCCTCCAAGGCCGGCGCGGACCAGCCGCGAGAGCACCTGAAAGACGCTGCCGGGCGAGGGGCTCAGCACCATGGCGCTGCGCAGGGCGATGCGGCGGGTGCGGGGCGTGTCGCCGGTAAAAAATGCGTCCTCCCAGTCACGCACAAGCGATGAGACGAACCGCCAGCGATTCGACATCGGGCGCCAGCGGGAGATGCGATCGGGCTCGCCGGCCAAAGGAAAGCTCTCATCCATCTGCGGATCGTGAACGGGAGCGGGATAGGCGTGAGGATAAATGGAAACAGCCGACGCATTGAGCCAGACGCGGGGCGGCGAGGTAAGATCCGCGATCACGCGTTGCAGCAGTCGCGTGGGGCCGATACGGGAGTCGTAGAGCTCAGTGCAGTTTTGCGGCGTGAAGCGGCAGTTGATGCCGCGGCCGGAGAGATGAATGCAGGCGTCGGCGCCCTCAAGCGTTTCAACCCAGGTGCCGGGTGTCATGCCGTCCCAGTGGACCGTTTGCCAGGGAGCGGAATAGGGACTGCGCGTGAGAACCGTGACGTGATGGCCTTGCTCCTGAAAGTAGTTCGCGAGCATTGTGCCCACCTGTCCGCTGCCGCCTGGCAGCACGATGCGCAAGCGGCGCGAGCCGGAATCTGGCAAGGTGGACATGGATACAAGGCTAAATCAGGGACTAAGGTCTAGGGACTGGGAACTAAGGGGCTGGTGGGCGCGGGGGAGAGAGCTTCCACCCATTCTGAGGCGCGGTCAACCACGATGTCGGGCGGGATCTCCATCAGGTTTTGGGGGCCGAAGCCGAAGGCGCAGCCCACGGCCCAGGCGCCGGCGTTGCGAGCGGTTTCCATATCAATGCGGCTGTCGCCGATCATGGCTGTTTCTTCGGGGCGGGCGCCGGTTTCTTCCATCAGCGAGAACAGGCCTGTGGGGTCGGGCTTCTTTGTGGGGAAGCTGTTGCCTCCGTAAATATGCAGGAAGTAATCGGCCATGCCGAGGCCCTCGCAGATGCCGCGGGCGGGGCGGACGGGCTTGTTGGTGAGAACCGCCATGGTGCGCGCAAGGCCCTGCTTCTCGTGCAGAACGCGGAGTGCCTCGAGAGCTTCCAGGACTCCTTCATAGGCGTAGGTGAAATCGAGCTTGTGCTCGCGGTAGTGCCGGACGAAGAATTCGTAGGCGGTTTGGAGTTCTTGCTCGTCGACCGTCTCAGGAGCGACGCCGTCGGCCACGGCCAGCGAGCGGCGCATGAGCATGGGCGCGCCGTTGCCGACAAAGCTCGCGATCAGGGGATCGTCAAGACGCTGGAGATCCATGTATTCCAGCGTGGCGTTCACGCTGTTGCAGAGGTCCTGGGCCGAGTCGATCAGCGTGCCGTCGAGATCGAAGACCAGCAGCTTCAGTTGCTCTACGGGAACGGGGCGAAGCACATGCACCATGGTTCCAGTGTAACCAGAGATCAGAGATCAGAGCCCAGAGACCAGATGCCAGTCAGGGATCTCAAGATGCCAAAAACCAGAGGAGAGGGACACGCAGCGGATTCAATCGCATCAATCGTCTCGGTCGATCGCCTTAGTGGATGTGAATGGAACCCATGCCTGTCTCGATCTTCACCAGTGGTCCTCCGTCACCGAACTTGCCCTTGACCTCTCGCCGGCTTTGTTCCTGCCCTGCGCTGATCTGGCGGTCGACCTGCACTCCGCCCATTCCTGTTTCGGCGTCAAGCGTAAAGCTAGCGTTGCCGCTCCAGAATTCCACGCTGCCCGCTCCGGTTTCGATCTTCCACGGTGCAGTGGGCGTTCCGCCGATTTTGATGCTGCCCGAGCCTGTTTCAGCCTTCAGCGCGCCGTTCAAATTGCGCAGTTCGATCGATCCCGATCCAGTTTCGGCTTTTACGTCGCCGCTGCCGGCCTGTTCGGCGTATATGTTGCCTGATCCGGTTTCAGCCGAGAAGCCGCTGGCCACACCTGTGAGATGAATGCTGCCCGAACCGGTGCTGAATTTGGAATTGACGCCAACGCCATCGTCATTGATGTCTCCTGAACCGGTTTCCGCATCAACCAGTGCCCCGGCAGGGGCCTCGATTTCGTAGTCGATGCTGATGTTGTGGAGATTATTGAGGCTGGTTCCGATGCGAATGATGTTGCCGGTCTGCTCAATCGGAGGGTGGCCGGCGATTTCGGCGACCTTGCTGGAACCCGCGCCCCAACTGGAGTGTATTCGACCGAAGACGTGCAGGCGGGTGTCAGAGCCGTGGGTCAGATGGATGTAGCCCGCACCGGTCTCTACTTTGAGGTCCACCTTGCCGCTGACAGTGAGCGCGCGGTCGAACGTGGCCTCGGCGGCCCGTGCCTGACCGGCGACGAAGAATAGGATTGAAATGGCCACAAACGCGATTCCGTGCTTCATGCTTTCTCCCGCCTTTTTCTTCCCCTACGCATTCTCATTTCAATTTGTTCCGTGGGAAAACTACTCTACGGGTTGTGCCCGCCGGCCCGCAGCGCTTCGGAAGTGCTATGCTCACAGCCAGATGCACGGCTTGGAACTGCTCAAAACGGTCGCGGTAGCATTCCTGATCCTGGCCAACGCCTTTTTTGTGGCTGTGGAGTTTGCGCTGGTCTCCATCCGCGCCACGCGGGTCGAACAGCTTGTGGAGGCGCATGTCCCGGGGGCGCGGGCGGCAAGACAACTGCAACTGCGGATGGATGAGCTGCTGCCGGCTGTCCAGCTGGGAGTCACCCTCTGCTCGCTGGCGCTGGGCTGGCTGGGGGAGCCGCTGGCCGCGTCGATACTTGCCCGATGGCTGGTCGCGCTACCGCAGGCGCGCATCTGGGCGCATGTCGTTGCAGTGGCCGTCGGGTTTGCGCTCATCACTTACTTCCACGTTGTGGTGGGCGAGCTGGTGCCGAAATCGCTGGCGCTGTGGCGCGCCGAGGCGATGGCCGTGATGGTCGCTCCGCCGATGCTGGCATTTATGACGATGACGAAACCGGCCGTACGGCTGCTGCGCAACTCGGCGGCAATGGCGCTGCGGGGCTTCGATATTCCGGTCACCGAGCGCGCCCAGGTGCATTCTGCCGATGAACTGAAGCTGATTGCCACAAGCGCCCGGCGCACGGGCCTGCTGCCCGCGCTCCAGGAGAAGCTGATCCATCGCACGCTCGAGCTGGATGACGTTCCGGTTCGCGAGATCATGACGCCGCGCCAGAAGATCTTCTCGCTGCCTTCGAACATGCCGCTCGAAGAGGCTGAGGCGGAAGTGATCCGGCACAACTTTTCCCGCGTTCCGGTCTATGACGAGGCGCGCGGGCCGGAACACATTATGGGGGTTGTCTACGCGCGCGACCTGGCAAAACTGGCGTTCGCGAGGGCGCAGACCCAGAAACGGGCGGGAGAGCGGGCACAGGCAGCCGGGAGAACCCCAGAGGAGGGAACTCAGCGCCGATCGGGGGCGCTGCCGGAACTCAGGCTGGCGCAGGTGATGCGCGACGTGCTGGTGGTGCCCGAGACCAAGTCCGTGCTCGAACTGCTCAGGGAATTCCAGCAGCGCAGGCGGCACCTGGCAATTGCCGTGGACGAGTATGGGTCGGTGGTAGGGCTCGTGACTGCCGAAGATGCGGTCGAGCAGCTAGCCGGGGAGTTCGAGGATGAGTTTGACGCCCCGGCGGCGCCCATGACGGCTACGGCCACCGGGGCCATGCTGATGGACGGCGGAGTGAATCTGCGGGACCTGGAAACACAGATGCAGTGGGACCTGCCCCGCGATGGCGGAGTGGAGACGCTCGCCGGGTTCCTGCTGGTCCAGTTCGGGCACATCCCCGAGGTCGGGGAGTCGATTGTGTTCCAGGGGCGGTGTTTCACGGTTATGCAGATGGATGCGAGGCGCATCGCGCGCGTGCGTGTAGAGCCGGTAGCCGAGACGACTGCGGGATGAAGCTGCTCTGGACGCGCAATAGCTCTTCCGGCAAGATTCGTCTTATACTTCTCACCGGGCGCGAGCGGCTCTGATCTTCCCTGAATTTTTCGACATTTCAAAGATCATTCCGATGCCAACGGCTGCCATTTCCGTGGCGGCAGGAAACGGAATTGAGATCGCGTAGTGACTTTAGTCGCTGTTTTCACCTTCTTGAAGCCTCTATGTTGTTCGTGCTGGGAGGTGAGCTATTGCAAAGAGACACAAGTCATGAGGCAAGCTATTCCGCCAGCGATCCGCGGATTCGCGGCGAATTGCAGAGCCAGGCTCTGGTGAAGGCCTTTCTGCTTAGCGGTCTGTTTTTCTTGCTGCTGCCTGGGACCTTTCTGGGCGTTTGGAACCTGGTTGGGATTTCCGGGAAGCGGGCGCTCGCCGCGCTTTCGCCGGCCTGGCTTCAGGCGCACGGTCAGGCGCAGATTTACGGATGGATAGGCTCTTTCATTCTGGGAATCGGCTTTTATTCTCTGACCAAAATGCAAAAGACCCGCGCGTTTCCAGAGCGTGCGGGATGGGCCGCATGGAGCCTTTGGACGGTGGGAGTGACGTTGCGCTGGGTCGGCGGGGTCACCGCGTGGGAGTGGCGCTGGCTTCTGCCGGCCTCGGGTGTGCTGCAACTGGCCGGTTTTCTGTTCTTCTTCAATGCCGTTAGCCGCCACCGCCCGGCAGAGCGCCGCTCTTCCATGGAGCCCTGGATGGTCCTGGTTATCGCCTCGACGGTGGTCTTCCTGCTTGCGCTGGTTTTCAACGCTGGTGCGCTTATCCAGCTCGCACTCACCGGTGCTTCGCCGGCGCTGCCGCACGTATTCGATCAACAATTAGTGACGCTGGCGGTCTGGGGAATTCTGGTTCGAACCATCTGGGGATTCAATGCACGGTGGCTGCCCATTTTTGCGGGATTCCGCAAACCGGACCCGAAGTGGCTGTTCACCGCGTACGGAGTGAGCCTGGCCGGAGTGCTTTTGGTCTTCGTAAATGAATGGAAGATTTCCTCGGCCGCGTTTGTGGTTTCCGCGGTGCTGGCTATCCTCGCACTGCATGTCTGGAGCCCTGCCGCTCAGCCGGCGAAAGTGCAGGGCATTCATCCGAGCTTTCCCGGTTTTCTTCGCATCGCCTATGGATGGCTTACGATTTCAGCGTTCATGGCCTGTGCCGCCGCGGCTGAAGACCGCTCGGGCGGCCTCTGGGGCGCCAGTCGCCACGCGTTGACGGTGGGTTTTGCCGCCACCATGGTCTTTGCCATCGGGCAGCGCGTGCTGCCGGCCTTTTCAGGGATGCGCGTTCTGTGGAGCCCCTTTCTGATGTTCTGGTCGCTGGCTCTGCTCAATTTGGGATGCCTGCTGCGCGTGAGCATGGAGCCTCTGGCCTATGAGCTCAATCGGGCAGCAGTTTGGAGACTGCTGCCCGTCTCCGCAGTGATCGAGCTCGTGGCTGTCACAATTTTTGTCGCAAACCTGATGGGCACGCTCCTCACGCGCCCCGCCCATCTGCGTCATTCAGCTTCTTCAACCCCGAAGATTGGAGGTGTCGTTTGAACCGTAACAAGCGATTGTGGATTGCTTTGTTTGTTGTTGTGGCTGCGTCGTTCATCATCCTCGGCGGCGTAGGCCGCCGGATGATCAGCCACGCGCCGCCGATTCCCGCCGCGGTGGCGGACGAGAACGGAACCCTGCTCTTTTCCGGCTCCGACATTGTGGATGGGCAGAACGTCTGGCAGTCGATCGGGGGCCAGGAGGTCGGCACCATCTGGGGTCATGGCGCATACGTAGCGCCGGATTGGACAGCCGACTGGCTGCACAGGGAGTCTCTGCTCATGCTGGACAGCTGGGCGCGCGCAGAAGGTGCGGCGTCCTACGCCGCTCTCACAATCGAGCAGCAGGCCGGCCTCGATGCGCGATTGAAACAAACGATGCGCCGGAACACTTACGACGCTGCTACCGGCAGGATCACCGTGCCTCGGGCAGAGGCCGATGCCTTCAATTCGCTCGAAGGCTATTATGCGGATGTCTTCGGCAACGGGCGCGATGCCTACGCGATCCCGCGCGGTGCGCTGACGGACCCGGTAAAACAGCGCAAGATGGCGGCCTTCTTCTGGTGGACGGCGTGGGCCGCTACCACTGAGCGCCCGGGACAAGAGATTACCTATACCAATAACTGGCCCCATGAGCCGCTTGTGGGCAACGAGCCTACGCCAAGCGCCATTGTCTGGAGCGTGATCAGTTTTGTCTTTCTGCTCGCCGGGGTGGGCGGCATGGTGTGGTACTTCGCGTCGCGCGAGCGCAGCGAAGCCCTGGGAGAACTCCCGACCCGCGATCCCCTTCTGGGCCTCCATCCCACCCCCTCACAGCGCGCGACGATGAAATACTTCTTTATCGCCGCCGCTCTGGCCCTAGTGCAGATTCTCTGTGGAATCATCACCGCGCACTACGGGGTGGAAGGAAACGGCTTCTACGGGATTCCGCTGGCCAAGTGGTTGCCTTATTCAGTGGTTCGCACCTGGCACCTCCAGCTCGGCATCTTCTGGATCGCGACCTCCTGGTTGGCCACGGGACTTTTCGTTGGACCTGCCGTGAGCGGATATGAACCGAAGGGGCAGCGGCTGGGAGTCAACCTGCTGTTTGTGGCGCTGGTTGCGGTGGTTGTTGGTTCGCTTGCAGGCGAGTGGTTTGGTATCGAACAAAAGCTCGGCAACCTTTGGTTCTGGTTTGGCAGTCAGGGCTACGAGTATGTCGACCTTGGCCGCTTCTGGCAGATTCTGCTTTTTGTGGGTCTCGTCTTCTGGCTCTGGCTGATGTGGAGATCGCTGAAGCCCGCGCTCAAGTCCGCCGGCGAAAGCCGCTCGCTGCTCATGCTCTTCCTCATCAGCAGCATCGCAATCCCGCTCTTCTACGCTTCAGGCCTGCTCTACAGCCAGCGCAGCAACCTGGTCACGGCCGAATACTGGCGCTGGTGGGTGGTCCACCTTTGGGTGGAAGGATTCTTCGAAGTATTTGCCACGGTTGTGATTGCCTTCCTGTTCACGCGGCTCAAACTGTTACGCGTGGCAACTGCCACCAGTGCCGTGCTTTTCTCGACAACGATCTTCTTGTCTGGCGGTATCGTGGGCACGTTCCACCATCTCTACTTCACGGGGACGGGGGCGGCGGTGATCGCTCTGGGCTCGGTCTTCAGCGCGCTCGAGGTTGTGCCGCTCGTGCTCATCGGCTTTGAAGCCTGGGAAAATATCCGCCTGGGCCGTGCCCGCTTCGATGCGGTGTGGGTGGCAGCTTACAAGTGGCCCATCTGGTACTTTGTCGCGGTCGCCTTCTGGAACTTCGTGGGCGCGGGCTTGTTTGGCTTCTTCATCAATCCGCCTGTTGCTCTCTATTACATGCAGGGGCTGAACACCACGCCTGTTCACGGGCACACGGCCCTGTTCGGCGTCTACGGCATGTTGGGCCTGGGGCTGATGCTCTTCTGCCTGCGGGCGCTGAGGCCGGGACGCGCGTGGAAGGACAAGCCGCTGGCGATCTCCTTCTGGTCAATCAACATTGGCCTGCTGCTAATGGTGCTGCTGAGCCTGCTGCCGGTAGGCCTCATGCAGGCCTGGGCCTCGGTGAAGTACGGCACGTGGTACGCGCGGTCGGCGGAGTTTTTGCAGACCGGCCTCATGAGTCACTTGCGCTGGATGCGCATACCGGGCGATACGCTCTTCGCCTTCGGAATGGTGGTTTTCGCATGGTTTATGCTGGGGCTGATCACGGGCCACTCCTTCGCTGACAAGGGTTATGTAGAGGAGGGCCGGTGGGAAGTGGTTGCGGGAACAACTCGAGGGGACGACTGAGGCTTAGGAGCAAGCCGACGGGTGATTTGTGTGGTTGAGATAGCAGTCGGCAGTCGTGCGGGCCACCAGGCCCCCGCGACCCATCGGGCGCCTTGCGGCCAGAGGAGCCATTTCGAGCCCCTGCGGCCCGAAAAAGGAAAACACTAGTTGATCTGTGGCATATTCGCGACGCGCCTGAGTGCCTGCGCAGTAGAATGCGTACGCAGGACTGATAAGACCTGAGCGGGAGGCGCACTATGCCGGCCAAAGATCGAAAGCACCACGGAAAACACCACGCGCGTGACGGCGCGAACGGAAGCCCTGCGGGCGCCCATGACACCGGAAACGGCGCGACCGGCGCCTCGCCCGTGCCGAACGGCAGCGTAACGGGCCCCGCGATGCTGGCCGTCAAACTAGGCAAGGGCTGCAACTACGACCGCGAACTGCGAAAACTTCAGGTGGAACTGGTCAAACTGCTTGAGTGGATCAAGCACGAGGGGCTGCGCGTGGTTGTGCTCTTCGAGGGGCGAGACGCCGCTGGCAAGGGCGGCGCCATCAAGCGAATCACCGAATCGCTGAATCCGCGCTTCTGCCGGGTGGTGGCGCTGGGCATGCCAACCGAGCGCGAAAGGACACAATGGTACTTCCAGCGCTATGTGGCGCACCTGCCGGCGGCGGGAGAAATGGTGCTTTTCGATCGCAGTTGGTACAACCGTGCCGGCGTGGAGCATGTGATGGGCTTCTGCACAGAGAAGGAATACAACGAATTCATGCAGAGCTGCCCGGAGTTCGAGCGCATGCTGGTTCGCTCCGGGATCATCCTTATTAAATATTGGTTCAGCGTGAGCGACGAGGAACAGGAACGGCGGTTCCAGGACCGCATCGACAAGCCCACCAAACGCTGGAAGATCAGTCCCATGGATCTGGAATCGCGGCGGCACTGGGCCGACTACTCTCGCGCCAAGGACGAAATGTTCGCCATTACCGATACCAAGCAGAATCCCTGGTGGGTGGTGAACGCCGAAAACAAGAAATGCGCGCGGCTGAACGTGATCCACCACCTGCTGTCGTTGATTCCTTACAAGGACCTGACTCCGGAGCGCATCAAGCTGCCGCCTGTCGGCAAGTCAAAGTACGTGCGCCCGCCCATTCAGGAGCAGAACTTCATCCCGCAGGTGTACCGGTAGAAGCAGGGAACAGGGAACAGGGATCAGAGAACGGGGTCAGGACTCGTTCGGGGTGCCCGGGTCTCGATTTTGGGACCCGGGAAACTCCAACACATCAGTTCGAAGGATCGAGGCTCGGATCCTCACCGATTCGCGATTCGCCCGCGCAACCTGTTGCGGCCACCGACGGGGAAGGGAATGATCCGGGCTCCCTTGGCAGACTTACCATTTTTGACAGTAACGGACCCGGACCCAGGCAGTTGCCTGGTAGCAGCCGCGTCGTCGGCCTCAGCCGCCCTCGTATCCCGCAGCCACCGGCCTACCCGGCTGTCGTACATCCACGAGCGGAGGCTGAATCCGTAAACGAGAATGCAGAAAGCATTTGCGGGAATAAACCCGATCTGGTGAGTCTTGAAGCCAATGAAACCGATGAGCAGGCTATTCACCCCTGCAACGATCAAACCGCCCCACATCTTCCTGCCAATCAGGATCGTTGACAGAATTGTGAGCAGACACGACACATAATCCAGCCTGAACATCTGAGTACTGGTAACCTCTGATGCCATTGTCGGGAAAGGCGCGCAGAATCTCTGTGATCTATCTCACTCCAGAATTGCGAGGTCGTCGCTTCGGCCCGGACCGTATAATCCTAACCAAATCAGAAACAGTGGCCCGGATCGTCGCTAGATGAGTGTGTCCGCATCTGCAACGGGTCCGTAAGGGGAGGGAGCTGCGGCTATGGCCTGGTCCAGAAGAAAGTTCATGATTGCAAGCGCGGTTGGGGTTGGAGCGCAGCCGCTGTTGGCCGAGCTATCGGGCCTTGTTCCCGAAACCAGGGCAGCTGTTGTCCCGGAGGCGGTTGTACCCAGCCCCCCAAAAACTGCCGGCGGATTCGATCGCGCGAAATGCGCCGGTTGCCAGGTGTGCAAGATCATGTATTCCAACTGCATGACACTGAACAACAGACACTGCTGGATTGAGAGTTCCGAAGAGACGACCTCCTAGCCGAGAACGCGACGAAAGGAAAGGATTTCAGATGGCAGACCACATCATTGAAACGGATGTCCTCGTCGTAGGGGGCGGTTTTGCAGGCAGCTTCGCGGCCATCAAGGCCAGGGAACTTGGCGTCGACGTAACGCTAGTCTCCAAGGGAAACATCGGCCGCTCGGGAATGTCGCCCTTCCCCCATGGCAGCATGGCGGTCCCGCCGGAGCGCACGGATGTAAAGAAAGAGCTGATGGAAGAGGTTCGCGTGGGCGGCGAATATCTCGCCAATCGCACATGGACCGAGCGCGTGATTTCGGAATCTTATGCCCGTTTCCAGGACATGGTGGCCTGGGGGCAGCCTTTCCTCAAAGATGAGAAGGGCAACTTTGTAAAGCCCTTTGAAGGGGGCAAGGAACAGGAAGGATACCTGTGGGCCCACGAGGACGGGCCGCAATCTTTTGCAAAGGCGTTCAAAAACAAGTTGCAGAAGGTGGACGTCCGCATCCTCGAAAAGATCATGATTGCCGAGCTCATTAAGCAGGACGGAAAGATCGTTGGCGCGATCGGGTTTTCAAGAACAAGTTTCGATCTGTACATCTTCAAGGCAAAGGCAACCGTCCTCTGCATGGGCTCGGGCGGATTCAAGCCCGTTGGCGGATGGCCGATGGGAGATCTCACTTCCGACGGCCACGTCCTGGCCTATAACGCCGGCGCCGAGATCACAGGGAAGGAATTCGAGGACTTCCACAGCGGGATGACTCGGCGCACCGGCAGTATCTGGCTGTCGAACTTATTGCCTATGACCGACGCTGAGGGCCAGCAGGTGCCGGGATTTGGATTTAAATTCAGTTCGGATTTCGAAGCCCACGCAGGCAAGGCGCCGCTTTACAGGGGCAAGGACGAGGTATTCAGCAACGTGGCCCTCGGCCTGGGCGTGCATACGGCGGAGGGCATATGGCCTGCCGACGAGGGATGCGGCGCGGGCATCCCGGGCTCGTACGCGGCAGGAGACAGTTTAGCCACCATGGTCGTCGGAGCGGCCTACAGCATGGGCGGCACCGGCACGTGCAATGCATCCGTGACCGGCGCGAGAGCCGGCACGGCCGCGGCAAAGTACGCGAAGCAAATCGGAAAACCGGCGGTAAGCGAACAGGAACTCACACGCTTGAAGGAAGCGGTCCTGGCGCCGACGAAGCGCAAGGGAGGCTTCAGCCCGGCGTGGGTCACGCAGCTTATCAAAAACGCGATGATGCCGTACCCGATCCTGCGCATCAAGCACGGTGACAGGCTGCAGGCAACCCTGACGCTGATCGAGTTCATGAGAGACGAGTATTGTCCGAAGCTCTATGCAAGAGATCCTCACGAACTGCGCCTTGCCCACGAAACGAAACACATGGTCATGAACGCGGAGATGAAGATGCGGGCATCGCTCTTCAGGACCGAGAGCCGGGGCATGCATTATCGCGAGGACTATCCTCGCCGCGTCGATCCCGACTGGCTTGCGTGGGTCATGATCAAAGAGGTGAACGGCAAGATGACCCTCTCGAAGAAAGTGATACCCAAAGAGTGGTGGCCGGATTTGTCGCTCCCGTATGAGAAGAGATATCCGTCTGGAACCATGGCCTATGTAAAGAAATATCCGTATGCAACTGAGGCTTAGCAGTTCGCGAGGGCAAAAAACCGGCTTTGTAAAAGGGCACGGCTTTAGCCGGGCCGCAATAGCCGAAAA
>Ga0335071_10004591_pt1 | contig 14420 bp, 27 predicted proteins | sample Lox_Sample_15_FD_206724 | JGI IMG/M metagenome (GOLD analysis project Ga0335071, IMG submission 206724) | Soil microbial communities from Loxahatchee National Wildlife Refuge, Florida, United States - Lox_Sample_1.5 | ecosystem: Environmental > Terrestrial > Soil > Wetlands | place: USA... | reverse complement strand
GTTGTCGCCGGCGCGGGGCACCATGCGCAGGATGCGCGTGTAGCCCCCGGCCCGCGCCTTGAAGCGCGGACCCAGGTCGGCGAACAGCTTCTCGACCACGGCCGTGTCACGCAGGCGCGAGAAGGCGAGGCGCCGATGCGCCTCGCTGTCGGTCTTCGCGAGCGTGATCAGCGGCTCGACGACGCGCCGCAGCTCCTTCGCCTTCGGCAGGGTGGTACGGATGGTTTCGTGCCGCAGCAGCGAGACGCTCATGTTCCGCAGCAGCGCGTGCCGATGCGGGCTGTTGCGCGAAAGCTGCCGGCCGCTCAGGTGATGACGCATATCTCTACCTCAATCGGGCGCATCGGTCAGATGCCGTCCCGCTCCTCGTCGTGCTTGAGCCCCGCCGGCGGCCAGCCATCCAGGCGCATGCCCAGCATCAGGCCATGGCTCTGCAGGACTTCCTTGATCTCGGTCAGGGACTTCTTGCCCAGGTTCGGGGTGCGCAGCAGCTCCACCTCGGTGCGCTGCACCAGGTCGCCGATGTAATGGATGTTCTCCGCCTTCAGGCAGTTCGCGCTGCGGACGGTGAGTTCCAGCTCGTCGACCGGACGCAGCAGGATCGGATCGAACTGCATCTCGGAGACCTTGGTGGCGGCTTCCTCCTCGCCCTGCAGGTCGACGAACACCGACAGCTGGTCCTTGAGGATGCCGCCGGCGCGCCGGATGGCCTCCTCGGCATCGATGGTGCCGTTGGTCTCGATGTCGATGACCAGCTTGTCGAGGTCCGTGCGCTGCTCGACGCGCGCCGCGTCCACCGAGTAGGTGACACGGCGGATGGGCGAGAACGACGCGTCGAGCTGCAGGCGGCCGATCGGGCGCGTCTGCTCCTCGAACGCCGCACGCTGGGCCGCCGGGCGATAGCCGCGGCCGCGCTCGACGCGCAGGGTCATCGACAGCTCGCCCGCCTTGGTCAGGTTGGCGATGACGAGGTCCGGATTCACGACCTCGATGTCGTGGTCCAGCTGGATGTCGCCGGCCGTGACCGGACCGGGGCCCTTCTTGTGCAGGCGCAGTTCGGCGCTGTCGCGGGTGTGCATGCGCAGCGCCACGAGCTTCAGGTTCAGCAGGATGTCGACCACGTCCTCCTGCACGCCCTCGATGCTGGTGTACTCGTGCAGCACGCCGTCGATCTCGACCTCCGTGATGGCGCTGCCGGGCATCGAGGACAGCAGCACGCGCCGCAGCGCATTGCCGAGCGTGTGGCCGAAGCCCCGCTCGAACGGCTCGATGACGACGCGCGCGTGCCGGGGGCCCTGCTCGGTCACCTTGACGACGCGCGGCTTCAGAAACTCAGCGACTGATCCCTGCATGTGCGGCACCTGGGTCTGAAACTGCGGCCCGCCGGCGGATCCGGCGAGCCAGGGGTCCGATTACTTCGAGTACAACTCGACGACGAGGTTCTCGTTGATGTCGGGCAGGATCTCGTCGCGATCCGGGATCGACTTCAGCGTGCCCGTCATCTTCTTCTCGTCGACCAGCACCCAATCCGGGAAGCCGGCCGACGCGGCGATCGCGAGCGCGCCGGCGATGCGGCCCTGCGTCTTCGCGTGCTCGCGCACCTCAATCGTGTCGCCGGCGTTGCACTGGTACGACGGCACGTTGACGACCTTGCCGTTGACCGCGATGCCCTTGTGGGACACCAGCTGCCGGGCCTCGGCGCGCGTCGAGGCGAAGCCCATCCGATAGACGACGTTGTCGAGGCGCCGCTCGAGCGACTTCAGCAGGTTCTCGCCGGTCGCGCCCGGGCGGCCCGCGGCCTTGTGGTAGTAGTTGCGGAACTGGCGCTCGAGCACGCCGTACATGCGGCGCAGCTTCTGCTTCTCGCGCAGCTGCACGCCGTAGTCGGACAGGCGCTGCTTGCGCTCGCCCTTGATGCCGCCCGGCGGCACCTCGAGCTTGCACTTCGACTCGAGCGACTTCACGCCGCTCTTCAGGAACAGGTCAGTGCCCTCGCGGCGCGAGAGCTTGCACTTGGGTCCGAGATACCTAGCCATTGCGTTCCTCGAATTCGGTCGCGCGAGCGCCGGTCAGACGCGCCGCTTCTTGGGCGGGCGGCAGCCGTTGTGCGGAATCGGCGTCACGTCCGCGATGCTGGTGATCTTGAGTCCGCAGGCGTTGAGCGCACGCACCGCCGACTCGCGGCCCGGGCCGGGGCCCTTGACCTTCACCTCGACGTTGCGCACGCCGTATTCCTGCGCTGCGACGCCGGCCTTCTCGGCGGCGACCTGCGCGGCGAACGGCGTGCTCTTGCGCGAACCCCGGAAGCCGCAGCCGCCCGACGTCGCCCAGGAGAGCACGTTGCCCTGCCGGTCGGTGATCGTGATGATCGTGTTGTTGAACGAGGCGTGCACGTGCGCAACCGCGTCGCTGACCTGACGACGGGCTTTCTTGACGCGCGGCGCCTTCTTGGTGTCCGCGGCGCCCTGCGCCGGCTGCTGCTGCTGCTTCTGTTCGGCCATTCGCGATTGTTCCTAGGTGTAGAGGCTCAGACCTTGCCCGGGGGCGCGTTCAGCTTCACCGCCTGCTTGCGCGGGCCCTTGCGGGTGCGCGCGTTGGTGCGCGTGCGCTGGCCACGCATCGGCAGGCCCTTGCGATGGCGGATGCCGCGGTACGAGCCCATGTCCATCAGCCGCTTGATGTTCATCGCCGTCTCGCGGCGCAGGTCGCCCTCGACGGTCACGCGCGACAGGAACGAACGCAGCGCGGCCACCTCGGCCTCGGTGAGGTCCTTGGTCTTGGTCGTCGGCGCGATGCCCGTGGCCTCGCAGGCCTTGGACGCGGTCGCGCGACCCACGCCGAAGATGTGGGTCAGCCCGATGACGATGTGCTTGTTCATCGGGATGTTGATGCCGGCAATACGCGCCATGTGCTGCCCTGGAAAAGCTCTGGGAAAAGTTCAGTACTTTAGCAAAAAAACCGCTTTCTCTCAACTTCGCCGGCGGTCGCCACCCCCCGCGGTCACCGCCCCGGGGATGCTGCGGGCCGTCCTGTGACGATCCGCGCTCCCGGGCGCCGCGCGCCGGGTCTCAGCCCTGCCGCTGCTTGTGCCGGGCGTCCGTGCAGATGATGTAGACGATGCCGCGACGGCGCACGACCTTGCAGTTCTTGCAGATCTTCTTGACGGAGGGACGGACTTTCATGAACGGGAACCTCGGATAGACGCCACTTGGCCGACGCTCAGCGCGACGGACCCGAGCGGCCGGAACCGCGCAGGTTGGCTTTCTTGATCAGGCCTTCGTACTGGTGCGACATCATGTGGGCGTTCAGCTGGGCGATGAAGTCCATGACCACGACCACGATGATCAGCAGCGACGTGCCGCCGAAATAGAACGGCACGTTGCCCCACGAGATCAGGAACTCGGGCAGCAGGCACACGAGCGTGACGTAGGCCGCCCCCCACAGGGTGAGGCGCGTCAGCACCTTGTCGATGTACTCGCCGGTCTGCTGGCCCGGGCGGATGCCCGGGATGAAGGCGCCCGCCTTCTTCAGGTTGTCCGCCGTCTCGCGCGAGTTGAACACGAGGCCGGTGTAGAAGAAGCAGAAGAAGACGATCAGCGCGCTGTACAGCAGCATGTGCAGCGGCTGGCCGTAGCCGAGCGACGCCGCCAGGTTCTGCATGAAGGTCTTCAGCCCGCCGCCAAGGCCCGATTCGCCGGCGCCGGTGCCGGCGAAGTTCGCCAGCGTCGCCGGAAAGAGCAGCAGCGACGATGCGAAGATCGGCGGGATCACGCCCGACATGTTGAGCTTGAACGGCAGGTGGCTCGACTGCCCCGCCACCATGCGCCGGCCGACCATGCGCTTGGCGTAGTTCACCGCGATGCGCCGCTGGCCGCTCTCGACGCGCACCACGAAGAAGGTCACGCCGCCGACCACCAGCAGCAGGATGATGGCGAAGGCCGGGTTCATCTCGCCGGTGCCGATCTGGCTGATGGTGTTGCCGAGCGCCGCCGGCAGTCCGGCGATGATGCCCGACAGGATGATCATCGAAATGCCGTTGCCGATGCCGCGCTCGGTGATCTGCTCGCCGAGCCACATCAGGAACAGCGTGCCGGTGGTCAGCGTCACGGTCGCGACGATCACGAAGTACCAGCCCTGGTTCAGCACCACGCCCTGGTTCTGGAACGCGATCGACGCGCCGGCACCCTGGAAGATCGCGAGCAGGATCGTGCCGTAGCGCGTCCACTGCGTGATCTTGCGCCGCCCGGCCTCGCCTTCCTTGCGCAGCTCCGCCCACGGCGGGTACACGACGGCGACCATCTGGATGATGATCGAGGCCGAGATGTACGGCATCACGCCGAGCGCGAAGATCGACAGCCGCGACAGCGCGCCGCCCGAGAACATGTTGAACAGCCCGAGGATCGTGCCTTCCTGCTCCTGGAAGAACTTCGCGAGCGCGATCGGATCGATGCCGGGCGTAGGGATGAAGGTGCCGATGCGGTAGACGATCAGGCCGCCGAGCAGGAACAGCAGGCGCTGACGGATCTCGGTGAAACGCGTTGCGTCCCCGAACCCGGCCATCGGATTTTGTCCCGTTGCGACCACTGCGGTTACTCGATGCGGCCGCCGGCCGCCTCGATCGCCGCGCGCGCGCCCTTGGTCGCCGCGAGACCGCGGACGACGACGGCCGCGGTGACCTCGCCCGACAGGATGACCTTGACCTTCTCGATGCCGGCCGGCACGGCGCTCGCCGCCTTCAGCGACGCGAGGTCGACGGCACCGCCGTTCTTGGCGGCGATCCGGGTGAGGGTGCCGAGCGTGATCTCGCCGCGGGTCGGCTTGACCTTCGAGCGGAAGCCCATCTTCGGCAGGCGGCGCTGCAGCGGCATCTGGCCGCCCTCGAAGCCGACCTTGGGGTAACCGCCCTTGCGCGCGCGCTGGCCCTTGACGCCGCGGCCGCAGGTCTTGCCCTGGCCGGCGGACGCGCCGCGGCCGACGCGCAGGCGCGTCTTCTTGCTGCCCTCGGCGGGGCCCATGCTGTTGAGTTTCATGACGCTTGCGTCCTCAGGCCTTCTCGACCGCGAGCAGGTGCGTGGCCGTGTTGATCATGCCGCGGTTCGGCGCGGTGTCGAGCACCACGACCGAGTGACCGATGCGGCGCAGGCCCAGGCCGCGTACCGACGCCTGGATGTGCCTCAGCTGCCCGGCCGTGCTGCGCTTCTGCGTGACTTTGATCTTGCCGCTCATGGTCGGTTCCTTGAATCGCGTTCCCGGCCTCAGGCCAGGATCTCTTCGACCGTCTTGCCGCGCTTGGCCGCGATCGAGTCGGGCGAGGCGATGCGCGACAGCGCGTTGAAAGTGGCGCGCACGACGTTGATCGGGTTGCGCGAGCCGTAGCTCTTGGCCAGCACGTTGCGCACGCCCGCGCATTCGAACACCGCCCGCATGCCGCCGCCGGCGATCACGCCGGTACCGCCCGAGGCGGGCTGCATGTAGACGCGCGTCGTGCCGTGGGCGCCCTTGACCGCGTAGTGGATCGAGTCCTCGCGCAGCGGCACGTTCAGCATGTTCTTGCGGGCCTGCTGCATCGCCTTCGCGATCGCGGTCGGCACCTCACGCGCCTTGCCGTAACCGAAGCCGACGCGGCCGGCTCCGTCGCCGACCACCGTCAGCGCCGTGAAGCCGAACTGCCGGCCGCCCTTCACGACCTTCGCCGTGCGGTTGACCGCCACCAGCTTCTCGATCAGGTCGTCGCCGCTGGCCGTCTTTTCGGGTCTCGCCATGGTTGGATCCCTGCCTGGAAATCGTGCCTAGAAAACGAGCCCGCCCTCGCGGGCAGCATCGGCCAGCGCCTTGACGCGGCCGTGGTAGCGGAAACCCGCTCGGTCGAACGCAACGGTCGTGATGCCGGCGGCCTTGGCGCGCTCGGCGATCGCCTTGCCGACCGCCACCGCGGCCGCGACGTTGCCAGTCGCCTTGAGGTCGCCCTTGACGGCGTCCTGCACCGTGGAGGCGCTGACGATCACCTTGCCGCCCGCGGCATCGATGATCTGCGCGTACATGTGCCGCGGCGTGCGGTGCACCGTCAGCCGGGCGACGCGCAGCTCGCGGATCTTCGCCCGGGTGCGGGCGGCGCGCCGCAGGCGCTGGGACTTCTTGTCGATGATCTTCTTCATGGCGGCCTACTTCTTCTTGGCTTCCTTGAGTTCGATCTGCTCGCCGGCGTAGCGCACGCCCTTGCCCTTGTAGGGCTCGGGCGGCCGGAAGCCGCGGATCTTCGCCGCGACCTGTCCCACCAGCTGGCGATCCACGCCCTTGACGACGATTTCGGTCTGGCTCGGCGTCTCGATCGAGATGCCGTCCGGAATCGCGAACACGACCGGGTGCGAGAAGCCCAGCGTCAGGTTCAGCGCCTTGCCCTGCACCGCGGCGCGGTAGCCGACGCCGACCAGCTCGAGCTTGCGGTCGTAGCCCTTGCTGACGCCGGTCGCCATGTTCGCGAGGTGCGCGCGGGTCGCGCCGGCGATAGCGTTCAGCTCGGCGGCGCCGGCCTGCACGGTCAGCGTCTGCTTGTCCTGCGCGACCGAGACGCCGCTGACCAGCTTCAGCGACAGCGAGCCCTTGGCGCCCTTCAGCGTCACGGCGTCCGCCGCGACGGTCGCGGTCACGCCTTGCGGCAGCGGGACGGGTTTCTTTGCAACTCTGGACATGGTCGATCCCCTACGAAACCACGCACAGGACTTCGCCGCCCTGGCCGACGCGGCGCGCCTGACGGTCGGTCATGACGCCCTGCGAGGTCGATACAATCGCGATGCCGAGTCCGCCGAGCACCTTTGGCAGCGCGGCCTTGCCACGGTAGGAGCGAAGCCCCGGCCGGCTGACGCGCTCGATGCGCTCGATGACCGGGCGGCCCTCGTGGTACTTGAGCTGCACCGTCAGGGTCGTCTTGCCCCCGTCGGCCTGGGTCGTGAAGCCGGCCACGTAGCCCTCGTCACGGAGCACCTGCGCGATCGACACCTTGAGCTTGGAGCTCGAGCAGGTGATCTCGGTCTTGCGCGCGGCCTGGCCGTTGCGGATGCGCGTGATGAAGTCGGCAATCGGATCGGTCATGCTCATCTATGCACCCTCACCAGCTCGCCTTGCGCAAGCCGGGAATCTCGCCCTTCATCGTGGCCTCGCGCAGCTTGGTGCGCGCCAGGCCGAACTTCTTGTAGACGCCGCGCGAGCGCCCGGTCACGGAACAGCGGTTGCGCTGGCGGTTGGCGTTGGAGTCGCGCGGCAGCTTCTGCAGGCTCTGCTGCGCCGCGTCGCGCTGCTCGTGCGAGCTCTTCGGATCACGGATGATCTCGCGGAGCTTCGCGCGCTTCTGCGCGTACTTCTTGGCGAGAGCCTCGCGGCGCTTCTCGCGCTCGAGCATGTTGGTCTTGGCCATTGCCGTTACCTTTGCGAACTGCTTGCGACTTACTTGCGGAACGGGAAGTTGAACGCCGTCAGCAGGGCCTTGCCCGCCTTGTCGTCCATCGCCGTGGTCGTGATCGTGATGTCCATGCCCCGGACCTTGTCGACCTGGTCGTACTGGATCTCGGGGAAGATGATCTGTTCCTTGACGCCGAAGTTGTAGTTGCCGCGGCCGTCGAACGCGCGCGCCGAGACGCCGCGGAAGTCGCGGATACGTGGCATCGCGATGCTGATCAGCCGGTCCAGGAACTCGTACATGCGCGCGCCGCGCAGGGTCACCTTGGCGCCGATCGCGAGTCCGGCGCGCAGCTTAAAGGTCGCGATCGACTTCTTCGACTTGCAGATCAGCGGCTTCTGGCCGGTGATCTTGATCAGGTCGCCGACCGCGTTGTCGATCAGCTTCTTGTCGGCGACCGCCTCGCCGACGCCCATGTTGACCGTGATCTTCTCGATCTTCGGGACCTGCATCGGGTTCTTGAGGCCCAGCTCCTGCATCAGCTGGGGCACGATCACCGACTGGTAGTGCTTCTGAAGCCTGGTCATGACGCTCGTGTCCTGTGTCCGGTTGCGTGAGGCGCGACGCGTCAGGCGTCGACGACCTCGCCGTTCGACTTGAAGACTCGGACCTTGCGGCCGTCGTCCAGCTGCTTGAAGCCGACGCGGTCGCCCTTCTTGGTCGCCGGGTTGAAGAGCAGCACGTTGGAGACGTGGATCGGCGCCTCCCGCTGCACGATGCCGCCGGGCACGTTCTGCTGCGGATTCGGCTTCTGATGCTTCTTCACCATGTTGACGTTCTCGACGACCACGTGGTCGTCGTCGAGCACGCGGATCACGGTGCCCTGCCGGCCCTTGTCGCGCCCGGTCGTCACGATGACGCGGTCGCCTTTGCGGATTCGATGCATGTGCCTGTCCCCGTCTCTGTGCCGAGCGTCCCTTACAGGACCTCGGGCGCGAGAGAGATGATCTTCATGAACTGCGCGGTGCGAAGCTCGCGCGTCACGGGCCCGAAGATGCGGGTGCCGATCGGCTCGAGCTTGTTGGTCAACAGCACCGCGGCATTGCCGTCGAAGCGGATCAGCGAGCCGTCCGCCCGCCGCACGCCATGGCGCGTGCGCACCACCACCGCGTCGTAGACCTCGCCCTTCTTGACCTTGCCGCGCGGGATCGCGTCCTTGACGCTGACCTTGATGACGTCGCCGACGCTCGCGTAGCGGCGCTTCGACCCGCCCAGCACCTTGATGCACATCAGGCTGCGCGCGCCGCTGTTGTCGGCTGCCGCGAGCAGGGTCCGCATCTGAATCATGTCGGTATCCCCTCGGTTCTTCAGCGCGCGCCGCGCTCGACAACGCGCACGAGCGTCCAGCTCTTGCGCCGCGACAGCGGGCGGCACGGCGCGATCGCGACCGTGTCCCCCTCCTGGCACTCGTTCTTCTCGTCGTGCGCCAGCAGCTTGGTCGTGCGCCGGACGTACTTGCCGTAGCTCGAGTGCTTCACGAGGCGCTCGATCGCGACCGAGATGGTCTTGTCCATCTTGGTGCTGATCACGCGGCCGGTCAGGGTGTGCTCGGCTTTGACCGCCGGCGTCCCGCTTGAAATCTCGGCGGACATCAGACCTTACCTCCGAGGCGCTGCTGGCTGAGCGCCGTCTTCACGCGCGCGATGCTCTTCTTGACCTTGCCGAACTGGTCCGGCTTGGCGGGCTGCCCGGCCGCCGAGGCCATGCGCAGGTTGAACTGCTCGCGGCGCAGCTTCAGGAGTTCCTCCTTCAGCTCGGCCGGCGTCCGCTTGACGATATCCTTGAAGCTCATAAGCGTTCCTCGTGCATCCCGTTCAGCGCACCTGGCGCTTCACGAACACGGTCGGCAACGACAGCTTGGAGGCGGCGAGCCGGAAGGCCTCGCGGGCGTCCGCCTCGCTGATGCCTTCCATCTCGAACAGCACCTTGCCCGGCAGCACGCGCGCGACCCAAAACTCGACGTTGCCCTTGCCGCTGCCCATGCGGACCTCGAGCGGCTTTGCGGTCACCGGGATGTCCGGGAACACGCGGATCCAGATCTGCCCGCCGCGCTTGACGTAGCGCGTCATCGCGCGGCGCGCGGCCTCGATCTCCCGCGCCGTCATGCGGCCGCGGTCGGTGGCCTTCAGGGCGTAGGTGCCGAACACGACGGAGCTGCCGCGGTGGGCGGCGCCCGAGTTCGAGCCCTTGAACTGCTTGCGGTACTTCGTTCGCTTTGGCTGCATCATGGTCGTGATTCCGGTTCGCGCGCTTAGACGGCCGGCGCCGCTTCGGGCTGCGCGGCGGCGATCGCGGCGGCGTCGGCGGCCTCGGCCTCGAGCGTCGCCTTGTCGAACACCTCGCCCTTGAAGATCCAGACCTTGACGCCGATCACGCCGTAGGTGGTGCGCGCCTCGGCCAGGCCGTAGTCGATGTCGGCGCGGAAGGTGTGCAGCGGGATGCGGCCCTCGCGGCTCCACTCGGTGCGCGCGATCTCGGCGCCGTTCAGCCGGCCCGAGGCCCGCACCTTGATGCCGAGCGCGCCGCTGCGCATCGTGTTGGTGACGGCGCGCTTCATCGCGCGGCGGAACATCACGCGCTTCTCGATCTGCTGCGCGATGCCCTCGGCGACCAGCTGCGCGTCGAGCTCGGGCTTCCTGATCTCGGCGATGTTCAGGCGCACGTCCTGCACCGGCAGCTTCATGCGCCGCGCGACTTCGGCGCGCACCTTCTCGATGTCCTCGCCCTTCTTGCCGATCACGATGCCCGGCCGGGCCGTGTGGATCGTGATGTTGACGCGGCGGGCGGCGCGCTCGATGTGGATGCGGCTGACCGAGGCCTCGGCAAGGCGCTTCTTCAGGAACTCGCGCACCAGGTGGTCGGTGTGCACGAGCGCCGGGAAGTTCTTCGAGTGGGCATACCACTTCGAGGTCCAGTCCTTGGTGATGCCAAGGCGGATGCCGGTCGGATGTACTTTCTGGCCCATGTTTGTCTAGTCCTCGGCCTACTTGGCCGCATCCGCTACGTAGACCGTGATGTGGCTGTTGCGCTTCACGATCCGGTTGCCGCGGCCCTTCGCGCGCGCGGTGAAGCGCTTCAGCGTCGGGGCCGTGTCGATCTCGATGCGCGACACCTTGAGCTCGTCGATGTCGGCATTGTGGTTGTGCTCGGCGTTGGCGATCGCGGACTCGAGCACCTTGCGGACGTGCTCGGCGCCCTTCTTCGGCATGAACTTCAGGATCGCGAGCGCCTGGCCGACCGGCTTGCCGCGCACGACGTCCGCGACCAGGCGGCACTTCTGCGGGGAAATGCGCGCGTGGCGCAGCTTGGCGAAGGTCTGCATGGCCCTATGCCTCCGCCGTCGCCTTGCGGTCGCCGCCGTGCGCCTTGAAGGTGCGCGTCGGGGCGAACTCGCCGAGCTTGTGGCCGACCATGTTCTCGGTCATCAGCACCGGCACGTGGTTGCGGCCGTTGTGGACGGCGATCGTCAGGCCGACCATCTCCGGCGTGACCATCGAGCGGCGCGACCAGGTCTTGATCGGGCGACGGTCGTTCTTCGCGGCCGCGACCTGCACCTTCTTCGCCAGCGGCAGATCGACGAACGGACCTTTCTTCAGTGAACGTGGCACGTTGGGACCCTCGGGTTACTTGCGGCGCGACACGATCGACGAGCTCGTGCGCTTGTTGTGGCGGGTCTTCTTGCCCTTCGTCTGCCAGCCCCACGGCGACACCGGGTGCGGGTTGCCCTGGCCGGACTTGCCCTCACCGCCGCCGTGCGGGTGGTCGACCGGGTTCATCACCACGCCGCGGACCGTCGGGCGGATGCCGCGCCAGCGCTTGGCGCCGGCCTTGCCGAACACGCGCAGGTTGTGCTCGTCGTTGCCGACCTCGCCGATCGTGGCGCGGCAGTCGATGTGCACCTTGCGGATCTCGCCGGACTTGAGCCGGATCAGCGCGTGCAGCCCCTCGCGGGCCGTGAACTGCGCGGAGTTGCCGGCGGCGCGCGCGATCTGGCCGCCCTTGCCTGGCTTGAGCTCGATGTTGTGCACCGAGCTGCCGACCGGGATGTGCCGCAGCTGCATCGCGTTGCCGGCCTTGATCGGCGCCTCGGCGCCCGACAGCACCTCGTCGCCGGTCTTCAGGCCCTTCGGCGCGAGGATGTAGCGGCGCTCGCCGTCCTTGTAGAGGACGAGCGCGATGTGCGCGGTGCGGTTCGGGTCGTACTCGAGCTGCTCGACGACGCCGACGATGCTGTCCTTGTCGCGGCGGAAGTCGATGATCCGGTACTTCTGCTTGTGGCCACCGCCCTTGTGGCGCGTGGTGATGCGGCCGGAGCTGTTGCGCGCTCCGGTCGAGTTCTGCGAGACGAGCAGCGGCGCGAAGCCCTTGCCCTTGTGCAGGTGCGAACGGTCGGGCTTCACGACGAAGCGCGTGCCCGGTGACGTCGGCCGCAGTTTGATCATTGCCATGGCTCTTGCCCTTTACAGTCTCGAGGCCGCTCAGGCCTTCGCCGTGCCGGTCAGGTCGATCGTCTGGCCCGACTTGAGGCTCACGTACGCCTTCTTCCAGTCCGAGCGCCGGCCGAGGGAGGCGCCGAAGCGCTTCTTCTTGCCGCCGACGTTGACGACCTGGACGGCCTCGACGTCGACCGAGAACATGAGCTCGACGGCCTTGGCGATCTCCGGCTTGGTCGCGTCCATCCGGACGCGAAAGACGAACTGGTTGTGCTTCTCGCCGGCGCGCGCGGCCTTCTCGGACACGTGCGGCGCGAGCAGCAGGTTGATCAGGCGCTCGCTCGGCTGCACCGGCGCCTTCGCGACCGCGGGCGCGGCGGCCTTGTCGGCCGCCTTGGCCGCCTTCGCGACCTTGGGGGCCTTCGCAGCCTTGGGCGTCTTGGGGGCCTTTGCGGCCTTCGGGGTGTCGGCGGCGCTCATGCCAGTCGCTCCTCGATCATCTTGAGCGCGCCGACGGTCACCAGGACCTTCTCGTGGCGCGCGAGGCTGACGGGGTCGAGCTGCGCGACGGTGAGGACCTCGACCGAGGGCAGGTTGCGGGCGGCGAGGAACAGCTTCTCCTCGAAGGCCTCGACGACGATCAGCACGTTCTCGAGCTTGAGGTCCTTGAGGCGGCCCGCGAGCAGCTTGGTCTTCGGCGCCTCGAGCTCGATCGACGGGATCACCACCAGGTGCTCGGTGCGGGCGAGCTCGGAGAGCATCGCGCGCAGCGCGCCGCGGTACATCTTGCGATTGACCTTCTGGCTGAAGTCGCGCGGGCGCGCGGCGAACGTGCGGCCGCCGCCGACCCAGATCGGGCTGCGGATGCTGCCGGCGCGCGCGCTGCCCGTGCCCTTCTGGGCGTGCGGCTTGCGGCCGCCGCCGCGCACTTCGGCGCGGGTCTTCTGCGCCTTCGTGCCGGCACGGCCGGCGGCCATGTAGGCCGTCACGACCTGGTGCACGAGGGACTCGTTGAACTCGCGCGCGAACGTGGCGTCGGCCACCTCGACCTCGGCGCTGCCTGCCCCGGCATTCACGACCTTGAGCTTCATGGGGGTGCCTCGGCTTTACTTCTTGGCCGGCTGGACGCGCTTGCGGCGCGTCTGGCCCTTGAACTTGACCGACGGGCGCACGATGACGGTGCCGCCCTCGGTGCCGGGGACGGCGCCCCGGATCAGCAGCAGGTTGCGCGCGGCGTCCACCTCGACGACCTTGAGGTTCTCGGTGGTGCGGCGCTGCACGCCCATGTGGCCGGACATGCGCTTGCCCTGGAATACGCGGCCCGGGGTCTGGCGCTGGCCGATGGAGCCGGGCACGCGGTGCGAGACCGAAGCGCCGTGGCTTGCCATGCCGCCCGCGAAGTTGTGGCGCTTCATGACGCCGGCGTAGCCCTTGCCCATGGTCGTGCCGGTCACGTCGACGACCTGGCCGGCGCTGAACATGTCGACCTTGAGCTCGGCACCGGACTTGAGGTCCGCACCCTCGCTCGCGCCGAGGCGGAACTCCATCATGGAGTCGCCCGGGGCGACGTTCGCCTTCGCGTAGTGGCCGGCGACCGCCTTGGTGACGCGCGAGGCGCGGCGGCTGCCGACCGCGACCTGCACGGCGCGATAGCCGTCGGTCTCGGGATTCTTGATCTGGGTGACGCGGTTGGGCAGCGCTTCGATGACGGTCACCGGTACCGTCTCGCCGGCGTCGGTGAAGACGCGGGTCATGCCGCGCTTGCGGCCGACCAGCCCCAAGCCATGCTTCAGGCTCATTGGGTCTTTCCCTCTTTACGTCCAGCCGCTGCAATTGGCGGCTGGCACTTCGCAACCACCCCCATCCGCGGCCGTCGACCGCACCCGGGGGCATCCATAAGTCATTGACACATCAGCTCGTCCCGGAAACCGGACCGTGGTTTCGACCCCGCGCCGGCGATGCGGCCCTTGCCGCGTCGGGCTGTCTGGATCGACCTTCGGACGGCGCGCCCGGGAGGGCGAGCCAAAGTGAGCCGCCTATGTTAGTCGGCTTTTCCCGTCGTTGCAAGCCAAGCACCCCCCGCGGGGGCGCCCGGCGTGCTCAGTTCAGCTTGATCTGGACGTCGACGCCCGCCGGCAGCTCGAGCTTCATCAGCGCGTCGACCGTCTTGTCGGTGGGGTTCAGGATGTCCATCAGGCGCTTGTGCGTGCGGATCTCGTACTGGTCGCGGGCATCCTTGTCGCCGTGCGGCGAGACCAGGATCGTGAAGCGCTCCATCTTGGTCGGCAGCGGCACCGGGCCGCGGACCGTCGCGCCGGTGCGCTTGGCGGTCTCGACGATCTCGCGGGCCGAGTTGTCGATCAGGCGGTGATCGAAGGCCTTGAGCCGGATGCGGATATTCTGGTTAGCCATGTCAGGACCCCTTGGTCAAATAGCGGCAGAAACGTTCAGGATCTGCCTGGATTGCCCGTCGAGCGGCGGGGGGGCCCGCCCGGTTAGCCCCCCCCCCGGCGGATTAAGCACGGTATTAGATA